>JACXTT010000396.1_pt1 | contig 73053 bp, 56 predicted proteins | sample 9270951 | NCBI WGS metagenome assembly JACXTT01 (sample SAMN15532306, study PRJNA645909) | rock metagenome | isolation source: weathered quartz diorite | place: Puerto Rico | collected 2017-06-21
CACCGGCTTTTGCTTTAGCTTGCGCAGCCTTGCCTTAATTTCCTGCCACAGCGGCTGCTTCGTCTGGTCGGCACCATCGTCGGCAGCTATCTTTACAAACTGTATCGGCCGCCCTAACTGCTGCTCGTAAACCACCATGCGGTCCACATTCGCATCATAGCTTTCGTTCAGGTCAACCCTAAACCTAATGTTCTCACAGTTGTCGCAAAACACCTTTCCGTCTTCACTTAGGGGTATATCCGGTACCGTTCCGTCATCGGCAACATAGGCATCATCCCCGTAGGCATCATCATTGGTCAACAGTTCGTCGCTCAGGTACACATATTCCTTTTCCCGCTCCGGTTTCTCCGGCTCATAAAAGTTCAGGTGTTTGGCTATCTTATCCAGCGCGGCCAGTTTATTGTACATCCGTATTTTGGTGGTTTCCGTTCCATCGGGTTTATTGCTTACGCTGGTGCTCCACAATGCTGCCGCCTGGTCGTCGGTCAGGTCATGCACGGGTTTAAGCCCGCCTCCGGGCAAAAAATAATCCCGCATATTGCCAAAGGCAATTTTGCACAATTCGCGCAGCACCATATCGTGGTTAACCTGCGCCCTTTCGGCCGCTGCTTCGCAGCGCGTTTTCAAGGTCTGTTTAATTTTAGGCACGGTCATCAAATAACCGTTAAGCGCGATACTGGCCGAATACCCGGCCCGCAGGGCCGCCGCCGTAGCGTTACGGTCAATCATATATTCATCACAAAAAGCGCGTTGTTTGGGTGTCAGGTACACTGTAATGTCATCATTCATTTTTATAGGTATTAAAAGTTTAACCTATAAATTTACGCATAGCCATCCGTCAAAGTGGTGCACCATTTTCTGCACTGGCGGCTCACAAAACACCTTATTTTCTTCGTTATTTAACCTTTTTCATTCCTGGCGGTGCCGTCAAAAAAAGCTCATGAAATAACAATTTATGCCCTCATGGTGCTACCTGTTTGTAGAAAAATAAAAAGAACGCTGTTTTGCCCCGTAGGAGCTACCCTCAATCCGCCAAGTCTTTGAAAATGTATTAAGCATTAAAATCAACTCGCCGACGTTGGTTTTATCACCCCGCATCTGCTTGTCTCCAGGCGAGTGAGTGATATTGCCTCTCGTCATTATGGTTTTTATCCGTATCTTGTTTTTGATTTACGGTTGGGGTACGCTCTTAATTCTGAAAACTAAAAACATCAATACATGAAGGCGGAAGTGCTAAAAATCAACACCTTGCTCATCGCGATAATACTCATAGTCATTGCGGGGTGCCAAAGTAATACCACGCCTGGAAATGCAGGGCAAACCCCGCCAGCAAAGTTGGTTGAAAAAGCAACTACTAAAGCAGTAGTTTCAGGTTGCGATACGACCATAATTAACCAGGAGCTTAGCGATGAGGTTTTGAGGTTTAAGGTTTTTAAAACGGATACAAATAAGATCAAGTCGTTGTTTCTGGGCCCCGTGGTATTAAAACCAGAAAAACATACAAACCCCGAAGGAGGGGTTTATTACCTCAACAATTTTACCGATGGCGTGAATACCCTCGTATTATTGCGAAAGGCCGGAGAAGGTTTTTATATTGAAGACGCTTATATAAAGAACGACAAGATGCTTTTAAACAAAAGGTTATCCATTGGTATGGATAAGGGCGCATTGCTAAAACTGCTCAATGTACAAAGCGTTAAATGCGATACCATTATAGCACAGGACGAGGAGTCGACGTTTGAAAGCGTTTACATTTTTAAAGCCAATAAATTAGCACAGATAAAAATGGGGCAGATTATTGAATAAGCAGGGATATTATTACTAAATAAATTAGTAAAAAACCAAGCTAATCTGCACATTTGCACATCATCACATTTGCACATTGACGAGTGGCTAAAACAAAAACATCCTATTTCTGCCAGAGCTGTGGCTTCGAAACACCAAAATGGCTGGGTAAATGCCCGTCCTGCGGTGAGTGGAATACCTTTGTTGAAGAGGTCACCGAAAAGACAAACGGCTCAATTCCCGACTGGAAAGCTACCAGTTCAACATCAACCCAACGCGCCAACAAACCCGTTTTGGTGTCGGAGGTGGTTTTTGAAGAAGATAACCGCTTGCTTACGCCCGACAAGGAATTTAACCGCGTTTTGGGCGGTGGCATTGTGCCGGGTTCTCTGGTGCTCATAGGCGGTGAGCCGGGCATCGGTAAATCAACGCTGATGCTGCAACTGGCCATGAATATGCCTGCGCTAAAGGTGCTCTACATATCGGGCGAAGAGAGCGAGCGGCAGATCAAAATGCGGGCTGAGCGACTGGCGCCAAACGCTGGTAAAGCCGGTGGTGGCTGTTTTATCCTCACGGAGACTTCTACCCAAAACATCTTCAAGCAAATTGAGCAATTACAGCCCGACATTGTGGTTGTCGATTCTATCCAGACGCTATACTCGGCACATATCGAATCCACACCCGGCAGCGTATCGCAGGTGCGCGAGTGCACTGCCGAGCTGTTGCGCTTTGCCAAAGAAACCGCCACACCGGTGTTCCTGATCGGCCATATCACCAAAGACGGCATGATAGCTGGCCCTAAGATACTGGAGCACATGGTTGACACCGTTTTACAGTTTGAGGGCGATAGGCACCACGTTTACCGCATTTTACGCGCCATCAAAAACAGGTTCGGCTCATCGTCCGAACTGGGTATTTACGAAATGCTGGGCGAGGGCTTGCGTGAGGTATCCAATCCGTCGGAGATACTGCTTTCGCAGCGCGACGAACCTTTGAGCGGCATTACCATATCAGCCACGTTAGAGGGTATGCGCCCTATGCTGATAGAAACACAGGCTTTGGTTAGCACATCGGCTTACGGCACACCCCAGCGTTCGGCAACAGGGTTCGACACCAAACGGATGAACATGCTGCTGGCCGTGCTTGAAAAACGTTGCGGGTTTAGGTTAGGCACGCAGGATGTGTTCCTCAATATCACCGGCGGCATTAGGGTTGAGGACCCCGCTATCGACCTTGGTCTGGCCGCCGCCATTATCTCCTCGCACCAGGATATCCCCGTTCCGTTCAAAACGTGCTTTGCTGCAGAGTTGGGCCTTTCGGGAGAGATACGCGCCGTTAACCGCATTGAGCAGCGCATTGCCGAAGCACAAAAACTGGGCTTCGAGCAGATACTGATCTCCAAATACAATATGCCATCGGGTGGTAAGGATAAAAAGTCGTTCGACCTGTCGCGTTACAGTATCGAGGTTAAACCCGTAGGCCGGATAGAAGAAGCATTCAACTTGCTATTCGGGTAGATCAGGCTTCGCCTTCACGCTTCCTTAAGAACCATTCGGCGCTAAGCAAGCCTAAAACTAAAGCAAACAGCCATTTTTCGTCTATCAGGTCGCGGTAGGTTTTGTCCTCGTACACCAGCGTTTTGATGTTCTCATTTTTACGGATCAGATCGGCCAGTTGACCCATTTGATCAGGCATCAGCATTTGTCCGCCACTTTGATGCGCGAGGGCGTATAACAAACGATGATCGGCGGCGCTTTGGCGGGTTTCGGCATTCAATGCTTTGATCACAAATTGGCCGGTGGCGGTAAAGGCTTTATCGCCAAGTTTGGTTTTGGCATTGTAGGTGTACTCGTCAACCGGTAAGCCGCCCGCATTTAACTGGTAGCTTTGCCCGTTGCGGGTAAAGTTGAAGCTAAAGGTTTTGCCGCTCTTCCCTTTAAGATCGATGCTTACATCCGGCGTGTTGATCAACTGCAAGGCATCATTATACAGTTCGGCGTTGATCAGCACATCCTCGCCATCGTCAAACACATTTTTGGGCGGGTAAACCCTAAAGCGGGTATGGTTGTTTTTAGCGGTCAGGTATTGTACAGATTGGCCGATCAGCTCATCGAACGCGTGGTAATTGCCCTGGCTTTGAAACTCGGCAAGCCGCCATTTCCATAAACCTTCGCCGGTGAGTACCGCTTCGCGGCGGCCGTCCTCCTCGCCAAAGGCCAGCAGCGGGTACGATGTTTCGATCAGGCCAATTCGCTGCTTTAACAAAACGGCAGGCGCGGGTGGGCCGCTATACGTACCAAATGGTGCAGATAAGGGCGGCAGCAAGGCCAGTTCGCGCCGGGTAGAGTCGGACAGGGTAAACAGCGAAAAGCCCTGGCCTATATTGCCAAAAACCTCCTGCACGTCAGACCGGGAAGCGTTTATACGGACCAATTTTTGCACGTTATTGGTCTGCATAATATCCGACTGCGCGCCTACCATATACCAAACCGGTATTTTCAACACTTTAAGTTGACTTAGTAAACTTGATGGCAAAGTAGCATTTACCGCCGTTGGCAGCTGGTATAGTATGGCTACACTGTAACCATCCAACTTGCCGTCGAATTTACTAAGCAGGCTTGTTTTAACCTCGTAATTGCGGTTGCTTTCAAGCGATTGTTTGATGGCGCTTACATCCGGGTGCGGGCCCTCATAAACCAGCAATATTTTTTGCTTCACATCCAAAACCTCAATGTAAATGGTTTCGGTATTGTTGGCGGTCGATATCTCGTTTTTTACCGGCTGTATGCTGATGGTAAACTTATGGATGCCCTTTTTATCGGCGTGAAGCTTAACCGGTATGGTTTTACGGAAGGCATCAGCAGGAACCGGAATACTCTGGTTCATCACCGGGCTCCCATCTTCGGCTATGTTAAGCTGCATTTTTTCGCCCTTGCTTTGGTAGGCTTCGGCTAAAACCTCTATCTCAAAATCATTACCCAAAAAGGCCGTTTTGTTATAGTTTACGTTGGCAATAAGCAAGTCGCGTTTGGGTATGGTATCGCCCAAAGCAATGGTATAAATGCTGGCTTTAAGGTTACCGGCAATATACTGCGGACTGCTCCCTTTGTTATACAAACCATCGCTGGCTAAAACCAGCGCGCCGATGTTTTGGTTGGAGAAACGGTCGTTTAAGGCAGTAAATACGCCCGCTATGTCCGTTTGCTTACCGCCGAAGGTAGCCGAAAGGCTATCGTGCAACTGATCGGCAAAGTTAAACTCGCGCACATCAAAACCGTCGCCCAGGGCTTTTTTCAGATCGGCCAATTGGTTCACAAACTTGCCGGGTTCAAAACTTGCCGGTTTGAATAGTTTGATAGACGACGAATTATCCTGGGCAATCAATATCAGGGGCTTTTGTGGGTGCGTAGTTACCGATTTGATAAGCGGCGAGAGCAGCAGCAAAGCTATCAGCGCTACTATAACTACCCTAAAGGCGCTAAGCAAATACCGCGCCCCGCCGTGTAAAGCGGTTGGCTGCCGGTACAACAGCCAGGCATATAGTGCGCCTAAGGCCAAACAAGCCAATACCCACCATCCGGAAACCGCGCCCCAGGTTATTGTAAACAAAAACACCATAGTTGATTGTAAATATGCTGTTTTTAAAACCTATTACAAAGCGGCCATATTTCCCGAAGAGGCAAAAACCCTCTTTAATAGCCTAATGGTTAACCCTGCTTCGAATATTTTAAGTTTAATACGATAACGTAAAAAGAATTTTACAAAACACCGGCAATGTTGCGGCCCGATAGTTCAGAAATATGACTTACATCCCGTTATTAAATCAGGCAATACTCATTAACGCTGCTTTTGGATAAAACATCGCAAACCCAATTTCTAAATGCTATTGGCAGCCTATGAATTTACCGGTTAAACAAAAAATAAATAGTTTAATGGAGGTTGTTGTGATAACTTTTTTTACATAACTTTAATATACTCATTATCAGCGTATACCAATTAACCTAAATAAAGTGTAAAAGGTTAAATCTTTTACCACACCAAGTTGTTATTCTAAATATTAGTCAGATCGTTTTTTTATCATTAAAATAGATCAGTTATGAACCAGGTTGAAACAAAATGTCCGGTTTGCGGCAAATGGAGCAGCGGGACCGGGAAAATAGGCGCAAGGTGCCCTCATTGTGATGCACAGTTTGACCCCATGCGGGTGCAATATGCGGAGGCAAAAAGGCTCAACGCAGAGATGACGGTAAAGGATAGTTACCTGATCATAAAAGATAGCGATGATACGATCGTGCAGATGTCGAAGGAGTTTATTAACTTTATCAGGTGGACCACCTTTTATGGCATATCGATCGTCTATTTCTTTATAGCCGCCATGATCATCATATTTGGGTTGGTTATGCTTTAAAATGTAGAGGCTTTGCGGTCAACGCTTTTAAATACCCACAGGATAATTGACAAATGATCCATTGATGGCTGCAGGCACCTTTAAACTAACCATACACATGGTATCCAGTCTTGATGGCTATATCGCCAAAAAGGACAACAGCGTTGCATGGTTTGACACTGCCGACACTTACGAGAAAGGCATTGCACCTACCGAACAGGAGATGAAGGACTTTGTGAAGGCCATCGACTGCTACATTATGGGTTCACGTACGTATGAACACGCCCTCGAACTTTCAAAAGCATACGGATGGGTTTACGGAGATGTGCCCACCATTGTATTGACCCACCGGAAACTGCCCGTTGAAAGGGCAAATATTGAATTTTATAGCGGCGACCTGCACCAATTGGTCAACGAACGGCTAAAACCCAATTACCAAAACGTTTGGCTGGTGGGTGGTGCAAAACTTGCCAAGGATTTTATTCAATTAAACCTGGCCGACGAAATAAGACAATCTGTTTTACCCATCATCTTAGGCGACGGACTTTTATTTTATGACGGGATAGGCAAGGAGCAGCCCCTGCACTTAAAAGACGTGAAAGCTTACAAAAGCGGTATGGTGGAATTATGTTACGAAATAAAGAAATAGCAGTGATGTTAAAAAAGTACCTGCTCATATTTCTGTTTATCCCGGCTTTTTGCCAGGCGCAGCATGTATTTAAAACCGACCTGGATAATTTTTGGACCATGCGCGACAGTATAATGGCAACCAGCGACACTGCGCGTCAAATGGATATAGTTAAACGGTTGTACATTGCCCGGGCAAGCGATGGCCTGAAAGCCTTTATGCGGAATAAAGATAACCCGGCGGCAAAGTGGCTGGGGCTCATCAAAACAAGGCCATTGTTCTGGGATTCGCTCAATATGAAAATGCCCCAAATTAATGCCGCCCTGCCAAAGCTTGAAATGCAGGTCGGCCGTTTCCAAAAACTGTACCCCGAGCTAAAACCCGCGCAAACGTATTTTCTTATTGGCCTGCTGCAACAGGGCGGTACCATCCGGGGGAACCTCTCGCTTTTGTGTGTAGATGTGATCTTAAAAGACCAAACCATCCATGGGGATCAGTTGGTACGAATGGGCATACACGAGTATGTACACACCCAGCAAAAACGGCCTGACTTTCAAAAGATAAACGTACTTACATCGTCCATTCGCGAGGGTGCCTGCGATCTTGTGGCCCAACTGGTTACGGGTATTCGGCCCAAAACACCATATATGGCCTTTGGCCCAAAACACGAAAAAGAGGTATGGGCAGCTTTTGAAAAAGAGATGTACACGCAAAATAACGACAATTGGGTAAGTACGGGCTACAACCCAAAACTACTTGCACCCGACCTGGGTTATTTTGTAGGGTACCAGGTATGTAAAGCCTACTATGATAAAGCAGCAGATAAAAAGATCGCGCTAAAGGAGATCATAGAATTGGACTACGCTGACGAAAAGGCAGTTAAAAATTTCCTGGAAATATCGGGCTATAATGGGAAATAGATATAAGCCAATTATACCTACTCTGCTTTCTCCTTTGCCTTAAAAGCCTCAATAGTGCCATCGTACGATATCGGGTCCTGGTTAAACATCGTGACCCGCAAATTAGCATAACCATCAGGCGAGATGGAAAGGAACATCTTTTGCACATCGCGGTTATCTTTAAAGATGATGGTTATTTCCCAGCCGCCGTTTTTTTGCGGTATGGCGGTATAAATGGATGCTTTTGAGGTAAACTCCAATACATTTTTAGTCGGATCAACAGGCGCTACATAGGCGTTACCATAGTAAGGCAGGTACGATATTAGGCTATCGCCCTTAACGGTGATCGCATAGTCGGATGTTAATGCCTTGCCGCCGCCGCGCATGGGCGTCATATAATTGGCGGTAAACAGGTACCTTTTAGCTTCAACAGCCGTTTTTACCTCGGCCGCTTTTTTGGCCTGCCGCTCCTTGCGGGCGTTTTGGGCAAAAGTGGTATTCACCATTAACAAAGCCATAACCAGCAAAAAGCCGGCCCTCGGGGTGTTGTTTAGCATTTTCATATTCAGCGCTTTAGGTTTACAATAAAACGGTCAGAATAAAGATATGTTTTATTTGCCAATATCTTACCACCTAAAAGCAGATCAATCTATCCACTCAAACTTGGTATACGGCACTAATGCCGCCGGTATTTTAATGCCTTTTTCGGTTTGGTTATTTTCCAATAGCGTAGCTACAATACGCGGCAAAGCCAGTGCGCTGCCATTTAAAGTATGCGCCAATTGGGTTTTACCCTCGCTGTTGCGGAAACGCAATTTAAGGCGGTTGCTCTGGAAGGTCTCGAAGTTCGACACGCTCGATACCTCCAGCCAGCGGCCCTGCGCGGCGCTCCAGGTTTCCATATCATACGTCAAGGCCGATGCAAAGCTCATATCGCCTCCGCATAAGCGTAAAACGCGGTAAGGCAGTTCAAGCTTTTGCAGCAGGCTTTGCACATGTGTACTCATTTGCTCCAGCACCTGGTACGATGTTTCGGGTTGTACAACTTGTACTATCTCCACCTTATCAAACTGGTGCAGGCGGTTTAAGCCGCGTACATGCGCGCCATAAGAGCCGGCCTCGCGGCGAAAGCAAGGTGTATACCCACAGTTTTTTACCGGCAGTTCGTCGGCTTTTAATATCACATCGCGGTACAGGTTGGTAATGGGTACTTCGGCGGTAGGTATCAGGTACAGTTTATCCTCGCCAATGTAGTACATCTGGCCTTCCTTATCGGGAAGCTGGCCGGTACCAAAACCCGAGGCCTCGTTAACCACCAAAGGCAGCATCACTTCATCGTACCCGGCCTTCTCGGCTTCATCCAAAAAGAAAGCGATCAAAGCACGTTGCAGTTTGGCCCCTTTGCCTTTATACACCGGGAAACCCGCACCGGTTATTTTAACGCCCAGTTCAAAGTCGATCAGGTTATATTTCGCGGCAAGCTCCCAATGCGGTAAAGCGCCTGCGTGTAGGTCGGGTTTGGTACCATGCTCCAAAGCTACCTCGTTTTCTTCGGGTGTTACGCCTTTAGGTACCGATGTGTGAGGTAGGTTTGGCAACAATACTATTTTTTGCTGCAATTGCTCTTCTATTGCCGATAGCTCCTCTGCAAGTTTTTTAATATCCTCTTTCCAGCCATTCGATCTGGCTTTAACAGCTTCGGCTTCTTCTTTTTTACCGGTGCGCATCAGCTCGCCAATTTGTTTGGCAGCGGCGTTGGCTTCGGCTTGCAGGCCTTCCGACGCGTTTTTTGCCTGGCGCAATTGCTCATCCAGTTTTATAACCTCGTCAACCAGTTCAACCTGTTTAAAATTTTTTACCGCTAAACGTTCCAATACATGTGCCCTGTTTTCGCGGATATAACTAACTTGCAGCATTATTTTATTTTTTTGACAAAGATATTTTTAAAGTAGCAGTTTTAAGTAGCAGTAGCAGTTTTTTTTAAGGCTGACAACAACTGCCGCTGCCACTGCCACTGCAACTAAAAAATGAGCGGCAAACTTTACTTAGTACCCACACCTATTGGTAACCTGGAGGATATCACCCTGCGGGCACTGCGTATTTTAAAAGAGGCCGATATTATTTTAGCCGAAGATACCCGCACATCGGCACCCATGCTTAAACATTTCGGCATCAGCCAAAAGGTATACGCCCACCATCAGCATAACGAACACCAGAGCACTAACGAGGTGATCCGATTTTTAAAAGAGGGCAAAAACATCGCTTTGATATCCGATGCCGGTACACCCTCCATCAGCGACCCCGGCTTTTTTTTGGTACGCGAGGCTTTGAAACACGATCTGGCCATTGAATGCCTGCCTGGTGCTACGGCCTTCGTGCCTGCATTGGTTAACTCGGGCTTCCCTACCGACCGTTTTTGCTTTGAGGGCTTTTTGCCCGTAAAAAAAGGCCGGCAAACACGTTATAAAGCTTTAGCCGATGAGGAGCGTACCCTGGTGTTTTACGAATCGCCGCACCGGATATTGAAAACACTCGAAGAAATGGCCCTTTATTTTGGTGCCGACAGGCAGGTATCCGTTTCGCGCGAGCTGACCAAGCTGTTTGAAGAAACCGTGCGCGGCACCGTAACCGAAGTAAAAGCCTATTTTGAAACCCATACCCTTAAAGGCGAGTTTGTGGTGTGTGTTGCAGGGCTGGAAAATCAAAAAACTAAGAACAAATATCCAAAGGAAGAAGACGAATAAGCACCTAATATAAAACTATGTCATTGCGATCCCGATTTATCGGGAGAAGCAATCTCTGAGAAAAGTCGGCGACATGTCCTTTGGGATTGCCACGTCATCGCTGCTTTCAGCGCGCTCTTCCTCGCAATGACACTTTAGTAACATGAAAAACAACACCCTCTTATCCATACTTTCCGGGTTGCTGCTATGGATAGCCTGGCCGCCGTCAACGCATACCAGTACTTTGCTGTTGGTTGCTTTGGTGCCCATGCTGGTCGCGATAGAGAACATCATCCGCTCCGACGCGCCAAAAAAAGGCCGCAAAATTTTCAGGCTTACCTTTCTCGGTTTTTTCATCTGGAACGTGCTTTGCATTTACTGGGTTTATAATTCGCTTAAAGCGTTTAACGGTATAGCCGCGGTTCCCGTTTCACTCATACCATATTCACTTGGCCCCCTGCTCATGTCGACCGCCTGCTGGTTATATTACCGCGCAAGGCTCATCACCGGCCGCAACTACAGCCTTGCCCTGCTGGTTTGTTTTTGGATAGGTTACGAGTACCTGCACCAAACCTGGGACCTCAAATTCCCCTGGATGACGCTTGGCAACGGCTTTGCCATGAGCCACAAACTGATACAATGGTACGAGGTGACCGGTGTTTATGGCGGAACGGTATGGATATGGCTGTGCAATATCCTCGCCTTTTTGATCTATATTGGCTTACGCGAACAGCATAGCAAGGCTACACGGCGACGGTTAGTTATCGGCCTCACTTTGGTGATTTTGCTGCCCATTAGCCTTTCGTTATATCGCTATTACACCTACGCCGAACCTGTAAACCCCTCGAATGTAGTGGTGGCGCAGCCCGATGTAGACCCTTACGAAAAAGAAGGCGGTATACCAGTTCCGCAGCAGATTGCATCCCTGGTGCACTTGTCCGATTCTATCGGGCAGGTCAATACTGAGTTCTTTATCTGGCCAGAAACCGCCGTTGCCGACCCGCGCGGCATTGACGAAGACCGCATACGCACCAACCCCTACTTTTTGCAGGCGCAAAGTTTTTTACGTAAATACCCCAACGCTACTTTGATAAGCGGTTTTGAAACCTATAAAATTTACGGTTCGCAGCTAACGTCAACCGCCAGCCCTTTAGATGGCAACCAGTTTTACGACCGCTTTAACACGGCTGTAAGTATCGAAAACTCGGCCGAGGTACACTTTTACCATAAATCAAAACTGGTGCCGGGTGCCGAAGCTTTACCTTTCGGGAGCGCGTTGTCGTTTTTAAAACCCGTATTTGCGCATTTAGGCGGCGCGGTAGGCGGTTATGGTACACAGGATAAACCGGGAGTGTTATATGCCCAAAGTGGGATTGGGGTAACACCGGTCATTTGTTACGAGTCCATCTGGGGCGAATGGATAGCGGGTTCCGTAAAAAACGGCGCGCAATTGATCGCCATTATCACCAATGATGGCTGGTGGGAAAACACATCCGGTAAGGATCAGCACCTCGATTATGCCAAGCTGCGCGCCATCGAAACCCGGCGGTGGGTTTGCCGTTCGGCCAATACGGGTATATCCGCGTTTATTAACCAGCGCGGCGATGTTGTACAGCATACCCAATGGTGGGTAAAAACGGCCATCAAGCAGGATATCAACCTCAATACGGAGATTACCTTTTACGTACAGCATGGCGATTATATCCCCAAAACGGCCTGCATCATTGCATTGCTGGGCATAGGTTTTATCGGCTTTGTACGGATAAAAAACAAACGTGCCAGATCGGCTTAGTTTTTTGAAAATCTGTATATTTACTACACCAAAATCAAATCACATGCTTGCCGACAAAGAACTAAAAGCCTTTGTGCCGACCGTCGATCCCCACAAGGCAAAAGCATTTTACCGCGACGTTTTAGGCCTCACTTTGCTATCCGAAGATGAGTATGCTTTGGAGTTTAACGCCAATGGCACATTACTAAGGGTGATCATTGTGCCGCAGCTAACGCCCCACCCATTTACTGCCCTTGGCTGGAACCTGCCCGACATCCGTCAAACCATTGCTGAACTTAACGCGAAAGGTATTTACTGCGAAAAGTATAGCTTTTTTGAACAGGACGAACAAGGCGTATGGTTTTCGCCCGGCGGCTCAAAAGTAGCCTGGTTTAAAGACCCTGACGGTAACCTTCTGTCGTTAACCGAATAAGCTCCGCTACTTTAACCCTTGCAGGTACGCATCCAGCTTCACCACGTTTTGTTTTAGGCCTTCGTCGGCTTTGTGGGCTTTAACAACAGCCAAAAATACGTCAGCGCTTTCGAACACCATCTGCCATTTAAGCTCGGTTTTATCGCCCTGCGCTTCAAACTCGACAGTTGCTATAAAGTTGGGGGCAAAGTGCTCATACACCAGTTTTTGATGGAACTCCACCTCCCTGAAAATGCTCTTGTTCGTATAATCGGTACCGTCAGGCCCGTGCATCACCAGGTGCCACTCGCCGCCGGGCTTAATGTCCATCAGGGTTATGGTATTGGTAAAACCGTTTGGCCCCCACCAGTTGGCAATGTGCTCGGGTTTTGTCCAAACTTCCCAAACCAGGTCAATGGGGGCATTTATTGTGCGGCTAATGTATAGCCCGCGGTCTGCCGCGTTATTTTCCGTGTTTTCCATCTCTTTCGTTTTTTAATTGTTCGATATAGTTTTCAAGTGCATCCAGTTTCTGTTCAAAATGCTGGCGGTATTGGTCAACCCAGGCCGATACTTCACCAAGGCGGTCAAGCCGTGCCTCGCAAAGCCTGTCGCGGCCCTGCTGCTTAACCGCTATCAGTCCGCAATCTATCAGTATCTGCACATGTAGCGATATAGCCTGCCGGGTCACATCAAATCTCTCGGCAATGGCGTTCACGTTATGCGGTTCGGTGGCTATCATGTTGATGATCGCCCTCCGGGTAGGGTCGGCAATAGCCTGGTAAACATCTCTTCGTGCTTTCATAATTCGCAAGTAAGTGCTTGCAAATATATACGCAAGTATTTACTTGCGCAAATTTTTCTGAAAATAAATGCCGGTTAGATTAACAGGGGGGAAATAGCAGGATATTTTCTAAGGCAATATCGAATTTTACCACTTATTGTACACAATGCCATTCAATCATTCAGGCAATCAATCCTTCAATCATTGACAAAAAGGGGGGAAATTGTAAGAAATTTTTCGGCGTTCCCGGTCAAAAACACAGAAATGGCCAATAACCTAATAACTCATTAAACCAATAACTAACCCTCGCCCAATAACACTTCGCCCAGCGATGCCGGCGAGTAAGCAACGGATTTCAGCGTTTTATGGTCGGCAGTGCGGTACACCAGGAACAGCGAGTCTATCTCTTTATAATGCGCGTCAACGCCTTCTTTGGCTTTGTAGTGGGCTATGGTTTGTTCGGCTTCTTCCACCGTTTTGCAGGCTTTGCTCATGTTGGAGCGGTGCACCTCGTCAAACAATGCTTTAAACTTTTCGCCCAGGCCAAACTCTAAAATGGCACCCGCCAAAACGTATTGCAGGTCGCATAAAGCATCGGCAACTTCAACAAGGTCGTTATCATCAATGGCCTGCTGTAGTTCTTTCAGTTCTTCGGCCAAAAGCGATACCCGCAGGTCGGAGCGTTGTTTTGACGGGATGTTCGGCGTTTCTTGTATGGGGTGTTTAAACGTACGGTGAAATTCCGCTACCTGGTTTAAAGCTTGTGGTTCGTGCATGGTGGTGATGTGTTATTTTGACCGGTCTAAAATAGGATATTTTTTTAAGCGTTATCAGGCAGCGTTGCAATTATATTACTCATATTACGATAAATTTGGTTGGGGACTACTTCGTTAATTCCTTTTGACTACAAGTAGGCTATTTTTTTGCCAAAGTATAATCGCCCCAAAAATCGGTCGGATTATAAAGCACATCATACTCCTCTGCAATTTGCGCTGCCGACTCACCCGATGAGCGGCTTTTTCGTATTACAGTCATGGTGCTGCCGTCAGATAATGTTACGTCGTGCGAGTTACTGGCAGATGATAACCCACTTAACAATATATTATACATCAATTTTGTATCGTAGGTTATCCCCAACAATTTAATAGGGATCGCCAGTTCGTATGTTAATGCACCTTTTCCATCCAATTGCGTATATGCTTTAATGCCTTGCGTATTGTATATTGAAATAAGGGTATCCGATAAAGTTTTTATGCCAGTTATCTTTATTTCCTTTTCATCATTTTTCAATTCATCATTTATTTTTAATTGCAAGGAATCCCTTACAAGGATACTTTGATCTTTTGACAATAGGCTACTTAATATTGATGATATTTTAGAATAGGCAATTGCGCTGTTTACCGGAAACGTTATGCCGATGGCATCGGGGCTGTTCTTTTTGCCAGATATGCTCAAGGTAAATTTTACGCCACCTGCAAGGATTTTTTTTGATATTAAACGATCTGTAGACTGTACAGTTAAGTATAAATCATCATCATCGTTTGATAGGGTATAAAAAATATCTGTGGCACGGTTATAAGCCTGGAATTTATTATCCCATTCGGTTGCTTTACCATCAATTTTAATATTTAAAGGTGCGCGCAGGCTTCCATCCTGCTTGGCTGGCAGTTTTTGGGCATTAACATTGATTACCGTGGTAAGATACAAAAACGCGTTTGCCGAAATTAAAAAGTATGTCTTTTTCATACAAAAAGTTATTTTATGTCATCGCAAATAGTCCACTGTAACCCAAATTTATTTAAATGTTATTGTAAAAACTAATTCTTTAGTTGATAAATTGCCTTTTGTTTCTTTCGCCGTTTCGGTACCAAAAACAATGCAGTATTTCGATGACAGAGTGCGGCAAAGATTCAAACGCCAGGACTCCTGTAACAGCGCAGCTGATTTCCTGCTATATTTGTTGGCATTAAATCATGCCACATATTTTTTTAGCAGAGGACGAACACCGGGTAGCCGCTTTCATTAAAAAAGCGCTCGAAGAGAACAGCTATACGGTCGACGTTTGCGCTAACGGTGCCGAGGCCATCAGGCAATTTGCCCATAAAACATACGACCTGGTGATACTGGATGTGCTGATGCCGCATTTAAACGGTGTGGAGGTTTGCAGGCACATCCGCCAAAAGGATAAAAATATCCCCATTTTAATGCTCACTGCGCTGGGCACAATTGATGATAAGGTAACCGGCCTTAACACCGGCGCCGATGATTACATGGTAAAGCCTTTTCATGTTAAAGAGCTGCTGGCACGCATTGAGGCCCTGCTAAGGCGCAAAAAAACCGACGATGCCGAGAATGTGATCACCTTAGGTGATATTACCTTAAATACCCACAGCAACACCACCGAACGGGCCGGTAAGCACGTTACCTTAACCGCCAAAGAGTTTGCACTGCTGGAGTTACTGATGCGCAACCCCGATAAAATACTATCGCGCCAGGTTATTGCCAAAACCGTTTGGGGTATTGAGTTCGATACCGGCACCAACGTGGTTGATGTGTACGTAAACTACCTGCGCAATAAAATTGAGAAAGGCTTTGCCCGCAAATACATCTACACGGTTATAGGCAAGGGCTATATTTTTAAAACCGACCCCGCTTAATGTGAAGATAAAGAACAGGCTTTCGCTATATTTTAGTTTGATAGGCTCGGGCGTGTTGCTCGTAGTGCTGTCGTCTATTTACCTGTCGTTTCACTCATTTATAAAAGATGATTTTTACAACCATTTGAACGACCGTGCAAACGTAGCCGCGCAGCTTTACCTGGAGGCCGATGAGATAAGCGCCGACTCGCTGGGCCGCGTGCGCGAACGGTTTTTAAAAAGCCTGCCCGGCGAGGTGGTGCGCCTGTACGACAGCCGCAACAGCGCGGCTTTTATTGCCGACAAAAACCAGCACTGGGACAGTAAAACCATCGAAACCGTCAGAAAACGCGGTCACCTGGAGTACACCGACGGCGACGACCAGGTGGTAGGTATTTATTATAAAGATAACCAGGGCAATTTTGTGATACTGGTTTCGGCTACTGATATTGATGGTATGCGACGGCTCGGGGTAATGCTGCAAACCATGCTGGTAGTTTTTATCATCGTTGGGGCTATGCTTTATTTTGTGAGCAAACTTTTTGCCACCCAGGCACTTGCGCCTATAAACGACCTGGTGCGGCAAATGCAGGTCATCAAGGCATCGCATTTAAATGTACGCGTTAACGAGGGTAACGGTAAGGACGAGATAAGCGAGCTTGCGCGAAACTTTAACCGCCTGCTTGCACATCTCGAAAACGATTTTGAGCTGCAAAAAACCTATGTTACCAATGCCTCGCACGAACTGCGCACACCTATTACCAGCATTATTGGCGAGGTTGAACTGGCTTTAACTAAAGAGCGCAGCAGCCAGGAAAACATAAGAACGCTGCAATTGGTGCTCGAAGAATCGGAGCGGCTGATGGATACCATTTCGGGCCTGATGCAGCTGGCCCAGGTTGATGTGGATTATAACAGCGCTGCGCTGCAACCCGTACGGATGGACGAACTGCTGTGGGAGATACACGATTATTGGGTAAACAAACCAGGCAGCGGCCCCTTTAAGATCAATATTGAGCACCTGCCCCAAAACGAAGCGCTGCTCACCATACTGGCAAACCGGCAACTCATGCTCATTGCGCTCAATAACCTGGTGGGTAATGCGTTTAAGTTTTCGGGCCAAAAGCAGGTTACCTGCGATTTTTATGCCGATGAGCACGTGATCCGCATCCGTATTACCGATGAGGGTATCGGTATCCCCGCTGCCGAGATAGATAAAGTTACCACGTCGTTTTACCGCAGCAGCAATGCCGGCGGTTTTAGCGGCAATGGTATTGGGCTGTACGTAACCCAAAAGATCATCCAGTTGTTCAACGGTACGCTCAGCATCCGGTCGGCCGAGGGCGCGGGCACCACCATCACCACAGAATTTTTACAAACCACCTGAAATTCTAATCCCGTTCTAATCTCGTGTTTAAACACCGGGTTTAATTTTGGAGCATCCAAAATTGAACACAACTATGCGGTTGATATTTGCACGCGCGTTTTTCTTTATTTTACTGATCATATCCTTTTATCGGGCACAAGCCCAAACCGATACTTTGCGGCTAACTTTTCAGGAAGCCGAAAAACAGTTTCTGCAAAACAACTTTGCACTGCTGGCCCAAAAGTATAATGTCGAATCGGCCAAAGCGCTTATCGACCAGGCCAAACTGTGGGACAACCCGGTTTTAAGCACCGATCAAAACATTTACGACAGCGGCAGCAGCAAGTTTTTTTACCACGACGCTACCCTGGGCCAGGTGTATTTACAATTGAGCCAGGTTTTTACTACGGCGGGTAAACGCGGCAAACAGGTGCAGTTAGCAAAAGATAACGCCAAAGTACAGGAAGCTGAATTTAACGACCTGATGCGTAACCTGCGTTATAACCTACAGTTGGATTTTAGCCAGCTGGCTACCCTGATCGATCAGAATAAGGTTTACCAAAACGAGATCGCCTCGGCAAGCAACCTGGTCAATGCCATCCAAAAATCGTTCGACGCGGGTAATACATCGATGAAGGACCTGATCCGCCTAAAAGCCCTGCTTTTTGGCTTGCAGAACGATATGGTGGAGAACAGCCGCCAGGTGAACGACTTGCAGGCCGAACTGAAAACATTGATACAGGTTAAAGAAACATCGTTCATCCAGCCGCAGATAAATGATGTGCCTAACAAAACCCTGAGCCTTGATGTTGCCGCGCTAATAGAGCAGGCTAAAACCAACCGTGCCGATTACCTGTCGAACCAGGCGCAACTGGCATCGGCACAACATAACCTTGACCTGCAAAAAGCAATGGCCGTGCCCGATGTAACCATCGGCGCATCGTACGATAAGAACAGCAGTTACGCGCAAAATTATTATGGCCTGCAAATAGGCTTGCCGCTGCCGTTTTTTAACCGTAACCAGGGCAATATCAAATCGGCAAAATACAGCCTGATGAGCCAGGAGAATATCGTTAAGGATAACGAGTCGAAATTAAAAAACGACGTAGTAGCTGCCGTTGAGGAGTACAAGCTCAACCAGCAACTATCTTCAACCCCGCAGCTGGAGTTTAACGACCAATACGATACCCTGTTTAAAAACATGCTGAAAGGTTTTAAAGAACGCCAGATAAGCCTGATAGAGTTTGTTGACTTTTTTGACACTTATAAAGACACCAAGCTAAAAATACTGCAACAGCAGTATAACCTGCAAAAAGCCATTGCCGACCTTGATTTTGCCGTTGGCGCGCCAGTAATAAAACCTTAATACCCATATACACGCACACATGATAATGAAGAGAGAAATATATGTTACCGGCCTTTGCAGTCTGCTATTGCTTGCCGCCTGTAAAGACAAAAAACAAGAGGTTACCGAAAGCAAGCAGGTTTGCATAAGCGATTCGCTCGCTAAAATGATCACCATCGACACGGCTAAAACCACTGCCATGAAGGACGAACTGTCGTTAAGCGGCGAGGTTGCCAACGATGATAACAACGTGGTGAAAGTGTTTCCCTTTAGCAGCGGGCAGGTGCTTGAGGTTAAAGTATCGCTTGGCGATAAAGTAAGCAAAGGTCAAACGTTGGCCATTATGCGCAGTGCCGATGTGGCCGGTAACTACACCGACCTGTCATCAACTCAATCCGACGTCTCGGTAACCAAACGCCAGTTGGAGCAGGCCGAATACCTGTACAAAAACGGCATAGCCAGCGAACGCGATTATACTGAGGCCAAAGAAAATTATAACAAAGCCGTTGCTGCCAACAGCAAAGTAAAATCAATGCTATCCATTAACGGCGGTGGCAACACCAGCGAAAACGGTATGCTCACCATCAAAGCGCCGCAAAGCGGTTACGTGGTCGAAAAAAATATAACCTCGGGCAGCTTTATCCGGCCCGATAACAATGGCAGTATGTTCACCATCTCCAACATGAAAGATGTCTGGATATGGGCCAACGTGTTCGAGTCCGATATCAGTAAAGTTAAGGTAGGCTACACAGCTACCGTTACTACCATAGCTTATCCCGGCAAGGTATTTACCGGTAAGGTTAACGAGGTAAGCTCCGTGCTCGATCCCGACAACAAAGTAATGAAGATCAAGATAGCCCTGCCCAACCCCGACCTGTTGCTAAAGCCGCAAATGTTTACCAATGTGCTCATCAGTAATAACGAAAATGCGCAATCGGTATCGGTACCGGCCAAGGCAATCGTGTTCGATAGCAGCAAGAATTACGTAGTGGTTTACAACGGCAAATGCGACCTGAAGGTGCGCGAAGTAAGCATCATCAAAACAGTTAACGATGTAACCTATATCGGCTCGGGACTGCAGCCTGGCGACAAAGTGATCTCAAAAAATCAATTACTACTGTACGATGCGATTACCGGTGATTAATACCGAAGATGACCTAATTAAAAACACCTGATCACCAAGTAACAACAATGAATAAATTCATTAAAAATATAATCTACTTCTCGTTAAGGCACCGCTACTTCGTGTTTTTTATGACCGCCATTTTGGTGGTGATAGGCATCTGGAGCTACAGCAATACGCCTATCGAAACCTTTCCGGATGTAACCAACACCCAGATCATCATCATAGCCCAGTGGCAGGGGCGCAGCGCCGAGGAGGTGGAAAAGTTTATCACCATCCCGATAGAAACGGTGCTCAACTCGGTACAAAAAAAATCAAACCTGCGTACTACCTCGGCCTTTGGCCTGTCGTACACCCGCATCATTTTTGATGATGATGTTGACGATGCCTTTGCCCGCCAGCAGGTACTAAGTCGTTTGGCCAATGCCGACCTGCCCGATGGCGTTAAACCCGAAATTGAACCGCCTTACGGCCCAACCGGCGAGATATACCGCTATACGCTGAAAAGCAAAACCAAATCGCTGCACGAACTGACCGCCATACAGGATTGGATATTGGACCGCCAGTTTAAATCAGTCCCCGGCATTGCCGATGTGAACAGCTTTGGCGGCGAGGAAAAAGATTACGAGGTGAGCGTTAACCCCGCCCTGCTCCAAAAATATGGCTTAACATCGCTTGATGTTTACAATGCCATTAACCGGAGCAACATTAACGTAGGCGGCGATGTGATCGAAAAAAACGACCAGGCTTACGTGGTGCGGGGCATCGGGTTGATCAATAACATTAATGAGATGCAAAACATCATCATTAAAAACGTGAACAACGTGCCCATTTTAGCCAAAGATGTTGCTGAGGTAAAAGAGGCCGGCTTGCCGCGATTAGGCCAGGTTAGCCGCGATAAACAAAAGGACGTTATTGAAGGCATTGTGGTGATGCGCAAAGGCGAAAACCCCGCCGTGGTATTGGATAGCGTACGTTCGAAAGTGCGTGACCTGAACAACAACATCCTGCCAAAGGATGTAAAAATAGATACCTTTTACGACCGTACCAACCTGATGGATTATTGCACCGAAACGGTGATCCATAACCTGCTGGAGGGCATCATCCTGGTAACCGTCATCGTGTTTTTATTTATGGCCGACTGGCGTACAACATTAACGGTAGCCATCATCATTCCGCTATCGCTACTGTTCGCGTTCATTTGTATGCGCATCAAGGGCATGAGTGCTAACCTGCTCTCCATGGGCGCGGTGGATTTCGGTATCATTATCGATGGTGCGGTGGTTATGGTCGAGGGTATCTTTGTGGCGCTCGATCACCGGGCCAAAGAAGTAGGCATGGATAAGTTTAACAAACTGGCCAAACTGGGCCTGTTTAAAAATGTAGGTGCCGAAATGGGCAAGGCCATCTTCTTCTCCAAACTCATCATCATCACCTGTTTGATACCCATTTTCGCTTTCCAAAAGGTAGAGGGCAAAATGTTCTCACCGCTGGCTTATACGCTTGGCTTTGCATTATTAGGCGCTTTGATATTTACCTTGACGCTGGTGCCGGCTTTATCCAGCATATTGCTCCGAAAAAACGTCCGCGAAAAGCATAACGTAGTGGTTAGTTTTTTTGAGAACGGCATCCGCCGGATGTTTACCTATACCTATAAATTCCCCAAGGCAAGCATTTTGGTGGCAGTTGCTTTTATGGCAATAACTTTCTTTTCAGCAAAGTTTTTGGGAACAGAGTTTTTACCCGATCTGAATGAAGGCGCGCTGTGGGTTGAGGCCGAACTGCCCATGAGCGTATCGTTGCCAGAGGCCGAAAGCATTAACCAGAAAATGGTGCAGATACTTTCGAAATACCCCGAGGTTAAACAAACGCTGGCGCAGGTTGGCCGCACCAACGACGGCACCGACCCCAAAGGCTTTTTTGATGTGCAGATACAGGTTGACCTGAAAGATAAAAAAGAATGGCCTAAGGGTTTGACCGAGGATGACCTGATAAACCAGATGGACGTACAGCTCAAAAAAATACCGGGCGCGGTGTTCAACTACTCACAGCCCATACGCGACAACGTGGAAGAAGCAGTTGCGGGCGTAAACGCCTCATTAGCTGTAAACATATTCGGCCCCGATTTTAATACGCTCGACGCGAAGGCCGACGAAGTGTTGAAAGTTTTAAAAACCGTAGATGGTATTGATGACCTGGGTGTATTGCGCAACTTAGGTCAACCCGAGTTTAGGATAGAGCTCGACCAGCGCAAAATGGCGCTGTACGGAGTTGCTACAGCCGACGCCAACGCGGTTATTGAAATGGCCATTGGTGGTAAGGCCGCTACTGAATTATATGAAGGCGAGCGCAGGTTCGACATCAGGATACGCTATCAAAAACAGTTCAGGGATACGCAGGAAAAAATTGAGAACCTGATGGTACCCACGTTGAACGGATCAAAGATCGCCATTAAAGAGATAGCCGATATTAAGATACTTACCGGCCCGGCCTTTATTTACCGCGACAATAACACCCGCCACATAGCGGTGAAATTCTCCAACCGTGGCCGCGACCTGGGCAGCACCATTGCCGAAGCACAGCAAAAAGTGAACAAATTGGTCAAACTGGACCAGGGGTACTCCATGGCCTGGGTTGGCGAGTTTGAAAACCAGACCCGTGCCTCTAAAACCCTGGCACATGTGGTGCCGGTATGTTTGCTGGCTATATTTTTGATCCTGTTTATCACTTTTGGTAACGTTAAGGATGCCACGCTGGTTATCATGAACGTACCTTTCGCGCTCATCGGCGGTATACTCGCCCTGCACATCACCAATATCAACTTCAGTATTTCTGCCGGTATCGGTTTTATAGCCTTGTTTGGGGTATGTATCCAAAACGGGGTTATCCTGATATCCGTCTTCAAGAAAAACCTGGAAGCAGGTATGCACCTTGACGAAGGCGTTTTGCAGGGTGTTATCTCGCGCGTGCGCCCCGTGGTCATGACGGCGCTCATGGCGGCCATAGGCTTAATGCCCGCGGCTGTATCAACCGGCATCGGCAGCGAAACACAAAAGCCATTAGCAGTGGTGGTAATTGGCGGCCTGGTAACATCAACGATATTAACCTTGCTCATATTACCTTGTATTTATGCCCTGGTGCACCGCTTTATACATCGGCGCGAAAACAGAAAATTATTGAAAAAAATAGGCGCCATAAACGCCTGATAAAATATTAAAGGCCCCTTCCCTTAATTTTAAACGCCGGTTGTTATCTCCCAGGGTAACGATCCAAAAACCTCCCGACGTGTCGGGAGGTTTTTTGTTATACAGATTGTAAGATGCTCCTTTTGTTCATCAACAAATATATGGAACTAATTCACCTTGAATTGAAACACACCCGAGTCTGAGGTATTGCCCAGGGCATCTTTGGTAATTACTTTCCAGTAATAAGTAGTGCCCGAAACTACAGCTATACCGCTTACTGATGGCGTGGCGATGTTTGCTTTTGAAATAGCTGGAGTAGCCGTTGTACCAAAATACACATCGTATGCGCTAATATCATTGTCCGGATCGGCGCTGGTCCATGTCAGGTTAATGGTACCTCCGGTGGCGGTAACGCTTTGACCAAAGCCCGGCGACAGGTTATCGGCCGGGAACGGAGGGTGCGACACCGTCCCTAAGCCTGCGTTGTAAAATTTCCAGGTATCGCTTTGAGTTGTGGTACTAACAGCGGCCGATTTTGAGATAACGAACCAGGAGTACGGCGTATCCCGCAATAAATTAACTGCCAGGCTGTTTGTGGTACTTGTTTGTGTACTGATGGCGCCTGTTAACAGGTTTTTGATATCCAACTCATAGCTATCGGTATTCGCCGAAGTATTCCACGTAAAAGTAATTGTGCTTTGCGTAGCTGATATGACAGTGCCCGTGGTACATGCCGAACTTTGCGCCGGAAAAATGAGCGTTGCTTTTGCCGGCGGGTCGGGCGTCGGTGTACCGCCACTTACTGTTTTGCCGCAGCCGCTTGACAATAAAATGCCCGCAAGGGTAAATATAACTGCTATATATCTTTTTATCATTGTTTCATCACTTTAAATATATTTTCGGAATGTGCTGTAATCAGTTTCAATATATACAGCCCCGGCTTTAAAGCCGACAGGTCAAGCTGTACAACCCCCGATTGATTAATGAATTGGTGGCTGTAAACCTGGGTTCCGTTTATGCTGTAAATTGCTATGATAGCGTGTGGTACATTATCCGTTCCTAAATTCACATTCAGCACGCTGCTAAAAGGATTTGGATACGCCACTAAGTCGGCCGATAGGTTAATATGTTGCGTTACCGAGCCCTGGCAAGGCTTATCGGTTGTAACGGTAATATCGTTATTGCCTTTGGCTAAGTTAAGCGTAATGGTGCTGTTAGTTGTGGTGGTCGTGTTTCCGTTTAGCGTCACATTATAATTGTTACCGCCATCCAGCGTCAGGGTAACACTGTTAATGGTTTTATTTATAGCTGTGTAAACGGCAAGGTCCTTAGGTTCGGTTATTACCACGGTAAAGCATTGCGAATAGGCGCTTTGCCCGGCCACCGTAAAGCAAACATTATAGGTGCCTGCCGCAAGGTTAGCAATGGTGGTATTGGTAGTGAACGGATAAGTTGCATTAACGCTGCCGCCTGTTATTGTTGCCGTATAGCTCAAACTCTGTGCCGCGGTAATGGTAATGGTCCCGTTAGCCGAGCCCCTGCACGTAGCGCTATTGGCGGCCAGGGTGTAGTTATTGGCAGGCAGCGCAAATACAGTTGAAATTAACGTTGCGGCTGATGTTTGACTGATGCCATTTAAGGTAATACTCACCGTGTACGAGCCCGCCTGCGTTGCAGTGTAGCTTGCCAAAGTTGCCCCTGTTATATTTACCCCGTCTTTTATCCATTGGTAAGTATAACCGGTACCCGGGTTGGCAGTTAAAGTTGTACTGGCACCGGCAATAAATACATTACTGCCATTTAATACGATTGTGGGTACCGGCACAAAGTTAAACCCGCTAAATATTGAATTGCCCGATGGTGTACTCACCAGCACATTGCCAGAAGCCCCTGCACCAACAACAGCGGTTATTGTGGTTGCCGATGTAACGGTGAAAGATGCCGCCGGCGTGCCGCCAAAACTAACAGCGCTTGCGCCCGTAAAATTTGAACCTGTAATGGTTACCGTTGTACCGGCCTTAGCTGTTAACGGGCTGATACCACTGATAAGCGGCGTTGGTAATACACTGAGCGAGCCGGCTACATACACCATGGTGTAGTTTGCCGATGACGCGCCGCTTGCGGTTATCGGGTAGCTCCCGGCCGCCGAACTTGTGGTAGCCGTTGTAGATAGTATTGGCCGGGCAGATAATTTGCTGGCATCATCATTATTCACAAAGCCTTTATAGCTCGCAGTTAATGCAGGATTAGCGGCCCCAAAATTTCTGATCTGGTTATCGGCAGTAATTGTTAATGTAACCGGGCTTATCGTCAGCGTAGCGGCAACATACGTAATGTTGTAGTTTGCCGATGCTGCGCCGCTTACAGTTATAGGGTATGTGCCCACATCCGAAGTAATTGTGGCGGTTGTGGACAACGTTGGTTGTACAGCAAGCCTGGTTGCATCATCGCCATTTACCAAACCGGTATAACTTGCATTTAATACCGGGTTGGCCGATCCATAATTTTTATTTTGATTATAAACCGTAATGGTTAGCGCGGCAGGGCTTACCGTTAAAGCCTGTGTAACCGGAACCGCATCCGCATATAGGCCGTTACCCGATTGTGTAGCTGTAATAATTGCCGATCCTGCCCCAACAACGTGTATATATCCCGCGGCCGAAATAGTGGCAACACTGGTATTGCTGCTCGTATAACTAATAGGTAAACTGGTGTTAGTACTTGTCGCACTATAATCAGGCGTACCATAAATAACAGCATTGCTGGCAGCAAGGGTTATTGTTTGGTTAATTTTAGCCCTGGTCGCAACCACCGAATATGTTTTTTTAGTAACCCCATCCCGTGCAGTAACCACAATGCTTATCACATTATCGCCAATATTAAGATTAATATTTCCCGAGCTAACACCGTTAGCTACCGCAACACTGTTAATAAGAAGAGTGGATGCCGGGTCCGCGGCCTGCGCTGTTACGTTTAGCGTGGTTACATTGTTGCCCACAGTACTGGTATAATGCAAACTATCGGCACTAAACCCTGGCGAAAGACTGCCTGAACTCAAACTAATAGCGTTAAGATCGCTGTTATATTTAACGTTTATCGCCTTGGTAACGGTTGGGCTGCTCAGCGTACCGTCTGTAGCCGTAAAGCTTATTGTACGGTTACCAGCCGTAGGGCTGCCTTTGCTGTTATTGTAGGTAATGGCCCTCAACGCAGCCTGCCATTGTGCTATGGTTGCCGTGCCCCCGGCCGATGTCAAATTTAACACCCCGGTAGCGGCATTATAAGCGCCCGTAATATTGCCCATTGTAGCCGGTGCGTTCACAAATGCCAGCACATCTTCGGCAGGGGCCAAACCACCGGTTATGGATACTGTTGCCGAGGGTAAGGTTGTTTTAAGCGCGTGTGTAACCGTAACCTGGTCATCAACAGGTACAGGTGTTGGCGTTATATTACTTGTTGAAACAAAGTTTGTAGCTTTTGGTGATGTTGTGATAACCGGATACGGAGCTACTACCTTTAAAACGAACGTAGTTTTGCTAGCACCGGCTTCGTTATTAGCCGTTATGGTAAATGTTGTTGGGTTTAACGGGCCCGCAGGTGTACCGCTGATGACACCCGTGTTGGTATTAAAAATTAAACCGGCAGGTAAGGCTGGTTTTATGGTATAGCCGGTATAGATCATCTTTCTGATCAGGTTTTCGCCCCCATCCACCACAAAAAGGTTGCCGTCGGCATTGCCGGTTATGCCGCTTGGATAATAAAAACTGGCAGCGGTACCAATTCCATTTTTTGGCGGGCCTGATGGCGGATAGTTTTGATTGATTGGTGGTGCAGTGCCCGCTATGGTAGTTACAATACCCGTCGGGCTAATTTGACGTATTTCGTTGTTACTATTATCACTTAAAAACACGTTGCCGCTTTGATCCGCATAAACCTTGCCTGCCGTTCCAAAGCTTGCTACCGATGCAAAGCCATCTGCCGAACCTAAGAACCCGCTACCGGCAAATGTGCTTACATACCCGGCGGGGGTTACCCTGCGGATGACGCTGTTACCCCCATCGGCTACCAAAATATTGCCGTTCGGGCCCATAGCTATACCGCCGGGGTTATTAAAAGTGGCGGTCGCGCCATTGCCGTTGATAAGGCCTCCATAAGTATTTCCACCACCCGCAAGCGTGGTAACAACCCCTGCCGGACTGATCGCCCGGATAAGGTTATTATAATTGTCGGCCACGTAAACATTGCCAAGCGAGTCAACGGCAACGCCGGTCGGGTTATTAAAACTGGCTGTGGCCGCAGCGCCATTTGTACTTCCATTCTGACCGCTTCCGGCGTAGGTGCTTACTATGCCGTCTTTTGATATCTTTCTGATCAGGAGATTATTATAATCAACAACAAACAAGTTCCCGCTCTTGTCAATGGTCAGGCCTACGGGGCCATTAAAAGTTGCCGAACTGGCTGGTCCGTTAACGGCGCCGGCTGTACCGGTACCCGCAAAGGTAGACACCGTACCGTCGGGGGCTATTTTCCTGATCTTTTGCCCCGGGCTTTCCGATACATATAAATTTCCGAGCGTATCGGCGACTATACCGTTAGCACCTTTAAAACTGGCCGTTAAGGCCGGGCCATCAACCGAAGCCGACGTTCCGTTACCCGCGAAGGTGCTGGTTACCCAGTATGATGTTGGCGGTACGGCCCCGCCGGTATTTACGGGCGTTATCGGGTTAATGGCTGTACCCGCTACATAGCTTTGCGGTGCAGTATAACTTATATTAGGCTTATTGAGAATGCTAAAATTACCATAAGTAATATTACCCAATACGGTATTTACCGTTACTGCGCCATTTGAGCCGGCCGCTACATTGGCAGTAAGTGTTGTGTTTGTCGCATCAACGTTATAATTTGTAGTTGGTACGCCGCCAACACTAACACCGGTTACGCTTATAAAATTATTGCCGGTTAGGGTTATGGTTGTACCCACAGGGCCCGTAGCAGGCGAAAGCTGACTTACCGATACCTGGGTGTTTCCGTTAGCGTTGTTGCGATAAGCATATATACCGCCAAAAGCAGACACTAAATCGGGTATGCCATCACCATCTACGTCGCCAATATCTAAACTGGTGGCCCCGCCCGGGTAAAGAAAATCAAACGGTGTTGCCAAAGATGCGGTAGTAAAACTGCCTGGCGAAGCTAAATTACGATAAAAGGTAGTAGCCTGACTGGTTACTGTGATCAGATCGGGTTTGCCGTCGCCATCCATATCGGCAATACCAACCGTAAATGGGTTAACCGTTGTTGCGAATTCAACATTTGGCGCAAATGAAGATGCGTCGATCACCCCGGTCGTCGAAGTATTGCGCAGTATTGATATGCCGGACGAAGTAATATAATGTGATGCGATAAGGTCCGGCTTGCCATCCCCGTCAATATCGGCTACTTTTATACTGCTTAATTCATCAGGGGCGGGGTATGTTACTGGACTGGCAAATGAGTTGATGCTAATTACACCCGGTGTTGATTGGTTGTGATAAACCGCCAAACCGCCGCCATAAACAGGCATGATCATTTCGGGCTTACCGTCGTTATCCAGGTCGGCAAACGTAAAAAAGCTGAGAGACGGAGTTTTAAAATCTACTTCGGGCGCAAACGATGCGGCGGTGATACCGCTGCCCGGCGTGGATATATTGCGGTATATCGCTATAGCCGCGGCTGTCGAATTGATACATATCAGGTCGGTTTTTCCATCACCATCTACATCGGCTAAAACAGGTGTACCGCCAATTGGTAAAGTTACCAGCGGGGCAAACGAAGCCGAAGTAATTGAACCCGGCGTTGAGGTGTTCCGATAAAACCCGTTGTTCACAAACATATCGGGTTTGCCATCGCCATCCATATCGGCAAATGCAATACTGCCGGCGTACCCCAACGTACCAAAGTCAACCTTTGGCGCAAACGACCCCGTTGTTATGGAGCCGCTTGCTGAAATATTGCGGTATATCGAAATAGTGCCGTTGGAGCTATTGGTTGTTAACATATCGGGTTTACCGTCACCGTCAATATCAACAAGGTAAACCGCACTGGCCGCGTACGATGATAAAGGGAAATCTACGCGAGGGTCGAAATTATTGGCCGCGAAAGGCTTTGATGCAAACGTAACGCCAAATGGTTTTGCCGAGTTAACCGATAAGTTGGTTACGCTATTGATTACAGTAAAGGGCACAAATGTGGCGCCAGCCGGTACGGTAACCTTTAATTGGGTTGCCGATGCCGATGTTACCGTAGCCCTTACCGCACCAAAGTAAACAATATTGTTAGCGGGGGTGGTATTAAAATTGTTTCCGTTAATAGTCACCGTAGTGCCCACCGGCCCCGAAGCCGGTGAAAAAGAGCTGATTACCGGGCGCGAAGGTATGGCACCTAACTGAACTGCAATACTCAAAGTGGGCGAACTGGTACCGCTGCCATTTGACGCGGTAACTGTATACGTTGTTGATGCTGATGCCCCAAGCGGCGTACCGCTGATAATACCGGTTGCAGGGTCCATTGTCAAACCGGCAGGCAGGGCAGGGCTGATCGTATAAATACTGGCAACCTGGCCGCCGGTGTTGGTAGGCGCAATGGCGGTTATGGCCGCGTTTGCTGCAAATAACCATGGTCCGGGATACGTAATAACCGGTGCGGGGATATACGTAAAGCCTGCAATGGTATCTTTGCCGGTATTGGTAACGATAGCAATTTTGCCGGTTGCGCCCGCGCCCACAACTGCGGTTATACTGGTTGGCGATACAATATTGTACGACGTAACCGCAGTACCTCCAATGGTGATTGAAGATACCCTGGCAAAGTTTACGCCGGTTAGTGTTACTGTAGTGCCAGTTGCGGCCGATGTTGGCGAAAATGACGTGAGCTTTGGCGCGCCCACCGTTGAAGGGTCGTTACGCAATATACCAATGCCGCCCGATATCGTACCGGCAATATCCGGCTTCCCATCACCATCCAGATCGCCAACGCTTATCCACGAAAAATAGTTGCCGCTGGTTTGCGGCAGCGTGCTGATGGCAAATGATGATTTGGATAGGGTGCCCGCTCCGGTTAAATTACGCACAACGCTAAATTCAGTAACAATATCCGGATAGCCGTCGCCGTCCATATCAGCTATTTCCGCTACATTCCCAACAGCGGTAGATGTCGGGATTAGATCGATCCGCGAAGACAATGAACTGGCGTTGATAACCCCCGCGCTGCTGTTGTTTTGAAATATATCAAGGCCTGAGCTGCTTGCGCCAACAACAATAATGTCGGGCTTGCCATCGGCATTCAGGTCGCCCACGGTAATATACCCGGGCGAGTTTAAGGTAGGGTAATCCACATGCTTGGCAAACGATGCAGCATTTATAACACCTTGTGGCGTAATATTACGCAATATCGAAATGGTGTTATCCTGTTTATTGGTTACCAACAGATCGGGTTTACCATCGCCATCAATATCGGCCAAATTAACCGACGAAGGTTGCTGGCCGGCCTCAAAATCAAACCTGGGACCAAAAGACACAACACCTGGCGTACTGGTATTCGGCAGTACCGAAACGCCTTTTAAGGTTGAATTAGCGATCAAAATATCCGGCTTGCCATCGCCGTCAACGTCGCCAACATTTACAATGTACGTATTAGCCCCAAATGCAACGGCATTGTATGCAATATCAACCTTTGTTGCAAAACTTATAAAGCCAGGGGTTGAATGGTTTATTAACACCGATATACCTATGCCGTTAAAACTATAATAGGTAACCAGTATATCGGGTTTACCATCGCCATCAATATCGGCAACTTTGAGGGACAGAATGCCGGTACCTGTAGTAAAATGATATGGGGTAGGGTTACCGGCACCACCAAAGGAGGCGGCGGTAATAGCCCCGGTGGTCGATACATTTCGGATCACACTCGCCACCGAATTCCCGTCGTCAAATACCAGGTCTGGTTTGCCGTCACCATCAATATCGGCAATTTTAACATGGTTCCCACCATAATTATATACGTTAACTTTCGGATCAAAGTCTTGCGGTGTAATGTCGTTTTTTGAAGGGAACGTCGTACTGAATTTAACCGGCGCATAACCTGTTAGCGCATTGGCGGTATTTATTACCGATGGATACTCATAAGTTGCGCCCACGGGTACCGTTACAGTTAGCTTTGTAGCGCTCGCCGAATTAACCACTGCCTTAACCGCTCCAAAATAGACCATATTGCCCGCTACTGTAGCGCCAAAATTGCTGCCGTTAATGGTTACCACCGTACCAACCGGCCCGGTCAAGGGGGCAATGGAGCTAATAACAGGCGGAGCAGAAGGGGTTGATACAACCGGATTATTTTTAAGCACCGAAAACGTGTTAGCAGTTTGATCAACAACAACAAGGTCGGGCTTTCCATCACCATCGATATCGCCAACGGCCACATCTGCCGGGGCGGTGCCGCTTACCAGGTCAACTTTGGCATCAAAAAAGCTATACGGAAATGTAGCAGATGTTGATATGTTGCGGAACACCGATGCGATATTCAGACCGGAGTTAACATCAACCAGGTCTGGCTTGCCATCACCATCCATGTCGGTAACAACCAAACTACTGCCTGCAGGGCCGCCTGACGTATTTGATGAAGGAAAACTAACCGCGGGCTCAAATGAGGTTGTTGTAATAGCCCCACCTGCAAAAATGTTATGGTAAAAATAAACTGCCGAATTTGATGCAATTATATCTGGTTTTCCATCGCCATCTATATCGGCAACAGCAATATCCATTGGGGTAGCCTGTGAAGTGTTGCTTAGGTTTACACCGGGTGCTAACGCCAAATTGCCGATTGTTGAATTATTAGTAATAACGGTTAGGGTGTTATTTCCGCCAGTCAAAATATCAATTTTACCATCGTTGTTTATATCTGCAAGAGCCAGCGCGGTTACCGAAAAAGAAAAATCGGATTTGGCAAACGAACCGGTATTAATAACGCCTGGGGCTGTGGTGTTAAGCAAAATCGAAAGTGTTGAACCGCCCAAAACAATATCCGGCTTGCCGTCGCCATCAATATCGCCAATGGCAATCTTGTAGCTGTTGCCCCCAATGGTATAATCTACCTTGGCTGCAAACGAACCTGTTGTTATACTGCCACTAACAGCCGTGTTTTTAAACACCGATATGGTGTTGCCAATTGCGTTTGATACAACGATATCGGGTTTACCATCGCCATCCAGATCGGCAATGGCGATATTTAAAGGTGATGGGTTGGTAGTAAAATCAACTTTTGCAGCGAACGAAGCGGCTGTTATACTGCCGCTCGTTGATATGTTACGATATACCGAAATGGTATTACTGGTAGAATTAACAACAATAACATCGGGTTTCCCATCGCCGTCAATATCGCAAACCTTAACCTTTATAGGTGCCGAACTTGTGGCAAAATCAACCTTAGGGCTAAAATCACCCGTCGTAATTTTATTTTTTGAAGTAAATGTTGTGTTGAACGGCTGGGGCGAATAAGCTGTAAGGCTGTTAGACGTATTAAGTACGCTTACCGGTTGATAAGTGGCCCCCGCCGGGACGTTTACCGTTAGCTGGGTAGCTGTAGCCGAGGTTACCGTGGCTTTGGTTGCGCCAAAATAAACAATATTTGCCGTGGGCGATGTGTTAAAGTTATTTCCATTAATGGTTGTTGTTGATCCGACTGCCCCGTTATTTGGCGATAACGAAGTTATGACAGGGACAGCAGCTGCGGTAACAGGCGCTGGGTTATTGCGCAACACCGAAAAGGTACTGTTCCCTGTGTTTACGATCAGCAGGTCGGGCTCTCCATCACCGTCAACATCGCCAATTGATGCGTACGATGGGGTATTGGCAAGAGTTATATCAACCTTGGCCGCAAATGACGCAGTAGGGGTTCCGCCAATAGCCATCGTATTCCGAAAGACAGATAGCGTATTCGCGGTCGAATTAACGCTTATAATATCGGGCCGTGTATCGCCATCCAGGTCGCTCATACCTACCCATTGCGGTGCTGTGCCGGTAGCCAGGTCAACCCTTGCGGCGAAAGAAAAAGACGAAGTATTTCGAAATACGGAAACGGTGTTACTTTTTGAGTTAGCTACAATTACATCGGGCAGCCCGTTTTGATCAATATCGCCAACAGCTATTGCTTGCGGCCCGCTTCCGGCAGATACGTCGACATGTGCCGCGAACGATGAAGCATTGATAATACCCGGTACGGAGGTGTTTTGTAAAAGCGAAAAAGAGTTACCCGTAAAATTCGCGGTCAATATCTCGGGCCTCCCATCGCCGTTAATGTCGCTAACAACAACCGAGTGCGGGGCGTTACCTGTTGCAAAATCAACCTTTTGAACAAATAATATACTGCCCTTTACTGATAAATTGCGCAGCACCGATACGGTATTGGCAGTAGCGTTTGCTACAACAATATCCATCTTGCCGTCGCCGTCAATATCGCCCGCAGCTATGGCGTAAGGCCCTACCCCTGTTGTTATATCTACCTTGTTTGAAAAAGAGATACTTCCGCTGGTTGATGTATTGATATACACCGAAACCGTATTATCTAAAAAGTTGGCTACGGCTATATCGGGTTTGCCATCGCCATCAATATCGGCTACTACTATAGCTTGAGGCCCGTTGCCTGTTCCAAAATCAACCTTTGGCGCAAACGAGTTTGCCGTTATACTGCCGCTAACGGCGGTATTGCGGTATACCGAAAAGCTGTTTGCCGAAAAATTCACCCCGATCAGATCGGCTTTACCGTCACCATCTATATCACTTAGCGCTGTGGCCTGTATGCCATTGGCACCCGTAAAATCAATTTTAGGATCAAAATCAGTAGCAGCTATACTGTTCTTTGTGGCAAAAGCGGTACTAAACGGAACAACTGAATTGCCCGACAGGCCTGATGATGTGTTATAAACAGAGATAGGCTGATAACTTGCCCCTGCCGGAACAGTAACATTTAACTGTTGTGCCGTGGCCGTGTTTACAATAGCCTTAACGGCACCAAAATAAACAACATTGCCCCCGGGCGTAGTATTAAAATTTGTGCCGTTTATTACGGTTACGCTACCCACAGCGCCGGTTGCAGGCGCAAACGATGTTATGGTTGGCGCAGGGGCGAACGTAAAACCCGATAGCGATGCAACACCGGCCGGCGTTGTAACGGATATGCCCCCCGAAGCTGCTGAATTATCCACCACCGCGGTTATGCTGGTGGCCGAAACTACCGAAAACGAGGCAGCATTAACACCGCCAAACGTAACCGCTGTAGCGCCGGTAAAATTTGTACCGGTAATGGTTACTGTTTTTCCGGGGGCCGCTGCCAACGGGCTGAACGATGTAAGCGTGGGCGATGGTAAAAAAACAAACCCTGTGGCAACACCGGTAGCAATGGGCGTTGTTACCGACACGCTGCCCGACGCCCCGGTGCCGACAATTGCCGAAATACTGGTGGGCGAATTAACAGTGAAGGATGCCGCGGACGTGCCGCCAAAACTTACAGCTGTGGTACCCGTTAAATTAGTACCTGTTATATTAACTACCGACCCTGTAATTGCCGATGCAGGACTAAATGAGGCAATAGCCGGGGCATTTAACGTATTTGTAGATACCGAAATAGTAGCACCCTGCCAGTTTGATACGACCATATCGGGCCGGCCGTCGCCGTCAAAATCGGCTACGGCCATGCCGCCATCGCCGGTACCCTGCACGCCCGAACTGGATGTGCCTTTGGTATAATCAACCTTTGCTGCAAATTGGGGCGTGCCGCTTGTTGATGTATTTTTGAACACCCCTATAAATCCCGGAAACGAGCCGTCGGGAACGGCCAGGTCGGGCTGCCCATCGCCATCCATATCGCCTATCCCGATGGTAGAAGGGTATATGCCCGAGGTAACCCCGATCGGGTCGGCAAAAGTGATAACACCACCGGCAACGGTCGTGTTTTTATAAACGGCAAACTGGCTATAACCCTGCGGAACGGCCAGGTCGGGTTTATTATCTCCGTCAAGATCGGCTATGATCACATTTGCAGAATGATTACCTGTAGTATAAACATTAACCCAGGCGAATGAAATATTACCTATGGTACTGCTGTTTTTAAAAGTAATAGTTGCCTGGTTTGCCGAATACTGGTTTGTAGTAACAATATCAATTTTTCCGTCGCCGTCCAGGTCGCCTGCAAATATGCCCCCAAGTGCATCCCTGTTTACCGACGTAACAGTAACCGGCGCCGCGAATGATATGGTTCCGCCGGTGGTTGTGTTACGGAACACCGCGAAGGTATTATTCAACTGGTGCGATACAGCTACGTCGGGTTTACCATCACCATCAAAGTCGGCTATCACCACACCGTCCGGAGCCGAGCTATCATTAATAACTATGGGTGCTGCAAATGAGATGTTTCCCGGTGTACTGGTGTTTCGTAACACCGCAAATTTTTTGTCAAAGGCACCCGCGTAAACCAGGTCGGGTTTGCCGTCGCCGTCAAGGTCGCCAACATACATGTGGTCAATTGCGCCCCCTGGTATAATATCCTTACGCGGGCTGAATGTGGTAGTACCTACTGTGCTGATGTTTCTGAAAACAGACATCGTACTGCCATTGTAGGCAACAATATCCGTTTTGCCATCGCCATCCAGGTCGGCCACAAAAAGACTGGTGGGGTAGCTGGGAACGGCAAAATCTAACCGTTGATTAAATGAATTGGCGCTAAAAGGCCCGCCGCCCGTAAATGTTACATCAAACGGTTTTGCCGAGTAAGCCGTTAAGCTGTTTGTTGTTACTGTAATTGGCTGATAATCGGCCCCAACGGGAACCGTTACCACGAGTTGGGTGGCCGTAGCCGAAGTAACGGTTGCACGTGCCACACCAAAATAAACAATATTATTGGCTGCTATGGTATTAAAGTTTTTGCCGTTTATGGTAACAGATGTACCGATAGGGCCTAACACAGGCGAAAATGAACTGATGGCCGGCGGGGGTGTGCCATAAACAAAATTTGGGCCCGAACCCGTGCCATAGGCGTTCTTAACCGTTACAATGCCCGTTGCGCCGGTGCCTACTATAGCCGTAATGCTGGTTGGCGAGTTCACTGTGAAAGATGATGCCGCCGCGCCCCCAAAACTAACGGCTGTTGTGCCCGTAAAATTAAGCCCTGTAATGGATATGGGTGTTCCGGTCACGGCTGTTTCGGGGCCGATGAGGTTTACCGCCGGCTCGTTTATTTTGTTACGTGCCAAAACCAGGTTAGCCGGCGATGATGAATAACTGCCTATGATATCGAGTTTACCATCACCATCAACATCGGCAAAATCGGTCGCTGTCGTGATCGAATAAGTTACCGGGCTATCAAATGCAATGGAGCCAACGGTACTTGCGTTTCTGAAAACCATTGTGCCCGAGCCTGAACTTGTACCCGTTAACACATCCAGCCTGCCATCGCCATCTGCATCCGCAAGTAAAACAGCCCCATTGGCGTATGTACTAACAACGTCCACCTTTGAATCGAATATGACGTTCCCACCCGACGATATGTTTCGCAATACAGATACAACTGACTGATCGGAATAAATGATATCAGGCTTGCCGTCCCCGTCAATATCACCTGCTGCAACTGATGACGCGTTATTAGTTAAAAAATTTATTTTAGGTGCAAACGAAATTGTTGATCCGCTACTTGTATTGGTATATACTGATATTTGGGCGTGCCCGTAAGTAGCTACCAGGCTGGTTATTGCCAGATCGGTTTTACCATCGCCGTTAAAATCGGCGGCTACAATATTGCCAGGCGTAACACCTGTTGCTATATCCACCTTGGGTGCAAACGATATGGTTGTGCCGGTACTTGTATTAAGCAGCACCGAAAATGTGTTGTCACTGTTGTTTGTTGTTATAATATCAGGTTTACCATCGCCATTAATATCAACAACCTTAATACCAATAACGCGGTTACCAGTTGCGAACTGTACATTTGCCGCGAAAGAAATATTGCCAATAGTACTGGTATTGCGTAATACGTTTACAGAGTTTTGGTAATTGCTGACGGTGACAATATCGGGCTTGCCATCGCCGTCAATATCGTCCATATAAAAATCGCCGGGATTAGATCCGACTGTAAAGTCGATCTTTGCGGCTAACGAGCTGGCATTTATTACACCAGGCGTTGTAGAGATATTACGAAAAACCGACATTGTTGTCCCATTACTATTGGCAACAATAATATCGGGCTTGCCGTCGCCGTCAATATCTTTTGCTTTTGTAGCACCCGGATAAATGGCAATCGGAATGTCAACCTCCTGGTCAAAGGCAGTAGGCGCAAACGGCCCGGCGCCGCTAAAGGTTACAATAAATGCGTTTTGCGAGTAAGCGGTTAACTTGGCGGTAGTAACAGTTACGGCACTGCTGCTTGCCCCTATTGGGACTGTGACCGTAAGTTGTGTGGCTGTTGCCGCTGTTACCGTGGCCCTGGTTGCGCCAAAAAAAACGACATTATTAAGAGGCGTTGTACTAAAATTACTTCCGGTAATTTTTACGCTTGTACCAACAGGCCCGCTTAATGGCGTAAATGAGGTTATAGTAGGTACCTGTGCAAATATTGCCAGGCTAAATAATATGAAAATAATAGAAGGTAAAATTTTTTTCATAGAGGTTTAGCTTGTGCTACGATCCGGTCGTATAATTACACGCAAAATAAGTATTTTTTTATTTAAGTTACAGTTTTTATTCTATTCAATATTTTAAGTGGCAGCACAGTTCAGGGGGTTATTAACGCGTCAGTATTTTTAAGCAATTTCGGTTTATTCGCGTATAAAATACAAAGTGGTATTGTTAACAGCATTTATGTAATTTGACAAAATAATTCCCGGGTTGTCCAATTGTTGATGCCCCGATTGATATGCGTGTAATTGATCATATCAGTAAAATTAAAATCTTAAAAAAATGGAAGAGTACGCATTAATTATGAGGCATCAGGATGGCAGCAAAATAGCTTCGCCCGAGCAAATGCAGGTTTGGATGAAACAAACTATGGACTGGATAGGCGGCATTGCCGCGCAAAACAAATTTGTAAGCGGTACCGGCTTGCTATTTGATGGCGCGCAGGTTGTCCATTCAGATAAAATGGTGACCAACGGGCCTTTTGGCGAGATCAAAGAAACCATAGGCGGGTTCATCGTGGTCAAAGCCGAAACGATTGAAGAGGCAGTCGAGTTTGCCAAAGGCTGCCCGGTTTTAGGTGGCGAAGGCAACACCATGGAAGTACGAAAAATTGCCAAACGCGATGGTGTACATTAAACGCTAAACAGAGGGGCCGGTGATAGTTGCGCCGGCCTTTTAATTGAAGATGCAGCAGCCTGAATTGATACCGCATTTGTTCAGAACGGAGTACAGCAAAATTGTATCGGTACTTTGCCGGCGGTTTGGCTTTGAGCAGATCGAAATTGCTGAGGACATTGCCAGCGATACTTTTTTGGCCGCCGCCCAAACCTGGCCCATCAACGGGCTGCCCGCAAATCCTATAGCGTGGCTTTACAATGTGGCCAAAAACAAGGCAAAAAATCAGCTGCAACGCCAAACCGTTTTTGAAGACAAGGTAACACCCGGGTTGATACATGCTTTGCCTTTGCAGCCCGAAACAGAGATCGACCTTTCGCCGCAAAACATCCGCGACAGCCAGTTACAAATGATGTTTGCCATTTGCCACCCGGTTATCCCTCCCGAGGCGCAAATAGGCTTATCATTGCGCATACTTTGCGGTTTCGGTATCGACGAAATTGCCGAGGCTTTTTTGACCAATAAAGAGGTGATCAACAAACGGCTTTATCGCGCTAAAGAAAAACTGAGGCAAGGCCATATCAAAATTGAACTGCCCGGTACTCACGAAATCGACGCCCGCCTTGAAAACGTACTGACCACTATTTATTTGCTTTTCAGCGAAGGTTATTATTCGGTAAGCAGGCAAAAAACCATCAATAAGGAGCTGTGTTTCGAGGCCATTCGCCTATGTCATTTCCTCATTGATAACCCCGGCACCAATAAACCGCCGGTAAATGCCTTGCTTGCGCTGATGTATTTCCACGCCTCGCGCTTTGATGCGCGGATAGACCAAGACGGCGAACTGATTTTGTATGATGACCAGGATATCAACCTTTGGGATATGGAACTGGTTACTAAAGGCGGTTATTACTTAAACCGGGCGTCAACCGGTGATAGCCTGTCTAAATACCATTTACAAGCCACCATAGCCTGGTGGAACACCCAAAAAGCCGATACCCACCAAAAATGGGAAGCCATTTTGCAATTGTATAACCGCCTGCTGCAGTTGGAATACTCGCCCATTGCAGCCTTAAACCGCACATACGCCCTGGCCAAAGCCGATGGCAAACCCATAGCTATTATCGAAGCCGAAAAACTAAACCTAACCGATAACCATTTTTATTTTGTGCTGTTGGGCGAGTTGTATACCGGCATTGATAGCGGTGCCGCCCGGCAAAACTTTGAAAAGGCATTGGCGCTCGCCAAAACAAAAACCGACCGGCAAAGTATCAAAAACAAGTTAGACGCATTGAGCCGTTTGTAAGACAGTCGTAACTCTGCAAAAAAATGACGAAATTTGCGGCAAGCTCATCCAGGCGATCTTAATACCGCATCATGCCCACAGAAAATACCCCAAAGGCCCAGGAAAAGGAAATATTACACCCCCGCAATTTACACCGGGAGCGGTATGATTTTGAGGCCCTCATCCGTAACACCCCCGAGCTGCGCAAGTACGTAAAGCTCAATAAATATGATGTTGAATCGATAGATTTTAGCGACCCTAAAGCGGTGGTAATGCTTAACCAGGCTTTGCTAAAACTTTACTATAAAGTTAAGCACTGGGAAATCCCCGAAGGGTACCTGTGCCCGCCCATCCCCGGCCGCGCAGATTATATCCATTACCTGGCCGACCTGCTGGCCGCAAGTAACGATGGGGTGATCCCTACAGGAAATAATATCAAAGCTTTGGATATTGGTACGGGTGCCAACTGCATTTACCCGTTAATTGGCAACAGCGTTTACGGCTGGAACTTTGCCGCGAGCGACATTGACCCGCTGGCTATACGGTCGGCACAAAATATTGTCGAGACTAACGGGCAACTCAAAAACAAAATAGATTGCAGGCAGCAAACCAACAAGGCCGATGTTTTTAAACGCATAATTAAGCCCGGTGAAAGCTTTGATATAACCTTATGTAACCCGCCATTCCACTCCTCGTGGCAGGAGGCACAGGCTGTTACCGTTAAAAAATGGCAAAAACTGCATAACACCAAGGCTACCAAAACGGTGCTCAATTTTGGCGGTAAAAACAACGAGCTTTGGTGCACAGGCGGCGAGGCAGCCTTTATCCGCAAAATGGCCGATGAAAGCGCTTTGTTTGCCAAACAGGTTTTTTGGTTTTCGACCCTTGTCTCCAAAAAGGAAACGCTTGATGGTGTTTACAAAGCGTTGGAGTGGGTTAAAGCTTATGAGGTGCGTACCATAAACATGGCCCAGGGGCAAAAAGTTAGCCGCATTGTAGCCTGGACATTTTTAACCCCTGCCGAACAAGCCGCCTGGAAAAACAAGCATTGGGATAAAAAATAAAGCATTTTTTGCAGTAAAAAATGCCCGGAAAGCCGTAAATTTACATCAGTAACCAAATTGCTGCAGCGCAAACATGATCACCCATAATACCGATATCGGCACCAAGCAAAAGGCACTGGCCATTAACCTTGACCCAAAAATATATGGCTCCTTCGCCGAAATTGGCGCAGGACAGGACGTAGCCGCTAACTTTTTTAAAGCAGGTGCTTCATCGGGCACCATTGCCAAAACCATGTCGGCTTACGACATGACCTTCTCCGACGCTATTTATGGTGTACTGGCCGTGCGCCGCTATGTGAGCGAGGCCCGGCTGATATCTATGCTCGAGCACGAATACGGCCTGCTGATAGAGCGTTTAGCCGCACAGCGTGGCGATACTACCACTTTTTTTGCCTTTTCAAATACCGTATCGGCGCTTAACTATCATAAAACCAACGACAGTCATGGCTGGATGGGCGTTCGCTTTCAGTCGGAGCCTAACGGGGAGTTTAACGATGTGGTCATCCACGTAAAATTGTTGGATAACGATAATATTTTGCAGCAACAAGCCGTGGGCATATTGGGTGTTAACCTGCTGTACGCCTGCTTTAACTATTACCAAAGCCCGCCGGTGTTCTTGCAGTCGCTGATGGACGATCTGAACCGCGACCGTATCCAGATAGATATGATCAGGTTTGAAGGGCCCGACTTTGAAAAGGTAGACAACCGCCTGATGAGCCTGCACCTGGTAAAATACGGCTTTTCGGACGCGGCGGTGTTTGGCCCCGACGGCGAAAATATGCAGCCATCGGAAGTATTGTATAAAAAACATATCGTAGTGGTGCGTGGCCGCTTCCGGCCGATCATTAATGTACATCTGGATATGCTCAACACCGGTGTCAAACAGTTTTTGCAGGAAACCGATGTCGACAAAAACAACGTTGTTGTGTTAACCGAGCTTACCCTGCAATCGCTGCAGGAAAGGGACGCGCTCGAACACCTGGAAATTGACGAAAAGGATTTTTTAGACCGGGTTGATATTCTTTGCTCACTGGGCCAAACCGTAATGATCTCCAACTTTCATGAGTATTATAAACTGGTGGCCTACCTGTCAAAGATAACCAAGTTAAAAATGGGGGTTGTTTTAGGCTACCCCAACCTGGAGTACATATTTTCGGAAGAGCATTACCAGGAGTTGCAGGGCGGTATTTTAGAATCGTTCGCCACGCTGTTTAGCCGTAAAGTAAAGCTGTTTATTTACCCAACTTTGCGCGATGGCGTTATTTATAACTGCCTGAGGTTTAACCCGCCCTCACATTTGATAGATCTTTACCGTTACCTGATAGCCAATAACAAAATTGAAGACATCAGGCATTATAACGAGAATAACCTGAGTATACAAACCGACAAGGTGTTACAACTTATCAAACAAGGTGCTCACGGCTGGGAAGAATTTGTGCCCGCCGAGGTAGCCGCCATGATCAAAGACCGCTGCCTGTTTGGTTACCCCTGCGAAGTTGAGCCTGTAAAAGAAACCAAAAAGGTAAAGGAACAAGCCAAATAACCGCTAACGTTTTTTTCAATCAAACCCCGTACTAAAATAACAGCAACAAAGTTTAACTTTGTTTAATAAACCTAAACGGGCTTGCAACAATTATGCAAATGCCCGGTTATAAATACATGAACATGCGATACCCGGTAAACCTGTTGCTGGTTGCAGTTTTTTGCTGTATAGGCTGTGGTAAATCAAATACCCCCGCAGATAACGGCGGCGACAATACTGGTAATACTACAGTAACAACTACACCACTCCCGGCCTCATTTATTAAGGGTGCCGATGTGAGCTGGCTTACGCAGATGGAAGCATCTAACTACAAATTTTACAACAGCGCCGGTACACAGCAGGATTGTATACAGATACTCAAAGACAAAGGCATCAACGCCATTAGGTTAAGGGTTTGGGTAAACCCGAGCGACGGGTGGTGCAATACCACCGACATGGTAGCTAAAGCCAAACGTGCCAGCGCCCTGGGGATGAAGATCATGATCGATTTTCATTATGCCGATAGCTGGGCCGACCCGGGCAAACAACCAAAACCGGCTGCATGGGCATCGCTCGATTTTAATACCTTGCTTACGACAGTGCACGATTATACCCAGGGCGTAATGAATACCCTTAAAAGCAACGGCATTACCCCCGATTGGGCACAGGTGGGCAATGAGACAGACGATGGTATGCTTTGGGAAACCGGCAGGGCATCAACCAACATGGCCAATTTTGCCAAACTGGTATCCGCAGGGTACCAGGGTGTAAAAGATGTAAGTACAACAACCAAAGTCATCGTACACATTTCAAACGGATACAATAACGTTACTTTCCGCTGGATGTTTGATGGCCTTACCGCTAATAGCGCCAAATACGATGTGATCGGCATGTCGTTGTACCCCACAACCACCAACTGGCAAACTTTAAACACCCAATGCCTCACTAACATGAACGATATGGTCAATCGTTACGGCAAAGAAATAATGATCTGCGAGGTGGGCATGGACTACAGCCAGCCTGCTACCTGCAAAGCCTTTTTAACCGACCTGATGAGCAAGGTAAACTCCGTTACGTCGGGCAAGGGTTTAGGTGTTTTTTATTGGGAACCGGAGTGTTACAACTGGCAAAATTATGGGCAGGGCGCTTTTGATAATACCGGCAAGCCAACTGTAGCTTTGGATGCGTTTACAAATTGAAACCTGGATAGATCATGAAAAATATTTACAACAAAACCGGCATGGGCGCAGCCGTTGCGCTATGCTGTATGCTTATTATTGCGGTTTTTAGTGCGCATAGCCCACTGCCCCGCGATGGCGGCCGCGTTAAGTTTGACAAGATAATGGGTGCCGATATCTCGTTTTTGCCCTCGCTTGAGGATAATGGCCGCAAGTTTTATGATAACGGCGTGCAAAAAGATGCCATCCAGATATTGAAAGACCATGGCTTTAATTATGTACGCCTCCGGATATTTAATAACCCCAAGGCCGATAGCGGTTACTCTAAAAAAGGCTACTGCGATCTGGAAAACACTAAAAAAATGGCCTTACGCATTAAAGCAGCGGGTATGGGCTTTTTGTTGGATTTTCACTACAGCGACAATTGGGCAGATCCCGGAAAACAGCATAAGCCCGCAGCCTGGAAACAGGCTACCTTCGTGCAATTGCAGGATTCGTTACGCCAATTTACCAAAGCAACTTTATTGGCTTTAAAAGCACAGGGCACCTTGCCCCAAATGGTGCAGGTAGGTAACGAAATTAACCACGGTATGCTCTGGCCCGATGGTGGAACCAAACATCTGGATACCCTTGCGGCGTTTTTCAGAGCAGGGATTGCGGGGGTTAGAGATGCCGATAAATCCATTAAAATTGTGATCCATATTGCCTGCGGCGGTCAGAATAAAGAGTCGCGGTATTTTATTGATAACATGCTGAAAAGGGGGGTGAAGTTTGACATCATCGGCGAATCATACTACCCCGAATGGCATGGTACGCTGGATAGCTTAAAAGCCAACCTGACCGATCTGACCAGCCGTTACAAACAGGATGTGATGGTGGTTGAGTACTCGCAAAAAAAACAGGAGGTTAATGATATTGAGTTTAACCTGCCCGGCAATAAAACCAAAGGCACTTTTATCTGGGAGCCACTAAGCTGGGGCGAAACAGTTTTTGACAGGGCCGGCACACCCAACGCTTATCTTGCAACCTACTCGGATATCAGTAAAAAATATAACATCCCCACCAAATAGCTAAATGAAAAAATACACCCTCTGCTTACTGCTCATCTGCACCTATCTGTTATCAGCTAAAGCGCAAAATGGCATTACCAATTTTAATAGAGACTGGCAGTTTGTAAAAGATATTGATACCACTACCGCGGTAGCATTACTGAGTTCGCCCAAAGGCCCTGTACCCGGTTGCGAGAAAATAACGTTACCACACACCGCCACGATTGAGCCGGTGGTAAAGGTAAAAGAGCAATGGCAGGGCACTTGCTATTACCGCAAGTTTTTTACCGTACCTGTCGCCGATAAGGGCAAACATATTGCCATCCAAATTGACGCGGCCATGCACGAGGCCGATGTGTACCTCAATGGCAAATACCTTTTTAAACACCTGGGTGGCTACCTGCCGTTTTATATGGATATATCCAATGTCGTAAAATTTGGTCAGCCAAACTGTATCCTTATCAAATTAAACAACCAGGATAACCCACTTATTCCCCCCGGCAAGCCCATTAAAGGGCTCGATTTTAATTATTACGGCGGCATTTACCGCAACAGCTGGCTCATCGTTAAAAACAAACTGTACATCAGCAACGCGGTGCAGGCCAACCACCCGGCTGGCGGCGGTGTGTTGATCAACGATGAACAGGTTGACACCAAAACGGCCAGGCTAAGTGTTAAGACCGATGTGAACAATGATTTTGATAAACTGCAACATGCACAGGTTAAAGTTAGCCTTATTGATGCCGCAGGGAAAACGGTAGCCGGTGCCCAGTCGCCCGAACAAGGCATCGAAGCAAAGGGTTACGAAACTTTTACAACCGCGTTAATGGTAAAAGCGCCAAAATTATGGTCGCCGTTGCACCCCAACCTTTACCGGTTAAAAGTACAGGTACTGCAAAACGGACAGGAAACTGATGCCGAAATTGTCAGGACGGGTATCCGTTCCATAAAATTTACTGCCAACGGTCTTTACTTAAACGGCGAAAAGCTCAATGTGATGGGGACCAACCGCCACCAGGAGTACCCTTATATTGGCTATGCTTTGAGCGACAATGCCCAATACCGCGATGCCTTTAAAATAAAAAGCGCGGGCTTTAATTTTGTACGCTGCTCACATTATCCGCCATCGCCGGCTTACCTTGATGCCTGCGACGAGTTGGGTATTTTGGTGATGGACGCCATCCCCGGCTGGCAGTTTGTGGGTAATACCGTGTTTCAGCAAAACAGCTTTCAAACCATCCGTGACATGATACACCGCGACCGTAACCACGCATCGGTTGTGTTGTGGGAGGCATCGTTGAACGAATCGGGTATGAGCAAGGCGTTTATGGACGAGGCCCATAAAATTGTACATGAAGAACTGCCTTTTAATAATACCTATTCGGCAGGCTGGCAGGATTATGCCTACGATGTTTTTATTCCGGCAAGGCAGCATCAAAAAGCGCCTAACTATTGGAAAAAATATAGTAAAGACAAACCCTTGCTGATAGGCGAGTATGGCGATTGGGAATATTACGCGCAAAACGCGGGCTTTAACCAAACCGAATATCAGAACCTGAAAACCGAAGAAAAAACATCGCGGCAAACGCGCGGCGACGGGCAAAAACGGATGCTACAGCAAGCGCTCAATTTTCAGGAGGCGCATAACGATAACCTTTATGGCCGTTTTGTTGGCGACCTGAACTGGCTGATGTTTGACTACAAACGTGGCTATGCCGCCGACCTGGAAACATCGGGCATTATGGATATTTACAGGCTGCCTAAATTTGCCTATTACTTTTACCAAAGCCAGTTAAACGCTGCCGATGGTAAACCCATGTTGTTTATTGCCAATTACTGGAACGACCCGGCCCAGAAAACCGTGAAAATTTACAGTAACTGCACCCAGGTTGAATTGCTGCTGAACGGCAAGTCGCTGGGCACGCAAAAACCGGATACCGGCCGCGACGATAAAAACCTGGCACACCCGCCATTTACCTTTCACCCCGATCAGTTTACGCCAGGCACCTTAACGGCGATAGGTTATATCAATAGCAAAAAGGTGCTGACACAAAATGTAACTACACCCGGCGCGGCTAACAAAATTGTGCTTAGCGCCGATCTGTCTGGTAAAAAATTGGCGGCAGGCAAAAACGATGTGGCATTTGTATACGCGACCATTACCGATAAAAATGGTGTGACTGTGCCCGGTGCTGCTAACGCGATCAGCCTTTCGGTTGCCGGGCCTGCAAGCATTATTGGCCCGTCTCAAATAAACGCCGAAGCGGGGATTACAACCATCCTGCTCAAAGCAGGCGAAAAACCCGGCCCGGTAAAAATTATAGCAAGCGCGGCAGGGTTAGCCACCGCAACTTATGTGCTTCAGGCGTATTAACAAAATGCCATCCCAAAAATCGGATTTTGAGAAAACGGTGAAATTTTATTTTGCTTTGTGCACTCTGTGTTTCTCTCTCTGTGCGCTCTGTGGTTAATTTACCACAGAGAACACTGAGATTTTGCACAGAGAACGCTAAGGTTTATTCCGTCATTCAATTAGACCAAAGTTTGAGACAGCTTTTTAGATATTGTTTATGGGTTTAGCGGAATAATATTTCCTGTAAGGTCTTGCGTATAATTTAAAACGTACAGGGCCTTTTCGCCGCCGCCGGCCCCTGCGTAAATGGTATTGCTATCCATAGTTACCGCGCTGATGCCGTTGCCAACCGCCATAGATTTTTGCATAAAGCCCGACTTCTGCGTCCAGTATATCACATTCAAAGTACCACGCGTATCGGCTGTGCCGCTGTAGCTTACGTAATAAATAAGGTACCCATCAACCAAAATGTTTTGTACGTACGAGTTTACATAGGTATTCGAGTTTATCTCGATAGGCTTTTTGGCAATGTTCACTATCCTGAGGCTGCGGTCGCCGTTAACGCAATAAAGCAGGTCGCCTTTGATCAATACCGGCGACTGGCCCGAACTGCCGCTCTGCGGTTCGGCCTTTAATGATTGGATGATAGTCTTGGTTTTAACATCGATCACCTTAATGCTTGTAAAACTATCTTTATCAAACCAGGCTGGTATATAGATCTTACCATCCTTAACCGCTAAACCGTTAGCGCCAATGCTTCCGGCCGATTGCAGTTCATCGCTTATGCGGATATCATCTGCATAAGTGAAAGTTTTAAGGTCGATCACTTTAATGGTAAACCCTTTTTCCCCCAAGGCCATAAACATGGCATACAGGTAATCGCCTTCAATAGCGGCACCCGTTAAAAAGCCCATCCTAAAATAGCCCTGACCTGGCGGGCTATAGGTAAGTTTGCCTTGTACCTTGGGCTCGCCGCCCAGGCTTACTTTGGTAATATCCCAGCGCGATTCGTCGCTACCGGCCATCGACAACAGGTAAGCAAAACCATCTTTTTCGAGCATCGCCCAGTTAGCACGCACATCGGGCACGGTAAGCGTGTTTTTTATTTGCAGATCGGCTTTGCCAATAGTTTGCAGACAGGCATTATCGTTTTGAAAACCCGATTGTACATAAACCATGTCGCCTTTAACAACAATGCCCATCGGGTCTGACGCGAGGGTAACTGTGCTGCGAAGTTTACATTTAGGGGCAAAACTGAGGTATATTTTGATCTCCTCGTTCATCTGCCCCACGTAATTGTTAAAATACTCTTTGGCCACAGCCTCGGTCCCGTCGTAATGATAGGCCTCAATGATCAGCATGAGCGCTTTTACCTGCATACCGTAGTAATACATAAATTGCAGGTTGATAATTTCGCCATACTCTTCAACTGTTTTGGCTGCTTTAAAGGCTATCCGTGTACCTAACGATGTCAGGTTTTCGCCGCCCGAGGCAGTGCCCAGTAAGTTATTTTTAACGGCGATAAAAGCGTTGGGAATAGTGTTGCGAATGTTGGTGGCCAGTTCGTCCATTTCTTTTTTGGAGGCTTTCCCCGGCTCGGTCTTGGCATAAAACTGCAAACGCTCATAAGCGGCATCAATATCCGATATGCTCAAATTGAGCGCCTGAATTGCCGAATAGTACTTGGCGCCATCAATTTCGGCCTTTAAGGCTTCAACGGCTACATTAAGCTGTTCGCTCAGGGCGTCTATTTTGCCTTCTATCACCTTAAGTTCGGCATATTGCTTATTAAGCTGGTCTTTTATCGCATCCAAAGGGTCGGGACCGGGGCCCATGCCAACCAGGTTCATTATCCAGCCGGTGGCCTTTGTTTTGATCTTTGAGACCACGGCTTCTTTAAGGTCGCCTAAAATGGATTGAAAAATGTCGGTGTCTTTGTCGCCCATCAACATAGGGCGCTTGCCAGGCTCCGTGGCCTGTTGAAGAGCGAGGAACTCTTCCATTTGTGGTGTGAGTTTCATTTGTTTAGGTATTTGGTTTGGTGCCAACAAGTTATGAAAAAATAAAAATATTATTATTCACCTAACCGGGATATTTTTTTAGAACCACCACGATATATTTCCTCCCGCGAAACCGGGCTGTGTTGTTATTGCTTTTGCAGGCACCAGGTGGTCATGCAGCGCAGGTTTTGTACATTGGTGGTTTTGATGGGCTCGTGCAGGTGGGCTTTGAGTTGCGCGGTGTATTGAAGCAGCATTTGCTGGTTTACCAAAAAACGTTCGGAACCATCGGGCAATAAATAGCGCCCGTTACCCAAAGGTTTTACCAGGGTTTCAATACCGATATCCGACGCCAGCCTTGCAAACAAATAACCGCCGGGTTTAAGTACCCGCCACATCTCTTGTACCATTGCTTCAAAATGTTGCATGTCTTTTGCAAAATGCAGTACCGCGCTGCTGATCACCAGGTCAAAGCTTGCATCGCCGAAAGGCATATTTTCAGCGGCAGCCACAGTAAAGTTGTCCGATGGTAGAGCCGGGGCTAAATTTTGGGCTAAACTACGTACCGCGTCAATAGCGGTCGGGTTAGGGTCAATACTATAAACATCAAACCCGTTTTGCATAAAGTACACCAGGTTACGTCCGCCGCCGCAACCGGCGTCCAGCACTTTTTGACAATCATCATAAGTACCTTTGAGCAGCTGGTCGAACAAATAAATATCAATGTTGCCGTAAAGGGCTTGCAGTTTGTTTTGCATATTTGTGTGTAAATTTAGCAAATACAACCATAGTAATTATGCAAACCATTACCCCTTTCCATGTTGCGGTACCCGTTTACGATATTGAAGAAGCCCGCCGGTTTTACCGCGAGGTTTTAGGCTGCGGCGAAGGCCGCAGCGATACGCACTGGACGGACTTTAACCTTTATGGCCACCAGTTTGTGATACACCTCAAGCCCCGCCCGGCAGAACAACCCGAACTGCACCATAACCCGGTTGATGGGCACGATGTACCCGTACCACATTATGGCGTGGTACTGCCCTGGGAGGAATGGCATGTGCTTGAGGCACGCCTACGCTCGCATAACATCAAATTTGCGATCGAGCCTTACATCCGGTTTGAAGGCAAGCCCGGTGAGCAGGCCACTATGTTTTTTATGGACCCATCGGGCAATGCGCTGGAGTTTAAAGCGTTTAAGGATATAGGGCAGTTGTTTGCGACGTAGCCCACCAGCCCACTAAAGGGGAGTTAGTTATTGGTTTAGCGCCTCTGGCTACACCATAAGTATAAAAATGGGATAGTGGGTTTAAAATATCTTACTATTTCCCCCTCCCATGTAATTTGTGTTATTGATGTTAGTGGCACAACCTAAACCTTTTTATCGCGGCCATCGTATATAGGGGTATCTGCCAGGGTTGCTCATGTAACATATTTGTAAAAATAGCCCTGCTGCTTGTAAAAATGCCTAAAGCTTAGTATTTTAGTAATAACACACATGCTAAACACCACCGAGATAACTTCCCTGATCCGCCTGCTGGATGATCCCGACCAGGAGATATACGACCACGTGCACGATAAACTGCTTAGTTATGGCAGCGATGTGGTTGAGTATTTAGAGTCGGCCTTTGGCGAGGCGTTTGACAGCGTATTGCAGGAACGCATTGCCAATCTGGTGCACGAGATACAGTTCCGCAATGTAAAAAACGAGCTTAGGCTATGGTACCACGGCGGTGCTTTCGACCTGCTGCAGGGCGCGCTCATTGTAAACCGGTACCAGTACCCCGACCTTGATGAGCAAAAGATCATCAACTATATTGAGACCATTAAGCGCGACATCTGGATACAAATGATCTATGATGCCAGCCCGGGCGAGCAGGTGAAACTCATTAACCACATATTTTATAATATTTACGGCTTTAGCGGCAACACCACCAATCACCAGGACCCGCAAAACAGTTACCTGAGCCAGGTAGTTGAGACCCATAAAGGCAACCAGATATCGCTGGCCATTATTTACAGTATTATTGCTCAAAAGCTGGATATCCCAATTTACGGCGTAAACCTGCCGCAGCATTTTATACTGGCTTATGTTGATGAGGCGCAGCGCGTTGAGATGGATAACGGTGTGCTGTTTTACATCAATACCTTTAACAAAGGCTTTATTTTTGGCCGCAGGGACGTTGACCAGTTTTTAAAGCAGCTCAACCTGAAACCCGAAACCCACTTTTACGAACCATGCAGCAATACCGACATTATCCGCCGGGTACTGCGCAACCTCATCAGTTCGTACGAACGTTTGGCCGCTCCCGACAAGGTAGCCGAGCTAAACGAGATGCTTGATATTTTGATGGAAGATAAGTAAGCTTAAGTGCTTATTTTAATCGTACCGGTGCCTGCCCAGGTCATGCTCGGCCTGCCCGGTAATGGTCGTTTTGCGTTTGCCGATATCGGTTTTCAAACGGTGGTCAAAGGTTTCGTCGGTAACGGCTATCTCGTGCTCGCGGTCGCGCTCGGCGTAATGGCTGTTAGCTTCCTCTATCTTGGCAACGGCCACATCATACGGCCCCCGTGCCGACATCAGCTTAACCAGCACCGGCAAACACTCGAACAAAATAAACAGGTACGATATAAACAACTCGGCCAGGTAAGTGTCCAGGTCTTTGGTGCCGTTCTCACGGAAGGAGAGCTGTCCGAGCGCCCAGTTACGGTCCGAAAATCCGGCCACGTTTGCCAGGCTGTCTAACTGGTGCTCGTTAAATAAGGTGGTATTGTTTAACCCATCCAATTGCTTACGCTGATCGAGGTAAGTGCCCATTTTGTCCAGGTCACCCTGTACTACTTTCAATCGGTTCTCTTTTTCTTCTAAAATGCCCTGCTTTTGTTTGGCATAGGTGCCGTAGCCTTTGATTCCCGATGTTTGATTGCTTTTATCGCCAAAAACTTCCTGGTTTAACTGATAACGGCTGCGGTTAATGTCGCGGGTAAGCGAGTCGCGCTCCTTTTTCATTTCCCCGTTTTTGGTTATTTCCTGGGTGTATTTGTCGTTATAGGCTTTTTGCAGCGTGTCAATTTTGCTGCGCTGCCCGTTAAGGTAGCTGGTTTTGAGTTTCTGGCGTATCTCTTTATCAAATATTTTAAGTTCCAGCGGGCGCGATATCACAATACCGATCATAATGGCCAGCAATATCCGCGGCGATGCCTGCAGTATTTGCTGATTAATAGTGCCCTGTTTGTTAATACTTCCAACAATATAGCGGTCCATATTAAAAATGGCCAAACCCCATATCAATCCGAACAGCATAGCAAAACCTACGGCAAAAGTATTGCCGCTAAATACAAAATACATGGCATACCCGCCGGATAAGGTCGCGAAAAGCGCGGTGAAAAATATGGTAGCGCCAATGCCTACATACTTGTTATGCTCAAGCGGGTACTTTTTTAGGGTATCCACATGGGCGCCGCTGCAAAACCAAAAAAACCGGGTAACCTTACGCATGTATCAGCAATTTATTTGGTATTAAACGCCTGTAAATGTTTATTGTTACAACCGCCTGTTCAATTTTACCTTTCGGGATTTCTGATTTTTTTATGTGATAAATAATATACCTTTGAGTAATAATTTGATACCCGATTAAAATGAAAGAAATAAGCGTACAGGAACTAAAAGAGAAAATGGATAACGGCGAGGATTTTCAACTCATCGACGTTCGCGAAGAATTTGAATACGAAACATCAAACCTGGGCGGCACGCTGATACCGCTGGCGGGCATACTCATCGAAAAAGATAAGATAGCTACCGATAAGCCGGTGATTATGCAATGCCGCAGCGGCAAACGCAGCGCGGTAGCCATAATGCAACTGGAGCCGCTTGGTTATACCAACCTATACAATTTAACAGGCGGTATTTTAGCCTGGGCCGATGAGATTGACCCTACCATGAACGTGTACTAATGGCTATTAAATTCATACTCAACATACTGTACAACATTTGCATCATTATTTGTTTGGTAACCATTTACTATGGTTTTAAAAACCATAACTGGGCTTATGTGGCAGGCGCGTTTTTTATAGGCGCTATGGTATTTATATTTAAGCTGCGGCTGATAAAGGATATAAAAAACATGACCAAAAAACCTTAAATCGACTTAAAACCCATCACAAAATGTTTATAGCAATCATCGGTATCATTGTGGTCATCGCGGGGATGGTCATCAAAAACAGTCCATCGCAAAGCAGCCATTTTTCGAGGCTTGTCACCATTGTTGGTGTGATCCTTGTAGCGGTCGGTTTATTAATGTCGTCAGTAAAAGTTATTGAGCCTGGGCGCGTTGGCGTGCAATCGCTGTTCGGCAAGGTGCAGGACGATGTACTACAAAGCGGGTTGCACTTTATTGACCCGGTAGTTGAGGTTACGGAGTTTGACGCCCGTACCCAAAACTATACCATGAGCGCTGTTACCACCGAGGGTGAAAAGAGCGGAGATGACGCCATACGCGTACTTTCGTCGGATGGGTTAGAGGTAACCATCGACTTATCTGTGTTATACCGGGTAAACCCTTATAAAACCCCGTTCATTTTACAAAACTTAGGTGCCGACTACGTGGAGAAGATCGTGCGTCCCATATCGCGCACAGCAATCCGCGACAATGCCGTATCGTACGAAGCCGTATCGCTGTACTCTACCAAACGGGCCGAGTTTCAAACCAAAATATACAATGCCATCAGCACAGCGTTTACCAAAAATGGTATTGAGCTGCAAAGCGTTTTGGTGCGTAACATTACGCTTCCCGCATCAGTAAAAGCCAGCATCGAATCAAAAATTAATGCCGAGCAGGACGCGCAAAAAATGCAGTTCGTGCTACAGAAAGAACGCCAGGAAGCCGACCGTAAACGGGTAGAGGCACAAGGTATAGCCGATTACCAAAAGATATTGTCGACCGGCTTATCTGATAAGCAATTACAGTACGAAACCATCAAGGCCCAAAAAGAGATCGCCCTATCGCCAAATGCGAAAGTGATCATTTTAGGGAATGGCAAAGGCGCGCCGATCATATTGGGGAAAGATTAGCCCCCTAACCCCCTGAAGGGGGAATGAAAAAAAGCTTGAAGCATGAATAGGCAACCTATTCGTGCTTTTTTGTGATCAATGAGCTTGATTTTTTCGCATGGTTTTAACTAACAAAATAGTTATACTTGTAATACCATGAAAACCTTATTTATTTTCCTCCTGTTTATTCTCCCGGTATATGCTATCAGCCAAGTAACTATCACCGGTAAGGTGACCGACCCATCTGGCAGCCCGATAGCTGGTGCAAGCGTGTTTTTAAGCAACGCCCTGGCAGGTACAGCTACACGTACCGACGGTACCTTTGTGCTAACCAATGCAAAAAACGGGCAGTACGATATGGTGGTTTCCTTTATCGGTTTTGAAACGCACCACCAAAACATCACCGTTAATAACGCTAATATTGACCTGCCCGCTATTGTACTCGTGGTTAAAAATAACCAGCTCCACGAAGTTAAGATAGGCCCGCCCGACCCAAATCGCAATAAATACCTGGAGAGGTTCATGAAGGAGTTTTTAGGCCAATCGCAAAATGTGCCCGAATGTAAAATACTGAATCCCGAAATACTCGACCTCGAATACCACAAAGCGAACAACACCCTGACGGCCAGTTCGGATGATTTTCTGATCGTGGAAAACAAAGCCTTAGGGTATAAAATACATTACCAGTTGACGCATTTTATCATACAATACGATCCGCTGGTGGTGGGAAAATATACTACCTATTATGATGGCAATGTGTTTTTTGAGAACATGACCGGCAGCCCATCCCAACAAAAAAAATGGGATAAAGCCCGGCTGAACACCTACCTTGGTTCGAGTATGCACTTTTTACGGTCGATCATCACCAATAAAACCGATGAAGATGGTTTTACCGTTCTGCGGCTAATGCGCAAGCCCAATACTGCCCGGCCAAATGACAGCTTGATCAGGGCTAAACTGGCTAAATTTAGTTACCGCCCCGGTATACTAACCACCTCAGCCCAGCGCGATTCGGCCATGTACTGGCAGGAAATGTTTAACCGCCCCATGGTTTATGAAGTATTGGCAAAACAACCCCTCGTGCAAAGCGATTACGTAAAACGCATAGATGCCAAAAATATCTACGCGCTGTCGTTTACCGATTTTCTGTACATCGCCTATCCAAAAAAGCCCGGACAAAAAATTACCGACCCTGTTTTAAACCCCGGCAGGCAGGAAAGCTATTTTGGGACTGTAGTTGGCTTAAATACCAAATTTGCCATTTTTGACCAGAATGGGATATTTGTGAACCCTAACAGCACCGTGTTTGAAGGTTCCTGGGGCAAAAGCGGCACTGCCGACCTGCTACCGGTGGATTATGAACCTACAGTTCCCTGATCACACAGGTCAGCCTACCAGTGCAAAAACACGTGCACCACTTCGCGCTTTATCGATGCTTATTTTTGTATCATGTCGCGAAGACATCAAAAAATTGTTCTTTGAAATATCAGGAAACAAGACCTACTGCCCTATAGAAATTCGAGATCAGAAAACTTAGGGCGGTTTTTATTGTCAGCCATTTACCAACCGTCTTTAAAGCCGAAATTAAACTTCCAGCCCCAGGCCATAACCATCATTCAGCAGCCATTTACCATCAACAAAACCGGGCAATTGGTAAGGGTTATTGGTGGTGAGGAAAGGCCCGTCAAGGTCCGCCCAGTCGCATAGCGGGGCTAAAGCGGCAGCGGCCAGCGTAGCGCAGCTGGTTTCGCTCATGCAGCCTATCATTAACTTTAAACCCAATTGGCGGGCTTTCAATATCATCTGGTGTGCCTCATACATCCCCGCCGATTTCATCAGCTTAATGTTAATGCCGTTGTACACGCCCTCGGCTTTGGTTACATCCGGCAAACGCTGTACAGCTTCGTCGCTAATAATTGGGATCGGACTACGTGCGCTTAGCCAGGCATTGCCTTCCATATCGGTTTTAAGCATGGGCTGCTCAATCAGCAACACGCCTTGTTCATGCAGCCAATGGCACATATCCAGGCTCTGTTCACGGTCGGTCCAGCCCTGGTTGGCATCTACAAATAATGGCGCCTGTGTAACGCTGCGGATGGTTTGTATGAGCTCTTTATCGCTGTCGCGGCCAAGCTTCACTTTTACTATTTTAAAATCTTTGGCATCCTCCAGTTTTTTTACGATCATCTCAGGTGTATCGATCCCAACCGTGAATGATGTTACCGGCATCAAGGCAGGGTCGGCGCCATAGAGTTTCCAGCAGGGCTGTTGTTTCAGTTTCCCGTTAAGGTCGTTCAGGGCAATATCAATGGCAGCTTTAATAGCTGGTTGGCCGGGTGCTATGGTGTCCAGGTATTGGTTGATGTATGCGAAATCAAAAGGATATTTAAACTCCGCCACATCCACCTTTTGCAAAAACTCCGTAGCCGTTTGCTGGCTCTCGCCCATATACGGTACCATCGATGCCTCGCCGTAACCAATTTGCCCGTCGTGGTGCAGTTGTACCAGCATTAAAGGTGTTGATGTACGCGAAAACTTGGCGATAGTGAACGTGTGTTTCAGTTCGAGTTCGAAAGGTTGATAGGTGAGGTTCATGTAAGTTCAAAACTATAAAAAACGGTCAAATTTTTAATTTAATTATCACAAGATGAGAAATCCGAAATTGATCCCGATAGCTATCGGGACGAAATCCGAAATCAAAAACTATCTTTGCGGCAATGAGCGTTAATTTATACCAGCCTTTTGAGACTTTCAATTTCAGCAACAAGCAATGCTTTTTAAGCGGCGAACCCTTGCAAAGCAGTGAAGAAAAAATAGCCGTTTTCCCGGTTTGGTTAATGAACCGCTATAACCTGGCCGACCAGCCCTTTAAACTGCTCGACGAAAGCATAGCTACGTATAAAGATCTTAAAATACCATGTTCGGCAACCGTTAACGAGCAATTTTTGGAACCCCTGGAAGCACAAGTAGCCGAAGCTTTTGATGGCGGTTACGATGCCGTAAAAGCGCTGGATGAGTTCCAATTGTTCCGCTGGGCGGGAAAGTTGTTGTACGGCATTATTTTTAACGAGGTGCAGATGGCCATCCGCCAAACGCAAGCCCAGGGCGAAGATCTCAATATTTCGCAATCCATCATCCATAAATTCAGCAACCTGCATTTAATGTTGCAGAGTATTAATAAACCCATCGTTTTCGAGGAGTTTAAGCCGTTCAGTCTTTTTCTGTTCAAAGTAAACAACCCCGAAAATGAGTTTGCTTACCGCGACGAGATCAATACGCTCACGTTCTCCATCCGTTTAAAAGACTTTGGTTTAATTATTTGTTTGCAGGATAACGGTGCCAACCGCAACTATCACCGCAACATTTTAGCAAAAATTGAGGGGCAAACACTGCACCCCATCCAGTTCGAGGAGTTTTGCGGACGTATATTTTATTCGGCCTACCTGTTTAACCGCCTGCCCGAATATAATATTTTGCCTGTTAACGATGAATTATTCATTGAAGCCATGCCCTTACGTGGGATGAGCGCCAAACCCCTGTTTGACGATTGGCTTGGCAAAACCTACGGACAGGTGTTGGAGAACTTTTGGAAACGCTGGGGTTTTTTATTGTTAGAGATCATCAAAAACCCCGAGCACCCCATGAGCTTTTTATTGGATAAGGACGAAAACTTTATCCCTGCCGAAAGTATTGACCTGGGGCTTTAGTGAATGCCTAAATGGTTAGCTATAATGTGAAAGAAATTTGGCACAACAATGGGGTACAAACAAATGGTGATAATTACACCCCATACCGCACCGTAAAAATGCGCATCGTGATTGATATTGCCCAAGCCTTTTTTTGAAGCGTACGAACAATAAAAAAGGTACAAAGCGCCAAAAATAATAGCCGGAATATACAGCCCCGGAATAAAGATCAAGCCCATGCCGCCCCAAGGGTTAAACATAATGGAGCTAAAAACAACCCCGCTTATCGCGCCCGACGCACCTAAACTGTGGTACCAGTGGTCTTCGCGGTGTTTCATCACGGTAGGGATATCGCTCAGGATCAAACAAGCCACATACAACAGGCCAAATTGCCAGTGGCCCATATACCGCTCCAAACTAAAAGCGAAGAAATAGTACGACAGCATGTTAAAGAACAAGTGCTGCAGGTCTTTATGTATTAGCCCGCTGGTAATCAGTGTATAAACACGCTTACCATGGGCAACAGTAGCCGGATGCAATATAAAATTATCGTAAACGTCATCGCTGCTAAAGGCCAGTATACTTACTGCCAAAGTAATGATAAATATGGCCGCCGCTACCGGCGTATCCTGTATGGATAATAAAAGCTGATCCAAGTTGTGGTGTAATTATGTTAGTGCAATGATACGTGATTTTGGCGTTGAGATTGCAATTATTTAACTCATAGTAATTAATTATTTATTGCGCATGTTACTTATAGTCTTTGGCGTATAGTCTACATTCTTTCATCTTTACATCATGGAAATCAAATCCAAGGTTGGCAATCGTATCAAACAGATCAGAGAAGAAAAAAGCATTTCTCAGAAAGAGCTTTCGTATACTGCTGATTTAGACCGAAGTTATATTGCGAGTGTTGAAAACGGCCAACGAAATATTTCGATTGTGAATTTAGAAAAAATTGCAAATGCGCTTAAAGTAAGTTTAAGTGATCTATTTATGGGATTGTAATGAAATTAAAAATACCAAATGCTCAAGTTCAGGAATTGCTTACAGGCAAAAAATATGATTACCTAAAGTATGCTACTCAAATTATGAATTTGGCGAACCAAAATGCCCAAGGTACCCGGCCTAAAATTGTTGGACAGATGAGTGACTTGATTCAAGAGTTTGAAGGTGATACGATGGCCGACTGGGAAAAATGGTACCTTGAAAAGCATCCTGATGCAATAGATAATGCTGCTGATAAGGTTTGGGCAATGGTAAAACTATTTCAGGATGGAATTACTAAGATTGACAGAAACACCGTTAAACAATGGATTGAGGAACTGGTAATAGTTAAAACTTTCGCTGGCTTGAAATTTCAGGAAGCGATTTTAAAGGCTGTTGCAGCTAAATATCAAAAGCAATATAGACTTGCAACACCACAGGAAGAAAGTAAGGGAATAGATGGGATGATAGGCAAGGTACCGGTTAGTATTAAACCAATTACTTATAAAGCAAAAGCACTAAATGAGGTGATAAACACGCCTATTATATTTTATGAGAAAAAGAAAAGCGAAATAGTAATAGAATTTGATATACCAGAATTAGAATTTAAATGATATGCCACAAAATTTTACACTGCAACAGCGACAAGATTTACTCAATGCGTTAAGCAGTGGTCGCGCGAACGCAATCGGCGCTGAACCCTTAGCAATCCAAATCAATTTTCCGACCAGCAGTAATCAAATTAAGCTTAGGGGCTTAATTAAAGAATGTATTGAAATCGACGGTGACTTAATCGGCGCTGCAACTGGACGCCCTGCGGGGTTTTTCAAAATCACCACTAATGTCGAATTAGAACGTTACCTTGATAGTTTAGAACGGAGAACGAAAAGCGATAATGATAGACGAAATGCTTTGATAAATAATTGGAACGCAACTAACATTCATACAAATAGACAGCCAATAACAATTACCTAATTGAGGAGCTATTAAAAATCCATAAGCTCTTGCTTATACATATTCTTTTTATTTAACACAAAATCTTCGCTTTTTGCCGACTCATTGTAGGAGGCCACAAAATAGTTATTTACTTTTTTGACCCTGTCTATATAAGATATCTTCAATCCTGTTTCCTGAGAAGTCATCACTGGATGATTTAAATGCGGGTTAAAATGTTTGATCTCATCTTTCGATTCATCATTACTACGTGCTTTCACAAATAGCTTATGTTGTTCAATACGGTTTTGAATATATCGGTTCAATTGTATTGGAGCGGCAGCATTGATGCTATCCTCAACTATCGGTACAAAAGATGGGTCTATTTCAATACCAATGCTATTTCTTTCGGAAGCAATGGCGGCAAGTGTTGTAGTCCCTGTACCTAAAAAAGGGTCTAATACTGTATCGCCTTTAACTGAATACATATTAATAAGCCGATATGGTATTTCAAAAGGATAGGCTGCATTCCGGCTTCTTGACTCCGGGTTTTCTATTTTTTGTTTTACCCCTTTTAAATCCCACAAATCAGAAAACCAGATATTTCTTTCTTCCCAAAAAAAAGCGCTTTCGCGTCTAAGCTGTTTATCGGTTTCAGATTTAAATAACCGTTTCCCACCTTTCCTGAATATCAATATCCATTCATGCTCCAAAGTTACATAAGCGCCGGCCGGCAACATACCTGAGCCCATAAATTTGTTGGGGCCATTTGTTTGCTTGCGCCAGATAATATTAGGCATATTGGTAAAACCAAGTTTAATAAAAGCAGATACTATCCGTGAGTGATTATTGTATAATGAGAAATGATCATTAATAGTCCGGGTGGCATCGCCAATATTAATGCAGGCAAAGCCTCCGGGTGATAGTACCCGCTCAACTTGTTGCCAGATCTTATCAAGTTCAACATGCATTATTTCGAACATATTAGGACCGTTGCCATTTTTATGTTCGATATTTATATCTGGGTTTTGTGCCGCCATTATATCATCCCACATCTCGATCATCGGATATGGCGGCGAGGTTACTACTAAATTTACGGAGCCCGCTTTTAGATCGGCCATTTGCTTTTCAGCAGGACCAACCAAAATTTGATGTGTAGTACCCTGTAAAATCATTTTATAAAAATAATGAAAGTTACTTAAAGTCAACACATGGTTTCATCCATTTTTTCCACAAAAAAACCCGGCACAGGTTAATGTACCGGGTTATATTTTTTAGATCATATCTTACCAGAAAACGGTATATAAAATTGTTAAAATGGCACAAATTATTACCGAACCAATTGCAAAACCGGGTGTAACTTTAAACATTTTGGTATCAACTTCCAACCCGTTCGGATGTAAGCCCTTGCTGTTTTCAACCATACTGATGATCCACATGCCCACAACGCTGATAACGAAAACAAAGCCCATACGGTCAAAGAATGGTATTTCGTATGCACCACCATTGCTATAGTTTGGCGCGTAAAACCCGTATGGGGTTAAAAAGCTCAGGTCGGCAAATTTTGGTAAAAACTTGAACAGTATTGATAGTAAGAAACCTCCCACAGTTGCAAATAACGCCGCGTTGGATGTCGCTTTTTTCCAGAAAAAACCTAACAGGAACATGGCCAATATACCCGGCGAGAAAAAGCCCGTATACTCCTGGATATAGTTAAACCCTTGTTTGCCTTCGCCCATTAACTGTTCGCCTAACATGTAAGCTAATACTACACCTAAAGCCATGGCAATAGCTACTGATACTTTACCAAGGTTTACCAGTTTCTTTTCGGATGCCTCCGGATTGATCGCTTTTTTGTAGATATCCAGCGTAAAGATAGTAGCGATACTGTTCACCTTACCCGCAAGCGATGCAACAATGGCTGCGGTTAGGGCCGCGAATGCCAAACCTTTCATACCTACCGGCAACAGGTTCAACAATGATGGATAAGCTTTATTCGGATCGGTAATGCCACTGTGCGTAAGCATACCTGCAGCATCGGCCGTATGGAACATACCGCGTTGGTATAATACATAAGCTGCAATACCTGGGATAACTACGATAACCGGCATCAATAACTTTAAGAATGCCGCGAACAGGATACCGCTACGTGCAGTTTTCAGGTCGGCACCCAAAGCACGTTGCGTAATGTACTGGTTACAGCCCCAATAGTTTAAGTTGGTGATCCACATACCGCCGATCAGGATACTTAAACCAGGCAGGTCAACATAGTTTTTGTTGTCTTTATGAAACACCATGTGGAAGTGGTCGCTTGCCTGCGTAGTTACTTGTTTTAAGCCGCTGAACATACCGCCAAGGCTTGAAGACCCTGTTGGATTGTTTACCAGGTTAAGCGCTACGTACGATGCTACCAAACCACCGAGTATTAAAAAGAATACCTGGATAACGTCGGTGTAACCAATTACCTTCATCCCGCCAAGGGCGATAATTACTGAGAATACGGCCAATAAAATAATACACAAACCAATAGAAAACTCAGGCGCGATACCATGGATGGCGATAGCGCCCAGGTAAAGTATTGAAAGCAGGTTTACTACGATGTATAAAAACAACCAGAAAATGGCCATGATCATCGCTACTGTACCATTATACCGCTGATGTAAAAACTGCGGCATGGTGTAGATCTTGTTCTTTAAATAAACCGGAATGAAGAACACGGCAACAATTACCAGGGTAGCTGCGGCCATCCACTCGTAGGTAGATATAGCGAGGCCCATTTTAAAGCCCGAACCGCTCATGCCGATAAATTGTTCGGCCGAGATGTTAGATGCGATAAGTGAGGTACCGATAGCCCACCATGTTAAGGAGCCTTCGGCCAAAAAATAATCGTTAGAGGTGGCATTAACGTTCTTTTTACGTTGGTATACCCACCAGCCATAGGCGGCAACCACTACAAAGTAAAACGCGAATACCATGTAGTCGCCAAACTGGAGTGTTTTCATTTTTGATATTTAGGTTTAATAATGGTTCTTCTCCTACACCATGTTAGTGTAAGTTGTACAATTATAAATTAAATATAATTGTTAATCAAATTTTCTAAATATTCTTGTTTGCCGCTTTTAACCGCCGGTTCGCCGTTTTCGATGGCATAGGTGCGTAAGTCTTGCAGCGATAGTTTGCCCGTCTCAAATTCTTTACCTTTTCCGCTATCGAACGATGCGTAACGTTCGGCCCGAATCTTTTTGTATTCCGATTGCTGCAATATGTTATCAGCAATGATCAATGCACGGGCAAATATGTCCATACCGCCAATGTGAGCGTAGAACAGATCAGCCGGGTCGGTCGAGTTACGACGTATCTTGGCATCGAAGTTAACACCGCCGCCTTGTACGCCGCCGCCTTCTAAAATAACCAGCATACATTCCACTATCTCGTTAATATTATTGGGGAACTGGTCGGTATCCCAGCCGTTCTGGTAATCGCCGCGGTTAGCATCTATCGAGCCTAAAGCACCGGCATCAACAGCAACCTGCAACTCATGTTGGAAGGTATGACCGGCCAAAGTAGCGTGGTTAACCTCCAGGTTTAGTTTAAAATCGCCTAACAGGTCGTACTGGCGTAAAAAGCCTAAAACAGTTGCTGCATCATAATCGTATTGATGTTTTGATGGTTCGCAAGGTTTTGGTTCGATAAAGAAGGTACCTTTAAAGCCCTGGGCACGTGCATAATCTTTAGCGGTATGCAAAAATTTAGCGAAATGCTCTTGCTCGCGTTTCATGTTGGTGTTCAGCAAGGTCATGTAACCTTCGCGGCCCCCCCAAAACACATAGTTCTCGCCTTTAAGGGCGATGGTAGCGTCCAAAGCTGCTTTAACTTGTGCTGCGCCATGCGCCAATACATGGAAATCTGGATTGGTTATAGCCCCGTTCATATACCTGCGGTTTGAGAACAGGTTTGCTGTACCCCAAAGCAGTTTAACACCGCTGGCTGCTTGTTTTTGTTTGGCATATTCAACCAATGCCTGTAAGCGACGGTCGTTCTCGTTAATATCGTTGGTGTAATCAACCACGTCCACATCGTGAAAGCAGTAGTAAGGCAGGTTAAGTTTGGTTAAAAACTCAAACGCCGCATCCATTTTATCTTTGGCACGTTCAACGGCATCGGTTTTGGCATTCCACGGAAAAATGTGCGTAGGCTCGCCAAACGGATCGGCACCATTACCTACAAAGCTGTGCCAGTACGCCCCCGCGAAACGCAAATGGTCTTTAAGGGTTTTACCTGCTACAACGCGGTTTTCATCGTACCAGCGGTATGCCAGCGGATTATCCGTTTTAGGCCCTTCATATTTAATTTGGCCTATCCCCTTAAAAAACTCCTTGTCACCTGTAATGATGCTTGCCATGATATTTTATTTTTTGGTTTATTTTTAGTTATTTGGTTATTGAGTTATTGATTATTGAATTAATAGGGACTTTTAAATAACCTATTAACCATTAACTTAATAACTAATTATTCATTTGTCTATTCAAAAGCTCTTTCCACTCCGCATATACCGGTTCGTATGTCTTAGCCGAAGGCTCAACAGTTTTCACCTTTTCCATATTGCTAAAAGCTTCTTTTGGTGTAGTGTATACCCCGCAGCCAATGCCCGCGCCTAATGCCGCGCCAACACTGCCATCGTTTTTATACAATTCCACGGGCACGCCTGTGGCGTTCACAAAGGCCTCGGTAAACAACTCGCTTAAAAACAGGTTGGCCATACCTGCACGTATCACGGTTGGGTCCATGCCATTACCGCGCATAATATCCAACCCATAGCGAAACGCGAACGCTATACCCTCCTGCACCGCGCGAAAAATATGCGCACGGGTATGCAGGTTGAGATCGATGTTATGGAAATGCACGCCAACCAATTTATTATTCAACATGCGCTCGGCACCATTGCCAAAAGGTAAAATACGCAAGCCATCGCTGCCTAACTTAATTTGCTGCGCCTCGGCATTCATTTGCTGATAGCTGGTATCGGCGCCGAACAAAGTTTTTGTCCACCTGTTTAAGCTGCCTGTGCCGTTTATGCAAAGCAACACACCCAGGCGTTTTTGCTCTTCAGTATGGTTCACGTGGGCAAAAGTGTTTACCCGCGATTGCTCGTCGTAAGCCAGAACATCGCTCACACCATAAATTACACCCGATGTGCCCGCTGTTGCAGCAACTTCACCGGGGTTTAGCACATTTAATGAGAGGGCATTGTTGGGCTGATCGCCGGCCTTGTATGCAACAGGAATGCCCGGTTTTAAATTCAATAGTTGTGCAACATCGGCCTTTAAATGCCCGTGCTGAGCAAAAACAGGCTGTATTGGTGCAAACAAGTTGCGGTTAAAACCGAAGTAATTTAACACATCTTCGGATAACCGATTGCACTGGAAATCGTAAAAAATACCTTCGGATAGTGCCGAAGCAGAGGTTGTGACCTCGCCGGTAAGCTTCATGGCTATAAAATCGCCCGGTAGCATCACCAGGTCGGTGTTGTCGTAAATAGCCGGTTCGTTCTGTTTAACCCAGGCCAATTTTGACGCTGTAAAATTGCCCGGCGAGTTTAACAGATGGCTTAGGCATTGCTGGTGGCCAATGGCATCAAAGGCTTTGTCCCCAATTTCTACCGCCCGGCTATCGCACCAAATGATGCTGTCGCGCAAGCTTTTTTGGTTTTTATCAATCAGCACCAGGCCGTGCATCTGATAGGCTATACCAATTGCGGCAATATCTTTTGTATCAAAATTTTTACCTTTTTGGGATAACAGGATGGCCTTTTGTACATGCTCCCACCACATGTCGGGCGATTGCTCGGCCCAGCCCGGTTGCCGTGCAACTATGGCGGTCTCGGTTTCGGGATATTGTGCTGATGCTATACATTTTTGTTGCATTGCATCAACTATCGATACTTTAACCGACGATGTACCCACATCAATACCCAAAAGCAGCATGTAAAATGTTTTAGTTTATAAAGTAATTGTGGCAAGGTTTTATTGACACTAACCGAGGTAAAATTATTGATTAATTTTTAAAATGCAATCGGTTGTAATTTTATTTCCAATATTTTTTTTACTTTAGTCGGAAGATAGCCCCCAAAGCACACCTGCAACCTGAATGAAGAATAAAGAGATCACAATTTACGACATTGCCAAAGAACTGGATATTTCGCCCGCTACGGTAAGCCGCGGCCTGCGCGATCATCCGGCCATAAGCCGAAAAACCAAAAAGAAAATAAATGATGTAGCCAAAGCAATGGGCTACCGCTCCAATACATTTGCCAGCAGTTTACGCTTAAACCGCACCAATACCATTGGTGTAATTGTGCACCGTTTGGACAGTTTTTTTGTGTCGACCGTTTTGGCCGGGATGGAAAAGGTAGCCAGCGAAATGGGCTATAATCTGCTCATTACGCAATCGCTGGAGAGTACCGAGAAAGAAATTGCCAACGTAAACACCATGTTTAACAGCCGGGTTGATGGGTTAATGGCATCGCTGGCTTATGATACCGAAAACATAAGCCATTTTGAGCCTTTTATTGAAAAGGGCATCCCGTTGTTGTTTTTCGACCGGGTATTTAAACATAAAAATTGCCCATGTGTGGTGATCGATAACTTTAAATCGGCTTACGAGATCACAACGCACCTCATTAAGCAGGGTTGCAAAAAAATTGCACACGTTACCGGCGATCTGAAACGTAACGTATATTCCGACCGTTACCTGGGCTACCGCAAGGCCCTGGCCGATAACCACATTAAGTTTACGGATGAACTGCTCATTATTAACTACATGAACGAACACGTGGGACCTAATGTTGACGCGGTAAAACAATTACTGGCCATAAGCCCTTTGCCTGATGGCGCCTTTATTACCAACGACGCCTTCGCTGCCTACTGTATGCGTGAGCTAAAGGCCGACGGCATCTCGATACCGGGCGATATTGCCATAGCCGGTTTTAACAACGACCCGATATCGGGCCTGGTTGAACCAAACTTGACCACCATTAACTATCCAAGCTATGAGATGGGCGAAGTGGCAGCACGCACCCTGATCAACCACCTGAAAGGAACATCGAACATGTTGCTGACAGATTCCATCGTTTTAAAATCAGAAATGATCGTAAGGGAGTCGTCGTTGAAGAATGGTTGACTTTTTTGAAACTAAATGTATTTTCATTATTTTCGTATAAACAAAAAAGGCTGTTATGACGCACCTTACAATTGATAAAAAAAAATATGTGCTCATTCCCGAGGAAAACTATCAAGAGTTGCAAAAACAGGCGGCATTGAAGTGGAAGCCCGAAAAAACTTTTTCGATAGAGGAGGCCAGGGAATACAGTAAAAAGCTCATTGATAAATGGGCGGCCGAAAAATAGTTATTCGCGAATCTGCCATTCATTCTATTGCCGAAATATCATGGTAGATAGAATCGGAGGGATTTGTAGCAACCGCTAAAAAGTTTTCGGATGATGCTTATGATTTCATTTCAAAATTAGGCGATAGTAGAAAAGGATACAAGCCATGCCGCGACCTTGAAAGAAATTTAATGGGCTACAAATGTATCCCTTATCGAAAAAAATACACGATCGTATTTATTGAACTTGATAGTGAGATCATCGTATGTGAGTTCATCATTTCTAAACTGATTTATTGGTAATCTTAAAATCTCCTGCCCAATATCACCTTAAATATAGCATGGTCAGTTTCCTGCGAGCCGTGGCCTATGCCGGCATTAAACTCCCAGTTTTCGCTAAAATTCAGGTCGGTAGCTAAAAAAAACTGGTGGTCCTGCTCGTTAATGGGCGCGTAATGGAAAAACGGGCCGGTGCTGCCGTAGTATTCAACACCCAAAGCGACCACTTTGCTTACATCGTAGCTTGCTTTAAAATTTGGCGAGAAGATGTAGTTATCGTTATCACCTAAACCGGCAAAACTTTTATCGACAGTTGGGTTGAAAGCCAGGTATAAGCCCCCCCACTTTTTGTCGATGATAGGGCGTATCTCTAACGATGAAGTACTGGCCGAAAAAGCGGACTTTTGGAAACCAAACTCTAAGGATAAACTAAGGCCAACTGGCCATTTCCAGCTATCAGGTACGGCAACCCGCGGGCGTATATGCGAACCAACGTACGCGGTGCGCCCATCACTGCCGATAGAGTTGAAAATATAAAAACCCGTCTCAAACCAGGTTGTCCACCCGCGGGTTATTTCAATGGTTTCGTGTATTACGTTGTTGGTAGGCAGTTCACCTTCGTCGCTCACCAGTTTGCTGCCGCTCAGGGTAATATTACTGTGTAGTTCAACCATGGTATGGCCTTTTTCCATGGTTTCGGCGCCATAAACCTGTATCTCGTAATTGTCTTGTGCCCTAAGGCTAAACGCGGCTAATAACAGTAGTAGGGTAAGTAAGTGTTTGTGCATAAGGTCAATTTGAAAGTAAATTTGAGTAAAATTTACAGCACCACCTAAAATTAGCCTTTGTTCATCAAAAAAGTTACTTTGATGCTTATTACACAATCCTGATCAAATTGGTGGGCAATCGTTCCAGCTATTTTTATAAATTTGCCGCCACTTATTGTATTTGTAATGTTAACAGTTGAAAAAATAGGCGGCACATCCATGAGTGCCCTTGGCGATGTGATCAATAACATCGTTTTATATAACCGCAGCGGCGATGAGCTTTATAACCGCATATTTGTGGTATCGGCTTTTTCGGGGGTAACCAATTTACTGCTTGAGAATAAAAAGACCGGCGAACCGGGCGTTTACCATCGCATAGCCAAATATCAGGAGTTTCACCATGCCCTGGCCGAACTGGTTGTCAGCCTGCAAAAGATCAATAAAAAATACGAAAGCCTGGGCTTGAACATTGAGTTTGCCGACCTGTTTATTGAAGACCGCATACGCGACGCGCAACATTACCTGGATAACCTGGCCAATATCCTGGCATCGGGCTATGTAAGTAAAGAAGGTATTTTACAGGCCGCGCGCGAAATTTTAGCTTCCATCGGCGAAAGCCACTCGGCATTTGTGTTTACCAATATTTTACAAAATATGGGTATCAACGCTACACTGGTCGACCTAAGCGGTTTCCACGATCATAAATCCTACACCATCGACCAGCGGATCAAACAAACCTTTAGCAATATCGATTTTGAAAAGACCATCTGCATAGTGACCGGCTACGCCAAAGGTACCGAAGGTATTATGCGCGAGTTTGACCGCGGTTACAGCGAGGTTACTTTTTGCAAGATAGCCGTGGCTGTTAAACCGCAGGAAGCCATCATCCACAAAGAATACCACCTGTGTAGCGCCGACCCGGTTTTGGTTGGCACTGATAATTGCATACCCGTAGGCTTTACCAATTACGATGTTGCCGACCAGTTGGCCGACGTAGGCATGGAGGCCATCCACCCCAAGGCATCAAAACCGCTGGAGATCAATAACATTAACCTGCGCATAAAAAATACTTTTGAACCTGAGCATCCCGGTACACTCATTACCAAGGATTATGTATCGCCGCATAAACGCGTAGAGGTAATAACCGGCACCACCAAGTTACTGATGATCGATATTTACGACCCGCTGATGGTGGGTAATGTAGGTACCGATTACCAGATAATGGAGGTATTTTGCGATATGGGCATCAGCTACAATTTTAAAGCCACCAGCGCCAACAGTATATCCATTGTTATCTGGGAAAAGGATTTTAAAAAGGAACTGATCAAAGAACTGGAGGATAAATTTGAGAAAGTAACCGTCGAAAAAATGGCGATGGTTTGCCTGATAGGTTCCAACATGGACCAGGTAGGCTTGCTGGCCAAAGCAGCAGGTGCATTATCAGCACGCAACATCGACATCAAAAGCGCGGGCTTTGCGTTACGCAAAGTGAACATCCAGTTTTTGGTTGCCCGGGAAGATTTTGATGAAGCCATTATCGCGCTGAATAAGGCGATGGCGTAAGCCCCCTTTAAATCATTGTTAGCCATTGTTAGTCCGGATTTGTAATCCGGACTTTATGACCTCGCGGATTTTAAATCCGCGTATAATCGGATCGGGATTGCAAATCCCGACCAACAAATTGGGCCTACCCGACCAACAAATTGGGCCTACCAAACCAACTTATAGCCTACCCCTCGGATATTGATGATCTGAACATTGGGGTCGTCTTTTAAATATTTACGCAGCCGGGTTATAAAAACATCCAGGCTGCGGGCGTTAAAAAAGCTATCATCGCCCCAAAGGTCGTTGAGCAGTTTATTGCGCGGTACGGTCTCCTGCCTGTTATGGCACAACATTTTTAATACATCGCTTTCGCGCGATGTTAACTGCCGTTGTTGCGCACCATGCCCGATGGTATTTTTGTTGGGCCTGAAAGTAAAAGCGCCGATCTCAAACACCTCGTTATTGTCGGGCCGGGCGGGTTCCTCACGGGTGATCAGCCGGTCTTTACTCAGCAGGGCTTTAATACGTACGATCAGCTCTTCAACACTGAAGGGCTTTTTCAGATAGTCGTTCCCGCCGGTTTCAAAGCCCATTACCACATCCTTGGTTTGCGAGCGGGCTGTTAGAAATATAATGGGGGTTTTACGGTCCAGTTCGCGTATGCGGCGGGCAAGCTCAAAGCCATCCATTTTAGGCATCATTACATCCAAAACCAAAATATCGGGTTTGGCCAAAGTATATTGTTTAAGCGCCTGCTGGCCATCCGCGCAAAGCGTAACGGCAAATTCGCGCTCCTCTAAACTTTCGCGCACAATGTGCGCCAGCGCCAGTTCGTCTTCGGCTAACAATACTTTAATTTTTTCCATTACGCGGGTAGTGCTATTATAAATTCGCTGCCGCTACCAGGCTCGCTTTTAACAGTGATGGTACCGCCGTGCGCTTCAACAATATATTTAATATAACTGAGGCCAAGGCCGGTACCTTTTACGTTATGTACGTTACCGGTTGGTACCCGGTAAAACTTATCGAATATTTGCGCTAAGTTGGCCGGGGCAATGCCAATGCCATTATCCTTAACGGCGATGCAGGCCATCCCGCGCAAATGGTAAACACTGATGGTTACATCAACCTCATCGCCCGAGTATTTGATGGCGTTATCAACCAAATTAAGCAGCACGTTGCGGAAATGGAAGGCATCGGCGTGGATACTGGTTACCCCGTCGCGGTTAAGATAGTTAAAGTGCACGGGTTTACCCGGTTTAAGTTTTTCGGTGCGGATAACATCCTGGGCCATGTCGTCAACATCAATATCGGTCATCACCAACTCAACCTCTTTGCCCTCAAAAGCCGCAATGTTTAGCACCTTAGTTACCAGCAGGTTTAATCGGTTTAACTGCTCGCGCGATGTTTCGAGATACCGTCGCGTTTTTTCCGGGTCGTTTAACGCATTAAAACTTTGCAGGCCCTCAATAGCTACCGTTATGGTTGCAATGGGCGTTTTAAGCTCGTGGGTCATGTTGTTAATAAAATCATCCTTTAACTCGCCTAACTTTTTTTGCTCCATAATGGTGCGGTACACATATAAAAAGCAAAAGCCAGTTAGTACGATCAGCAGGGCCGAAAAGCTGAGGTTAAGCATCATATTTTTCATCACGGCGTATTGCGGCGATCTGAAAACCGCTTTGGTATAGCTCGTAACCGTGGTTGTGATATTAGGCGTCAAAAAATCGAACCCGTGGTAGCGGTATGGGAAAGCCGTAGTTTCGCTATACAATTGGTCAACCTTTTTTTCGCGCTCGCTTTTAGGTACAAATTTTAAACTAAAGGGTGTAGCTATGCCCATGCCCTGTAGCTCCTTTTTAAAGTATTTGTAGATACGTGCGCTATCGGCCTGGTGATAGTGGGGCGGCATTTGGCGGTTGCGCCGCTCTTTAAACATCAGGCTAAAAGTGTGGCTAACCATCGTATCGGCAGGCTTTGGGGGGGTAAGCGTAATGGCTTGGGCAGCCTTGCGTTGTTGTTTTAAAAAATCAAGGTGTTTTTCCATTAATACTTTGATGCCATGCTGAAACGATGTATCGTCGGCACTTTGTTTTGACGAGTTATGCCTGCGCAGCAAATTGTGAAGCCCATGCTGATAGGCGGTGTCGTTTACCGGTGTTTGAAACGGGTTGAGGTTAATTTGCTGAAAAATAGACTGTTGGTTTGCCCTTATCACACTATCGGCGGCTTTGCTGCTATGATAACGGGCGTTGTACCGCGGCATCAGGGCATTGTTTTCGCCCATTTGAAATGCAAAAGTTAACTGGTACAAAAAGTTGGGTACGTAGAACGACATTTCGGTAAGCAGGGCAGGTATACTTTCGGGACCGGTATATTTTATCTTGGTTTTGTAATAATCTAATCTTGATTTGAGGATAGTGTAGGGGGTATTTACCATTATCTCCGATGCCATCAACTTATGCGCTACGCGTATATCATAACTGGTGTTGGTTGGGTCGGGCTGGGTATTGGTGTCAATACGGATCACATAATCCATTGATAATTTTTTGATCATCACCACCCTGATCGAATCAAAATAATCGCGCTTGCAGCTATCCATTGCCCGCAGCATGGCGCTGTCGATATCGTTGTCAAACTGCTTTTTGTTTACCCGGTAGGCGTTAACCGTCCAGTACCCCTGGAAAACGATAATGCCGATCAGCGAAAGCGCGATAAGTGTAAAAGCGATGCCCAGTTTCTTTTTCATGACCCGGGAATGAAGATATGGCTTATTGCCTGCAAACCGCAAATCTGTTAACAAATGTTAACACAAAAAAGCATTTCAATATCTTGTGTTAAGTGCGCTAACCTAACCCGGCATTTTTAATTGCTTAACACTAACTTAACACTGTGCGATTATCTTTGAAAAAACCACCCTCAAAAAATAAGGCCAATGTCGTTAAACAGTATCTTCCAATATTTTGTACCACAGGACAGAAAAGTATTTTTTCCGTTGTTTGAGCAAGCTGCCAGCAACGTGGTGGCAGTGGCCACTATATTGGTTGAAACGGTAAACTGCCACAACGCCGAAACCCGCGACGAATTGTACAAACAGATTGACAAACTGGAGAACATTGGCGATGAGCTGACCCACCAGATATATCTTGAACTTGGCAAAAATTTTATCACCCCGTTCGACAGGGAGGATATACACAAGCTTGCCACAGCAATTGACGATGTTGCTGATAATATACAAGGCGCTGCCAACCGTATGAACCTGTATAAAATTGAGGATTTTACGATACCCGTACGTAAGCTGGCCGACCTGATACTGCAAGCCAGTATCGACATGGAAAAAGCGGTGCGCGAATTAAAAGACCTGAAGAACGTACGCAACATTGCTGACTCCTGCATCCGCATCAACAGCATCGAAAACCAGGCCGATTATGTGTTCGACCGCGCTGTTGCGGACCTGTTCCTGTACGAAAAGGACGCCATTAAGCTTATCAAATACAAAGAGATATTGGCGACTTTGGAGAATGCGACCGATATGTGCGAAGACGCTGCCAACGTAATGGAAACCATCTTAGTTAAAAACGCGTAACATGGTATTATTGGTTGTGGTTATTTGTTTAGCCATT
>JACXTT010000397.1_pt1 | contig 73034 bp, 63 predicted proteins | sample 9270951 | NCBI WGS metagenome assembly JACXTT01 (sample SAMN15532306, study PRJNA645909) | rock metagenome | isolation source: weathered quartz diorite | place: Puerto Rico | collected 2017-06-21
ATTAAAAGTATTTGGACTGGATGGCTAAAGCTAATGTCTGCAGTAGACGTATATGAAATCCTCACCCTATAAATACAAAACCCACAATTCGTTAGAATTGTGGGTAATAGTAAGGTCTTTCGACTCCCTTTTGAACTTTTGCAATGATTTTACTTTCGTTGTTTTGTAGATCGGCCATTCAACCTTCTTATCTTTAGATACTCGATAAAATTGACCGTCATCATCATAGTACTGATTCCAAGGACCGCTTGTTTCGCTTCCATGTTGTATCAAAGTAATTCTTATCAATTACTTTTCCCTTCAAATACTGGCTTTTTGCAAAAATGGTTCCAAGAGTTTTAACACATAGAAAATCCAGCATAGGTTTTTACCTATTATAGACATAGCTATAATTTATTATACTTATACCTCTTCTATGGATAGAAATGCCCTTACGAGAGATTGCAGCGGGTGCAGTCCCTAAAAAGTGAGAACAAATGAAGAACGCTCTCCAACGCAGATCATTTTTAAAACTTGGCGCAACATCCTTGCTTGCTATAGGTCCCATGGCGAAAGCTGCAGAGCTTTGCCTTGGACCGACGCCTCAGCAAACCGAAGGACCATTTTATCCTATCAAGGATCAAGCTGACAAGGATTGGGATCTGGTCTCTGTTAAGGGTCGAAATCAATTAGCTCAAGGTGAAATCATCTTCATTCAGGGGCAAGTTCTGGATACTGATTGCAAGCCCGTATCGAACGTTCTTGTTGAGATTTGGCAAGCATGTAAGAGCGGAAAGTATAATCATCCAAACGACCCTAATACCGCAATCCTAGATCCAAACTTTCAGTATTGGGGCAGGGCTATCTCAGACGCAGAGGGACGCTATATGTTTCGCACCATCAAGCCGGGCGCCTATCCCGCTGACGACACATGGTGGAGACCACCTCATGTACATTACAAAGCTCACAAGCGTGGCTACTTGGAACTAACCACTCAGCTTTATTTTGAAGGCGAGGCTTACAACAATGCCGATAAGATATTGCAGAAACTTCCAAGGTCTGAGCAAGAAAAAGTAATTCGCCCGGTCGTCACATCCAACAATGGACAAAAAGTGATGACGTTTGACCTGACTATTGAAAAGGCCTAATCAGAGCTGATTGGAACTATTCACGCAAGCAATTAGCACAATTGCTTGCGGACGCTCCTCAAGCATTGAATAACAACATGTCACTGGGCTCAACGCTCAGCTCTCAGACTTTGTGGAAGAGTTTCAAAAGAATTTTCAGAAGCTCATCAAGTTTCAACCAAAAAAACAAATCCAAGAATTTTACTCCTTGGATCCAGAAGATTCATCGGTGAAATTTATTTTTTGAGTTGGTTTACTTACTCAGCACACACGTCGCTTGATAAGTCACAGCTCCGTCTCGAGTATCAAGCTCGGAATATGTCAGTGCTCCGTCGGCGTTCAGTTTGATGCCAGCTTTGTTCACTGCTGAAGTTTTGCTGCAGCCGATACCCATCAGCTCAGTGACGGTTGCTACAAGTGCGGAACCCGTTGCTGTTGAATTTTCTGAAGTGCCCGTGCAACCAAATGGAAACGGATCATAGGATTTATTTACTTTCGGACTTCCGTTGATATTTGCGAAAGTCAGAAAACCCCAAGAACCACCATCTTTAGTGACGAGCATGTCGATGTCAGTGTCCTTGGCAACGAATTGTACGTTCGTGCCTGGGACCACATGAGCCAAGGAAAGATAACTTTGTCCCTGCTGAATCTGACAGCTAACGACTGCGAAATTCTCCTGAAGAGCTGGTGGTACACTGGCACTCGCGCGAGCCGCACCACCGACAAAGCAAACTGAAACTAAAGAGACCATTAGACATTTATAATTTCTCATTGAGCCTACCGTCCTTTTAAAGTTACCTACACATTTTTTATCTGTATCCCGAGAATAGGACAATTTAAAAAAGCCTGCTTCTGAAAAAGCAGGCTTTTTTTAGATCTCTTTAACTGGATTCACAATGGCATCACAAATGAATCACTTGCTTGCCTGCTCACCCTCTATGCGAACAAATTTCGAAAGTTAGTTGCTTGGCTGGCAGATAGGATCCGGCGTCGATCCCCCTGAGCATGTATCAACTTTAAGAATATCAACATTGCCCGAGCCAAAGTCCGTAATGATGACGGCATCACGGAGGCAACCATAATTATCTTCAAAAGTAACAGCCAATCCGCGGGAAGTAATAAGTCCATTCGTAACCTGAAGGTTTTTGAACACCTGAGGCTGCTTCAAAGAGCCGCCCGCCACAGTCACTTTATCCTGAGAAATTACAACTTCCGCACGACTACCCGTACGTGCAAGCTCTCCACGGCAAACAATATCTGCCTGAGACACAGAAGAAACCAACAACAAAGCTAACGCCATTTTTTTCATACGATCTCCTAGTCTTAAAAATTTTAAGTGGATCAATGTGCATCCGAGGATGTATCTATCCATGAAACCAAAATAGGTAAAATCCAGAATTGCCTAAACATTAAATAGGCATTCGCCTATGACTTAATTACCGCTAAATATTTGGTTATAATGATTATCAGAGGCGAAAACATTGGTCTTCCATTGCAAAAGACCAAAAAACATAGGCGATAAATGAAAATTATATCATTTGGGCAAAGTTGAAAATTACTTTTTCTTGAAGAATCCAGAGACCATCTCTTTAAGGTCCATATTGAAAACATCCTGCTTCTTACTTTGCGCAGAAAGCATAGATAGTTCACGACGAGCAGGAATGAATGAAGAATCCATCGCCATACTCTTTTCAAAGGACTTGCGTGCACCCACCATATCGCCCTTGGTTTTATTGAATAAACCAATCACGAATGGAAAGAGCACGTCGTAACGTTCATCAGGTGGAACTTGCAAAAGCTCCAACTCAACTTCTTTCAGCAAAGCCGCTTTTTTCGCGGGATCACTTGCCATACCCAACTTCGCCCAAGAGCTATAGATGTGCAATTGATGCGCTTGCGGATTAAGCTTCGTCACTTCAATAAGATTTTCCATGGCCTTCTTATACTGATTCATATGCAAAGATTTTTTTACTTCTTCCAGCAAGGTGCCTGCACGCATTTTTCCTTCAGCTTCAGAACGCTGAGTGGCTTGTCGGAACTGATCAATCTTACTTGTATCATGGGCCATTGAACTGGCTTCTTCGCTCACGCGTTTAATCTTTTTCCACAAGCCATGGGCTTCTGACTTCATATCAATGGGTTCGTCACCAAGAAGTGTCAAAAACTCTTCCAGCATATTGTCTGGATTTCCAGAACCCATACTACTTTCAAGATAATTTACAACCTGGAAGCCATTTTTCCCTTCCAGCTCAGCCCAAATTTTCTTCAAAGCGTTGAGCTGTTCTTGCGGTGAGGCGAAGGCCGCTTTCGCTGCGAAAACAATCAAACCCTTCGTAAGAAGGAAGTGTATCGCTTTATAAACTGCCAGCTCGTTGTAACCTTTAACATCCAAAAGCTGATTCAAACTCATTTGATTGTTCAAACGATTCGACAGCCCCTCTAAGGACTTAATCAATGACATTTGTAAAGCCGGATGATCTTCGCGATAAGCTGAACTTTTCACGATCACATTCCCCGCCCACATGATGTATAAAGGCTTCAACCAACTTACAGAAATTTTAGAAGCAATCCAGTCATGCAAATAGAACGACAAAGTATCCGCATCGATGCTCGGATTGGTCATATCAACTTCGGCAGATGCAAAGTTCACGCGGATTTTTTGATCGACAATCGTGCGCACCAGACGAATATTCATTTGCTCCATCAGGATCAAATCGAAAGCATGGGGACTCAGCTGATTGTTTTGAATCAAGAAATTACCAATACGACGGTTGTTCTTATCGCGCAGGGCCGTTTGCACATCCCCCGGTGTGGCATAACCACTCTGAATAAGCATCTCTCCCAAGAACGTCGTTTTATCGTCGACATCAACGCCTACGATATTGCCATTACAAAATGAGATACCCGAAACGGTTCCATCTGAATTATAAATATTCAAATAACCGCTACTTTTAGTTTCAACCAAAAGAGAATACAAGAATGGCAAGTCAAAGCCACTCACCTCTTCAATGGACTCAATCACTTTTCTTTTTTGACGATTGGTAACCTTTGGATTGGCGAACATTTGATAGAGCAATTTCCTTGCACTAGCTTCTTCTTTTTTGGGACCTTCATCTTTTTTTACAACCAGCTTCAACGCATCAGCCATTTCAAATGGCTTGCGCAAGAAAGCAATGGCCTGAGTCTTTTGACTGGCCTCTTGAATAAACTGTTTGTCCGTGTAGATACCGCTCATCAACACGACTTTAAAGCGTGACTGCGGATAGTTCTGACGAGTTCTGTCAACAAAATCCAGACCCGTCATTTGCGGCAGAAGACAATCACAGAAAAGAAAATCGATTGGAGTCGTGGCAATAACAGTGGTCGCATCATCAGGTCGTGACGCTAAATAGACTTGATGCCCGTCCCGACTGAAAATTTCCTTCAGCGCCAGACCGAGCGTTTCATCGTCTTCAAGAATGAGGATTTTTGACTTACTATCTTCCACTTAGTTCCTTGTCGGCTCTAAATAGCGATATATTAAGGATAAAATGAAAAAAGCGGGCCCGTGATTGGGAACCCGCTTTGAAAACTAGACTTTTATCGAGTCTTGATATTCCAAACTATTTCTTATTAAGGAACTTAAAGTACTTGGATTCGATGACATCCATTTCCATCTCGTTACCATCGTCGTCTTTAACTGCAGCTGGCGGATTTACTCCTCCGTCTGAAAACTCTGTTCCATAGCGGAACAGGACGTTTTTCTCAGAGCCCGCATCATCGTTGTAGTAAGGAACAAAGAATGAATTGACCTTACCTGTCGAAGGCAAGAAACCATCGACCATATTGATTTGGTCTACGATCACCTTAGGACAGTTATTAAATGTTACTGCTGCAGAGCCCGCTGTACCGATCCACTTGATCCACTCACGAATACCGCAAGAATTAATGCTCTTAATATTAGACAATTCCACTTCAACGGACGGATTCCCTGCCAAATTAAATTGAGAAAAATCTACGTCTTCATCGATAGTTCCAGCCATTTGCACGACCAACTTATCTGCTGCTTTTTCCATTTTTACGTCGAGTTTACCCATCCAAAATCTCCCTAAAAAACTCTCATAAAGTTAAATGACACCATCGTGTTTTACTACAAAAAAGGTCACATCATCGACCAAAGGAGCGCTTTGGCGATAGTCCTGAAAGCTGACTACGAATTTGTCGACGGCCTCAGAGACGTTGGGACAATCCTTGTTCGCAGCAATCAGAGCCTTAATGAATTCCCGCTCTCCCCAGGCATCTTTGCTTGGGTTTTGAATGTCGGGAATACCATCAGTATAAAAGAAAACTGAGTCTCCTGCACCAAGCTTTACGCTGGTTTCTTCATACTTCGAGTCACGTGCCTGTCCCAATCTGGGATTGTTCACTTCATTCAAAGGAATAAGATCTTTTTTCTTTAAAGCACCGTCCGTTTTTTTAATCAAGAACGGAGCCTCATGGGAAGCATTGCAGTAAATCAATTCACCCGTATCAAGATCAAAAGAAGCGACAAAGAAAGTCATCATAATGCGACCCTTTGAAACGTCATAGATAGAACGATTCAAAAGTTCTAAAGCTTTCGCCGGAGACGTATTTAAACTTTCAATAATTGTCGACGCTGACTTCGCTGCACTGGTAATCAAAGCTGCTGGCGCCCCATGTCCCGTCGCATCTCCGATCCACAAGAAAATCTTGTTGCCGATCTGACAGTAGTGCCACCAGTCACCACCACACTCGCTGGCTGGCTCATAGTAACCCGCAATCGACAAAGGCCCAATCTTAGCGCGCGTCTCAGGGAACAAAGTCTCTTGCACCGTTTTCGCAGTTTGCAGTTCTGATTCCATACGCGCCTTTTCAGCGGTCTGATCCATCAGACGCGAGACTTCCGCCGCCATGATATTAAAATTATCTGCTAAGCTTCCCACTTCGTCGCTAGAGTCCACTTTCACACGAATCTTGAAATCACCTTCCGCGACTTTCTTGGTCGCCACGAACAGATCCGTCAAGGCATGGGTCAAACCGCTTGAAGCGAAAAGACTGATAATCACTGTTAATGAAATCAAGATACCAAAGAAGATCAAAGATTTGCGAATCAAGATTTGCACAGCACCCAAGGCTTTAGACTTCTCTACTGTCGTCACAACAGTCAAATCACCGAAACCTGCTTTTGCGAAAGAGACCAACAGTTCTGTACCATCAGCGGCCTTGTCAGTCTCTGCTCCTTGAGCCACTTTACTGCCAGCATCCTTCAAGAAGTTAGGATCCACCACCGTTTGCAACTTTTGACCCGTGATAGACTCAGGACCAAACAACACCGTACCGTCTTGAGAGATCAAATACATTTTTTGCGAAGTGGTCGCGCGGAACATCTCCGCCACTTCGCTCATTTTCACGATAACAACGAAAATTGTATTGCGTGTTTTTGTGTCGTTGCTGACTTTTTCTAAAATCAAAACACGGTCATCACCGAACGGAACTTTCACCACACGTCCTACAGTGTCGGCTTCTTTCATGTAAGCAGAAAATTTTCCACCCAATGAATTGATCGCCTGATTGGCTCCATCTGGAACTTTCTCTAAAACAGCGGCTTTTTCATAAACTCCTGTGGCAGAGGGTTTAAAGACTGCGATGGTTTCAATGTTATATTCATTCAAGAAAATAGAATCTGCGACGGAAGTAAATTTTTGCTGAGATAGATACTCTTGAAAGATTGGCTTCGTCGTACTAAGGATGCCATTCAGCTGTGTCTTAATTTGAGTCGCCATGGTGCCCGACATGCTGCTTGTCGAATCGAACACATAGGCGATTTTATCATCCTCAAAAATTTTCAACGCGAGGATTAAATAAGCCGTCAGCGTGATTAATGGAATGGATGTTAATAAAAGAAGAATTTTGTATCTTATTGATATACCACGTTTTTTCACCAGCTCAGTATGCCCGTTCTCACATTAACCGAAAAGAAATTCTAATTATGTTAGCCCTAAGTCCGTAAATCTTCTGAGCTTTCCTGCCGATAGGTGTTCAGTAGAGGTTCGTCTATTCCCAATGAGTAGACTGACTGATGCAATATTTAGGATCGGCGGGAAAGCTGACCCAATATCCAGAGGTGTTATGTCACGTTTAGGAAAAACTGAGAAAACGATCTTCTCAATCGCCATGCTGGTGTTACTGGCATTTTCGTATTTCTTGTACGACGATTCTCTTCTATTTCCAAAAAGCCATAATGATAAGTTAGAGCTCATTGGTGACGTCGCGACATCTCAGAACGACGTGAGAAGAAAAAATCTAGATACTTTTAGTTGGCTTCCAGCTTCACGCAAAGACGCTATCTATCAGAACGATTCTATTTTTACCGGAGATCGCTCTGAGGCCATTATCCAACTACAAGATGGAACGCAAATTCGCATTCAACCAAACTCACTCATCACTCTAAATATGAAAAATGGCCAGATGGAGCTCGACCTTCGTTATGGTAATCTCGTTGGAGATCTTGCGAAGGGTTCTTCACTCGTCATCAAATCCGGTGCTGAAGAATTCAAACTTGAAGGAAATGAAAAATCCAAAATCCAATTTAACAAAGCACACTCTGGAACTGTTGACCTAAAACTTCTTTCAGGAAAAGCGCGCTTCTCTGACAAAAAGAAATCCGCAAAAACCGACCTTTCTAAAGATGCTGTTCTTGCGGTGTCAAAACAAGGTGAAATCAAAAAGATTGATCAGCCTAAAATCCAAGTTATCACAGCTGACAAAGCTCTTTCATACTTACGTACGAACCCTGACGATCCGATGCATTTCGAATGGAAAAGTACGGGGGATGTTTCTCGTTATGAAGTCGAGATCGCTCCTTCAGAGGATTTTGCTGCCGTGGCAAGTTCAAAATCAGTTCCTGAAATGAAAACCGAAGTCACAGATCCCTTGGCTCCAGGTCAGTACTTCTGGCGCGTGAAGGCCTTTGATCGTAACGGCGAAGTCGCAGCTTATTCAGTTCCGCGCAAACTTTCTGTAAATACCTTAAGTCCGCCAACGATTCTGGCTCCACAAAAAGCCTCTGAAATCAGTTTGGAACTTAAACCGGAACCTAACGGCGAACTTGCCACGGTGACAGAAATCAAATGGCAAGCCCCCGCAGAGCTTAAAACTTTCACTTATCAAATTTCGCAAGATCCAACATTTGCGCAGATTGTGAAAGAAGGACAGACAACTTCCTTCAGCGCTTTGTCCCCTCGTCTAGTCAGCGGCACATACTGGGTGCGCGTCGCGGGTCAAACAGCAGCCCAAGCTTATTCATCTTGGTCGGAAGCAATTCCGTTCTCTCTGAAACTCGTTGCTAAGCAAGAACCTGTCTTGGCGCGCCCAATCTTAGTGGCACGAAGAGTTCAATTTAAAGTTCCTTCAAACAAAGATCGCAACCCCGCTGCCGAGCAAGCACCGAAGCTTGAATGGAAACCGGTCTTACAATCTAAAGACTATCAAGTTCAAGTTTCTAAGGACATCAACTTTAAGAAATTTGAAACCTACGATGTCGACAACACAAAAGTCAGTTGGAGCCAATACAAAGGCGGCAAAACTTACTTCCGTGTTCTGGCCCGTGGAAAAAATGGCGAAGTCAGTGAGCCCAGTGATATTGGTCTCATCAATGTTCAGTTGAACAGCCCTGTGTTGCAGCCGCTTGCGCCTTTGCACTCTGTCGGCGAGGCCTCCGCTCCCCGCGAAGCCAACATCTATTGGTCTGAAATCCCGGAAGCGAAATCATATCTTGTTGAAATCGACAAAGGTGATTCATTCACACAACCGGAACGATACGAATTCAAAAACAACACGGGTCGCCTGACAGTTAAAACTCCTGGCGAATACAAAGTGCGCGTGCAAGCGCTTGATGAAAAGAACAAGCCTCTAACGGACTTTTCTAATATTGAAAGTCTGAAGTACTCTTTCCACTCACCGCTTATCACTCCGGTGCCTCTAGAACCTTATAATAATGTTTCTATCTTTCTGCAAAAAACGGCGGAACCATCGATCTGGGTTGAGTGGAAACGCGTGAAAGGCGCTGAAGCTTATAGAGTTGAGATCTCTGATAAAGAAGACTTCTCAAGAGTCCTGCTTTCATCCGCAGTCTCTAGCAATCGCTTCTTGATTAAAGATAAGGTTCCACTTGGAAAATTGTACTGGCGAGTTCGCGCTCAGTCCAAAGATGAAACTGAACTTTCAGAGTGGACTGAGAAACGTGAATTCACAATCTACCATCAGAAAAATGAGACGTTCTAAAAATGAAAATTCAGTACTCCATCTTTGACACCTTGCTTGAGCCGGTCTTTGTTCTGAATGCAGAACAAAAGGTCGTCTATTGTAACGAGCCCGCAGCTATCATCTGCGATTTCTCTATTCGCAAGATCACAAAGGGAATGAAGTTTTCTGAACTCTTCACTTTCAGCGAACCCATTGATGGAATCAATGCTCTCATCCATATCTGTGATCCGACTCCCTACAAAGAAGTCAACTTCACGACCTCCCAAGGCGGTGCAGGCAAAGTGCAAATCACTCTGCAACCCATTTTTGATTCCATGGGAGATAAAAATTGGATTGTCTTCGTTCGCGACGTCACTCTTGAAGAACGTCTTCAAAAGAAATACCGCGCAGAACTAGAACAAAAAGAAGATGTCATCAAAGACCTTGAAGACGCGAAAGCTCAGCTTGAGAACTACAGCAAAAACCTCGAAAAGATGGTTGCTGACAGAACCGCCGAGATCCAACGCATGAATCAAATGATGACGGCTCTTCTGGACAGCTTGAACCAGGGCTTCTTTATCTTCAATGCCGAAGGCAAAGTCCTAGAGGTCTCTTCAAAGGCTTGTGAAAACACCATTGAATGTCGCCCGCAAGGACAAAACATTTGGGATATTTTAAAACTTCCTGAAAAGAAAGTCGATGGATTCCAAAAATGGATGCAGACCATGTTTATGGAAATGCTTCCCTTTGAAGACCTTGCTCCACTAGGCCCGCCGACTTACCCGCACAGCCAAGATCGCAATATCGCCTTGGAGTACTTCCCTCTTCGTAACACGGATAATGTGATGGAAGGCATCGTGGTTGTAGCTTCCGATATCACATCTTTGGTGGAAGCGAAGAAACAAGCGGAGCATGATCGTGAGTACGCAAAACTCATCATCAACTTGGTTCAAAACAAAACTGAAATCGGGCGCTTCGTGCGTGAATCCCAAACTTTATTGTCAGATCTACAAACAGGCTTGAAAGCAACTTGGGAAAATGCGGATACGGAATTTTTATTCAGACAATTGCACACCCTTAAAGGTGGCGCAGCGCTGTTCTCTATTCAAGAAATGGCCGAGTTCTGTCACAATGCTGAAACAACTTTGGCGGACTTCAAAGAAACTGCCTCTGCAGATAAATTCCAATTATTGAAAGAGCAAAGTTCACACATTGCCTCTTCATTTGCGGGCTTCATCAAAAAAAGCGAAGAGATCCTGGGCAATTCAGCCATGGCCACAGAACGCCAGTTAGAAATCCCCGTCTCGAAGTTCCAGGCGGCTTTGACGAAAATCGAAGACAAAGTTCACAACTCTGAAGTGACACAAATTCTTTTAAGCGAATTCGCCATGGAAAATGTCGGTTCATTCTTCAGTAGTTACAATGACATCGCACAAAGAGTAGCGGCCAGTCAGGAAAAACAATTAAACCCTGTCGAATTCACCAATGCAGATCTTAAAGTTTTGCCGGAAGTGTATTCAAGCTTGTTCGCAACCTTCGTGCACTCATTTAGAAACTCTGTCGATCACGGCATTGAGTCTCCGTTTGAGCGAGAAGAAAAAGGCAAACCCGCGGCGGGTACGATCACCGTGAATTTTTCTTTGCTCGAAAACAACTCGTGCCTGCTCATCCGCATTGATGATGACGGCAACGGCGTGAACCCAGCAAAGATCCGCGAAAAATTAGCAAAAAAAGATATCGATACATCTAAAGAGTCTGACCACGAAGTGATTCAGCATATTTTCGACAGTCAGTTCTCGACCCGCGATCAAGTCACAGAAACTTCAGGCCGTGGTGTGGGTATGGATGCCATTAAATATGCGGCGGAAGAGCTTAATGGTCGTTGCTGGGTAGAGTCCACATACGAAAAAGGGACCTCACTTTTCGTGGAAGTCCCTTACATCACAAACTTCTATTCAGAGAAAAAGAAGCATCTTAAAGTCGCTTAGACCTTGTTGTGTTTCGTCCAAGCCGCTTTAAGTTTATCTTCGAAAATTTTCGCAGAAAATGGCTTCACGATATACTGTGAAACCCCCGCAAGAACGGCCTCCGTGACTTGGTCACGCTCAGACTCAGAAGTCAGAAGCACAAAAGGAAGATTCACCCACTCCGCCGTCGCCCGAACTTGTTTCAACAAATCCAAACCCTTCATCTTCGGCATATTCCAGTCAGAGATCACTAACTGAATTTGCGAGCCCGCGACATTGTTCTGCATAAGAACTTTAAGTCCTTCTTCGCCATCGCCCGCTTCCACGATATTTTTGAATCCCATCGCTTTAAGCGTGTTCTTAACGAGATCGCGAATTGAAGGCATGTCATCGATAACAAGAATTTTGGTTTCTGAAGGGAACATTGGATTTACTCCTGCTGTCCCTTTATTCTAGGAAAGACCCAGAGAATCTCAAAAGAATCTCACAGAATCTTTACAACCCTAGACCTTGTGCGGGCGCTACCCAAAGATAATTGGCGCGAATTCCATACTCTTGTGAGGGTTGAGTTTCTTGATTCAATTCGTCCTCAGTCAAACCCGAAGAGTCGACCTGCGAGAATGTCGTCACAGATACCTCTGGAATGCGGGCACGGATTCTTGCCGGAAGTCCGCCGCCGTACTGCACATGGAACTCACCCACCACAATAACTAAAACCTGATCTGGGTGAGTCGCCAAAAACTCAGAAGCTCTCCAAGCCATGGTGTCGTCCCAAATAGACTGAGCCGCGAAATAACGTTCCCCCGCCTCAGGAGACGGCAGATGAGACCCCATGGACGCCAAGAACCTTTTTTTGTAGAGATCGTTGCCCAGGGTGAACTGCGGCGGAAGAATGGCTTTTTCTTCCTCACTTAAAGAGGCCAAGCCTTGCTTAGAAACTTTGCCAGTCAAAGTGCGCGGAGAATTCAAGGCCACCGTTATAGCCCCTTCCTCTAAACTAGGAAACAAGGCCTGGGAGCGGTAGAACTCATAAGAAGGACTGCCCCATTGGATCTTTTTAAGGAAGTCTTCCTCAGATAATTGGCCGTCACGATACTGATTTAAGAGATCTTGCTGAGTATATGTAAAAAATTCCATCCCCACGGAGACAGTCAGACCTTTATTGCGAAGAGCCTGCATGATAGAGACCTGTTGAGTTTGATGAACTTTAAGTCCGTGGTTTTCGCCGATCACAACAATGGAACCGGGCGACACAGAATCTACAGCGGCCTCTAAAGTCATCGGTTGCAGGTCGTTTCCTCTGAAAATTCCTTTGGATTCGGTTAAAATGCCAGTTGATTGAGCATGTGCACAGGCCGATAGCAGGATCCAAGCGATAAAAAGCGCACCAGACTTCATATTCCACCTCTAGACTTAAATTTGTCTGTTGAAGTTTCTATTTTCCTTTGATACCTTGAGCCCCTTTGAAAAGGTATTGTCATTTTTTCTATATTACGCGTGGCAATATAAATGGGAATTTAAGGGGCATACAATGGCTAAAAAATCAGGAAGAATCATCATCACGCTTGAGTGCACTGAAGCGCGCGCTGAAGGCAAACCAGTTTCTCGTTACACAACGACAAAAAACAAAACTAAGACTCCAAGCCGTCTTGAGAAAAAGAAATACAACCCAAATCTTAAGCGCCACACTGTTCACCGCGAAACTAAGTAGTCTATGATTCTTACGGATCAGCAGATTCTTAGCTTTATGGAAGAAGGTTCTATTAAAGTAGAACCTTTCCGCAGAGAGTGCCTTGGAACGAACTCTTATGATGTTCATTTAGGTAAAGCACTGGCTGTCTATGCTGATGAAACGCTGGACGCGAAGAAACATAACCAGATTCGCCATTTTGAGATTCCCGAAGAGGGCTTCGTCTTAATGCCAGACACCCTCTATTTGGGCGTGACTCAAGAGTACACTGAGACTCTGAAGCATGTCCCATTTCTAGAAGGAAAATCTAGTGTAGGTCGTTTAGGAATCGACATCCATGCCACTGCTGGCAAAGGTGACGTCGGTTTCTGTAACTATTGGACTCTTGAGATCTCTGTAAAACAGCCTGTCCGTGTTTACGCTGGAATGCCAGTGGGCCAGTTGATATACTTTGAAGTGAAAGGCGACATTTTAACGCCTTATAACGTAAAGCCATCGGCTAAGTATAACGACAAAAAGCCGCTACCAGTGGAATCAATGATGTGGAAAAACTCATTCTAAGATTTCCTCTAAAAACTGTCGGACAATTTCTTAAGGTGAGCGCCCTTGCGGCCTCACTAGGTCTCACCGCCTGTTCACCAGGCGCTACGGACGACTCATCCGGCATCGATTCTTACGTCGTCACCAACGGTTCATTCACACAAGCTACCACCACAACAATTTCAGGAATCGGTTCTGTTCGCTTTTTAAATGTTATGAATGGTGTGTTCAGCAGCAATTCATTGGCTCTTAAAGCGCAATTGGATTTCTCAAACAACTCTGTGACAGCCATCTTCAACTCCAACAACACCATCATGAACTCATCCACAGGCGGAGTCGCAGTGTCTTTCACTCGTTCAGGTGCCAGCGTTATTGGAAGCGTTTACGTCAACGGCAGCTCAGTCACAATGAATCAAAGCCGTCTAAGCTTCTACGTTCCCTCGGCCTTGGACCTCATCATCGAAGTCCACAACATCTCAGCCTCAAAATCCAGAGTCCTCATCTGGCGCAGAGACGTCACCGTCTATTCAGCTGCCAACGCTGACATCGACACAGACAACTCCACAGACTACAGTGGAACATACCCATCCCAAGGAGGCTCTGGCCAGTTCTATGGCCTAAACCTCAATAGCGCCACAATCACAGGCGCTACTCTAGGCCTTCCTAAAGTAGCTAACTAAGACCGAGCAATAAGGCAAATCTGCCAAAGTATGCAAAGGACATTTGCACGCACAACAACGGCTATATTTTTCTTAATATTTCAAAGCAAGATAGAAGTCTCAACAAAACTTCCCAGTGAACCCAACAACGAAAAGACGAAAGCTTCGGATCAACGGAAATTTGCTTGAAAAGGCAGATCTTTGATGACCAAAGAGAGGCCTTCAGCGGGGCCCGGACGGCCCGAACCGGCAAAGCCGGCGCTGACCGAGCCACGATGGCGTGCCGAACGAAGCGCCAGCAAAGATCTGCCTTTTCAAGCAAATCCCCGCATGACCGAGATCTAAGGAGTAGGCATATCTGCATCGATATTAGGAATTTCAGCAGTAGGAACCTTATTGGTCTTATCCGCAACATAGCCAAGAACTTGCGCCAAAGCAGCGCGGCCCGCCAAGACGTCCCATTTATCTGGTTTGCCCTTCCATTTAAAGAAGAACACTAGTTTCTCTTTAAGAGTCTCCGGTGGTTTTCCATAATGAAGCATAAAGCAGAAGATCGCTGGAAGATCGTCTTCGGTGATAGAACCACTCTTAATCTGATCCGCAGCAAATTCCAGCAACAAGCCTTTAAACATACTATAGGCTTTCAAAGCCTCTGACGTTGAGATATAGCCGTCTTTATTTTTATCATAACGAGCAAACAACATCTCAATGTATTGAACAACGTGAGGAGCCAAGCTCAGATCGCCCCACTTCACTGTTTTCTTAGAGTTCGGTACATAGCCCGCGGCCTTAAACACATTCGTCAGATACTCATCCAACTCCTCTGTTTTTTCCGCACTTCTCATAAATCTCAAATACTCAGGTGTCGCCACCATATTGTCAGACATTGATTTCTTATAAGATTTTTTAGCACAGTCTAACTTCACCAAAGTTGCATCTACAGGAGTATCTTGATTAGTCAGACAGTCATCACGCAATTCTTTTTTAAGCATGGTGTTGATATTCAAGCCGGACCAAATCATTCCCACGATGTCCGTCATTTCTTGGAATGAAGCCAAAGAATTTCCATCTGCGTGAGCCGTGAACAAGTTGGCATCGCGGAAGCGAGAATCCCCGAAAGAATCATTGTTTTTATCAAGAAGACCCATTTGCACAAAGATCACCTTTAGATCTTTAAAGGCCCCTTGAACTTCTGGCAGGTTCACACCTTTATAGGTATTAATACGATCTAAGTCGTTCGCAAAGGAACGAATCGCCACTCGAGAAAGGGCACGATCAATGTTCAACTGTCGTAAGCTCTTTTGATTGTAAACCGACTGCACTCGGTTTGAGATCACCAAACGGCCTGCGCTATCCACTATTAATGGAGCGGCACTATCGACGACCAAAGAGAACTCTTTCAAGCCCTCAGACAGGGCTTGGGAAATTCCCTTCACCTTTTGACCTTTTTGAATCGTCGCTAACAAATCCTCTGGAGACAAACCTTCAGCGGGCTTCCAGTTTTCAGAAATCTTCGCAATGAAATATTCTGTATCTAGCCAAACTTGAAGCTCTTTACGGACAACTTCAACGGATTCAAAATTGATCGCATTCGGCAGCACACCGGCAATACGATGTTCTGGAGTTACCAAAACATTGTTCACCAAAACTTTAATCACTTGGTCAGCAGCTGTTTGATCAATTCCCTTTGGCAGGAACCCTAATTTGATCAAGTTCTTCGCGATGACGGAAAGCTCGGCTCGAGTGACTTTATTTCCGTCTTTAACTTGAATAAAGTCTTTAAGAATATTCAAAGTTTGATTCGCAAAAATAGACAAGTTGCCAATAGGCTCTGGCTTGTCCCACTTCACTTCTTTTAAGAAGTAATCATAATACAAAAGATCCGTATAGAGGCGCGCACCGAAACCAAATAAGAAACTCCAGTTCCCTTTTTCCAAAGAACCGTTATCACCGCCCAAAATGATTTTCTTAACGTCAATCAAGGTAGGCACATACTTTTCAGCGGCCTTCACCAATGAAGAGTCCGCATCCTTCGCAGGATAAATGTCTTCATAAGCTTTTGCCAACTTAACCAGATCTTTGAGATCGTAGGAACCCTCAACCAGGACTCCCAACTCTCGGCCCGTGGCTTCAAGAATGAATTGAGACTCCATGAAGAACTTCTGAGCTTCATCAGAAGTATAAAGACTTGGATCCCACTCTTGGCCATAGATAGACCAGTAAGGCATGAATCTTTCGATCAACACCTTCAAACGACTGACTTTAAGGCGAGCCGTATTGAAATCATTGGTCGTGAATGAATCTTTGCTGCCACCAAATAGCAACTGCTTAATTTTCATTCCCTCAGCAACTAGATCATTGGAAATTTTAAAATCTGGCCAAACTTTAGAAAGGGTCATTAACAAATCAGTCACTTCCGCACGGGAAACTGTTTGCTCCGGTTTTTGCGCAGTAAGATCTTCAAAAGCAGAAAGGATATCTTCCACAGTGCGCGACAGATAAGCCAGGCGATAACCAGCACCAGTCTCATCCGTGGTCTTAATGAAATAGTGATAACGCAAATATTGTACAAACCCGCGGGAACCTAACAAAGCAAAACGGCGCCACTCATTGGGAGCCACCACGTCCTCGTTACCACCGGCCAAAGCCTTCTTTACCTTCTTAACAACGGGCATGTACTTCTGAAGAGTTCCCCGGAACTCCCAGTCTTCACCGAAGAATTTTGAAAGCTCATCCATGAAAGTGACAAAGTCAGAAAGAGCATAAGTCTGCCCGTTCTTTTCAAAAAGTGTCGCCATGGTGCGAGCAGCTTTTTGTACTGATAAATTCGCCTCTTCAAAATAGGCCATGTCAGTTTGGATGTTGTTCACATGAGCCACGGTCCAATTCATGGCCAAGATTTTCATGTAGGGAGCCAATCCCACGGTCACTTGACGAAACACCTCAAAAGCATCTGCAGCTTTATCCAGCTCCGCGCGCGAAATATAATCGCGTCTACCACCCACCAAAAGCTGCTTGATCTTCATAAACTCAACTTGCAGCTCAGGAGAAATTTTGGTTTTTTTAGTTTTATCGAAGAAGTTATCTTCCAGGAAAGTTGCAATTTCTTGTGATGTATAGCGATCAGATGATTTACCACGAACATATTTCTTAAACTGTGAAACCGCAGATCCCACGCAATTCCACAAAGAGTTCACTTCAGCCACTTGCGCGGTTCCGGCAACGAATTTTTTTACGACAGGAGTCGCCGTCGAAAGACATTGAGTTCCAGAGAACTCATAGACATCGACAGCTGGCGGCTTCGAATCAAAATGAATTCCACATCCAGCAAGAAGAGCCAAAATAGAAACAAGCAAAGAAATCTTCAAGAACGAGATCTTGAAGTTCATTTTAGAAAACATAAGTCATGCCTCCGTAAAAACGGTCGTTGGCGCGGAACTCATTAAGAAAACCTGATTTATCATAATTTTCATCTTGAACTCCCAGGAGATCGCCTCCCATCATCACAGCCCACTTCTGAGTTGGATAATATAAGAATTCGGTATTAATGAGAGTTCCTTTTTGATCATAATCATAAAGCCATTTTAAACGCGTCACAAAAGGACGGCGGAAGAAGGTCGCAACCTGTCCTTCCAATTTGATTTGCACGGCATCAGTAAACTTCATACGAGAATCAAACATCGTAAATGAATCTGGCGATCCATCAGCCGTGATATCTTGAATCCCCCCACCCACGATTTTCAAATATTCAACTTGGACGCCGATAGGACGAGTGAGGATGTTCGCCAAAGAGAAATCGAAAGCTGCCGAGTAAGCTTGAATCGGTTTCAACTTCTGCAAAGACATATCTCCTTCAGGACGTTTTTCCTTCGGGTCGTCTTGCAAATAAGAAATCGAGGTCGTCATGCTGCCAAAAGAATAACCCAAATCCACAGAGCCAATCGCGTGATAAGTCACATCAGGTGTCACATCCACATCGACTTTATTCGCAGAGATATTTTTATAAGCAGCACGTTTTAAAATAAGCTCATTCACAGGCATATAACCGGCAGCTACGACCATCCACGGACCACGTTCTTTGCTGCCTAAACGCCCCATCATCGCTCCGCCCCCGTTTTTCACGAGTTCGAGCTGATCCGGAACATTGAGCTTATAAGAAATAGTATTGATGTTATTATTGAAGTCGTAATCACGGGAAGGCGGACGATACCAACGACTGTCAGAGGCCAAGCCTCCGTTGTCTTCACGAATATCTGGTCCCATGTTAGGGATACTAATCGCTGTCCCGAAAGCCATGATCTCCCAGCCGTGGGTATTATAATCTAAGAAAAGACCTGTTAGACCTTCCTCTTCAGGACGAAGCGCATCGAGAGCATAGACCGGTTGCCACAGTCCTAAGTTCCAACGATGATCGACTTCGCTCCAGTCCTTTTTCTTTCTTCCCAATGAAGCTTTGAATTTGTCTCCACGAGTGGCCATATAAGCCTCGTGGACCATGACATGGGATTGACCTTTACTGAAGAAGGTTCCCCCTGAAGTATCAGCTCCAAAATCGAGCCATGGTGTTTCTTTAAGAACGGACAGACGAGCCGAAAGAAGTTGGCTGTAGGTCAAACCGGGAGCATCAGGCAAAGCCGTTAAGTACTGCATCCCCTCAATACGGATTTGACCATAGACTTGCGCAGGTTTAGACGAAGAAGAAGACTCCTCATCAACCGGATATTGAAGAACACTTGATCCTTGAGCTCTTGGTAATTTCAAGCTCGAGGTCTCGGCCTTCGATTTTGGTGTGACAACCATACTGAAAAGCACGGCTGCGAGATATGTCTTTCCCCTCACATATTCCTCTGGCTATAAGTCCAGGAGGTAGGAAACAAGAATTGGCCAAGGGAGTCAACGGGGCCCTGTGTCCAAAAGGCCTCAGATCAAATATAGAGGTATTTCAGGTAAAAAAACCTGTCCCTGTTTGAAAAACTTTCCCCAATAAATCTGCTAGTTAACAGCGCTTTTTAGAGCAAGTGCTCGATCAACCATTGGGGGTCATCAACAGGGATATCGTGCCCTGACCATGAGTGCATAGCTGCCTTCAGGCTCCAGCCTTCCGCGATCTTTAGTGAACAGCGAGGTGACACCAAACGATCGCCATGACTTCCGATAATTTTCACATCTCCCGGAGCCTCTTTGGGAAACCGATAGCGCGAAGCGGCCACAAGTTGGCGCAGAATATTTGTTATCCGCACCGGGTTTTGCTTGGAATACTCGATCATCGCTCCGATTTCGGCTTCGCGACGTTCATGACTGTTCGTCACCATTTCCAGAATTTCCCGTTCCCATTTTTCCGCGCTGGTATCAATGGCCAAACGCAAAGAGGGCAAATAATTTCTAAGACGATAGCGATCGTAGAAAGGTGAAAAACCGGAAGAGCTGGTGCAAACTAGAACAGCCCTTTGAACTTCGTGAGGAAACTCTCGCATCCACTCGACGGTGATCATGGCCCCCAAAGATACAGCCAAAATGTTGAAGGGTTTGCCGTCCTTTACAAATTTTGAATGTTCGCGAAGATCTTTAACAAACTCAGCAATCGAAAGTGGGCTTTGTTCTGCGAAGCGCTCCCCGTTTCCTTTGAGATCTAAGAACTCAAATTCATCATTTGGAAAGTGCTCTTGAATTTTGTGAGAGAAGCTTCCCCAATGTCCACGACCACGAGCAAGACCTCTTAGTAAAATCCATCTTTTAGGACTTGGCATACCACAGCTCCGTTGCTTTATTTTCAAACTCAATCGTTTTCTGAGGAGTTAATCCCGTCCATTCTTCCGAAGAGCTCACCGCACGGATCAAGAACTCCATCAATGTGTTATGACGACGCAGAGTTCGTTTGTGACGATGGCCAATCAAAGGATTGAACGGACCGTCGGGTCTGAATATTTGCCAAGGATTTTTCTTCAGCCACATCCATGAACCCATTTCTAAACACAAAGGTAAGAAGTGCTTACCGCGCTCTAGCCCGCGATGTTGATCATACAGATAATCCCATAGATCTCCGTGGGTCGTATAAGTTCCCGCCTGCGGCTCAATACGATAAAAGTGATGGGGATACGTGCGATCAAGGAGCTGCTTGAAAGAATATAATAAACCCAACTCTGGGAATGGCTTCAAAGTTTTTGCATACGGAAACCACAGACGGTCTTGCAAACCAAAACCTGAATGCGAATCCACGGTGATCGCTAATTTACTATCGCGAATTTCATCTTGGACCCCGCGGATCATGGCTTGGGATTCAATCTCCATCGGATGACCCAACTCTCCTCGGTACCACGGGATTTTATTGGTGTAGCGATGGCCACCTAATAACAAAGGAGGACCATCGGCATCCACTGGTGCATTTCGCATCAGATCCACACCGCGAGGATTGCTGCGTGTCTTACGATAAATACCGATAGGATTCACTGTGGGAATAAAAAAGATACGGATGTCTTGCAAAGTTCTTTGTAAACTCTTGTCCCACAAAACAAGCTCTGAAAAAGAATTCAATAAGGCAACGCTGACCTGCGCACCGATGCGTTCTAGACCATGGACTCCGCCAACGAAACCCAAGACCGGAGCTTCGGGATCCGTAGAGCCAAAAGACAATTTATAAATTGGAAAACGCAAGTTGCCATTTTTTCCAGTGACTTCACTGTAAGCTAACACTTCCGATCGCACGGCTGAGCCTAGGATGGAGATTCGTTGCTCAATTTGTTCGATTTCTAGAAGTAAGCTCATGGATGCTATTGTTGGCGATAACTTCTCTACCTCCAAACATTAACGCTCACAGCCATACCCTTCCATTTGCTCGACCTCCCCAAGAAAGGTAATCTTGGGACCAACAGGAGATTTGATATGATGAGTCTTGAAACACTTTTGGACAAAATGTGGGTTGATTACTGCCAACTCAATCCATCCGCAAAACGCATTTATGACCTTTTCGTTGCAGAAGGCGAAACCGTCTTGAATGATCATATTGCTCTTCGCACATTCAATCACCCACGTTTGGGAATTAAATCTTTGGCGAAGCAGTTCTTAAAGCTCGGCTACGTCGAAGCGCCACAAGAATACATCTTTACAGAGAAAAAACTTTACGCAAAACACTTCGAACATCCGAATGAAGAAATGCCGAAGATCTTCATCAGCGAGTTAGAGCTTGAAAAAGTTTCTCCTTTCGTGCGCGAAACGATGACGAAATTGATCGAAAGCATTCCTCAATCGTTGATCGACAGTGAAACCTTCGCCATGTGCGGGCGCCCTTGGGATATGAGCCACGCCCTGTACACCGAGCTTGCGAAAGAAAGTGAATACGCTTCTTGGGTGGCAGCTTATGGCTTCCGTCCGAACCACTTCACAGTGAATATGAATGCTCTTAAAAAGTTTGACGAAGTCACTGACCTTAATAGTTGGTTGAAGAAGAATGGTATTGTGCTGAACGCCTCTGGCGGAGAAGTTAAGGGCACACCTGCTGACTATCTAGAGCAAAGCTCTACGATGGCTTCGGAAATTCCAGTGAAGTTTAACGATGGCACTTTCAATATTCCTGGTTGCTACTATGAATTTGCTAAGCGCTACAAGCTGGATAATGGAAAGTTTTATCAGGGCTTCGTGGCAAAATCTGCTGACAAGATCTTTGAAAGTACTAATAAGCAGAAATAACTTTTTAAAAAGAAACGATAGCATAATGAAAAAACCGGAAGAGATCCTTCCGGTTTTTTTCTTTCAATTTCTATCAAATATTTCTAGGCAACTTTTTTAATCAGATGATGAAGTGTCTCTTGATCATTTTCTTGACCTTTCCAACCTGGATGAGCTTTCAAGAAAATATTCACCAACTGTGAATCAAATTGTGTTCCGGAACAACGCTTTAACTCTTCGTAAACAACTTCATCTGGAAGTCCTTTACGATAAGCTCGTGTCTGCGACATCGCATCGTAGGTGTCGACCACCAAAATTATACGGGCTAGTACTGGAATCTCATCACCTAATTTTTTATCAGGATATCCGGCTCCATCGACGCGTTCGTGATGGCCGCGAATTCCCGGAAGAATGCCCGCAAAGAAATTGTGCTTCGCTAAGGGCTGAACGATTTCTTCACTCAAAACAGGATGACTTTTCATAATCGCAAGCTCTTGCTCATCGAGCTTTCCGGGCTTGGCGATGATGCTTTGAGAAACACCCATCTTGCCAATATCATGAAAGAGGCCGGCGAACTCCGCCAGTTTTTGTTCGTATTCGTTAAGTCCTGAATCGCGAGCAAGCTTGCGAGACATCTCACCCACACGGCAGCAATGCGCGTAGGTCACTGGATCAACGATTTTCAAAGCTTGCATAAGAGCTTGAGCGGACTCATAGGCCCACGCAGGAATATCTCCCCAGCTTGATGACATTAGATCCCCTTTCATTCCCCAATACACTTGTCGGATTCCCATTAAACAAACTTTACTGCGGGCCTTGGACCAGAGGCCCGCTGGGATTTAGTCCTGTTTCATCCAGGGACAACTTAAAGTTGACATGGCCACCACAGATTGAAAAACTTTAAGCTAGCCAATAAGGATCAATATGAGACAGATCAAACATCTAGCATCCCCACTTCTTGTCCTTGCTGCTTTTTTCAGTTTCTCGACAGCGGCACAAGCTCAAAAGATCAAGGTTCGCAAAGTTCAGGGCAATAAAGCCATTGTTGAGTTCACGGGCACTCTGAATCCGGGAACAACTTACGAGTTGATCTCCCCTGATGAGTTCGGCGAAGAGTCTTCTTCGAACAATCGCAAATACTTGGTTGGCTTGGACTTCAATTTGGCCAATACGAAATCAGATGCTGCCAATTCAGTGAACGTTACGAATATTGCCTTGGCGGCTCGTTTTGGTTGGAACTTTGGAAGCTTTGAAGTGGGACCTGTTGTTGCGTACAGTTCCACCATCGCTAGCGTGACCTCCTCAACATACAAGGTGGGTGGCTTTGTTGATTACAATATGATCTCGAATCTTCCTGGAGAAGCTTTTCTGTACGGCTTAGGTGCCATTGGCAGCTTCGGGCAGCATGATCCTGGCTCGACAACGATTGTTGATGATTTCAAGTATGACTTGATCGAAGTTTTCGTGGGGCCATTTGTGAAGTGGTTCCCGACCGGTGGTCCTTATGGTTTCAGATTGGATGCGGGTTATGTTTATCAAAGACAGAATTCCACCACTTTGGGAACAACGACTGTCTCTGGGTTTGCTTCTTCGGTCGGACTGCTCGCTTACTTTTAAGCTTCTTGCCATCGAATCAATAAAAAAAGCCGCATTGTGATGCGGCTTTTTTTTAAGTTCTGACTTTCCAAACTTGAAAATACAGCATCGTCAAAAATAGAAATCCAGATGTGATCACTGGAATTAAAAAACCTCCGTGCCCAAGCGAACTAAACACAAAGGCTCCAAAAACAGATCCCAAACCAAAATGAAAAATAATGCCCATCCTCATCAAGGTCGCATTCTTTTCGTTGTCCATGGATTCATCTAATTTTCTGCGATTCAAAAGACGCATCAAACCAAGACCCAAGTCTGTGGTAATTCCCGTTAAATGAGTTGTGCGAATGACTGACTTTGAAACCGTGGCAATGGTCCCATTCTGAATTCCACAAATCAAACACAGGAAAATTAGCAGTGTGTAGTCCCTTGACGCCTCCAAAGGTTCACCAAATTTTCCAAAATATCCTAATAGACCTGCCCCCGCGACAAAGGAGCACAGAAGAAAAATAAGTCCAAAAGTGATGTAGTATTTTGGCTTCTTATGCAGCTTCAAGCGAATGTCGACCAGTTGGCCACTGAGCATCGCGCCAAACAAAAAGAACAACGGCACCACCAACATCCCGATCGCATGCGAAGCTTGTTCTTTTTGACTGAGTTCAAAACCAAAGAAGGTCGCAAAACCTGTCACATGGGAAACAAAGCGATGACAGGCCATGAAGCCGCCAATATTTAAAAGCCCCGCCTGGAATGCCATAAGCATCCAAATCGCAATATTACTTTTCGTGTAGTGGGATATAGATTCGTTTCCGTAAAGCATGACCCAAAATTCCTTAGAAGCCCTTGCAGGAATGTATTGACCTTCCTTGCCTCTGCTATAGGAATATTCTATGCCAAATTCTTTTGCGGAAGAACTTTATTATGCAAGTCTAGCCTCTCTGGACCGCGCTCTTATGAGCTGCACAAAGGTTTTATCGAGATGAAGCCGCAGGACTCGAAGGAAAGTGTCGACATCCTATCTGAGGAATTTGAGCAGGCTCCTAAAATTCCCGCAGAGTTTCTGGAAAAACTTAATCAGTCTTTCATTAAGTTCGGAACTCAATCGTCTCTGTCCCCGGTGGATGATCTCGAATTCGACAAAATACTGCCTCCACTTCATCGTTTTCTCTCCCCTGTGCAGTGGACTTCTATCAATGTCGCCCAGCTTATTGCCAAGTGGATCAGCCCCTATAAAAACAAAAAATTTCTGGACGGAGGCAGCGGTGTCGGCAAACTCTGCATCCTTTTAAGATATCTTACCGAACTTGAGATTCACGGTGTCGAACAAAGACAGAGCCTTGTAAAAATCAGCCAAGAAATCGCCACAACCAACGGACTTACAGATCTTTATTTTGAAGCGAAGAACATTCAAGATGTCGTCTTTGCTGATTACGACATCATTTATCTCTACAACCCTTTCCAAGAGCACGTTTGCTATTCCGAAACTTTGCTTATCGATAAAACCATTGAGTTGGATAAAAAATATTTCCAGGAATACACCGCCAAAATTTTCCAAGAATTGAAAGTTCTAAAACAAGGAAGCGTTTTGATCACCTTCCACGGATACGGCGGTAAGGTTCCCAAAAATTGGACTTTGAAATACAACCAATTCATTGAAGGAGGATTTCTTTCGATGTGGGTCAAAGACTAATCTCGAAACAGAACCACAATCATCAAAACAGATTCGCGTGACGTAGTGACACGACCAATTGACACGGTGTAGACGCAAAAAAGAAGCAGGCACCCTTTCGGGAAATAAAAAACCCCGCAGTTTTGGTGCGGGGTTTTTAGTTTTATGAATTAAAACTTCTTGAGTAGAGAAGACTACCAGTTGAAGCTTGATTCGTCGTAGCCCCATCCAGCAAGAGCTTTTTTGTACATGCCCTTCATGAATTTTTGAGCTTGGTAAGGTTTCAAACCCAAAGCTGTTGCAGAACGGTTTGTAACGTCTTGCATGCCAGAGTTGTCACCCAAAGAAAGATCTTTTACTGCAGCCAAAGCGTCAGAGAACTGAACACCGAATACTGCTTTAAAAGTTTTATCCATGTCTTTTTCAGAAGTTGTACCGCGTTCAGCAGCAGCAACCGCCCAAGAGTTCAAAGCAGAAGCAACTGCAGTCGCTTTGTCTTGTTTGAAGCCATAGTCTTTTACAAGTTTATCAGCAGCCATTTTAACAATTTTCTTGTTTGATTCAGAATTCAAAGCAGCGAAGTTTGAATCAGAAGCAGAGTTTGAACCTTGTTCGTTGATTGCTTGACCGTAGTTACCAGCAGTGTTGTTTGCAGAGTAAAGAACTCCGTTTTTACCCAACCAGTAAGTACCGTTGTTTACATTTTCCCAATAGAAACCAGTCGTGCCTACGCCGATAGAAGTTCCACCAACATAACCAGCGAATTTGCTAACATCAGCATAATACTGGAAGTGTCCCAAATCGTCGTAAACTGCTGCTTTACCATTGTTATCGAATTTAACGTACCAAAGATCATCTGAACCCGTATTGTATTTGTTGTAATCTGGATCAGCTGTTACTTTAATTCTTTGGCCAGTTGATGTAGAGAATGTGCAACCAGGAGTTGCTTCTTGTCCCTTACAAACATCGCCGTAAACTGTTTGGTATGGATAGTAGATAACTTGACCGCCACCGCCGCCGCCACCACCGCCTCCGCCGCCACCACAGGCTGCGAATCCAGTAACTACCGCTGTCGCTAACAAAGCTCTTAATACATTTTTCATATGATGGTTCCTCCCCATAATCATTTTTGTTTTAGTAACCTTTAGTAACTTCACTTCTAGTAACTTAATTTCACCCGCAGGATTTTATTCCCGCAGAAGTAGTCGAACGAGTGGGCCCCTTGTACCCCTTCAAACACCGGAGTGTCGAGGGGTTTGCATCCCGCTTGGGACTTAAATCTCAAGCGCGCCGGTGACACCAGTTCAACCGCAGTTCCATCCTTTGCAAAAACCGGTACCAACATTTTGACACCACGACTGAGCCCTGAAGTCTCTGTTGTAAACAGTGCTGGCAGCTTGCTTTTCGCGTCGCGCGAGTCACTTAGCGTCAGTGGGTTATAAAGTGCCGTCATCAGACTGGCAGGGAAGAAAGTATAGCGCTCCATGCTCTTACTTAAAACGCTTCCATTTATAAGATCGTGATACTCAATTTCCGAGTTCGTAAGGACAAATGCACCCTTACGATTTTGCCCTGCGAAAGCCGCTCTGACGCGCAATGCGGAGTCAAATTGGGACCGTTGTGCTGCGAGTTGCTGATCCAATAGCTCCCAGTTCTTGTTATCGAATATCGACAATCTTTGCTGACGATTTAGTCCCTCACCGAACCAAAAGCTACCTGCATATTCATCATTGCTGTAATCTAACGATTTCACTGCGCCGACAAGAGTATCCAAAATATTGCGGTAAGTGTCTTTGTTCGTGAATAAATCCAGCTCCATAAAGTTCTGAACTTGGCCGTTAATAACCTCAGCCACCGCAAAACTATATAAATAAGAAGGCTTTGCATCTGAGCCCTGATTCTTCGCCAAAAGAACCGGCACACGCCCCTGGGACGCCTGCTCTTGGCGTGGTTGAATCACGTCGATAATTTTATAACCTTGATACTCTTCAATGGCCTTCAATTCATTTTTTTCATTCAAATAATAGAAACGCATTTTAGAAGCTTCATTATTGTCGGGGTTTTCCCAACGATCACGAAGCTTGCGAACTTTAGCTGGATCTTTACCCGCCCCAACCCATGCAGGACGCTTGGTATTACCCACCTTCTGCCAGAAAATCTCAAAAGGCATTTGTGCAACGTCGCTTTCATAGCGGAAGCTTTCCAACAATTTCATTCTGTTATCGAAAACAAAGAAGCTGGTCGGAGAACTGGTCGCATTGTCGTCATCGCTCTTATCTTCTAAGACACCCAAAACGTAATCGCTTTGACCATCGCCATTCATATCCATACGAGCCATCACCTGCTCGTTGAAATTGTCAGAGTTGCCATCAATGCGGATTTTTGTACCACCCACAGTTGTGTAAGAGTCGTTGCCTTGATTTCCAGCCAACCACAATTGCCATTTGTTTTTATCTTGAGCGACAACAAAATAATCACGAAGCTCTGGATGACCATCTAAGTTTTGATCCACTGGCATAAAGGACGTACGAACACCCACTGGCATGCCTGAGATATTCAATGCTTTGATATCTGAAGCTACGGTATCTGGATTGATCGCAACAGTGACTTCGTTTTCAAAGACATAACGGCGAGATGCTTGTGAATTAACGCTGACATCTACTGTTAAATCCAACTCACTTGGAATGCGGGACTGTGAAGGATCTTGAGTATCAACGATTTGCATCGACACTACAAAATTTCTTTCTTCACCCATTTTCCATGCTGCAGGGTAAGGAGCCGCCTCTTTAATACCTGTGATCCAAGGACGAACCGCCTCGGGGTGAGGTTTCAAGAACTGAGCATTCATTTTTACTTGAGAAATATCAACGGCCTGCCATTTGTTCGCAAAAGAAATCTGATAGCTCAAATTTTTGCTTTTGCGATCCCACTGAATTTCAGTTCGTTCCTTCAACGCAGGAACGATCAACGGTTGCGGTGTCACTTTCAAAGATGCAGCAAGATCCAAATTCCCGGCAATTGAATATTTTTGATAAATTTCATTTTCCGGTTTCAGCGCTTGAGGTGTCTTATCAGGGAGACCCTCGATCAGGCTCAAGTTAGACTGAAGAGGACGAGCACCTAAAATCAAGCGTGGATAGATTTCTTCTGCAGGAATACCACGCGCCAACATTTCGGCTACGGCCGCAGTCACGAAAGGAGTTGCCTGAGATGTCCCAGACAAAAACTCGTACCCTAATGTGGAGCGGAAGCGGACAGGACGCATACTTTCTGGATATGTGCTCAGGATATTTACTCCGGGCGCAACGATATCGACGCCACTTCCGAAGTTAGAGAAGTGCGCCAAAGCTCCGTCAGGACCTGCGGCGCCCACACAAATCACGTTCTTATAAGCACAAGGACGAAGAAGTGCACGAGTGGAGTCATTTCCAGCCGCCGCGACGATGATCACTCCGCGGGATTGTGCTTCGGCGATCACCTGGCGCATGAAATCGGAGTCGACAACCTGTGGCCAACCCATTGAAAAGTTGATCACTTTCGCACCCGAGCGCATAGCATAGATCACACCGCGGGCAACCATGTCCCCGAGGTTGCGATTGATTTCCTCTTTGCCTGTCTCTGTCGGAGAATCTGTGATCGATAAAGGCTTCATCGGCTCACTCGGCCCATTACCAATAACTTGAACCGGCAGAATTTCTACGTTTTGGCTTAGGCCACGAACACCGATGTTGTTATCCGCAATAGCCGCGATCACACCAGCTACATGGGTTCCGTGACCTTGGCTGTCGTCAAAATCAGGACGTCCCATGATATTGGCTGCATTCACACCACCCAGCAAGCTCCACCCTTGGCAATCCAATGGGTAGCCGTTTTTGTCTTGGTCTACTTCTGGATTGTTCAGATCCATCCACTTGGCTTCGCACTCTTTGCGATCTTTTTCAGCCAAGCACTTATTAAACTTTTCTAAAGCTTTGCATTCAGATTCATTGCGATGAATGACACCGGCAAGATCTGGATGATTTTTTTGAATCCCCGTATCTAAAACGGCTACGATGATCTTTTTAGGGGCCTTGAACGGAGCAGGAAGATGAACGTCCTGTCCCGCGCGGGCTTGCATTCTATAGATATGCAAAGGGTCCAAGTCGATTGTTTGAGGAAGACCTTGATTTTTAAAGCCCCACTGCAAATCAGCAAAAGGATCTGCAGCATGGGCATTCAAGGACAACGAAAGCAATAGGGATGAAATTAAGAATTTCATTATTTGAACCCTCCTTGAGAACGATCCATCTCGATCGGAGAAATACGTGTTTTCGTCGCGAACATATTAATCAGACCATTCGCATATTCGATATTCTTCTTAGGATCACCCAAACTGTTTGAGAAGTACTCGATATCCCCGTCCTCATCGCCAGTTCTGAAACCATTGATGCGCACGAAGAACACATAGTTTTCTTCACCCAAGAACTTCAACAACTGCGGAAGTGGGATTTGTTCATCAAGGATGTACAACACACTTGTCAGCCATTTTGTCTGTTCTTTTTTATCCTTCGGATAGTTTGCAGAATACGCCAATAGCTTTTGCACCCATGGCATCAAGCAATCGTAGTAAGTTCCGTTTTCCCAAGCTCCTGTACTATTCTGTACAGAGCTTTCGCCATGACCGCTTCGTTGTTCTTTACTTTGTTCACACATGGCTTTGTATGTTGCTAAGCCCACATTGTAATCTCCGTTGCCGAAGATTCTCATCAGATCGTCAAACATCTCACGGTCATTGGCGCGTGCACCATGGCCTAGCTTTTCGCTGAGTTTCTGGAAAAGACCACCCAACCAAAGACGACGATCCACAGGTTTTCCATTGGCATCTGGCTGGATAATAAGATCACGGATTTTATCCAAACCGCCTGGAAGAACTGATAAGTTAGCTGTAATTCTGTAGAAGTCCACTGAAGTCACGTTGGCGAAGGCCTCTGGCTCAATCAAACGGTAACTTGCAATTGGAGTTCCTTTGAACTGACCTTGAACCTCATCCAAAAGTCTTAAGAATGATTTGCGGTTCAAATGCCATCCGCCCCACACGTGCTGCAAGATAGCCACGGAAGGATATTGTGTTTGATTGACGCTCAGATCTGACTCTGTCGTCGTCGTTTTCCAGTAAGCTTTTCCGTAAGGAGTATTCGCTGGATTTGGATCATCATTGTTTCCTAAGCTCACGCGACCTTGTGGCGCCCACTTATTGATGATTCCAGAAATCCAATCCAGCGCAAAACCAAGAAGATCGCGACCAACGAGTTCCCCTTTTTTATTCGAGAACAACACCACTTCTTCATTTTTTGGATCAAGCTCTGGTGCGTCCATACTGCGAGGGTAACGGATTTTCAAAAGATGATCTTCATTCAACGAATCTATACGTTGAGCAAGAAATCTTGTACGAAGCTCTTTAGTTTTCAAGTCATGGTCGATCTCGAATTTTTGATACTTAAACTTCGTATATAAAAGTTCAGGATCATTATCGCTGAACAAAGCACGCAATGTCGGCTTCAAGCTCTTGCGCGTATCCAAGAACGTCTTCACGTACTTGTTATCTGTTTGCGTAAGATCCAACTGCTCTGCCATTTCTGGCTTGTAGTCGATCACAAAAGCATCGGTGTGAAGATCAGTTAAAGTTGTTTGAGCTCTGACGCGCAAAAGATTGATGAAGTAGTTCACATCTAAAGTCAGACCAAAGGCATTGGATGATTGAGCTCTGACGTATACTTGCACGCCTTCTTTGGTTCTCATGAAACTTGTTTGACGAAGAATCGCACGAGATCCATCCACACCCAAACTGACAGTGTTCATGAAATCCAGTGGCGCAATCCCCATTAATGTATCAATGGAAGCAGACATTTGAGCATAAGCGGCCAAAGCCACAGAGTCTGTGATCGTGAACACTTCACCTTCACGAAGATCTGATAGGAATGCATCCAACGGAATTTTTGTTGGCTTGCCATCCGTAGGAGCTTTCACGGCTCCGTCGCCAGTTTTTGGATCTGCCTCAGCAAGAACGCCTGCAAGTTTTCCCATGAAATGAGGGATCACAAGATTTTGCCAAGGAACTTTGGTGCCTTCTTGAATAGAAAGCAACGGACGAACGTGGGTATAATCACGGGTCACGACAACGTTCGCGCCACCCACTGGAGAAATTTTTGGAACTCCGTCAAGGGCCATAAAGTAGCCGATGGTGGCGCTTACAGATAAGTTATCCACCAACTGAATAGCTGCGGAACTTCCGTAGTAGGTGCCTGTAGTTACTTGACGACCTGCTGTCAATGAAAGACCGCCCACAGGCCCCCCCCAAGCTTCGATCGGCTGATACAAAGGCTCTCGAGGATTTGTGCGGATGTGATCCATGATACGCTGTTGAATTTGCTGACCACGTTTTACTGCCAAGTCAGAAGTGCTTAAGAAATTCAAACGTTCATTGATATTATTGATCGCAGTTTCGATTACTGCTGTTTTACCGCGAATGCTTAAATAACGACCCAAGTCGCCATCTTGGAATGGTGATTGACGATCGCCATGGGCAAAACGTTGGGGATAGCCAGGAGCGAACTCCTTCATCACTTTACCATGTTGAACTAAACCTGATGCGCTTGTGATATCCAAAGAAGGTTTTGGCCAAGCTCCGTTGTTAGGCAAGTTGAACAACTCAAGACCATTTGCAGCGCGGTAGTAAAGCTTTGCTAATACCAATTGCTCTAGCTCTGGAGGGAAAGCTCCGGCTTTGACGATATCAGCAAAGTCCTGCGCACGAAGGGTCATCAAACGTCTCATCAACCATCTTGCATCTTCATAAGTGCATGACGCGAAGGATTCCGCGGATGGATGTGTCAGCACCACGTTGCCAGAAAGAACCGAACCTAATTTTGGAGAGAAACGATTGATACTTTCAGGCACGTCCACCAACGTAAACGGCAGAATCAAAGCACGATAAGCGCGGTAACGAGAGTATCTTTGTACGGCTGGCAATTGTTCTGCGAAATTTGGATCTGGAGCCATCCCCCAGTGAATATCGAAGTATTCATCTGACGCTGGCTCTAGAACCGCGTCAGAGAAAACTAAGCTGTGATTTTGGGTGTTGTTCTCTGTCACCCATTTACGATCCGCTAAGTCCACGATCATGTACTGTTCAGCGTTCGTTAGGAATGTGGCTTTTTCTTCTTCACTGGCGAAGAACACGCGAAGGTTTTTATAGTATTTTGGAGACTCTACGAAATAACCTAACTTTCTAAGAAGAGCTGCGCGCATTAAAGCTGTGTGGGCATAACGACTTAGACTGAAGCGATAGAATTTGCCGGGCTCAGTAACAGATTGAACGCGGGACATGTAAGTGAAAGCTTTACGAATAGCGGCTTCTTCAGAGAGGAATTTGACTCCTGAATTTCCTTGAGGGTAAGCCCCTGCCACTTCCTCCGTTGCCGGGTAAGAGCGGTTTTGCCACATTTTATTGTCGGCTGGATTATAAAGACTGAGATCGATCCCTTGTCCTGCCATGGCCGCTGCTTGGCCCACATCAATGGCTTCGCCTGAAGCAGCCACAAGGTCTGAGGCCGGCTTTTTAACCGACTTAAGAGGCATTGTAACGCTCTCAGCGCTGGCTATGGACAGCGCCATCAAACATAGAGCACAGACAATAACTATTCGTAAAGACATGCCGAACCTCAATCGTCTTCAGCATTCCGACCTGCGAAATGCTGGTGTCAAAATCGGACCCTGATAGGCCCGAACGGCTATAAGCAAGAGATAGGCCATAAAATGGCAGTTCAAAAATACTGAAATTCGAAAATAAAACTCGTTTTATGGCTTCTGGAACGAAAAGCCCGCGAAGATTACAAAAAGTCCCGGGGGGGCAGATTGGAAAACTTATCTACATGCTACAATAATGGACAGACGCTTCAGCGACCCTTTGCTGCCTCCGCCGACAGCTTCAAAGACAAGTTCGAAACCCTTAGCATGTGAATTCCGCCGTCCAACTTGACGCGCATCTCCTGTTAATAAGCACGAACCGGAAGAGTTTCCTTGGAGTTTTTATCGCCTGCCTGGTCTAAACGTTTGTGGATTGAAAAGAAAAAAGCCACTCGAAGTGGCTTTTTTCAGATTGTCATTAAACTGCTTCTTCTAAGATTCACTCTAGAAATTCAAGCCCACGCCCACTGTTCCATAAAAGGTGTTCAGTTCCGCTTTTTGATTCAATGACGTGTCCGTGAATGCGTAACGTTTGTAACCGAAGCCCGCCTCACCGAACAAAGAATCCGTCCACAAAACCTTACCATGGAAATTCAAAGACATGGATGAATTCAAGGTTACCTTAGAATCCAAAGAGTTCACATAATAAATGAATTCCATGTCGACCCACTTTGGATATCTCATCATTTCTACCACATTGATCATATCATCCAGAACCTTCGGCATTGAACGCGCCCAGAAAGCTCCGACACCTAACATCGGCGCCTTCAGTTGATCGAAGTTCACGTTCTGATATGAGCCCAAGATTCCCAATGTTTCATCACGATTCCAAAGACCCGGAGTAAAACGATATTTCAAATCCACCGTCAATACACTCAGTGGAGCCGTCTTCCCGGTGTTCTTATCAACAGTCAGTTCATTCAAGGACTTAAAGTACTTAGCTGCAAAACCCCAACGTTGACGAGAAACATAGTAGTTCGTCCAACCCAAGAGATCTTCAAACCACTGATTGTAAGCAATTTCACCCAGGAAAACCAAAGTACCCGAAGCACTCACCGCCGATAGACGCGCGGAAAGCTCACGCGGAAAGCCTTTATAGATTTCGTAATAAGATCTATAAGTTTTTCCTTCAAAGTTAACATTCAAATACGAGCGATTGATTTGACCGCGTTCTTTCGCCTGGAACTTCCAATAGAAATGGCCCGCATCTTTTTCATCCAGAATGACTGAATTCTGAGTTGAGGTGACTTCCGAAACAGGTTGTTTGCGACCTTCCAGCTCAATGCCATCAATGTATGTTCCCGTTGGTGTTCGCTTACTCAAATAGACACGGGACTGTCTGCGTGGGATTTCAGAAAGTTCAAATTTTTGCTTGAAAACACCGCCACCTTGGCCTGGCAAATAAATCTTAGGGTCATTGGTTGGCACCGCTGCCGCCCAGAATTTACGTGGATCGCCAATGGTCGCCTCGAAACCAATTATCTTCGTCAAAGAAGTGTATTGGTTGGGATTCAAAAGAATCGAACGTCCTAAGGGTCTGGTATCATAACCAACAATGCGCAATGTTTTGGAGCTGCTAGTATCTGCAATATCCATCAATTGCAGCTTGTTCGGCAAAGCCACGAACTCGTAACTTTCTCCAGTTGCTAGTTCTGAGTAGAAACCCACTTGCACATCGGTTGCCACCGGTGATGATTGTTTCAACGGAGCATCTTCATTATTCACCAAGATACGCGGAGTCGTTTTCTCTGGGCGCACTTTACCCATCGCAAGGCCCTTCGCAGTATGTTTCACAGCATAACGTTGTGAGCACAGTTTCGTCTGATTGCGACCTTCCTCATAAGATAAACAGAATCGGAAGGACTCATTGGCATTTGCAAAGATGCCCGCAGCTTCTGCATTTAAGATGGCGTACTGCGCCCCAAAAATTCCGCCGCGCAAGCTATTCGATGGAATGCCTGATGTGATTAAAGTCTTACGCCAATGTTCCAACTTTTGATTCCAAGCCGTGATGTCACCTGCAGAGATATTGGCTCTCCATAACACAGCCCCTGTTCTTGAGATCATCTCAAGATTGCCCGAGCTAAAAAGCTTTTCTGGCCAAGCCATCACCAACGCAAGCTTGTCACCCTCCGCACTTGGAATTGCTTGATTCAATTGTGGGTGAGTTTTCCCCAGAGGCAAAAGACCAAAGAAAAAGTTCTTTTCGTTCAGTGTCACGCTGCCAATTCTTAACTGCTTTCCGTTATCGGAAAGTTCATAGTCCAATTCCAAAGGTGGCAAAATCAAACCGTTATCAATCTGATCAAAATAGAGCGCCTTGTTAAAGTCTTTGGTCGCCGCAGATTTTAATAATGAACGCTGCGCAGCCGGAACCTCGTCGTTTTCTTGTGCTGAGGTATTTTGAGAAGGTGCTGGGGTCACTATTTGTTGGGCAGTCTGTTGGGATGCTTCTTGAGCTACGAGAGGCTGAACCTCTTGAGCTTTTACCGAAGGTCCCAAAACCAATAAAAGGGGTAGTACCAGATGCTGCGCAATATTCACGATGTAACCTCATTAGTACCTATAATTTTAGTGAATGCGAGGTTTTGTAACAAGCTAAATTGTTGGACTGTCTGGGATTTTCGGCCTATAGATGAAGATAAATCACAAGGAGCCATATGTCTTCCGCACGCACTATTTATCACATGAGAGTCGATCAAATCATCGATCACACACCGACAGTCCGCGAACTGGTGATGAAAACAGACACTCCCGTAGATTTTAACTTCAAAGCAGGGCAATTCGTCATGCTCAACGTACCCCAAGGGGAAGCCAAACCCATTTTGCGTGCTTACTCCATCGCGTCTGATGACCGCAACAAAAATGGATTTAGACTTCTTTTTAAATTCGTTGAAAACGGCATCGCCTCGACTTTTGTTTGGAACCTCAAAGGCGGCGAGCTTCTTAACTTCACTGGACCTTTCGGAAAGGTCTTCTTCCAAGAGCCTCCGACAGAACAAATCGTCTTCCTCAACACAGGTACTGGATTGTCTCAACATATCTGCTATTTGCTTTCTAAAAAAGAACAGCATCCAAATCTTCGTTATCGCATGCTCTTTGGAGTTCGCTCTGAAAAAGACATGTACTATCGGCCAGAGCTTGAATCTTTGGCGAAAGAGCTTAAAGACTTCAAATTTGAATTTGTCTTAAGTCGTCCCGGCGAAGATTGGAAAGGCAAAAAAGGTTATATTCAGAATTTCATTTCTGAATTCGACTACAAAAATATTCCAACTACTTTCTATATGTGCGGCAACGGCGGCATGATCAAAGAAGTAAAACATCAATTGATCGAAGTAGATGGCATCGAGAAAAATAAAATCTGGGCAGAGGCTTTTGACTAAAAATCGCGCTGCCACAGAGTTAGTTTTTGCCGGAGTTCTTTGGGGTTTCGGCTTTATCGCCACTGTTTGGGCTTTGCAGGCATTCACCCCCACTGAAACTTTGATCTACCGTTTTCTTGCGGCTACGATCATCGGCGAGATTATTTATCTTGTCGTCAAAGGGCCCGCTTTGCGGTCTGCGAAAGAGGATTTCCTTCGCGCTATTCCTGCTGGCGCCATTCTTGGTGCCATGCTGCTTTTACAAGCCATTGGTTTAAAATACACCACAGCAACAAAGAGCGGCTTCATCACCAGTTTGTATGTGATCTTGGTTCCACTTTTTAATACCTGGTTTTTCAAAAGTTCTGGTCACTGGCGCAACTATGGCTTTGCTGCCTTGGCCTTACTTGGAACGTTCATTCTGATGGATGCAAGTTTGGTTGGTATTAATTCCGGAGATCTTTGGACCCTAGGATGTTCTGTCCTGGCCGCTTTCCATATTATTTATATCGGAAAAGTTTCTACGAAGGTTGGCAATGCCTTTCGTTTTAATAACTTTCAATCCTTCTGGAGCTTGGTCGCTCTGACTCCCCTGTTGTTCATTCAAGATTCATTTACTTGGAATGTGCCCCGTCTCGAGCCCTGGATGGGTGTTCTCGCCTTAGGCTTGGGCTCAAGTATTATCGGCTTCTATTTACAAGTTCGAACGCAAAGAGTTCTGACTGATACAACAGCAAGTATGCTGTTCTTATTAGAGTCGCCATTTGCAGCGATCTTTGGATTTTTGCTCTTGCAAGAGCGCCTGAGTTTGTTTCAAACCGCAGGCGCCATTTTGATCATGATCGCTTCTATCCTACAGATTCTGTATGATCCTTCTTCAAAGACCACAGAAAAGCCATCAGAACGATAACTGCACCAATCAGACCTGTGATCCACTCTGGCAAATGCAAGAAGGGATCCGTTAACATGATCGCTGCCAAAACTCCAATCGCATAAAAAGCGCCGTGCTCCAGATAAGCAAACTTTGCGAGGGCTTCTTTTTCTACAAACATGATTGTTAGACTTCTAACGAAGAAGGCTCCGATGCTTAGACCAATCATAATAATGAATAGATTGTGAGTAATGGCAAAAGCCCCCACAACACCGTCAAAACTGAATGAAGCGTCTAAGACTTCTAAATAAATAAACATCGCCGCACTGGCACGGTGCACGTCTTTCATCGTGTCTTCAGAGGCCTCCATAAAGGCACCAATTCCGTCAACAACAACGTAAGTGATCAAGCCCGCAAGACCCGCGATGAGAAATGAATAGTTTTGTCCCTCTGGAAGAAATCTTGAAATGGCTAGCAGAATAAGTACGCAGACGCCCATTTCAACGGCCTCCACTTTTCCAAGAATTGATGCTGGCTTTTCAAGCCACGAAATCCAATGTTCAACCTTTTTAGCGTCATAGAAATAACTCAAAGCCACCATCAATAAGAAAGTTCCGCCGAAAGCGGCCACTTCTAAATGTGCTGAAATCATCAACTTCGCATAATCATCCGGGCGAAGCGCCGCCATGACCAAAGCACTCCAAGGGTCGATTTTGGCAACCACTGTCACTATCAAGAGTGGGAAGACCAAACGCATTCCAAAGACAGCGATAATCATACCCCAAGTTAAGAAGCGTTTTCTCCAGACCGGAGTCATATTTTTTAAAACGGAGGCATTTACAATGGCATTATCGAAAGACAAGGAAACTTCGAGAACCGCTAGAACCACCGCAATGAAAAGAGCTTCGAGGGCCTTTGCAGTCGTTCCACCATAATAGTGTCCAATGAAGTAAGACGCGATCAAACCAAGAATGGTGAAAATAAAAGAACTTTTAAAATATTTCATGTTCTCAGGTGTGCTAGATTCCTTGGACCTTGTCAAATTTGAAGTCGATCTTCGCCAACTTCGCACGCAAAGCCCCGGCTTTTTTTCAGTTTCCATAGAAGTAAATTGTAGAGTTTGATTAGGACTTCGGCAGTTTTATTTAACTTCTGTGAACAACGGCACAAAAGTTTTGAATTTCATGTATTTCCAATCTTATCTTTTCTGACTGCCCTATAGACATTCACAGAAAGTGCACAGTTTGTGGAACATTGAGTGAACATCTCACGGTGAGAATCAAAAATTCTTTCAAATACTTAACTCAGTTTTCATTCACATTCTTGCCAGTTTTTCTTGGTATCACTCTTGCCTATTACAAATCGCGGAGGCTTTATGAAGCGCGTATTAGGAGCTTTGTCGGTGATCTCAATGGGCTTAACGGCTTGTGATGGCAAAGTGCGATTCAATCAAATTGATATTGGTAGCAAGCAACAGGTGACGGCTCCGCCAACTCCCGTTGTGCCGGACCCTGTCTTTTTGAAGTCACAAGGAAGCTGTGCCACTGACAGTTCGACCTCTGTCGCTTCTTGCATGAAGTGCGAGATCCCACCGCTGCCCCCTGTGGAACCACCGATGTCCTTGAAAGCGCGCCAGTTGATGACGATCATGACGGCGGTTTGTCCCATTAACAATGCCTACTATGGAAATAGGTATGTCACTCCAACTGTGGATACACATAAAGCGAAACTAAATCGTTGCAGTACAACTCTTTATCCCGATAGCACTCCTGATGCGGGTCAAAATGATGTCGTACAAAGACTTCTTAATAACGATGCCTGGCTGCAAAAAAAGATGTTCACGGGGTTATGGTATCAACCCCCTTATTCAGATTACTTTGAAACCTATTTCGGTCTTGAGGTTGGTCAAGCGATTCAAGTTTTCTGCCAGCAAAATGTACCGAACATCGCAGGGATGTTGACTCCATCCATGACAGGTCCCAATCCTTATGGTCCTCGTTGGGACGTTGGCGATCCTTTGCCTGCCATGTACGTTAAGGCCAATGACTATCGCGATGGATTGAGTTCGTGCATAGCGGAAAGCAAGCGCAATCCTTGGCAGCCAAGCTCTTTGCCTGTGCCAAAATCGTGTAAGTATGAAACTCTTTCTGGTGACTCCGGCGATACAATCAACCAGCAGGTCTCTTCATGGTTGGCTCAAGGATATAAAATTGGAGCTGACATGAAAAACCAAGGTGTTTGTTCCGCTGTGAACTCTTTGGATGACATTAAGTCATATCAAGGCCCTATCACTGTGGGCGCTTATATCTGTCAGTAAAAAAAGAGCACCTTGTTGGTGCTCTTTTAAAAACTTAAATAACGCAGATCTCAACCAAAAGTGTGTCCGTACCTATTTCCCTATTTCAAAATTCCTTTGAGGAATTTTCCGGTTTCGCTTTCTTTGATCTTGGCGACTTGCTCTGGGGTTCCGGCGGCGACGATGCGTCCTCCGGCTTTTCCTCCGTCGGGGCCGAGGTCGATGACATAGTCAGACACTTTGATGACTTCCAGGGCGTGTTCGATGACTAGGACGGTGTTGCCTTGGTCGGCAAGTTCTTGCATCAGTTCTACGAGCTTTCTGACGTCGTCAAAATGCAAACCTGTTGTGGGTTCGTCGAGGATGTACAAGGTCTTGCCGGTGCCGCGTCGTGAAAGCTCTTTTGAGAGTTTCACACGTTGCGCTTCGCCACCTGATAAAGTTGTCGAGCTTTGACCGAGGGTCATGTAATCCAAGCCCACGCGATGCAAAGTTTCTAATTTGCGGAAGATCTGTGAGTGATTGCGGAAAAACTCTAAGGCTTCGCCGACATTCATATCTAGAACATCCGAGATGGATTTGTTTTTGTATTTGATATTCAAGGTTTCGCGATTGTAGCGTTTGCCCAAACAGGTGTCGCAGGTCACGAAGACGTCACTGAGGAAATGCATTTCAACTTTGATCTGTCCATGTCCCAGACAAGTTTCGCAGCGGCCACCCTTAACGTTAAAGCTGAATCGTCCCGGCTCATAGCCGCGCAGTTTAGAATCCGGAAGGTTTGCAAAAAGATCTCGAATCATCGGAAACAAGCCCACATAGGTCGCCGGAGTTGAACGCGGAGTTCGCCCGATAGGACGTTGATTGATATCAATGACCTTGTCGATTTTATCCAAGCCTTCAATTTTTCTAAATGGTGATGCTTTCGCTGACGCTTTATAAAAATGCTGCGCCAAAATTTTATAAAGCGTATCAATGATCAAAGTACTTTTACCCGATCCCGAAACACCCGTAATAGTCGTGAAAGTTCCCAGCGGAATTTCAAGATCCACATTCTGCAAATTATTTCCCGTGGCACCGAGTAATCGTAAAACACTGCCATTGCCCTTGCGTCGTACCTTTGGAATTGGAATACGCACTTCGCCAGAAAGATAACGTCCCGTCAAAGAGTTGGGATTGCCTTCTAGCTCCTCAGGAGTTCCCTGCGCCATCATTTCTCCGCCAAGACGACCTGCACGGGGGCCAAGGTCCACTACAAAGTCGGCATAACGAATGGTGTCTTCGTCATGTTCCACCAATAAGATCGTGTTTCCGCGATCCTTCAATTCTCCGATAATATTTAACAACCGATGGTGATCTCGGGGATGCAAACCAATACTAGGCTCATCCATCACATAAAGAACGCCGATCAAAGACGAACCGACTTGAGTAGCAAGACGAATGCGCTGGGCTTCTCCGCCCGACAATGTTCGCGAGGTACGACTGAGAGACAAGTAAGATGTTCCCACGCGAATCAAATAATCCAGGCGCGATAAAATTTGTTTTACAATTTTCTCGGCAATCAGTTGATCTTTGCTTTTCCACTGAAGATTTGCCATCCACTCGCGCAGTTCAACGGCACTCAGGTCGGACAATTCGGCAATGGTCTTACCTGCCAGTTTGATATTCAATGCTTCAGGTTTAAGGCGGCTGCCGTGACAATCCGGGCAGTCGCTAAGCTCCATCTCTTCGCCTTCTTCATCATCCTCATCAGAAGTTTTTTTGCCTTTGTATTTGTAGACGACTTTATCTAATTTTTTGCCGCCCACTTCACCGTCGGAAAATTGTTCTTCTTCAACCAAGTCAATAGTGCCTAAGCCATGACAAGTTGGACAAGCGCCGCGGGGATTATTGAAGCTAAAAAGTCGCGGTTCAATTTCAGGAAACCCGTATCCACACACAGGGCAGGCCGAGTGCATTGAGTAATTGGTGCGTTCTCCGCTTAAGGTTTCGATAATCACACGACCACCGGCCATGGAAAGAGCCGTGTTGATACTTTCTGATAAGCGCAGTTTTAAACCGTCTTTCAAAATCAACTGATCAATAACCAAGTCAATGTCATGGGCTTTGGTTTTTGCAAGTTTTGTCGCTTTATCAAGTTCGATGATTTTTCCATCGACTTTTGCTTTAACAAAACCTTTCTTCGCCCACTTTTGGAATTCTGCTAAGAACTCCCCTTTTTTTCCAGAGGCCATCGGGGCCAAGACATAAAATTTCGCTCCGGCAGATTTTTTTAGAATATCCTCGATGATCTGCTGAGGCGTCTGACTGGCTACTGGAATATGATGAGTAGGACATTCCGGCACACCCAGCTTTGCGTAAAGCAACCGAAGGTAATCATAAATCTCTGTCACTGTGCCCACTGTTGAACGAGGATTTGTGCTGACAGATTTTTGATCAATGGCAATTGCAGGAGACAAGCCTGTGATCGAATCAACTTCAGGTTTCTTTAATTGCTCAAGAAAATTTCTGGCATAAGCAGAAAGACTTTCAACATAACGTCTTTGTCCCTCAGCATAAATAGTGTCGAAGGCCAAAGAGGATTTTCCGCTTCCGCTCAAACCTGTGAACACCGTGATTTTATTTCGGGGAATAGTGACGCTGACGTCTTTCAGATTGTGCTCTTTTGCACCTTTGACAACGATGCCATCTTCTTTGAAGCGTTCTTCTGTCGATCTATGTTCTTTAGCTTTAGTGTCTGCCATAAGGCCCTCATTCTAGGACGAGGGCCCGTGCATCACAAGGCCACTTTTCGCAATTCACCGCATTAGAATTTGAACATTAATTCCATTCAATAAGAACAGATCCGCCACTTCCAGCCGCAGGTCCTGTCACTTGGGTAAAGGAGGTCACTTTCCCTGAGTTAATATAACCTGAGCCTCCGCCAGTACTCGATTACAGACCGAAACCACAGGTAGTTTTTAAGAAGGAGTCAAAGTCAGCATCGGAAAAATACTTAAAATGAGCCGCTGAGCGACCAGATCTATCAGACCACAATTTTTTTGCTTGCACACTGCAGGTTTTCCCTTGCCTCGTAATCACCGCCGTATCCGCACTTAAGCGTGGATCATTTCCACGGGTATCAACACGAACCATCACACCATTTCCATGATAAGAAACTTTCGCGGGCTGCAAAGATTTTCCGCCATTTGTCATCGCACCATTTTCACTTAAAACTCCGCCAATGACCTGCTTGGTTTGAGTATCAAAGGTCACGGTTTCGCCGGTGGGCAAGGTGACAATTTGACGATTTCCCACAGTGCGAATGCTTGGCAAAGTTTTACGTGGAAAGACCATGATAAAAGATTCTTGAGTCTGACTGATGGTGCCATTGGGCATATCGCTAATGGACAAGCCAAGATCTTGTCGCGCATTTCCCTCAAAATTAAATTCCCACTCGCGGGCCCGATTCAGATCACCGCCGGAAACAATTTTATTAGGTCCGCTATTTCTAAATTTAAATTTGCCAGGCTCGCTGTCGCCTTCGAAAGTGCAGTAATCCACGGCACCTGCATAGGTATTACAACGTGTTGAGCGAACGCCAAAAGGGTTTTGAGTTCTGGAAGGTAAAATCATGACCGCTGGGTCCTGTGAAGCCTTCGCCGCAAAGACAGTCTTCTTTTCTTCTTCAACGCCCACGTCTCGGGAATGGACTTTTTGCAGATCACATTCTGAACAGGGCCCTCCCGGCTTGCCATGTTTCTGCAAAGCCGAATTAGCGTCGGTCACTTTTCGCACGGTTTCCTCTGCATCTTCTTTATCTAGTTGTTTCGATGGCTTTGTCGCCGTCTTTTCTGCAATGGCTGGTTTAGCTGAAACTTGAGACTGAGCCGCCTCCGCCTTTTTCGGCATAGAAGCAGGATCACGAATTGCCTCGTGCTCTCGAGTGGTTTTCGCCACCGTGGCCTTTTCTACACTTTTCACTTCTTGATCTTTTTTAGCCGCTTTTTCATTTTCAAAAATCTTCACGCCGGGATCCGCCGTGCGATAATACACCCACACTGATTCACCCTTACGAGGTCCACTGGCGACTTCAACTTTCAAGCCGTAGTTGCCGGAATTAAATTTCTTTGTCTCTTGAATTTTTGCGCGGGTTCCCGGTGGTAACGTAAACTTCACGTTGTTCGCATCTTTTAGAAAGTTCGCGGAACTGCGCCCGTTCAAATAACTTTCAAGTTCGATGATTCCGTCTTTTGCGAATCCCAAACTCAAAAGTAAAATAATTAGTGTGATTACACTCTTAAAAGATGCCTTCATCTATAGAAGATATCGGCTCAAAAGAGATCACTCTTAACTAAAAAATGATTATTATAAACCCTTGGCCTGGCATTCTGGACAGACGCCATAAAGCTCAAGAATATGATGAGTCAATCTATAACCAAACTGATTGGCGACCTTCTCTTGCAAGCTCTCAATGGCGCGATTTTCGAATTCGCAGATCTTCCCACACTTCACACAAGTTAAGTGGTCGTGATGACCTTTCGGTGTCAGCTCATAACGAGCCGGCAAACCGCCCATGCGAACTTCCGTCACAAAATGACCTTCGGTCAAAGTGCGAAGAAAGCGATAGACCGTAGCAAAACCAATATCTGGATGATCTTTATTCAACTTCTCGTAGAGCTCTTGCGCAGTAACGTGACGACGGCCCTCATGAAGAGTTTTAAGAATCGCCATACGTTGGCTTGTTACTTTTAGATTGAGCGCACGGATGATCTTCTTAAGTTCTGCCTCATCAAAAGAGTCATGATGAATCACGATGTCTTCATCATGTTGACGCGGCAAAAATGGAACTGAATCTCGACCCATGGGCACCTCAGAATTGCTTTCCTCCAACTCCGTCGGAGCAGGCACTCCCTTTATAGGGGCAAGACCTTTGAAATGTCACCAATTCTAAGAATTATTATCAATTAGATTTCAAAAACTGCGTAATTTTAGCCCTTTAGAGATATGAGAAACGGCATTATGGGGGTGCAGACTCTCAACATGGCTAAATTCAGCCACATAATCGAGAATTTCTCCCTTTTGATCCAAGGCTTCCTTCACTCGGCGAGCAGCATCTTCGCAGAACATCAGATTCTGTCCATTGCGCAGGGCGAACTCTTGTTCGTCTTCACGCTTCACGGCTCCTTGCACGGCCGTTTGCAAAGCTTCTTCAACGGCGTCGATCAAAGTTCCATAGTTAAAGTCCGGCCCCACTTCTGCTTTCACGCGGGCAAAACTTCTTTGTGCATGGGGGGTCGCTACGATCCCTTGAGTGGTGCCAAGCCAAGAATGAATCACATCGAAATCAACGGACTCACTACTGAACTTTTGTTTGAAGTTATCTTGAATCAACTGACGGGACAACGCCGCCGATGCAGGACATGTGCTTGAGTATGTCACCACCACTTCGACATAGTATTTTTTTACGCCGTTTTCATTGAAGGCCGAAAGAACCACTGGATAAGAGCGCCAAGCTTGATTTGCACTCTTCAAAGCTTTACGCACCAACGGAGCTTCAAAGTTCACTTGCACCAAGGTTTGAGTCGAAAGATCTTCATGGGTCTTTAGAAACTCGTCAGTTGCTTTTCCAAGCAATCCCAAAGTCATTTCGCTTTTTGTTAAAACATCTTGAGTGATCAAATACAAACGCGACATGTGAATACCGCGGGAAGGTTTTTTATCAAGACTGACTTTAGCATCGGTGCGAGCCGGAATGCGATAAACCCCGTCTTCTTGTTTCAATAAAATAGGCAGCTCAATAGAGCCCATGCCCACCCAATCAATCGGGGCAAATTTTTCTGTGTGAGTTTCTTTAGCTACGTCAGGAAGATTTTTGTTGGTCATGATACTGCCTTTGCTTCGGCCTAAGCTTCTACCGCAATTACTCTGCTTTGACTCTGTTTTTATAGTTTTTGCAGAGATTTTGAAATATAACTGATACCATGAAAAAGCAACTGATCCTCGCCAGCACCTCGAAGTACAGACAGGAACTTTTACACCGCCTGGCAGTGCCTTTTACGGCCCAAGCCCCTTTGATTGATGAAGAAAATGAAAAAGATCCCGGCCTGGCTCCCCGAGCCTTGGCTGAAAAACTAGCATTCCTCAAAGCTCAAAGCCTTAAAGGCGAAGGAAAAGTCGTGATCGGCGGCGATCAGCTGGTATCCTTTGAGGGGCACATTATCGGCAAAGCCCATACGACGGAACGCGCCGTAGACCAACTCCTTTCCATGCAAGGCAAAGTCCATGAACTGGTCACCGCCATTTGTGTTTTTGATGGAGAAAAAGCCATCCCCTACACTGACATTACGCGCATGCATATGAAAGTTCTAAGCCGATCTCAAATTGAACACTACGTGAGCTTGGACAATCCGACTGACTGCGCTGGAAGTTATAAGATTGAAAAGCACGGTATCAAGCTCTTCGACAAGATCGAAAGCGAAGATTTCACTGCCATTCAAGGTTTACCCTTGATTGCTTTGAGTAAAATATTAGAGAATTGCAGTCTTCTTTAATTTTTGAAGTTGAGGTCCGCCATGGCGATGACAGATATGCAGAAAAAACTTTTCGATGCCGCATGTATCGTGCAAAAGAAAGCCCACGCTCCTTATTCGAAAGCGCTTATTGGCGCCGCGATTCTTATGGGCGATGGCCAGATTTTCACGGGTTGCAATGTTGAAAATGCTTCTTACGGTGGAACTGTTTGCGCTGAACGTGTTGCTGTTTTCAAAGCGGTCAGCGAAGGCGCGCAAAAAGAAATCAAAGAAGTCATGGTTGTCAGTGATGCAGAAAAACCTTGGCCACCTTGTGGTTTTTGTCGCCAAGTGATTGCGGAGTTCGGCAGCGAAGACACTGTGATCTACACAGCGAATCTTCAAGGAAAAATGAAAACCTTCAAGTTTGGCGAGATCTTCCCGGAAGCTTTCACACCAAGCCATCTTGATTGATTTCTTCACACACAGTTGACAGTCTTGATTGAGAAATGAATAAAAAAAGGGTCCTCTAGGACCCTTTTTTTTATTTTGAAACGATGATGTTGACCAACTTTCGATTAATTAAATTTTTCGAAGTACTCGTTGAAAGACCCTTGGCGGCTTTCAAGCTGTCCTCGCAACGACCGAGCTTTCTCTAGATAAACCGCAAATTCCTTTTTCTTTTCCGCTCCAAGAATTTGCTCGATGCGGGCAAACAATTGCAAAGCTAGATTGCGACGTTGATCCATGGTCGCCTTGTCGGTTTCCGTTTTGCTAGGCTCCACGGCAAATTGAATTCTTAATCCATAGTGGTCAGACAAAGGTTTACGAGGGGTCCCGCGCAGGTTGATATTTCCATCCAAAGCTTTTAAGTGGGTTGTGCCACCACCGACATTGGAAAAAAAGATATAATCCAAAACGTGATCACCGGACAACCAGCTTAATGGATTTCCAGCACAGTAAGTGCAAACACCCTTAGGATAAGTACCACCCAGTGTTTCCACCAAGGAATCATGCACTCCCAAAAGAGCCATCATCACAGAACGCTCTAAGGAATTTTCATCCCCATTAAAGTCCCCCGATAAAAGCATTTTCAAATCTGTATGAGCAAGGCGCCACTCCACCAAATCAAAAATTTGCGTCAAGCGCACTGCCGGACTGGTTGGGTGAAGATGAGTGTTCATAAAGTAGAAGTCTTCGCCAATGTCAAAAATAGAAGCTTTCACAACATGGTAGGCTTTCTTAACATTGAATGCTTCACGACCACGATCGAGGATGTTGCCGTCGCTATTAAGATTAAAGTCATGGGTCTCTGTGCTTTTGATATCGGCCATCATCAAAGACATCACCCCAATTTTTTCTTTTTTGTTTGGAGCACTGATATTGTAAAGGCTCTTCAAGCCACCTTCGACCATATTAATTTGTGGATCGTTCCAAACTTCTTGAAGATGAATGATATCGCAACGGGGTTTGCCATAAAGTTCAGCCACCATCCATTGCGTACGCTCTTCCAAGTTCATCGCATAGATAGGACCGTAAGCATTGAAGTTTTGCATGCAAAAACGCGGCGGCCCCGGATCTGCGACCCAAGACATCTCGGCCTTGGCGGTAGCCATGGTAAATAAAACGCTCGCAGTTAAAACAATACGTGCAATAACCATATAACCCTCTATTCAATTCCCGTGCAAAGCGGAAACGCGCCCTACTTCATCTAAACAGGTTGAGCATGTCAATCACTTAGACAAGGCTGCACTGCCTACAAAACCTTTTGTCGATGTAAGATCATCTCGGAAAACTCTCTCCGACCCCAAGGCTTCCTGGCCCGAGCAAAAACACTCTCTAAAAAGTAATGAAGTTCCGGTCTTTCCACTTTATAAAACACTGCCAACTTGCATAAAAGATTTGCCGGGATGGCGACCGTTCCTTTTTCATAGTCTTTCAGTTGAACTTCCGAAATACCGCAATACAAAGCAACCGTGGGCCGGTCCACACCGAAGTGATGTCTTTCCCTCCAAAGAAACTCACCGATGAGATAATTCATTTTGACCGCAAAGAGTTTAGTTTTCATGGCCATCACTTATTAAGGGATAAAATACGCTCTTGCTCTTCCAACGAAAATGTCTTCCATAGCAAAACATTCGCCCTTAGCTGTGATTCTTTCAAAACAACAACATATTTCAGCAGATAAAAATCGCGCAGTTTCTGCTTTTCTTCCTCCGTGTAGCTCCAGTCTGGAACTTGAATCGAAAGAGTTTTAGATGAAAATGTTAAGTTCACAGTCATTCTTGGGACATCTTCAGGATCAACAAATTCGACATCGACAGACTCTAGATAAAAGCGTGGGTCCTCTCCATTTTTGCGACGATCTTTAAAATAAGTTGAAAAATACTCTTCAACCAAAATCGCGGTATCGAGGGATCCATAGGCTTGAGCTAACCACTTCACATCGTCTGCGAACAATTTGTCCTTCAAGATATTCATGTCACGCCTCCCTTAACATTAATTTTTAATGTTTATACACACTCAACACTACATCATCAAGTTACTTTTGTTTAGAGCACTTGGTCACAATTGATTTAGACATTCCACAAAAAGAACTTTAGACTCAGGTCATGAAAGACATCCGCAAAAATTTCATGACATATGTTCGTCCTCATCTGGACACCAAAGCAAAAAAGGAAGCCGCGAAAGAGGCGACCGGACTGGAATTAAGCACCCTCGATGGCATGCTTTATTACGGAAGTGGCGGGATTGAAGCTTGGCAAAAAGTTTTATGCTTTGTTTTCAATATTTCAGACAGACAGCTCGAAAGTTTTCTTGAGGATCTCAAAGACAATTTAAAAAAAAGAACCAAACCAACAATTGGGCATACTCTATGGAGTCAAGTGGGCGAAAGCCTTACAGAAGACGAAAAAGTTTTTTTCGCGGAGCTAGTCAAAACGCACAAGCAGCTCAAACCTAGCTTCGAAATTAAACAGAAGAAAAAATAGTCCTTAGAAAATAGGCGTGTTTTACAAAGTACAAATTCTGAACATTAAAGTTCATTTTTTGTACTTTCCTAAAATGTCCGATTCCCCATCGACTCAATTCGACATTCTCCACTGAATTTTATTTTACAGCGACCACAACATTGCATAATTGAAGTCAGTGGAAATATTTCTTATTCAGCTCTTTCGTAATATTGGCAAAAATGTGCAGAGGCTTCGCGAAACGAAGAACTTAACACAATCGGAATTCGCCGAGCACTGCCAGCTATCTCGCAGCCAAATTCTTCGTGCCGAATCCGGTCGCGGAGAAGTTCGTTTGACAACCTTGGCGACCATCGCCCATAAAAATAAAGTATCACTGCAAGACCTTCTTAACGAACGCAGTCTTTCTGTTCAATTTCTGCCCATCGACAGTCAATCTTCTGACGTCCCTTGGGTGAAAGAAAATTTCTACCTGAGCCCACTACAAACCCACGAACTAGAACTCAAAAAGAGCAATTTCTTTTTGGCCATTTGCCTTAAAGGAAAAATACAACTGCGCGCGGATTTTCAAAATCACGAACTGCTGGAATCAGACGGATGTTTTGTGAAGGGTGTTGGCAAGATTCAATTGCTAAACTTGGCAGATTTTCCCAGCGAGATCTTAATCTTAAGAAAGACTTATTCTGCTATCTGACGATAAATAATGAAGAACCACTTCGGACAGGTCGCTGCCACTTTCAAGGCGCAATCCAACTTGACCTTGAAGTCTTTCGCGAAGCTCGACGTGGTTTTTAATTGAGAGATCCTTCAGAATCTTAAAGCCTTCATGACGGAAGTCTGTTTCGCATCCCTGCACTCGCCTCCAAGAAAATTCAATCTTCAAAAGATCAAATTCATCTTGAGTCTTGGGAAAAGCTTCCAAGAAATGAACATATCGGAAGTTCATCTCTTCGGGGCTTAGATTATGGTCCCAGAAAAAAGACCACGCTCGCTCTTCTCGGAAACTCAAACTGATTAAGGTCGCTTGTTCTGACTCTGCTTTTTCAACCAAGTAAAGGCGCGCGATGGCCATCAACTCAGCAAAGGCATGACTGAGGTTCTCTGTTTTAGAAACCAGAACGTCTTTCTCCAAAGCATTTTTCAATTCACCCAACCACTCGTCCACTTGAACCAAATTCACCGTCATTCCAGAAAGTGGATTCAGCTCCTTAGAAAAACCGGCAGACATATAAAACAAAAAACCCCGTCTTTCAGACGAGGCTCCATGCATCACTATTCGCAGTGGAATTTCACGGACGAATTGCAACATAGTCACTATTGAAGAGCTTGAGCATTCATAGTGACATGGGATTTCGAACGGAACTGATTGATCCAAGATTCAAACAATCCATCAGCACGACGTTTTTGCATCATTTCTGCAGTCATAGGTTCGATGGCTTTTGCTTCTTCGAACTTAGTTTCTTTCAACTTAAGAACGTATTTGATCGCGCCGTCTCTTACGACACGCTTCAAAAGAGGTTGAGCTTTAGAAAGCTCAAAGACGGCGTCAGTCGCCACAGCGCTTGTGATTTTCGGGAAGTTTTCAGATCCCAACTCAACAAGTCCTGTTTCTTCCCAAGTTGCTTTCAACTCTTTCAACTGAGCATTTGCAGCGGCTTCATCACCTTTTGCCAAAGCAGCATCCAGGGCTTGGATCGCCACTTCTGCTTTTTCTTTAGTCATGGTTTTAGTCAAAGCTTCTTGGTCAATCTTCGCAAAAAGAATATTGATTTTAGTGCTGCGAAGTTCTTGCAACTTTTTAAGTTCAACCGCTGAAGGCTGACCTACAAGTTCAAACAAATGACGAATACGAACGTTGGCGATATCTTTACGCACCTTGTTCTCGAAGTCACCCGCAGTTGAATGGGTTTGCTCTAGGTAACGAGCATAAAATTCTCTTTGGAATTGGCCATTTTGTTGGAAGAACGGAATGTCCTTCACGATAAATTCACGAACTTCCGCGTCAGTCGCCAAAATGCCTTCACTTTGTGCAGCTTGAGAAACCAACTCGTTGCGCACAAGGTTTTCTAGAGCTTGCTGACGAAGCAGTTGACGCTGAGAGCTAAAGTCCATCGTCGTTCCAAAGAGGTTTTGATAGTACTGCTGAACACGGTTTTCTTCCTGCTGGAAGTCCGCAACAGAGATCAAAGAGTTGTTCACGCGAGCAACAGATCCCACCCCTGCACCAAGCTTCCCTGGCAAACCGAAAAATACGAAAACAAGAATGATAGCACCGAAGAGAATCATCGCTGTCGTATTCTTTGCAGAAAGCTTTCTCTTCATTTTATCTGCCATAGTGTCGCTCATAATAAGTTCCTTCCTTAAACAAATCGTCGATAAATATCGATAAATATCGCCAAACATCGCCCCAAAACAAGGTCCTTGCCGCTTCGGCGATTACACCTGACGTTGATTGGGCAGCTCATTACCTAACGAATTCTTTAATTTTTCAAGTGGAAATTGTTGAATTAATTAACTCTTTTGAATAGCGTTGTTGGCAGTAGGTAGGTGACATTTGAACTTTTTCAACTTTGATCTCAAGAAACTCGTGCTTATCGGAATCGTGCTGGCTTTGCCACTCCTTTCCATCAACATGCAGCAAAGGCCGCAAGAGTCGCATTGGCTCGTTAAACCCTTCAGCCTTTTAGGCAGCACTGTGTCCGAAACATTTTATAGCTTCAGCCACGGCGTCAAAGGTACAACGGCTATGTACCTAGATTTGATCAATATCAAAAAGCAAAGCGAAGACCTGCACAGCACTAATAATGAGCTGCAAGCTCGACTTGAGAAAATGAGTGAATTGCTTCTAGAGAACGATCGTCTTCGCGATCTTCTCAACTTCAAACAACAAACAAAAATGGTTGTAACTTCCGCGCAAGTTATTGGCCGTGATCTCGTGATTGATCACAACACCATCACGATCAATAAGGGAACTAGAGACGGCATCAAGGCAGGCCAAGCTGTCATCACAACGGGCGGCGTACTTGGTTATATCTTTAAGCCGGAACCCTTCACTGCCCATGTGATGCTGATCACTGATCGTTATGCGGTTGTAGACGGTATCGTACAAAGAACCCGCGCCCACGGCATCGTTGAAGGTAAAAGCCAAAATGGCTGTGCTCTTAAATATGTGGAAAGAACGGAAGACGTGAAAGAAGGCGACCTTGTTGTCACTGGTGGCCTTGATAACATCTTCCCTAAGGGCTTCCCTGTTGCGATCGTTGAAAGTGTTGAAAGAAAGACGTTCAGTGTTTCTTTGAAAGTGGAACTTCGCCCGGTTGTCGATCCCTACAAAGTCGAAGAAGTTTTTGTCGTGCTTGATGCTGCCAAAGAGGACCTTGGCAATAAATACGCACCTCATGCACCGACTCCTGAAGGCGCCGCGCCGGCAGCTGACGGAACCACGGCAGTTGTTCCAAACCTAACACCAACTCCAGCGGCGACGGCCCCTGCCGCTTTGGCAAAACCTGCGACACCTGTAGCACCAAAGAAGCCAGCGACAACAAAACCTGCTGTTAAATCTGCCACTGACGCTAAAGCTCAGGAGAAACAACAGTGAAAATACGCTGGACTTTTCTGTTAAATTTTCTGATTTTTATGGCGGCACTCTTAGCTGTTGCTGGTTTCCAAACAGCCTTCTGGTTCCAACTCTTCGGCAATGTTCCGGCGCCCTTGCTTTGGCTGAACCTTATTGTATATGTGACGCTTTATCGTAAACCTTTTCCGGCGATCTTCACGATTTACGCCATGGGGTTTGTTCTTCTCACATTTACAGCAATGCCCTTGAAAATGATGTGGATTAGTTTGCTGATTCTCTTCACTTTGGTCTATTTAATCAAAAGTCGCGTCTTTTGGTCGGGCTCTGGTTACTATACAATCATGTGTGGATTCTCTGCCGTGGCCTATCACCTGATTTATTTCTTCTCTTCGATGGTGCTAGAGAAAAACCCCGCGAGTTTCGAGATCGTGGATCGCTTAGTACAAATTGTTCTAACTCCCTCTTTTGCATTTCCCATGTACTGGATACTTTCCAAACTCGATCGCGTGACACAAGATGAACTTGTGCATGAGCCCGGAGGATTGGAGCTATGAGTACTTACGTAAGTAATCCTGACGAGGCAAAAGAGTATCAAAACCGATACCGCATGTTCTATATTATGATTGCAATCACCTTCACCATCTTCTCGATGCGTTTATGGTATCTGCAAATCATTTCCGGAAATGAATTGCGCGAGTTCTCTGAGAAGAATCGCATCAAACAAAATAAGATCACCGCTCCACGCGGTCTGATGTTGGACCGTGACGGCAAAGTCTTGGTTGAAAATTTGCCGGGCTTCGAAGCGATTTTGACTCCTCAGTACATCGAGGACTTGAATGATCTTGCAAAAGCTGTCGGCCCTATTCTTGGCATGGATGCGGATAAAGTTGTTCAGAAGGTTCAAAAGAGTCGCAAACAAAACGGTCCTTTCGCGCAAATTCGTTTGAAAGAGAACTTAAGCCGAGAAGAAGTCTTCCGTTTAAAGCGCATGCGTTTAGATACTCCGGGACTTGAGATTCGCGAATCCATCGTTCGCTACTACCCGCTTCGTGAAAATGGCGCGCAGTTGTTCGGTTATGTCAGTGAGATCTCAAAACGTCAGATCCCGGTTTTGAATGATCTTTATAAAGGCTCATTGAAGTTCGACCAGGGTGATATCATTGGTAAATCAGGCCTTGAGGAAACTCTGGAGCGTGATATTCGTGGTACTGACGGTATCAGCTTTATTCAAGTCGATGCCCATGGCCGCGAAGCTGTGACACAAACTCCGAATATCTATGGCGAGCAGATTAAAGATCAAATTCCTGTCCACGGTAACAACTCTGTTTTGACGATTGATCGCGATCTTCAAGAGGCTGCGTTTGCGGCAATCAATAAAACTGGCGATGCTCGTGGTCACATCGGTGCTATTTTCGCGATGAAAACAAATGGCGAAGTTTTGGCTTGGGTCAGCACACCCTCATTTGATCCAAATGAGTTCTCTACAGGTATCACTCCGACCACTTGGTCAAAATTGATCAACGATCCGTTCAAACCTTTGCGTAATAAAGTTATCCAGGATCATAACTCCCCGGGCTCAAGCTTTAAGCCATTGGTTGCAACGGCGGCCTTATCTGAAAAAGTCGTGACTCCAACGACCTTGGTTGCCTCACCGGGAACCTTCTTCTTTGGTCGTCGTCCTTATCATGACTCGATCAAACAAGGTCACGGTAACATCACGATCTACGATGCGATTGAGCAAAGTTCAAATGTGTTCTTCTATAAAATGGGTATCGCTTTGGGCGTAGACAAAATGTATGACTACATCCACAACCTGGGTATCGGTCAAAAAACCGGCATCGAGCTTTCCCGTGAGATCTCCGGCATCATGCCGAATTCAGCTTGGAAGAAAGCCACTGTCGGTGAAGAATGGCAGGCCGGTGAAAACTTAAGTACCGCTATCGGTCAGGGCTTCGTCACCGTGACTCCGATCTCTATGGCAATTGCTTACAATGCGATTGCGACAGAGGGTAAAGTTGTAAAACCTTTTGTGATCCGCAAAGTGATCGATCAAGACGGAAAAGTTTTGCGCGAGAACTTCCCGCAAGTGGTGCGCGACCTTCAACAAACACAACCCAATGGCGTGAAGATTTCCGCGGAAACTTTCAAAGTAGTTAAAGAAGGCATGCGACGTGTTGCTAATGGAACGCGTGGAACTGCCCGTTACTGGAAGGTCCCTGGCGTTGAGTTCGCAGGTAAAACCGGAACCGCACAGGTTATGGGTTTCTCTGCAGATCAGATCTTTGCAAGCTGTACGTCTCGACCTATTCACATGCGACATCATGGTTGGTTCGTTTCTTATGCACCTGCAGACAATCCAGAAATTGTAATTGCAATCCTGGCAGAACATTCATGTCATGGTAATACTGGCGCCGTTCCGATAGCGCGCGATATCTATGAAGCATACTTCCAGAAATATCACCCTGAGATCATTGCCAATGCCTTGAAAAACAAAGGCCAAAAGAAGACGGTGAAATCAGAAGCCGCTAGCACAAGCGAGGACGAATAATGTTTAATACGCTTCACGTAGAAGAAAGAACTCTTTTCAAGAAGTTGGATATCAACCTGATTGTTGTGATCTTGGCTTTGAATGTGATCGGTTTGATCAATCTTTACAGCGCCACTCACGGTCCAACATCGGCAGAAGTTTCCGGTCTGTTTGTATCGCAAATCATGTGGTTGGTTGTTGGTTGGACAGTCTTTCTGGTCACGACTTTGTTGGACTATAACATCATCAACCGTATTGCGATCGCGATCTATGTTCTGAACTTGTGCGCCATTGTTTATACAACCTTCTTCGGTAGAGTCGCATTGGGTGCACAACGTTGGATCGACTTGGGCTTCTTCCGCTACCAACCCTCAGAGACAATGAAACTTGCCTTGATCATGATGATGGCAAAAATCCTAGCCAACAGAAATACGCTAGGAAACGGCATGGGCTTCAAGGAAATGTTCACGCCTCTTTTGGCCTTGGGCATTCCATTTGTGTTCGTCGTTGAACAACCCGATTTGGGAACCGCGATGATGTTGGCCGCCATTGGTGGATCGATGTTATTGTTCGCAAAAGTAAAAAAATGGATCTTAGCATCCATCGTAACTTTGGGAATCATCGCCCTTCCAGTTGCTTGGAAGTTCGTTCTTCATGATTATCAAAAAAATCGTATTTTGACTTTCATGTCGCCAACCAACGATCCGCGAGGAACTGGTTACAACAGCATCCAATCAAAGATCGCCGTTGGTTCAGGTCGCTTCTTCGGAAAAGGCTTCATGAAAGGGACTCAATCACAACTTGAATTCCTTCCAGAACGTCACACTGACTTTATTTACTCAGTACTGAGCGAAGAACATGGCTTCGTAGGCTCGGTCGCAGTCATGGGCTTGTTCTGTTTCTTATTCCTAACAGGAATAAGAATCGCCACAAACGCCCGCGACAAATTCGGCGCCCTCCTCACCGTCGGAGTCCTGTGCTATGTGTTCTGGCATATGTTCGTAAATATGGGCATGGTCATCGGACTCCTCCCCATCGTGGGCGTTCCGCTGCCACTCTTGTCTTACGGAGGCTCCAGTATGCTCACTACCATGGCAGGCCTAGGCCTCATCTCCAGCGTCGCCTACCGAAGATATCTCTTCTAAAGTTTATTCATACTTTAAAATACGAAGGGCTCCGAGTAATTCTCGGGGCCCTTTTTTTCTTAGCTGCACCTCTCTGCGTCCAGCACGGCATCGCGCCTCGATCGCCGCGTCGAGCTTCGCTCGGTTCGCACCTCCATATGCCGCCTAGAACGTTTCACGCTCTCCTGCTTGGTCTTTAGATCAGCTTCATCGTCCTGAATCGCAAGCCCAAAGACCTATCTTGTTAAGTTTTCTTCACAATTCCCGAATAGAGTTTCGCAATTTAACTACGGGAGCCGAATGAAAAACCTTTATCAAAAACTAGGTCTCTTTGCTCGCATATTATTCCTCTATCGATTGTACTTTGCGCAGCTATGGTCTTTCAGACTTTTTATATAAAAAAAGAAGTCAGCCAAACGCTCATCGAATCTTGCATCGAGATGGCGAAATCAAACATCGAACAATTCAAAATTCTGCGCGGGTATTACACTGAAAATGTCGTAAAAAAAGTGACAGCAAATCCTAATATGAAAGTCGGTTTTGATCACGTAGACAAAATGGATACCATTCCTCTTCCGGCAACGATGATTCATGATCTCAGCAAAAAATTTAGTGAAAAAAAATAACGGCGGTGCTGCGCTGAAGCTTTACAGTGACTTTCCTTTTCCGAATAGAAAAGATCGTCAACTGGATGAGTTTGCAATTCAAGCCATCGCAGAACTTAAAAAAAATCCTGAGTCTGTTTTCGTAAAATATGTGGATGATCCCGAAAAATCAATGGTCCGAGTTGCCGTAGCGGATAGAATGTCAGAGTCCTGCGTAGCCTGCCACAACAGTCATCCCCAATCTCCTTTTAAAGATTGGAAAGTAGGAGATGTCCGCGGAATTCTAGAAGTGCAAATTCCCACCTCTGTACAACTGGCGTCGACAAATAAGATGGTCCTTAAAACCACAGGCCTTAACATCGGTGTTTTTGTTCTCTTGCTGATCGTAATGGCTGTGATGACTTTCGTGTACACCGTAAAACCAAGTAAAAACATTCTTACAAAGTTCAAAAATACTTCGCAAAAAACTTATGAAGGCACTATTGATATTTCCAACGCATCTCAAATTGTGTCGAATGCTTCTGTTGAGCAGGCCGCAGCTATTGAGGAAACTGTGGCTTCTATTGAAGAACTCACCGCCATGGTAAAAAACAACACTGAAAGTGCTCAGCAAGCCGAAATCCTTTCAGAACAAAGTACAAAAGAAGCTGAAGAAGGTGAAAAAGAAATTAAAACTTTAGTTCAATCCATGAAAGCCCTTTCTGCGAGCTCTAAGAAAATCGAAGATATCATTACAGTAATTGACGATATTGCTTTCCAAACAAATCTTCTTGCTTTAAATGCCGCGGTAGAGGCCGCCCGAGCAGGCGAACAGGGAAAAGGTTTTGCTGTCGTTGCGGATGCCGTCCGCACGTTAGCACAAAGAAGTGCTGCGGCCGCGAAAGACATTACTGTTCTGATTCGAGAGAGTGTAGACAGCATTGAAAATGGAACAACGCTCGCTAACAATAGCGGAGATGTTCTAAATAAGATCGTTCACTCTATTCGCAAGGTCTCTGATTTCAATCAACAAATTTCGATCGCCAGTCGTGAGCAGACAACCGGGATTGAACAAATTGCGACTGTAATGAATGATCTTGATAAAACAACTCAACAAAATGCCTCGGCAGCAGAGCGGACGGCAGAACTTTCCAAAGATCTTGCAGAACAAGCTGAGATTATGAAAATTCTTTTAAAAGAGATGTCAGCTGTGATCGAGGGGAAAAAAAGCTCTTAATCGCATATTAATAAAAACGCGGTCCCTTATGAGTTCCGCGTTGGATCGCCGATGAAAGGCGTGGCCATGGTCGCGTTTCCCGCGCCGTCTGTCGCGCTCACCGTCGCCGATTCGGCATTTGTTGGAGCTGTGTAGACAGCCAGGCCGCACGAGGTGCTCAGTTGCGCGAAATTATTTTGAGTATAGGCGAAGTTATTCAGTTGTCCTGTACCGGAAGTCAGGCTGAAGGTAAACGGACAAAGACCTCCGTGACCATCCACGCAAACCTGGGCTCCGGCGGCATCTGTTACTCGCACAATTGCAGTGCGCGACAGATAGCTTGAGTCCATGGGGGAATTATAAATGCCCGTGGTTGAACTGATGTACTTTTCTGTAGCCTTTACACAAGCTTGAATAGCAGGCTCAAAAGGTACGGACACACTTATGGTAGCGCAGGTGCGCTACCATAAGTGTGTCCGTACCTTTCCGTACCTTTCCGTACCTTTCCGATTCCAACTCGTTTAAGCTCTCAAATTTTCGCTATTTTCCTGTGTCTCAGAATGTCCGTCTCATAGAGGGAATTCGTCCTGAAGTGATTAACTATCTTTCAGTCATTGTCGACAGATTGGTTGACACCCCCTCTTACCAACTTGAAAGAGTTCGTTCTCACAAGCGTTTCACTCTAGGAACTGATGAGTTTCAAGGGCTTAGGTCTTCGGCACGGCCCTTGAAGTATAGGTCTGTATCAGGAGGACGCGGATATGAAAACGAAACATCTCAAATCTACACTCGCAGTAATTACCGCAACGCTCACGTTGGTTCTATTTAATAACTTTGATTTCTTTAGCTGGCACAAGCCTGTGTCACCTTCTATTGAAGGCGTGAGCGAGGCTTCTCGCATCTCACATGCTAAAGAACTTTTGGGTCGCGGCTACTTCGGCAGTGATGCACAAAAAATCGAAGGCCGTAAATCATTGAACTATATGATCTACTCTAAAGTTCAAGCGCACTTGGCTCCACAATGGAAAGGCCATGCACGCGCTATCACTCGCACTGTGATCGCAGAGAGCGCTAAATATCACTTGGATCCGGTGTTCGTGCTTGCGGTTATCAAAACTGAAAGTAAGTTCAATCCATTGACTGTAGGTCGTTATGGCGAAATCGGTTTGATGCAAGTTAAACCAGATACGGCAGAATGGATCGCTAAGAAGTTTAAAATCGGTTGGAATGGTAAAAAGACTCTGCAAAACCCAGAGGCTAATATCAAAATCGGCTTGGCTTATATGAACTACTTGCGCACAAAGTTTAACGGTAAAGCTGTTCGCTACGTGAGTGCTTACAACATGGGCCCAGGTAACATGTTCCGTTTGATCGCAAAAAATGTGAAGCCTATGGAGTACAACTCAAGAGTGATGAAGAACTACCACGCTTTCTACTCAACTCTTGCCGACCGCTCTCTTGTAACAACTGTTGCAGCTAACTAATTAGCTTTTCCTCTAAAAGATAACGTCGGCAAAGGCCGGCGTTATCGGCAACTCCTCCAAGAACCTAAATCCCTTCTTCAAGAATCTCTAAATATGTGCTCCCTCAATAACGAACTACCTGAGTAGTGCACACATAAACACGACATCATCTCATTTTGAATATCCTGAATATAGAAAAGTTTTGTTTAGCTAAAATCCCTGTAAACTTTGAGAACTGACAGCGCTCAAACACAAGGGGAATGTTCATGCACACTGTTCGCAACGCCGTTCTTAGGCCGCTCTTTCAACTTTCTAAATCAACGAAACTTCTAAATACCATCTACATGCCCTGGATAAGCCCACCTCGCAGCTCTCGGATCTGTTGAAAAAGAATCGACTCAACCGAAGCTATTAAAATTCTTCCGTCATAAATAGGAGTATCCAGCTAATGAACGACTTTAAATTCCATTTATTCTCTCCCCACTACGTCCCAGAATCTCGAACAAAACTTTTCAATGACGTTTATCAGATATGGAAAAAGACCTTTGCTGAAGTTGTTGAGAGCCGAGGGGGGAAACTTGATCCTGACGATTTTTTCCGCGGCGACTATATTGCCGCCATCAGCAAAGACGACCAAGTGGTTTGCATCTGCCTTCTTTCCGTCTTTGACCTCAAACTCACTTCATCAAAAGAACATCACTATATACGTACTCTCAATGACTCCACGATCAACAAGCTCATCAGTAAAAATCAATCGCGTATCATGAGCTTGGAATATCTCAATGTCCTGCCGGAATGGCGAAAACACAATTCAGAAGTCAATTGGGCTGAAGTGATGTTAGGCCTGGGCAATAAACTGATGGACCAGTCCGTGGCGGATGGCTTGATCGGCATGCCGCGAATAGATCGCAAAGTCGATGAAGTGCTTTTGCGTCTTGGTGCCTACCCGATTCAAGATCCCGTCGACAAGATGGGCTACCCTTGTGCGATTCTGTTCTTCGATAAGCAGAAGAATCGCCATTTCGACAATCTCACCATTGAAAAGTATGTGCAAAGTCTTTGGAGAGACAAAGAGATGGTCGGAGAGACCTTCGGAATTGACCGCTTTCAATATCAGAAAACAGCATAACCAAAATAAATCGGCTTAACACAGTAACAATAAGGGACGTCTAATGAAAAACAAAACCGTGATCGAAGTTTTAAAACCGCGCCTTGAACAATTGGGTAAAAAGTTTGTTGATGCTCCATGGGGAGATCCCAACTTTTATGGCGCCTGGCTCGCGCAAACCACTTATTATGTTCGTCACTCAACTCGTCTGCTAGCCTTAGCGGGAGCACGCACCCCTCAGTCGAAGCAAGATTATCATGTTCGTTTTATCGAACATGCCGAAGAGGAAAAAGGACATGAAAATCTGACCTTATTGGATTTAAAACACTTAGGATTTAGTATTAATGACTTTCCAGAGTTCCCGACAACTCAGTCTTTCTATCAGACCCAGTACTATTGGATCGAGCACGAAAATCCCATGGCCTTCTTTGGCTACATTCTGCAGCTCGAATGTTTAGCCGCAAATTATTGTCCTGAGGCTCAGAAGATTGTAGAATCTCACTACGGCCCCAAGGGTGCTCACTTTATACGGGTTCATGGGAAGGACGACATTGAACATGTCGAGCAGGCCATTGCCAAAGTAGGAAAGCTGTCTATGGAAGATCAACAGGTGATCATCCATAATATGCTCCAAAGCTTTAGCAACTACGAAAACATGATTGCCGAATGCATCCAGCACGCAAAAATGAAAGCCGGCAAAAAAGCCGCTTAGTTCGGCGCCAGCGTCGCCCTTTCGAAGATAATAAACGCATCAACTTGTTTATTCTTAACGAGAGGGCTTACTAATTTTACCTCATAGGTCATAGACAAACAGTCCGCTGAGCGAATCTCTTTCAATAAATGTGGTTCAATCGGCGGGAAATATGTTCCTGTGACTTCACCCGAAATCACTTTAGAAACTGCATCAAAAATCTCCATGGTCTTCGCCGATTCACGTTCAAACAAACTCCACCACTCAAGCGAATGAAGCTCTTCAAAGGTGTAAGAGCAAAATTCGAAGAATTTAAAGTTTCTATAGAGCTGTCTATTTTCTGAAGAATAGATTTCTACGATATCATCGTCAGTAAGATGATTGAAGATGTCCGCGCGAGGAATAAGTCCCAATTTTTTAAAGGCTCTCCATGTAAAGCTTAAGTTGTCTTTTAACTTATAACCTTCACTCACCTGCTCTTGGCAAAGCTCTGCAAAGAATGTCAGGCTGCGCACAATTTCCGCTTTTTGATCATCGGCCAAGACGCTGAAGTATGGAAGCCCCTCGATGTAAGGTTTGCGATAAATGCCTTCTGCCGCAAGCATGACACAAACTTTTTGAGCGGCCATTTTAAACTGCTCATTCAACTGAAGTGATCTTGAACTTTGTGTTTTTACTACTTCCAATGACATTGCTAACTCCTACTTTAAAGACTGAAACTATTTTTTATAACTAACTCAAAGCCTTCGCTTCGATAACCACAATCATCGCTTCAGTCTTTTTATTTACCACAAGAGGGCTAAATAATCTGACACGATAAGAATTTGCAAGTTTATCTACGGAGGCAAGCTCCGTGACCATATGTTCTCTGATTTCAGAGAAGATATGAGTATCTACCGTATTACTGAAGATCTTCTGACTTTCCTCGATCAGCTGGCTCGTAATATTCGCGTCCCGAGAAAACAAATTCCACCACTCCAAAGAGTAAAGCTCTTCGATAGAGTAGGAACAGAAATCAAAATAACGAAAATTGCGATATAACTGACGACTTTCATTGTTGTAAATCTCAATGATATCGTCTTCCTTGATCAAAGAAAAAAGATCCGACTTAGGCGCATAGCCTAATTTACCCAGGGCCTTCCATGTAAACGATAAATTGTCGCGAAGACTTTGCCCTTCAGACATTTGCTCTTCACACAACTCAAGATAGAATTTGACGTTCTTAATGATATCCAACTGTTTGTCAGCTGAAAGCTTTCCGAAATGTGGTAAGCCTTGAACAAACGGACGAACGCGCATTCCTTGAGTGCTGAAGATCATAGAAAGTCGTTGAGCCACGCGTTTAAACTCTTCGTGAATGAGCTGCATTGCCAGCAAAGAGTTTGATATCCCTTTAACATTAAATTCCACTAGAACGTCCTTAACTGTTTCGGAACAGAGTCAGGCCTATAATTTCATTTTTTAATGATAGAAATCAATCGTTTCGGGCCAATGAAGGCCTACATTACAGAAATTTTAGATTAACAAACTGATGTGAATTTAATACTTGAAAAATAGAAAGGGACCGCGAGGGTCCCTTTCTATTGAAAATACGAATATTTTTATTTTCAAACTCTAAGATTAAGTATTCTTAGAAAGGAAATCTACGATGGCATCTTTTGGATGATTACCAACAAGCTGACCTACTTCGCTGCCACCTTTGAAAAGCAACATCGCAGGAATGCCGCGGATACCATACTTGCCTGGAGTACCAGGATTCTCATCCACGTTTACTTTTACGATTTTAACTTTAGTAGCCAACTCTTGAGCAACTTCTTCAAGCTTAGGAGCTAATGCGCGACAAGGTCCGCACCACTCTGCCCAAAAATCAACTAACACTGGAGTTTGAGAATTTAGAACTTCTGCTTCAAAAGAACTGTCTGTAACTGCTTTTGTAAATGTGCCCATTACGGCCTCCGTCTGTGACTAACTTATCACACAAATTAAATATGAACACGGAAACCTTATAGTCAAGGCCCCGAGGGATCAATCACTTTCTGAGCGCTTTGGCTTGCGAAAGAAGAGCGTTTTGGGGGCCAAAATGGCGATCACTTTGCCCGATTTTTAGCACTTATTTTTTAAAAAGAGCTTTCGTAAACTCTCGGCGCAACTTATCAAGTTCATTGATATTTTCGTTGTCCCAATCCGCCGTAAGTTCCCTTTGGCGACGACGCGCCTCAACTCGAGTCAGGGTACTTTTCGGAGCGACTTTCACATCATTGACCAGAGCCGAGTATTTCTTCATTTTCTCATTCAGCTTATCTTGGGCCTTTTTCAGATCCAATAGAGCGTGCTCTTGCTCTGGAGATGCCTGATCGCTGGGCAAATTGGTCGCCACTTCGACGCGCTCAACCTCTGGAGCCCCACCACCTAGCAGTTCACGCTCAAAGGCCTTAAGATCCACGTCAGGGAAAGCTTGCTCTTCCCCGCTCTCAGAACCCCCAGAAGAGAACCCCTCACGGTCCACTGACTGCATGCGTTCACCAAATTTGAAGCGCATGCTTTCTTTTTTATTCTCAGTATTTAGATCGAAAGCCTGCGAACCTTCTTGAGCCTCATTTGTTTCAGAGTTGAGATTAAAAGAAGCTTCTTTCCCTTCAGACTCCGTGGATCCTTTGACGTAAATTGCTTCCGCCTCTGTCCCCGCTTTTCCCGCAACATTTGTAACGCCGGTTTTTTGCGGACTCTCGACATGCATGGATTTATTCAGACGCTCTAGTAAAAGAGACTCATCATGCCCGAGCAGTTTCGCTAAAACTTGCAGAATTCTTAGCGGCGCCACCGGGGCCTCAAGAATCATATCGACACGGATTTTAATCAAATCCTGCGGAGATGGTTTGAAATTCGCAGGAAAAATAAGCACCGCCTTACCCGGCCAGCGCGCCATTTCCTTTAAACGCTTCCCAACCCCCAGGGAACTAACTTTACCGCCACGGCCAGAGCCGATGACAACATCTGGGTTGAAAGAAAGCATTTGTTCCGCGACTGCGTACTCGCTCGACAAACCGATAACATCGAAACCGACTTTTTTTAAAGTCGACTCCACACTCATCAAGTCTGCGTAGTCCTCGTACACCAAAAGAATCTTATTCATGTCACTATTGTCAGATAAGGACTGTTCAGCGTCAATAAGCCTTCTACTAGCTGTCTACTGGACATTGGGCGCGATGACTCCGCATAAAGCACCATATACAATACGCGAAGGATAAGGCCCGGAACTGCCCAATTGGAGAGTCATGTTCAGTATTTTTAATGGCAAAAAAGCCGCGCAGTACATTTTTTTTGAGATGCTTCCCAGTTTCATTCTTGGACTCTTGGTCTTCATTTCAATCATCCTCATGTTTCAGGTTCTGCGCCTGACCGAATTTGCCCTGGTTCATGGCGTGGCTTTAAAAGTTATTGGCGAAATCATTGGCTATGTTGTCATCTCTCTTTTGCCGGTTCTTTTTCCAATGGCTTTGTTGTTTTCAGTACTTCTCACCTATGGACGACTTAGCCAAGACTCTGAAGTCGTTGCGATGAAAGCCAGCGGACTGAGCATGGGCACGCTGATTTTACCTGCTGTGGTGTTGGCTCTTTTGGTCGGAATTATTTCAGCGCAAACTTCCTTTGTTATAGCGCCCTGGGGCAATCGACAGTTCGAGGTTTTGTTCAGCCGACTCGCGAACACCAAAGCCACAGCAGTCATCAAAGAAGGAACATTTGCAGAAGGCTTCTTTGACATGGTTGTTTACGCCAACGAAGTCGATTCAAAAAAAGGACTGCTAAAAAAAGTTTTCATCTATGATGAAAAAAATGGCGAAGTTCCTCTAACTATTATCGCCAAAGATGGATCGATCCTTCCCGACCCAGATCGCCCAGGCCAAGAAGTTTTACTGCGCCTGAATAATGGCGAAATCCATCGCCAAGCGAAGACTCACACCAAAATCAGTTTTGACTCTTATGATGTGCATTTTGCTGAACCGGATTACACCGAAGAAAAAGCCAAGTCGCCTCAATCCTTAACTATTCAAGAGGTGGCCTCGCGCCTTAAAGAAGACATTAAAGATCCCGAGCAACGTCGCATTCTTGAAACAGAACTTCACAAGCGCTGGGCCATTTCTGTTCTGTGCATCGTCTTTTCCTTGATTGGCGTGGGTTTGGGAACGACGACAAATCGTCGCGCGGCCAAAGCCGGAGGGATGAGTCTTTGCATCGGATTGATTATCTTCTATTGGATTTTGTATGTGGCAGCTGAGGGCGCAGCAAGAAGTGGCGCAATCCCTGTCCCCATCGCCATTTGGGCACCGAACGTCATCTTTGGTCTTCTAGGATTCGAAGCCCTTCGCAGAAATTGGAATTAAAACAAAAAAGCCAAATCGACAAAACGATTTGGCTTTTTTTAATTCTCTTTATCTATTTTTAAAATTGTTTTTTAAGAGTGCGACTGGGTCGTCGATAAGGGCAGAGGCATTACTTAGAAGAGTCCAAAAATTAGAGACGATGCAGTAGCGTCCTTACCACCACGGTCATCCTTGACCACATCGCCCCTCCCTTAACTGAAAGTTTAGGGGTAAGTGCCCGAGACTTGCAAAAGAATTTTTTAGATGATTTCATTTTTTTCGCAGCAATTTTGACATCTTACATACACCACTAGCCCTAGTGTGGCAAACCATCCAAACCCCCAACCCCTACTGAGGCCACTTTTTCACTTAATAACTCAGAGTGAAAGAACATGGATAAATCTTGAGCATCCCGAACCATAACAGCCCCCTCACTTAACAAATCCAAGGATCCGACAAAATGTGGATCCTGGGGATGTCCCGGCACAACCCACACAGGTCGCCCCAACTGCACCGCTTGATTTGCCGTGATCAAAGTTCCACTGCGCCTTCGGGCCTCCACCAACAAAGTCGCCGAACCTAAAGCCGCTATCAGTCGATTGCGATGGTGAAAGAGATGCTTATGCATCTTCTGCCCGTGTTCGTATTCACTTAAGAAACATCCGCCGCCATCCAACACAGGACGAATCCATTCCTTCAAACTGTCGGGATACATCTCCCCTAAACCTGAAGGCAGGACGACCACCGTTGGACATTTTTTTCGAAGCGCGACTCCATGGGCTTTTTGATCAATGCCGCGGGCCCCGCCACTTACGATCAAGGGCTGCTCTAGATCGCAGAACTCGGCCAATTCCTTTTCCATCCAGCGCAAAGATTCATAGCTGGGCTCGCGACTTCCAACCACCGCCAAACTTCGCTGCATCAGCCACACCGGGGCCCCTAAAAAACTTAAGGTCAATGGAGGATCTGCCATCAAATAGCAACTAGGCGGATAAAGATCTTCACCGTAAACAACGAACTGCACGCCTTGCAGTTTATGTTTCAAAGCCTCTTCAGCGATTTGACGAAGCAACTTCAGACTGTCATCCAAAGTGAAAGACATCATTGGTAGACACTCTTTGAACATCCTCAAAAGGTTTTCCACACTCAGACTTCCACTTTTACCTAAGCGAAAATAGAGCTGATGAACTTCATCACGATGTTTTTTATAGTGGGGATGATTTTTTATTAGTTGAGAAAAAGCGAATAGATCTGTCATGAAATAAAAAGGCCTGCAATTTTGCAGGCCCTCTTATTTCATCTTAAAGCGTTAGGTCAGAGTCATCTGTTCCGCCGCTCGGCGAAGTGGATGACGGCGTGTTTTCCATTTCAAATTCTTTTTCCAGATCATTTCCAGGCTCCACAGCCGGGGCACCATGGCCTTCAACCGCCGGACTTGAAACTGCTGGGCTATTCATCGCTTGTTTAGAAACCTCGCCGATATAGTCGCCCTTAAGAACGTCATCGCTGGTTTTCGTAATATAAGCTGTCGCAAAATTAGGCGTCGCCTTCACAATTTTCACAACGCCAATTTGGCGATCATTTTGAATGGCATCGGTTTGACGATTACGAACTGCTTCGTCCGCAAAGATTCCAAAACTTTGTCCTTCAGAGAATCCTTGATTCGTACCACCGTCCAAAAAGATCAAACTGTTCGATCCGAACAAAGATCTGCTGCTGCCAAACTGTCCGCCGATAATACGCGCTCCAGCACCTGAAGACATCGCACCCGCCGATGGATCAATCATCGGCAACTGACCTGGGGTTAGTAAAGAGCCCACTTCCACCGGCTGAATCGCTTTCTTCACAATGGCTCGGTAGATATTTTTTTGACTATTCACGCGCTCCAGAATTTCAATCTGCCCTTGCACTTCAACCATCTGGGCTTTGCGATCTTTTTTACGAGGATCTTCAATTTGCGCCAGGTTCTTTTGCGCAATAAAGTCTTTGCCACCTTCTTGATCCAAACGCACATAGATATACACAAAATCACCGGCTGATTTAAGGTCCAACTCGGTCGCAGTGACAACACCAACTCCGACCACCGGAGAATCGTTCAAGTAATACCCCAAGTACTCAAGTCCCTTAGAAACATTTTTTGGAGGAACTTCAATTTCCAAAGCAGATTTTTGATTCATGTCGACACCGAAACGACGGGACGGCAAACTGCCAGGAAGTGCTTGTAAAACCGGAGCCCCTTTTTTCTTGTGCGCAGGCATTGCGACCAGACCAGCCGCTCCGGGAGCAGCTGCTTTCGATGCGTCGACAACAGCATCTTTGTCAGCCTTCGTCGCTGAAAGCTCCACAGTTGGAGCGTCATTCATGTCACCCGCAAAAAAACGAATGGACATTGATGGATCAATCTCATGGGGATTGCCAATGGCTCCGTTGTTGAAAGACCAAATTTTTGGCCAGAAGTTCGGATCGCCAAAGAAGGTGGTTGAAATATCCCAAAGAGTATTCCCTTTTTGGACTTGATACGTTTCTGCCTGCCTTTTCCCAACCGCTTTTTCCCAAGCTTCTACAGACGTGGGTTGTTCATTGTATTTCTTGTAAATGCGATTGAACTCAGCCTCGCGGGACATATCAGGCTCATTGCCCATAGGTGATGCTGGCGTTGCCGCTTCTTGCTTAGCCGATACTGGAGGAGGAATGTCTGAAGGCAGCGGCGCATGTTCTTTCTTAGCTTCTGCACCCGCTTCTGGAATTTCTTTGAATTCTGGGACCGTAGGTTCCACAACTTCTTGTTGCTTCTTAGGCTCGAGAACATCCAAGGGATCTGCATCCCAATTTGAATTCTGAGATCCGTCTTGGGCTTTCGCCACAAGAGCACAAAATATCATCGCCAACAATACAGGGAACTTGGTGTTTTTCACAGTGTCTTCCTTAACTTTGCGAAAAATGCTTTTCTACTTTTACTTCTTCAGTGCTTTGAACTTAGCAAAGCCATGATACTTTTAGTTTAACATTTTTAGTTCAGCGTTAGCTCTGAATGACTCCGGGCTGCCTGGATACTTTGATCGCACTTCCAGCAACGAGCGTTTTGCGTACTCACCAAGATTCATTTTTTTATAGGTCATTGCTTTTGCAAATGTCGCTGCCGTGACTTTATCACTCTTCGGATATTCTTTTTCCACACGGCCAAAGAAACGGATCGCCTCTGGATAATTATTGTGATTCACAGCTAATTTACCAGCCAAGTACAGGGCATTGTCTGCGTAGGAACTGTTTGGGAACCGACTCATCATACTTTGCAAACGACTCTTGAAAGCGATTTCGTCATCTGCTTCAAAGGCGCCTACCATTTCAGCATAAAGCTTCATATCACTTTCTTTAGAAACGTCTTTACCCGTCAGCTCAACAAGCAGTTGCTGTTCCTTCAAATCCTTGTAGGATGGCTTCTGATTCATGTTAGTTGACTGACTCGTTGTACTGCCAACGCGAGCATGCAATGCCAAAGGTAAGCTTAAAAATACAGTTGCTGCTAAAAGTCTAAGTTGCTTCATCTATGTACACCCCTTGATCTTTCTCCAGTATGACACGGTTAGAGAATTGCAAACAAGCAGGACTTATCCACATAAAATGTTGAGTTATTGTAATGCTAGACCTTAGACCTGTTTGTTTTCAAGGGTTTCAGCTGATTGCCACCTCTTTAGGCACATCATAACTATATGTAATAACTTAGTTATATTAAAAATAAGTAGCAATTTTAAGCGCCCGAATTTCAGATCTTAAAATCCGTCCCTAGGAGACGCATAGGGACCACGACAGATTATTTTAGAAATCATGACTGAACTGAAATTTGCTAAGTGTCTGATTCCATGATCATTCTACTTTTTCTTGCTTTAGCCTTAAGCAATTCTAATTCCTCTAGCTTGCTGAAAAATACGTCAGAACTTGCAACAATCTTTCATCAGAAATGTGTACAGATTCTTCCGACAGAGTCTGTAAATCGCAAAACTCTGTCATCACTTTTGTGTGGTGAAAATATCACAGACACAGAGCTTAAAGAAAATTTGGTGAAGACTTCTTTGATTCACATCTTTGTTATTTCTGGTTCGCATCTTATTTTGCTTGATGAGCTTTTGAGCATTTTAAGAATTCCAGCAATTGTAAGATTCTTTTTTCTGAGTATTTACTCTCTTGCCGTTGGCTGGCAGCCACCCGCCGTGCGTGCGCTGATTGCACTCGGAGTGCGCATTTTATTTCGTCGTTGGAACTGGAAATTTCCCTCTGATCTAACCTCTCTTATCGCCGGCATGGCGACACTGGCACTTTTTCCGGAGTGGTGGAATTCACTATCGCTGGTGATGAGTTGGTGCGCGGCACTCGCTCTGTGTTGGGTTTCTGTTTTAAAAATTAAAAATAAATTCTCTGCTCTTTTGATTTCGCAGTTGGCGATTTTTCTATTTATGAGTGCTCCGCTTTGGGGACTGGGAACTTTGCATCCTTTAAGCTTACTCTATAATTTGCTCCTTGCGCCGGTTGTCGCTTTTCTGCTTTTGCCCTTGGCTTTTTTTGCTTCGCTCATCCATCCTTTGGTGCCCATTTTTGATGTTGTCATGAACGCATTCAATGTCCTTTTAAAAATCGTGGCAGAGCCCATCACCATGACTCGCGGAACCGCCCCAGCCATTGGCCTGCTTTGGATGTGGGTCTTTGCCTGGCACATTTTCTTCCATCTTTTACGTTTGCGATTTTATCAAGGAAGGGATCGCTCAAGATGAAAAGCTTTTTCGATTTACTTTTAAGACAAAGTCTTTTCATCGCCACTTTTCTTTTAATCAGTCTAAGTGCCAGTCCCTTAAGGCGCGACTTCTTACAAAACTTTATAATCGTCTGGAATGTCGGCCAAGGACAGTGGGTCACGGCCTTACGTGAAGAAACGTGTCTTCATTTTGATGTTGGTGGCGAGTTCTTTCCGTGGAAGAAACTTTCGGGCACATGCAAATCCAAAGAAAACCAAATCTTCTTAAGTCACTGGGACTGGGATCACATCGGAGGCTTGTCCCGCTGGCCCTCATCATGGTCCGCCTGCATAGCTCTGGCTCCCTCAGGAAAAAGTTCTAAACATAAAACCAAAATCTTAGAGCGTTTTACAGAGTGCACACAAAGTGAAAAAGGTCTGCAACAATGGTCTCCCGCAAACGCCGCATCGTTGAAGGACACCAATTCAGCAAGCCACGTCGTAAACTATTCAAACTTCCTCATGCCCGGAGACTCTCCAAAATTGCAAGAGCACACCTGGAAAGAAATAAACTGGATTGCGCAAACTAGGGTCCTAGTCTTAGGCCACCACGGCAGCCGTACAAGCACCTCACCGGAACTCTTGGACAGACTGCCCCACCTGCAAATGGCCATCGCCTCGGCCCGCTGGGCTCGCTACCGCCACCCCCATGCCGAAACCGAAAGCCTTTTGAAACGGCATCACATCCCTCTTCTTAGAACAGAAGATTGGGGAAACATTTGGTTTGAGCAATAATTCGGTACTATCTGGCTTTAAAATACAGAGCAGCCCATATGAATCATCCATTCGAGGCCCCATCACGGGCCATCACGGAGCATAAACATGTGTATTGAAATTCAGTAATCTCGGAAACCCACAGAACCCCTCATTGAAGCCTTCCTTTCATCCGATAGGAAATGCAAAAGGACGTTCTATGACAAAGCCATATCTGCAAAGCCTCGTACTTCTGTTGGGTGTTTTCCTCTGCTTCACAACCAAGAGCTATGGACAAAACATGGTGGGTGAATTGGATGAAAAGTTTCACCTTGAAAAATCCATCTCCGAGCGTTTGGAACAAACTCTTAAAACTCGTCTGGATAAAAAATATTTTGATATCACGGTGGAAGCCAAATTAAAGCGCAAGTCCACTGTCACTTCTGGCCGGGCTCGCCAAAATCCAGGGAGTGTATCTGATCCTGAAGAAATCCAGAAATGGTACACAGGTGAGTTAAATCAAATCTCACGAATGAAGAATTCCAATGTTGATAGCGCGCGCCCTTTTGAATTGGAATCTTTGATGGTGACATTGAGCTTGTCAGATCAGGTGAGCGCTCAATACAACGAAGATCTGCACAAATGGCTTCAGCAGTGGGTCCAATCCAGCTTCGGCAGCAAAGGCGAAGCTCAGGTCATCACTCGTCCATCAAATATCTTAACTCCCCTTGAAGAGCCCCATGGTTTCTGGCACTGGAGTGAAATCAGTCGCTTTCAGAATCTTTTAGGAATGCTCTTTTTAAGTTTGGCTTTTGTGCTGGGTAAAACTTTTCAGGGACGCATAGTGAAAGCGTCAGAAAAAATGAGTGAGCCTGCTAAGACGGATGGGGCCGAACAAATCGAACTGATTCGAAATTTAAAAATCAAAATTGCAGTTGTCAGCCCTGCCATAAAAAATCGCGTCTCAGAACTGATGATGCAGTGGTGTGACAAAGAGTCGCAAAGCTATCTTAAGGTCGCAGCTCTTTTAGAGGCATTAAGTGAAGGTGGGGCTGCCGTAAACGGAGCTACGCTCCCTTCCATTCCCAGCCTCCCGACACAGGCTCATCTATATTTACCCAAGGCTTTAGCAAATCTGCAAGAATTGGAGTTGTCTCTGCAAGTAAGCCTTTATCAAGAAATTTATCGTGACCTTTTGGCCGGTGCCGAGCCCCTTGAAAAAGAGCCCCGCCATATTGACTTTGAATTTGTCTCAAGTTGGAGTGACGAAGAACTTAAAGAAGTTTTTCAAATTCTATCCGAGCCTCAGCAAGTCGCTCTGTTAACCCGTCTTCCGCAAAGTTTGCGCAAACGTTATTCACAAATTGCAGATCAAGATCACTTGCGCCGAATCCTGCGTTGCTCTTTAAGCCAACATGAAACCTCAGATGAAGAACTCTTAAAGGAACTTCAGAAGTTACAAAGTAAAAAACAAACACCAGCCCTATCGAATGGCGACATGGCCCTTAAGCTGGCGAAGCTGCGAGAAGTTTGGTCGGTCTTTTCGCCCCTCGAAGAAGCTTTGTGGATGCATCAAGTAGTCACTCTTTATCCCGAAGCAAAAGAGATCCTCTCGCGTGATTCGACACCGCTGGCTCTGTTGTCTGACTGGCCACCTGAAACCCTTCGCAAACTGTGCTTGGCGACAAAGACTCGCGAGCTTGCTGCGGCGGCCAAATGCCTGCCCTTTTTAGCAGCTAGTATTTTTCAAGTGTGTGGAGAGTCCCAGCGCATGGAAATACAAAAGGAAATGGAACAACTGGAAGAACCTAAGTTGAATCAGGTATTCGAAAAATTCGTGGCCACTTTCGAACAGTTTATTTCGGTCGAAACCAACCACCGACCACAAAACGTCCGTCAGCACCTTAAAGCCGTAGCTTAAGCGGAAATAAAAAAGGGAGTCCGAAGACCTTACTATTACCCACAATTCTAACGAATTGTGGGTTTTGTATTTATAGGGTGAGGATTTCATATACGTCTACTGCAGACATTAGCTTTAGCCATCCAGTCCAAATACTTTTAAT
>JACXTT010000398.1_pt1 | contig 73031 bp, 54 predicted proteins | sample 9270951 | NCBI WGS metagenome assembly JACXTT01 (sample SAMN15532306, study PRJNA645909) | rock metagenome | isolation source: weathered quartz diorite | place: Puerto Rico | collected 2017-06-21
TGGAGCCAGAATCAGTTCTGGGGGCTTACGGCCTTCTTTGGTGGTGTCACTGAGTTGAGAGGCTCCCGGGTGATCGTAGATACTCTGGGGCCGGACCATCCCGACAAGTCCCGCGATATGACGGTCCTCCACCCTCGGACCAAGGAAAGGGTTGTGCCGGCCTACCTGAGCGGCGAGCAGCTACCGCGGACACAATGGAGCGACCCGCGGATGGAGTTAGCCCGTTGGGTAGTGAACCACCCTTACTTCGCCGAAGCTACGGCAAATCGGATCTGGGGCTACTTCTTCGGCCGGGGTATTGTCGAGCCGGTGGATGACTTTCGAAGCACCAATCCGCCCACGCATCCCGAGCTGCTTGCCGCTCTGGCCTCGGATCTCAAGAGCCATGATTACGATCTGAAGCACCTGATGCGGACCATCATGCAGTCCCGGACTTATCAGTTGTCCGGAACGCCCAACGAAACGAATCGTGATGACAGGATCAACTACTCGCGGGCACAGCCACGGGCGCTTGAGGCCGCCGTCCTGCTGGATGCGATTTCAAGCGCCACCGGCGTGCCCGAGGACTTCCGCTACCACTGGATGGCCGGCGGCGGCGATCCCGAACCTGCCGCGCGTGCCGTGCAAATGATCCCCGACGTGTGTCCTTCCCAGTTCATGGACGCTTTTGGCCGGTCGATGCGCAAAACTCCGCCGTCGGGAGCGCCGCAGCCGAACCTGAGCCAGGCCATGCATATGATAGCGGGCGAAACCTACACATCCAAGATTTCTCGCGAAGGGGGACGGCTGGCAAAGATGCTGAGCAGCGGCGCCTCCGGCGAAGCCATCCTGGAAGAGTTCTACCTGGCTGCCTTAAGCCGTCAACCGTCTGCCGCGGAAAAACGGTCGCTTTTACAGTTGCTGGCGGACCACCCGGCCCGGCGGCAGTCCGAGCTTGAGGGATTGGTATGGGCGATAATCAGTTCCAGGGAGTTCGCCTATAACCATTAGGCCAACCATTCGGAAAGCACCGCAATGAACAGGCCAGCCATCACCCGGCAATCGTTCCTCCGCGCGGGCGCGCTTAGCTTCTTGGGCGCCACGCACGTGGACCTGTTGCGCCTGGCGGGCTCGGAAGCCTTCGCGGCCAGCACACCCGGCAAAGCCAAGGGCTGCATTCTGCTGTGGCTTGAAGGCGGCGTCAGCCACCTCGACTCCTGGGACGTTAAAGCCAATAGCGGTTTCAGACCCATCGCGACGAATGCCCCCGGCGTGCAGATTTCCGAGATTTTTCCCGGTGTCGCCAGACACATGGACAAGCTGTCTGTCATCCGCTCCATGCGCACGCAGGAACGCAATCATCCGCAGGGAACCATCGAGACGTTGTGCGGCCACCGGCCTAACCCCGCGTTGAAGTTCCCGAGCGTCGGCTCCATCGTCTCGAAGGAGCTGGGTTCGCGTGATAACATGCCGCCGTTTGTCGTAGTCCCGCTGCCGACGGAAGGCGACTTCTTCAACTACGAAGAGGCGTACCGCTCCGGCTTCCTTGGGCCCGCCTATGACTCGATGATCCTGCCCGACCCGAGCAAGCCCGATTTCGTCGTGCCCGACCTCAGCCTGCCCAAATCCATTTCGGCCGAGGCGATTGACGACCGGCGCACGATGCTCAAGATCGTCGATCGGTACTACCGCCAAAAAGAAAACACCGCCGAGTTCGCCAAAATGGACACGTTCCACGAACAGGCCCTCAAGATGATCCTTTCTCCGCACGTGAAGGAGGCGTTCAACATCTCCCGGGAATCCGAAAAAACGCGCGACCGCTATGGTCGCACTCGGGTGGGACAAAGCGTGCTCTTGGCGAGGCGGCTGGTCGAGGCGGGATGCCGTTTTGTTACGGCCGCGGGATACACGCATGGACAATGGGACACACATGGCGAGAATGACAAGCGGTTGCGCGACACGCTGGCGCCGATGCTCGATCAAAGTCTCTCCGCTCTAATGGAAGATTTGGCGCAGCGCGGCTTACTCGAATCGACTGTGGTCTTGGTTACTGGAGAATTCGGACGGACTCCCACCATCAACCCCAATCGGGGACGCGATCATTGGCCCGACTGTTGGTCGCTACTGGTTGGCGGCGGCGGAATTGAGGGCGGGCGCGTTGTCGGGGCCAGCGACGAACGCGGGGCCAATGTTGCGGAGCGTCCCGTATCGACGGGAGACTTGTACGCAACCATTTACAAAGCCATGGGAATCGATTGGACCAAGACTTACATGTCTCCCATCGGGCGTCCGGTCTACATAGCCAACGGCTTTGAGGACAAGATGGGCGAGCCTTTGAAAGAGTTGATCTAGTTTCCCGTCCTGGAAACTCGTCAAAGGGCCTCAACTTCCCAGAACGCCGTTCGCGCCGACTTCCGGATGGCGTGATCCACCCGGAACCATCGGCGGTTCTCTCTAGATCCGCTCCTCCAAGACGATCGTCACGGTGTCGCCTGCCTCCTTCCCGATGACTTGGCGAAGCTCGGATCTCACTGGCAGTTTATGCCTGCCGTCGCCCAGGGCCATAAAGGCGCTTTGGAATGGATGACCATCAATCTTGCCCCGGACCTTAACCAGACCGCGAGTACCAAAGAACTCGACTGAGTCAGGCCAGACTACGTAACTCCATCCACCCTTTTCGGCGCTCTTCTGTAGGGTTGCGGTGAACGCTTTCTTGATCGTCCCTGGTCTCTCGCGCTTACTGTTCCGTGTGGGCATGAAAACCTCCTTTCGACTCCTTCATCTCTTAGTCGAACGAGAAGGGCTGAAATCGACACAGGGATGCACAATTCCAAAAACAACTCACCGCTCACGCGAGTGTTTACCCGCAAATCGCCGCGCAACGCCCGGCCTCGTGCGCCCTCCGCCAACCGGCGCCGTGTACATCAGGGTGCAGCATCTCCACGCGGCCCGCGTCCCCCCTCCGGCTCGCCTGCCGGTCGCGGCGACGGTTACCTGCTATTGGCGCGGGAACTGGAGTGATAATACCTGAAAGAGGCCACTATGACCGTCGAAATCAAGCGCTGTTTCTTTTGACGCGACATCCAGGCGCGGGCCGTGAGCCTGAAAGCGAGCATCGAAGCCAAACTGAAGATTCCCACTCGCATCCGCCTGGGCGGGCCAGGCGCATTAGACGTTTTCGTCGAAAAGCAGAGAATCTATTCCAAGAAGCAGACGGGCCGGCTGCCGGCCGCGGACGAGATCATTGAGCTGCTTCGCGACCGCGGGTGAGGATTGATGCAGGCCGCTGGGCGGCCACTTGGAAGTAATCCACATGAGCTAGACGTGATCCTCCGTCGTGATTTTAGCCAAGCGGATCGACGCTCGTGCCAACTGCCACGGCCACCCAGATTCTGGCCACCGGCCGGCCGCAAGTATCCGGGATTTCAAATTTCCAGGGAGCAATTCGGCACAGCACTTCGGCTGGTAACCGGTTTGGCTGCGTTCCACTTAGCAACTCGATACATCCAGCACGGCTACGTCGGGCTGGGGAGAGTCATGATCCGTTCCGGCAATAACGGCGGCACGCGCAGACAAGCGAGCAACAACCTCAGCGAAGGACAAGTAGTTGCCCCCTGTATCCTCCCAGCCTTTCGGGCGCGCGTTCTGGTGAACCAGAAGCAGAACACCGTATCGTCCGTCGCTAGCACGTAAATAGCGTCCGCACAATTGAACTTCCAGCGCATCGTCGAGTTCCCTTAGAGCCCAGCTTTCAGCCACTTTAATCTCCATCGCGACGCTAGCGTCCGTCGCCTTCGCGCGAATCCGAACATCGGGTTCCTTTTCATTGATGACGTGCGGTTCGCGTTCCACCGAAAACGCCCGACCCTGCTTTAAGCGAAGCCGGTCGGCAACCCAGTTCTGCACATCGACCTCTTTGGGACGCGATTTCAGTGTGAGCCCCTGAGCGAAGTCCCCATGCAGAAGGTCGCGCTGCATGACTTCCAGGCGGCTAACAAGCACCGACCGTAGGTCTTTCGCCGTCCGCGGCGCAGTCTCGTGGTGCTCCTCAAAGGCGAGTGGCTCAGACGGCACCCATGGGGCGCCTTCCGAATCCTGAATTGCCCTGTCTTTCGCAAGCGCGCGCAGCCGTGCAGACGGTATCGGGCAATTCGGATTACTTTGGAGTCGAAGCAACGCTTGGTAGGTTGCCGCACACGGCGTTTTCGCAAACCGGCTGAAAACAGCGCTACGTGCATGGTCTGCGTTATCGTTTTCATTCATTCGGTACACGACTCCAGCCGGTCGGCTCTGGCCGGCGATGGGCCTTTGGGTTTGGAAGGTAAGCCGAACAAGTTCGTCCAGTGTCTCCGCAGGCACGTCAGTTGTATTGAATACCGAACCTGAGGTCGAATCACCGAACGAAGCTAAAAGAAAGCGATCCACAAGTGCGGTCTGCTCATCGGCATTCCCAAGGACGACTCTTGCAGCCAGGACTTTGGTGGCCGCCTTCGGGTCGAGACAGAAAACTGCGGCGAGGTACTGCACGGCGGCGGCAACGTCAGCTTCCCTTTCAAATCGCTCAGTCCCAAGCTTTACAAATCTAGGTGCCTGCTCCTGCGGGATTCCCCTCACGATAATGTGCAGTACGAGGGATAGAGCACCGAGCGGCATCTGCGCTCTCATCTCCAGTTCATCAAGTAGCCCTGGCGCGAGAAGTTCGACGATTACTTCACCGGCATGCGCCACATTGTGCAACGTGTCGCGATGAGCCGGTTCGGTCCGTTTGATCTCATCCAGGATCTCCGCCATTACGACGGCGCGCACCTCGACCGACCTTGCAACGGCCAACTCTGACATCCAGCGCGGGAATCCGTTAATCTCCAGAGTCGCATAGCCAGCGGCCCGCGTCGCCTCAATAGAAGACACTCGGTTAGCCCAGCCACTGACGCTTGCGGCCTCCAGCGTCACCCCTGTCAGTCCCATCACGTTAACCCATTTGACGGTATTGCGCTCTTCGGCAGGTCCTTGGCTTCTGAGCAAAGGTGGGGAATTCCGCCAATGCGCGATCAGGCCCGCCCCGACGGCCTCTGCTACTTCAGCCCCTGCAATCCTCTCCAACGGAGCAACACTCTCGATGGCATAGCGGGACTGGCCGCTTGCCCCATTCAGGAGCCGCCAGAGATCAAGCAATTCTGAATTGAGGCCGGACGGAGGCGGAATCCTTAGTTTTCCAATTCGCTCCTGATCGTTCCGCAACTCCCGGATGAAGTCAATCCAGGATTGGTCCCGTTTAGCCCGCTCTGCAGCGTTCCCGCTCTCGATTTTCTTGATCTTACGCTCCATCTTTAGGCGCTCGCGTGAAGGCTTTCGTGGTTCCGTCAGTTCGCGATAGACCGCGGATGCCACCGCGTCCGAACTGACGGCTGAAGAAATCTTTTCGAGCATTCCGCGTGGCTCGCCCGCTGATCTGCAAATAGTCAGCGCTGCGTCGACTGCCAGTCGGCGATCATCCGCATCCATCGCCAGGCCCTCCGCGAGTAGCCAGTCCAAATCCTCGACCTGAAGGCCAGCCGGATAGCCCAAATTCTCCATTTGCCAGAGTTGATCGATCCTCTGTCGCAGATGTGAAGAGCTCCGAAGGTTGTGGGCGACGCGCCAGAAGGCAGTCCGACGCCGTGCACCCGTCCGATGCAGCTCTTTCAGCGCAGAATTGGCGCTTGCCTGAACACGTGTTCCATGGTCCCGGTTACAAATACGAAGGATCGCGTCAACAGCAACTTCGGGTGCACTATCAGGCTGGCTCACCTGCAACAGGCTCCGCGCCGCCGCCGCCATGGCCGGGAAATACGCCGCCTCACGCTTGCTGGGCGGATACAGGGCATGCTCGCCCAACTCGCCGCCTACCTGCGTAAGCAACCCACGAAGCAGGTTCTCAAGATCAGAGTGAGCGTTGAGCTTTTCGATAAGGAGTGGACCCTCTGCATCAAATTCGATGCCACCACCTTCACTCGATACATTCGTTGCTTCCAAAATCTCCAGCAATTCCGGCACGCCAATCAGCGTTGGAAATAAATCCACGATTGCATCACGCACCATCCAAGCGGGCAGCGTGGACTTGTCCGCCATCACTAGTTCGGCATAACTCTTTCGCGCGGCTTCATCGCCTGTGGCGAGCAGTGCCCGCCCAGCAAAGACCCGTACTGTGGAATCCAACCCTGTTTCGAAAGCCGCGTCGTAAGCGAGCTTGGCACAATCCTTCAGGGCTCCAAGCCATGCGATGCGTAACAGCACATGCGCCGCCTCTTTGTTGGTTCGGTACTTAGACCAGAGAGAGACGACAACGCTACCGAGATCGGGCTGCGCAAAGCGGCGGAGTTTGTCATTGTCCCACCACGGTAGTTCCTGAATACCCGCGGCCAGTTCCCCCATCAGGGCCACCAGGGCGTCCCGCCGAACCTTCGGAGAAAGGCTAGCCGGGTCACCAGAGCTAAGCAATAATAACGGGCTACGCCGAACGATTTCATTCGCTACGTCCTTGTCCCACAATGACAGCCAAGCCGCAGTTTCGGCCAGCGAGGGTCGGATCACCTCCAGGCCGTAGGACCTCGCAAACAGGACGTCAAAGAGCGCTTTTGTTGAAAGGTTCGTGCCTCTAAGCCTCTGCAACCACCGTGCTGTCAGAAAACCACGCACTACGCCGTCATTGTCGTTATGAAATCGGACCCTGCCAAGAGTCGCCGGATCAAAAATCGGGCGGGACAACAGGATCAAGCGTTTCTCGGCAGAGCAATCCGGCAGCACGTCCGCCAAATCGACCGGGGAGTCGGACGTGAAGGCAATCTCACCGTCCGGAATCTTTATGGTCGCCTGGCGGCCAAAGACCATCGCTGCACCGACCCGTTCAAGGGCGTGGCGCGCCGCAACGCTATCGAGTGTGTCCTCTCTGGCCCGATCAATATTGGTTTCCCTCAGGCGTTCCGAGATGCTTCGCTCGACCATCTCGGCAAGTGAACCTAGTCGGCGTTCGCTCTGCCAGAACCGTGCAAGCCAGTCCAGATCCAATGGACGGCGTGCAAAATGCCAGAGATTGGCCAACTCCACGGCCTCCAGGAATCGATCCAGATCGGGCACAGATTTGCTCTGGGCAAACAAGCGTACCCGGTCACGATCGAGCGGTGCCATGCGGGCTACGAACGGCAGTTCCGGAGGTGGTGGCACTTCGTCGGGCCGGCGCTCCTGCCTGATGATCCTCAGCAGTTCTTCCTCCGCCGTTGCTTCGGGCCTGGAGATCTTAGAAGATACCGGAAGGCATTCCTTCAGAGACTCCAGGTCCTTCCGAAACTCCCAATCCGTGATTCGCCCGGACAAGATGATATGCGCCCGTTGCTCAGCGCCATGGATTCCGTCGGCCAGCCTGCGCACAACCTTCTCAAGCCGAATCCCACTGGATTTGGCTTCATCCACGGAGTCGATGAAGAACCAGGCCTCCTCGTTTGATGCGTGCCACGCGTTGAGGCTTTCGCGCCCGTTGACACTCAAAGCCTGTTTCAACCCATCGCGGCCCACGTCCTCGACGGTCGCGTGAAAGCTGTAACGGCCGCTTGCGGCGGTGATTCGTGCACGCTCCGCCATTTCTGTAGTTTTGCCGCTCCCGGCCTCCGCTAGAATGACTACCCGACGCTTCAGGAGCAGTTCATCCCAGCCGACACCTCCCTCTTCCAGACCTAATGCGCGACGAATCTCGGGGTCGGGAGACTCCTTGTCATCCCATTCGACAAAGCGGCGGTTTAGCGAAATAACTGACACAGGCTCCTCTTGATTGCTATTCCCTCCATTATCCAAAACAGCACCGTCTCAATTCGCGCTACTTTGCCAGGTAGTAAGAGCATGATCCTCAAAACCCAGGCTTCGTTCGGTAACGTGGATGGGGGATCGTAACCTTCACTTGCCTGTTCAGGCTGGGCCTCCGCCAGCCTATTCCTTCAGCTTCAATCTGATTCTACTGGGTAGTAGTTTGAGTGCGGGGAAGCCATAATCTCTTGACGATTCAGTTGGATGGGTAGTCGGCAGTCGGCTTTGTGCCAGCAGGCGGTCTCCAAACAGCGTTGTAGACCTGGGAGTCCCCTCTACCTCAACTGAACGCGAACGTCGGACGCATAGATTCGGACGAATAGATAACGATGCCAGCTTCCCCGCCATCTCAGGCGTTTCATGGTCTAATACAAGCCACCTTTAGAAACATCCATTTACGATGTCCCGAGGAATTCCCGATCCCACATACCAACTCCCCTCAGAATTCCGGTCACCGACAATCGACATCTTGTTCTCAATCACTTACCGTACTTTTTGCTTGACTCCCAAACTCGCCGTGCTAGATTCGAACCAGGGACAGGCCTTCGCGGCCTGTCCCTTTTTGCGTTCGGACGACGTTCCTGCCGCAAGCCCCGGATCTGCCATGCATCCGGAATCCAACCAGCAAAGGACAACCACCATGTCATCCAAACGTCAAACCACCGCCAACCGCCGCAACGCCCGCCGCTCCACCGGCCCGCGCACCGCCGACGGCATTCACGCCTCCTCCCTCAACGCCCTCAAACACGGCCTCCGCTCGCAACTCACCGTCATCCCCGGCGAAAACGAAGCCGATTTCCACGCCTTGTTCGACGCCTTCGCCGAAGAAGCCGCGCCCGAATCCGCGCGCGATCTCGCCGCCGTCCGCAAAGCCGCCACCTGCGAATGGCGCCTGCGCCGCATCGCCGCCATCGAAACCGAAATGTTCATCCAGGCCCTCAAAGCGCCGGCCGAAGAACCCACCGTCGACAACATCGAAGCCATCGTCGAGCGCCTCGCGGCCCAACAAGCCGCCCCACCGCAATCGCCGTTCGCCACGCTCGCCTCCCGGTTCCTCTCCGGCGAGTTCAAACACTTCAACGCGCTCACCCGCTACGAAGCCTCGCTCGACCGCCAATACCAGCACGCCTGGCGGGAACTCGACTCCCGCCCCGAACCGGATTTCCGCGAAGTCTACGACCCCACTGAAGACGCCGATCCGGAGGCCGAACCCGAACCCGAGCCGCACTACACGGTGCCCACCCCCGAAGCCCTCGTCTGGAAATCCGCCACCGACCGCTACGCCGAGTCTAAGCACCTCAACCCCGGCCCGCCGCCCGCCGCGCAGGACCCTACCCCCGTCCCCGCCACTGCCGTAACTCCAATAATGACAGTCCCTTCCGAGCCCCCGGCCGAAACTGCACAAACGAAGCCAATCCCGGAATCGGACACTGCCGCGAGGCTCGCCGCACGCCCCCCAATCATTCCCTTCCCCGAATCCAAAAGCGTGGCGGACGTCGCCGAATGGGTGCGCAAACGGGAAAAGCAGCGCGAAGGCATCGAACACAGCCAGGAAGACGAAAATGACCACTCGCTCGACGAGGAAAACATCCTCAATCCCGGCGCCTGAGTGACGCCGGCGTTCTCGACTGGGTCGGCCGGAGGCTTGTATCTACGAAACTTCTCGTTGACAATACGAAGGTGTTCGTAGTACGCTCGGCCAATGGCAAAAGCTGCACCCGCGCTGCCCCGTCCCACCGAGGCCGAGCTCGAAATCCTCACGGTCCTCTGGGACCGCGGCCCGTCCACCGTTCGCGACGTTCACGACGCGCTCAGCGGCTCCAGGCCCACCGGCTACACCACGGTCCTCAAGCTGCTCCAGATCATGGCCGAAAAAGGACTCGTGCGCCGCGATGAAACCGAGCGCGCCCACGTCTACGAAGCGCGCCTGCCCAGGGAGCAGACCCAGCGCCAGCTTCTCGGCTACCTGCTCGACCGCGCGTTCAGCGGCTCGGCGTCCCGCCTGGTGCTGCAGGCCCTGGCCCATCATGAATCGAATCGCGAGGAGCTGGCCGAAATCCGCCGCATGCTCGACGATCTGGAAAGGAAGGCGAAATGAACTCGACCGAGTCGCTCGGCTGGGCGCTGGTCCATTTCCTGTGGCAGGGCGCGCTGATCGCCGCCGCCTACTCGCTGGTTTCCGCCGGCCTGCGCGGCACTGGGACCAAGACCCGCGCCAACGCCCGCTATCTCGCCGGATGCCTGGCCCTCGTGGCCATGGCCGCCGCGCCGGTTATCACCTATCTCTCGCGCCAGACGCGGCCCGCGGCCGCAGCCGCGGTGCAGATCGACGCGGCGGGAGTCCAACATACCCAGATCGCCGCCGCCGGCCGCACGCACGTCCAGTCCGTCTCCCACCGCGTGCAGGACTACTTTCCGGCCGTGATCGCTCTGTGGCTCACCGGCGTAACGCTGCTCTCGAGCTGGTCGGCGACGGCGTGGCTCGCAACCCTCCGCCTGCGCCGTCGCGGAGCCTGCCTGCCACCCGAAGCCTGGCGGCAAAAAATGGAAACACTGGCCCTGCGCATGGGCGTCACGCAGCGCGTGCGCCTTCTGGAATCCACGCTGGTGCGCGTGCCGTCCGTGATGGGCGCGCTGCGGCCGGTGATTCTGATGCCGGCCAGCGCGTTGCTGAACCTCGCGCCGCAGCAGCTCGAAGCCCTGCTGGCGCATGAGCTGGCGCACATCCGGCGGCACGACTACCTCGTGAACCTGGTGCAAACCGCCATCGAAACGCTGCTCTTCTATCATCCGGCCGTGTGGTGGGTCAGCCGCCGCGTCCGTCAGGAGCGCGAGCATTGCTGCGACGATCTTGCCGTGGCCGCCTGCGGCGATGTGCTGATCTACGCCCGCGCGCTCACCGGACTCGAAGAGATCCGCGCCGGGTACGTGCTGGCCGCCAGCGGCGGATCGCTCGCGTCGCGCATCCGCCGGCTGGCCGGACACGAAGCCGTGCGCCGCGGACGCGCCGGTTGGCTGCTGTTAACGGTGCCGCTGGTGCTGGGACTCAGCATGTTTGCTCGGCCCCCGTTGCCACAGGATTCGGATCGAAAGCCGGCCGCCCAAAAAACCCAGCCGGCGCCCGCCGCGCAGCGTGCACAAAAGGTTCAACCGCCCGCGGCTGTCGCGAAAGCCGCGATTCCGGTGCCGGCTGCAACTCCGGCGTCGGCCATAGTCCCCGCGGCCCGCCCGAACGGCTTCCTCGCCGCGCTCAGCGCCGCCGGGTACGGCGATCTCTCCGTCGACGAGATCATCGATCTCAAGAATCACGGCGTCAGCGGCGACTACGTCCTCGACATGAAGGACTCCGGCTGGGCCCGCCTGCCGGCCAAGGACCTGATGCATCTTCGCCAGCGCGGAGTGGCGCCGCAGTACGCCCGCGCCATGCACGACTCCGGCATCCGCGATCTCAACGTGCGAGACCTCGCACAGCTCCGCGATCGCCAGGTGAACGCGGAGCAGATTCGCGAGATCCACGCTCTCGGTTTCGGGCCATATAACGTGCGCGAGACCATCGACCTGTTCTCGAACGGCGTCCGGCCCGGCTTGTTCCACGCTCTCAAGGAGGCCGGCTTCAGCCAGATCGGCGCGCGGGAGGCCATCGACCTCAACCGCCACGGCCTGTCCGCGGCGGACCTGCGCGAGGCGCGCAAATTCAACAAGCGGCTGAGCCCTGACGAGGTGTTAAAGCTCAAGCGCGCCGGCGTTCTCTAGAGGCCCTTCTCATGCGACTTTCCGATACTGCACTGATTCTGGCGTCCGTGGCGCTGTTCGTCTTCCTCAGCGCGCAAGGCTACCCGCCGCACCAGGACTGGTCGATACAACCCTCCGGCCAGCCCGGCATGGTTCACCTCACCCTCACCCGCGCCGCCGAAGGCAGCCGCTGGCAAAACAGCACCGACGTGCGGGCGTCGAACTTCCGCGGTCTGCCCGCCGATTCCATCGCTCAGATCAGCGGACCCGCCAAGTTCACTCTGGTCGCCGATTCCGCGCGCCTGGAGTGCGAGGGCACGTTCCGCTTCGGCCACGGCTCTGGCTCCTTCACGTTCTCGCCCAATCCGGAGTTCGCGGCGGAGATGGAGCGCCTCGGCTACCAGCGCCCCACCGAAGATCAGGCCTTTTCGATGATGACTTCCGGCGTCACGCTCGACTTCGCGCGCGGCATGCGCGACGCCGGCCTGGGCGGCGACACGCGCGCGCTCATCGACCTGCGCAACCACGGCATCGACCTGGAGGCCATCCGCGAATTCCGCTGGGCCGGCTACTCGGACTTCAACGCCCGCGACTTCATCCACCTCAAGAATCACGGCGTCACGGCGTCCTTCGCCAAGGAGCTGAAACGCGCCGGCTATAACTTTTCCGCCCGCGAGATCGGCGACCTGAGAAATCACGGCGTCGACGGGGACTTCATCGCCGGCATCAAATCCGCCGGATACGACCTCTCCGCGCGGGAGATCAACGAGCTTCGGAATCACGGCGTCGGCCCCGACTACCTGCGCGACCTCAAAGCCTACGGCCTGAAGCCGGACCCGCGCGAGATCGTCCAGTTGCGCCAGCACGGCGTGACGCCGGAGTACCTGAAGGAGCTCAAGGACGCGGGCTATGAAACCCTCTCCGTCAACGAAGTGACCGACCTGCGCAATCACGGCGTCCCCGCCGATCTGCTCCGCGACTCGAAGGCGGCTGGATTCGCCTTTTCCCCGAAGGACCTCGTGCATCTGCGCGCGCACGGAGTCGACGGCGCGTACCTGAAGAGACTGCACGAGTCAGGTTTCGGCAAGCTCGACGCCCGCCAGATCGCGCGGCTGCGGTCGAACGGGATCGACTAGAACTGCCCGAACGCGAGGCAGTAGACAGGCTACAGGCAAGGGAGGTAGAATGTCTACAGCTCATGAGGAGGCGCCATGATCTGGAAGCGTCTGCGGCGGCGGTGGCAGCTTGATCGGGAACTGGACGAGGAGATTCGCTCACACTTGCGCATGGCTGCCCGGCAGCGCATTGAGAGCGGCGAGGATCCAAGCGAGGCCGAACAGAATGCCCGCCGCGAATTCGGTAATGAGCTGCTGGTCCGGGAGACCACTCGCGAGCTATGGGCGTGGGTTACCTGGGAAAGATTCGGCCGGGACTTGAAACATGCCGTCCGGCAAATGCGGCGGAGCCCGGGGTTCACGGCAGTCGCCATCCTGACTCTGGCGCTTGGGTTGGGCGCCACCACGGCGATTTTCTCAATCGTGGACGGGGTCCTGCTTCAGCCGTTGCGATACCACGAGCCGGAACGGCTCTACACGGCCGAGAGCATTCCACCGCCGGCAGCCGGGCTCACTCGCAGCCTCCCCGTCAACGCGCGGCACTTTCATGAGTGGCGGACGCATTGCCGGTCCTGCGAGGACGTGGCGCTGTTCCAGGGCGCGAACCTGACTCTGGTGGGCGCCGGCGACCCGGCGCGGCTTCCGGCCTTGGAGGTGTCTTTCAATTTCTTCCGCACGCTCGGCGTGCAGCCGGCGATGGGACGCGATTTTGCACCTGGGGACGAGGGGAACGCCGACAAGCTGATTCTTACCGACGCGCTGTGGCGATCCCGCTTCGCGGGCGACCGCTCGATTCTGGGGCAACGCATCCGCATCAACGGCGAATCGCACACGGTGATTGGGATCCTGCCTCCGGACCTGCATCTTCCGCAAGGCGAGCAGTGGGGCGCGTTCGTCGGGCCGCCGGCGCAGCCGCTGCTGTTTCGGCCGTTGCTTCGCGATGTCGCGCGCGAGCATCCCGATGGAAATCTGAACTATTCGTCGCTGGTCCGCCTGAAGCCGGACGTCGGGCGGGAGCAGGCGGAAGCCGAACTGAATGCGCTCTTGGCCGATTTTGTGCGTGAATTCAAGCTCCAAGGTAAGGTTCACCTGACGCCGTTGCGGCAACAGGTGGTCCGCAACGACCGGGGTCCGCTCATTCTGCTGCTGGCGGCCGTGGGTTCCGTGCTGCTGATTGTCTGCGTCAACATCGGAAATCTGATGCTGGTCCGGACTGCAAGCCGGTATCGCGAGGCCGGCGTTCGCCTGGCGCTGGGCGCAAGCCGGCTACACTTGTTCGCACTCATCATGACCGAGGCGCTGGTGCTTGTGGCGGCCGGAGCTGCGGCCGGCCTGGGACTGGCCCACGCCGGCTTGAAGCTCTTCGTGGCGCGGGCTCCGGTGGCGATTCCACGGCTGGAGGATGTCCGGATGGATTGGCAGGTGCTGGCGTTCGCGGCCGCATCGAGCGCAGTCTGCGCGGTCCTCTGCGGCGTCGTGCCCGCCTGGCAGTTGGCTCGAATCGAGCCGCACGAGTCGTTGAAAGCGGGAGGCGGCAGCGCAACTGAAGGCGGACGCAAACTGCGGTTCCGCGAGATCATGGTCGGCGTCGAAGTGGCGCTCAGCGCGGTTCTGCTGATCGTGGGCGGTCTGCTGATGGTGAGCTTCTTCCGCCTGCTGGGCGTCGACAAAGGCTTCGACGTGGCGCACGTCGTGACGCAGGACGTCTCGTTTCTCTCCCCGAAATATGCGCACGGAGTGCGGCGCGGATTCGTCGAGGAGATTGTGGGGCAATTCGCCCGGATACCGGGAGTCCAGGCGGTGGGAGCGGTCAGCCAGCTACCTCTGCTGGGTGAGGAATGGGTGAGCGGACTGAGAGATCCGGACAATCCTCAAAATCCGGCTCAGGACAATGCGATTGCGAATTTCCGCTTCGTCACGCCGGGCTATTTCAAGGCAATGGGTATCCCGCTTCGGCGCGGACGATTCCTGGAAGACGCCGACCGCGAGCGTCCGTCGGCTGTCATCAGCGAGCGGGCGGCGCGCTTCCTCTGGGGGAACGAAAACCCGATCGGAAAACACGTCCGCGGCGCCGGACTGCAAAAGCCGCCGCTCGAGGTCGTCGGAGTCACCGCCGAGGTCCGCGGCAAGCTGGAAGACAATCCTCCCATGATGGTGTACGAGCATTTCTGGCGCATGCAGCCGGTCGCTATGTCATTTGTCCTGCGAACGCGCACCGATCCGGCGCCGGTGGCCGCCGCCATCCGATCGATCCTGGCGTCGGCCGATCCGGAGATGGCGATTTCGCCGGCCCGCACGATGGAGCAGATCTTGGAGGCGTCGCTGTCGGCGAGAAGATTTCAGATGTGCCTGGCGTTGGCGTTCGCTGTTTCGGCGCTGGCCCTGGCTTCTCTGGGCATCTACGGCGTGATCTCGTTCACGGTGGCGCGGCGCACGCCGGAGATGGGCATTCGCATCGCGCTTGGGGCCAGCGGAGGGCAGCTTGTACGGATGGTGGTGCGGCAGGGAATGGTTCCCGTTGCAGCCGGTCTGGCCGCAGGCATCCTTTGCGCTCTGTTGGTAAGCCGGCTGATCGAGAGCCAGTTGTTCGGTGTGACTCCAAACGATCCGCTTTCGATTGGCGGCGTGGCGGTGGTTCTGCTTGCGGCGGCGTTCTGTGCCTGCTGGATTCCAGCGCGTCGCGCGACCAGGATCGATCCGCTCACGGCGCTGCGGTTCGATTGATCTTACTCGGTCACCTTCTCCCGGATCACCGGGACGCTCTTCGCCGGCTCGAATAGCCCGAACGTGAAGACGGCCGTGGCCGACGCGATGGTCACGTACTGCTTCCCGTCTACGGCAAACGTGATCGGCGCCGCGGTCAGCGACTCGCCCATGTTGAAGTGCCACAGATTCCGCCCGTCGCGCGCGTCGATGGCCACTAACTGCCCGTCGTCGTCGCCGTAGAACACCACGCCGCCGGCCGTCGACACCACGCCCGCCCACATCGTGCCCGGGCCGGTCATCGGCACTTCCCACTTGCGCGCCCCGTTCTTCGGATCGATCGCCCGGAGAAAGAACTGCCCCGGCTCGCTCGGCTTCGGGCCGCCGCCGGTTCCGGCAAAGCCCTTCTTTGGCTCGGCCTCGCGTGAGCTGGACGTATACATGTCGCACTGCTCCAGCGTCACCACGTAGAGCAGGCCGGTCGACGGGTTGAAGGCCGGCGACATCCAGTTTGCCGCGCCGCGGATCGACGGGCAGGCCCAGGTGCCGTTCGGCGTCGGGTCCTTGCCGGGAACCAGGATCGGACGGCCCTTCCCGTCGATCCCGGTGGCCCAATCCAGCTTGTCCACCATCTTCGTGGCGAACAGGAACTCGCCGGTCACGCGGTCCAGGCCGTAGAAGAATCCGTTGCGGTTGGGGTGCACCAGGATCTTCCGCGGCTTGCCCTTCACGGGCAGGTCCAGCAGCACCGGCCAGCCCTGAGCGTCCCAGTCGTGCGTGTCGTGCGGCGTGAACTGGAAGTACCACTTCATCTTCCCGGTGTCGGCATCCAGCGCCACCACCGACGACGAGTACAGATTGTCGCCTTTGCGGTCTTCGCCGTAGTAGTCCGGCCACGGGTTGCCGGTGGTCCAGTAAATCAGGTTCAGTTGCGGATCGAACGTGCCGCTCAGCCACGTGCCCGCGCCACCCCACTCGTGCAGGTTGCTCCAGGTCTCCGACCCCGGCTCGCCTTTCTTCGGAATGGTCCAAAAGCGCCATTCCTCGTTCCCGGTTTCGGCGTTGAACGCGGCCACGTACCCGCGCATCCCGGTGTCGCCGCCGCCTACGCCGGCCAGCACCTTGTCCTTTACGACGAGAGGCGCCAGCGTCGTGTACAGCCCGTCCTTGGTGTCGCCGTACTGCTTGTGCCATAGCACCGCACCGGTGCGCCGGTCCAGCGCCACCAGGTGAACGTCGCTGGTGACAAAAAAGATCCGGTCGCCGAGAATCGCCGCACCGCGGTTCACCGACTGGTTCGGCGCGCGCGTGTCCTTGTACTTCCAGATACGCCGCCCGCTGCGCGCGTCGAGGCCGTGGCCCTCGTTCGAATTGGTGACGTACATCACGCCGTCGTAGACGATGGGGTTGGTCCGTAGGCCCTTCGCGTCCGGAACGTGATACACCCACTTGGTAGTCATCGAGGCGGCGTTGGCCACCGTGATCTGCTTCAGCGGGCTGTGGCGCTGCGCCGCGTAATCGCCGGCGTAGGTCAGCCAGTTCTCTCCCGGCCCCTTGAGAATGTCTTCGTAGCGCACCTGCGCGGCCAGCGGAAGCGCCGCGGCGGCAATCAAGATCCAGCGCTTCATTTCTTGTCGTCTCCTTTGGGACGGTCGTCTTTTGGACGAACCGTCTGCCGGCTGAGGTACGCGATCAGATCGTCCAGCTCCTTCGCGCTGAAGCGCGTCTTGAAGTCCGCCGGCATGATCGACGTCTTGCGCACCGCGATCTCGGTCAGATCGGCCTTCGCCAGCAGATGCAGCTTGCCCTTCTCATCCAGAATCTGAATCGAGTAGTTCGTGAAGTTCTTGGAGACGCCTTCCACCTTGCGGCCGTCCTTGCGCTTTACCGTGACCCACTGGTAGCCAATCAGGCTGCCCGCGTTCGGATCCGTGATCGCCTCGCGAAGCTGCGCCACCGAATGCAGCATGCCGGCGTCGGAGAGGTCCGGCCCTACGAAGCCGCCGCGCCCCTTGATCATGTGGCAGCGCCCGCAATCGCCCTTCACCCAGAACAGCGCCTCGCCCGCGCCGGCGTCACCGGCTTGCAGCGTTTCCGCCGCCGGAGCGCTCAGCGAGCGAGTGAAGGCCGCCACCTCCCAAACCCTGTCGTCCGCGAGCGTCGAAGGCGGCATATCCGTGCCGGGAACGCCCTTCTTGATCACGCCGAACAGCTTCTCATCGTTCAGCGCCCGCACCAGCTCGCCGTTCGAGAGGTTCGGACCGCGTCCCCCGCCGCCGTCCGGCCCATGACAGGCGCCGCAGGACTCGCGGAACAACTTCTTACCCGCGGCAATGGCTTCAGGCTTCGCCGCTACCGGATTTTCGATCTTCTTTTCGCCGGCATCGCCGTGCTGCTGGGCGGCAGCGGCCGCCGCGGCGAACAAGGTAACGACTACAACGCGCATGAGCGTTCAGAATAGCAAATCGGGCTTAAGGCTGGCCCGAAATCCGCACATTGCGGAAGTCGCCCAGGTCGAAGAAGCTGCCCAGGCCGACCCGGCCCGCGCCCAGGCTGAGGTCGACCGCCTTCATCGCGGGCGAGGTCTTGCCGTCCACGAAAACCTCGGCCGTGCCGGTGGAGGCGTCATAGACCAGCTTCACCGGGTACCAGCGCTCCTCAGGCAGCGTCGCCGCGCCTTCGAGCGGGCTCATGCGGACGCGGTCGCCGCCGTAGACGTGGAAAAGGCCGTTGTGGACCACCGCCTGCTTCGCGGTGTCCACGGAAATATGCGCGTAGTTGAAGTGGTCCGCGTCGCGCCAGGCGTAGACCAGAATCAGCGACGTGTGCCGGTTGCGCTCGCCGGACGGCTCCCTGCGGACCTCGGCTTCGAGCGTCACCTTGGAATATGGCGGGGTGTCGGCCAGCGCGTATTGCGCCGGACGCCGTGGGTTCAGCGCCGGGCGGGAAACCAGCAGGCGCAGCGTGGGCTGGCCGTCCAGCGTTTCCACGCTCCAATCCTTGGCGTAGGTCACGCTCCATTTCTGTCCGAGGGCATCGATTTTCTCGGCGGCGGACGCGATGGACGCGGCGGCAAGCAACAGGGAAAGACACTTCATGGCGGATATTCGGCACCATGATAGCATCGGAGCTTCCATGCGCCGCCGCGACTTTGTGAGAGCCGGCTTGGGCGCGCTCGGCGCCGCCGCCCGCGCGCAGGAGCCGCCTCCAAACCTGATCTTCCTGCTCTCCGACGATCATCGCGCGGATTCGCTGGGCTGCATGGGCAACCCCATCGTGCGCACGCCGCACCTGGACCGCATGGCCGCCGAAGGCGTGGTCTTCACCAATCACTTTGTCACCACGTCCATTTGCATGACCAGCCGCGCCAGCATTTTCAGCGGCCAGTACGCGCGGACGCATGGCATCGAAGACTTCAGCCGCGCTTTCACCGAGGCGCAGTTCGCGCGGACCTATCCCGCGCTGCTGCGCGCGGCCGGCTATCACACCGGCTTCATCGGCAAGTACGGCGTCGGCGAGGCGATGCCCGAATCGAAATTCGACTACTGGCGCGGCTTCCCCAGCCAGGGGCGGTATTTTCAGGAGCGCGGCGGCCGCTCAGTCCACCTGACCGAACTGATGGGCGACCAGTCGCTGGAATTCCTGCGATCCGCTCCCGCCGGGAAGCCGTTCTGCCTGTCGGTGAGTTTCAAGGCGCCGCACGTCCAGGACGAAGATCCGCGCCAGATGTTGTACGATCCCGCGCACCGCGACTGGTATGCGCGCGATGTGATCCCGGTTCCCCGGACCGCCGATCCGAAATACATCCGCATGCTGCCGGTGGAGGTCCAGCGCTCCGAAGGCCGCCGCCGTTGGGCCGCGCTATTTGGGACGCCGGAGCTGTTTCAGGAGTCGGTGAAAGGCTACTATCGCCTCATCACGGAAGTGGATCTGGTGGTCGGACGCATTCGCGCGGAGCTGGCGCGCAGCGGCGTCGAGCGCAACACGATCCTGGTCTTCACCGGCGACAACGGCTTCTATCTCGGCGAGCACGGCCTGTCACACAAATGGCTGATGCACGAGGAGTCCATCCGCACGCCACTGCTGGTTTTCGATCCGCGCTTGCCTGCCGCGCGGCGAGGGAAGCGTCGCTCCGAGATGACGCTGAACATCGACTTCGCGCCGACACTGATGCGCTGGGCTGGACTGGAGCCTCCGCCGTCGATGCAAGGCCGCGCGCTCCAGCCGCTGGTGGAAGGAGGAGCGCCCGCGTGGCGCAAAGACTGGTTCTACGAGCACCACTTCATCAGCGGCGGATGGATCCCGCAGACCGAAGGCGTGCGCACCGAAAACTGGAAGTACACGCGCTACCTCGACACCGAGCCCATATTCGAAGAGCTGTTCGATCTGCGGCGGGACCCGCTCGAGGAGCGAAACCTGGCGCCTGAGCGAGCCCACGCCGCGAAGCTTGCTGAACTGAGGGGGAGTTGGAAGGACTGGTCCGCGCGGCTCGCCGCCGGAGCTACTTCTGCGTCTGGCCGTCGTGCTTCTGCCGGTAAATATCGCGGCTCAGCCGGTTTTCCTGGCGGTTGATTTTGGCTTTTTCTTTCGGCGTCAGGCCGTTGCCGTCGGTGCGGTCGTTGTGAATCTCGCGCCTGAGGTTCGCTTCCTTGCGCTCCAGTTTGGCGGTTTCCTTGGCCGTCAGTTGGCCCGATTCCACGCCTTCCCCGATGCGCTTTTGCTGCCTCCGCTGGCGCCGATCCACTTCGCCTCCGAACGCCGTCATGATGAGGGCCCCCGAGAGAAGGGCCGCCAGAATGGTCCGTTTCATGTGGTATTTCCTCCTGGTACGCTTAACGCCCCAGGCCCGGCAAGGTTGCGCCTACGAAAGGATTAATTTCCATTAACAGGATTACTGAGGAAGGCAGACGTGGCTGTGCGACCAGCCGCGGGCGATCACGGTTTACGATCCACTTTGATGGTTTGTCAGGGAGCGGCTCGCACAAGGTCCGTTTCGTGGCTCACTTGCAGCCTAGCGTATTCGGCTTTAGCTTGCTTCAGGATCGGGATACCGGGGTCGGCGTCTTTCCAGAGCCCGAGGAAGTCCTGATAGGCAGCCTTGCCTTTGGCAACATCGCCGGACAGCACTAAAGCTCTGCCGAGTTGGAGGCGCGCAAGTGCTCCAATTGGGTCGCCGATCACGATCGGCAGGTGGTCCAGAACCTTTTCGAATTCGTGGGCCGCCTCGGCGCCGTTGCGTGCCTTCAGCTTGGCCTCGCCGCGCAAATAGATCGGATACAGGGCGCCGAACAAACCATGGAAACCGCTGCGCGGCAGACCCAGTTCGTACGGTACGGTGACCTGTAGCAGGTCGATGGCTCTCGCAGCGTCGCCGCGATTGAGTTCGAGACGGGCACGAATCGCCGGCAGATAGTTGAATCGAACCGAAGTGTCTTCGGGGAATCGCTTTTCAAGATCATCGGCGAGGCTTTGCGCCTTGGATCCGTCTTCCACGAGCGCCAGCGCAAAAGCAGCGCCGTACTCCACCTCGCGATCGGTCGCTAGCGCGAGCGCGGTGCCCGCGCTTTGCCTTGCCTCGACGGCGTTCCCGAAGAAAGCCTCGCGAACGGCCGCCCCAGCTGCGTATAGCGCTGCCCTCTCTCGGTGACCGGTCTGCTGGGCGAGATCGAACGCACGGCGTGTCTGAATCCTCGCCTGCCGCAAATGGCCGGAGTAGGCCAAGGCAAACGAATCCTGGTATGAGAGCGCTGCTTCCACTTCGGGTTTTCGCCGGCTGAGGGCGAGTTCCCGTTCCATTCCCGCCCGGTCGCCTTTCAAAAAGGCGATCTTGTGTCGTGATTCCAGAAACTCCGGGATCTCGAGCTTTCGCGCCGCCGCTTGCTGAAGTACACGCTGCGCTTCGGGCAGCCGGCCAAGCGAAACGCTGAAGTCGGCGACCAGTGCATACCCGAGTGCGAACTCCGGATCGAGTGCGATCGCTTTTCTGGCTTCTTCGAGCGCCTTCTCGTAGTTGCCCTTGACGGGGTATACGCCGCCTGCCAGCAATCCATGCGCATGCACCTCGCGAGGATAGCTTTGTGCCCAAGCCTCGCAGGTCTGTTGCAGCTTTTCCGCGTTTCCCAGCACCCGCAGTTCGTAAGTGGCGCTGATGAAAAACCTCTCCACGTCGCTGGCGCGATCGCGGAACTGCCACGCCTTCCGGGTGTTCTCTGCCGAGAGGTCCGACTCTCCGATCTCGCCGTACAGGTGCCCCAGCGAGGCATATGCCATTGCGAAACTCGGGTCGAGTGCGATGGCGCGCTCGTAAAGCGGCAGAGCGGCGGCGCCGCCGATCGAAGTATGAATCGCCCGAGCCTCGCCGAAGACTTTGAGAGCTTCGAGTGAGGTCGTGGTGACTTCGGAGAGCGGCGTCGAGTGTTTCTCCACCGTCGTGTGCGGTTCACCGGCCCGGGTTCTGAAGTTGCCAGCCATTTGGCTCAACGCATTCAGGACCTCTTCTTTCTTCCCAGCCTGTGCCTGCTCTTCGAACAGGACATCGCCGGCACGGCAGTTCCTCGCCCGCAACCACAGCACGTATTGGTTTCCGAGCGACGCGATCGAGCCTTCCAGGACAGCGACGCTTCCGGTTCGCTCACAGACATCCCGGGCGACTTCTGGAGTGAGTCGCGCATCTGCGGTCCGATTCATCAGACGCAGGGTCCACCGGATCCGCTCCTCGGGAACGAGGCTCAGGAAAGGCGATTGTCCCAACTGTACCGCCAAGGCTTGACGAAGCGTACCGTCAAACACGGGATCGGGAGTCTTGTTTTCGAATTCGGCAAGGACAATGGTGTCCTTCGCGCCCAGCGGATGCGAGCGGTGGAGAGAGAAGAATGCGCCCGTGGCGATCGCGACTGCGGTCAGGCAAGCCGCCATGGCAAATCGCCAGTTCCGATCAGTACGCGACCGGGATCCTGCACGAGGCGCCGCGCCGGTGAGCACAGACCGGAACCGCTTCAGGTCCGAGCCGAGACTGAACGCGCTCGCATATCGCAGTTCTCGGTCTTTCTCCAGCAATTTCGTGATGATGCGTTCCAGTTCGGCGGGCAATGCCGGATTCAGGCTCGTGGGAGCGGGCGGACGGGCATTCAGAATCGCGTCAATTGTCTGAACATTGTTGGTTCGCGCGAACGGTTGTCGTGCGGTGGTGAGTTCGTACAGGACAATGCCGAGTGAAAACAGATCGCTGCGCCCATCAATCTCCTCCCCTCGGGCCTGCTCGGGAGACATATAAGAGGTTGTCCCGGCGATCACTCCTTCCCCTGTGAGCGGTTTGTCCGCGGAGCGGTTCTCCGCCGCGGGAGCAGAGAGGACCTTAGCCACGCCGAAGTCCAAAACCTTTACCCGCCCACCAACGATGAAAATGTTCTCCGGCTTGATGTCCCGATGAACGATTCCCTTCCCGTGCGCCGCTTCGAGAGCGTCCGATATCTGAATGCCAAGATCCAGGAGTTCAGGAGCGGCTACGGGTCCCTTGCGGATTCTTTGCTGAAGGCTCTCACCATCGAGCAACTCCATGACGATCACGGGCTGCCCGTTGTGCTCCTCCACTTCGTAGATGGTGCAGATATTGGCGTGGTTCAGGGATGAGGCGGCGCGTGCCTCGCACTCGAAGCGCTGTAATGCTCTCGGATGGCGGGCCAGATCCGCGGGCAGGAATTTCAAAGCCACGCGGCGCCCCAGGCGGATGTCCTCGGCTTCGTACACTACTCCCATGCCGCCACTGCCCAGCTTGGACGAGATCCGGTAATGTGAAATCGTTTGCCCGACCAGAGCTGCTGCCGAATCGAACGTATCGAAGAGGCTCCCGGACCCAGTCAGCGCCTGGGCTGCGACTTCCACCGCCGGGGACTCGAGAAAATTCGCCGCTTTGTCTTGCAGGGCCAGTAGGCGTTCCAGTTCGAGCCGGAGGCTCTCGTCCCCGGAGCATGTCTCACGGAGGAAGGCCGCGCGCCGGCTCTCCTCGACATTTAGCGCCGAGTTGAAGATTTCGTCGATTCGCCGCCAGCGTTCTCGCTGCATTTACTCTCTAACCGCTCAACTCGCCAAGGAGCCAGACCTTCGCGAATTTCCAATCCCGCATCACCGTTTCCGGAGAGATCTTCAGCACTTCTGCTGTCTCCTTCACGCTCAAGCCGCCAAAAAAACGAAGTTCCACGACCTGGCCCTTTCGCGCGTCCAAGGCCGTCAACCGGTGGAGTGCTTGGTCGATGGCCGTCAGGTCGCGGCCCGCTTCCGGCGACACCGCCAGGGACTCATCGAGAGTGATACGGGTTGCGCCTCCTCCTCGTTTCTGATATTGCCCGGCACGAAACAAGTCCACCAGAATGTTCCGCATCAGCCGGGCGCAGATGGCGAAAAAATGGGCACGATTCTGCCACGTAACCCGCTTCAGGTCCACCATCCGGACGTACAACTCATTGACGAGTGCGGTGGTTTGCATGGAGTTGCCCCGCCGCCCCCGGGACATGGCGCGCCTGGCGGAGCGGTAGAGCTCTTCGTAGATAAGAGGAGTCAACCTCTCAAGCGCCTGCTCATCTCCGCGGTTCCACGCCTGAAGCAGCCCGGTAATTTCGTGAGTAGCCAATGTGACCATACGCCAGATGGGCACGGATAGGCCCCCAAGCTGTGGAAAATTCTACCACGGCCACGTGTTTCGTCGATCCGGATGGCGGGGCTACCGATCCTCCGCTTTCCGAAGAAAGTTTTCTCTCACGCATGACAGTTTTCGATTGGCGTTCTCGATCTTCGTTGTGAGGGCAACCAGGGGCGCCGCGCCGCAAAAAAGGGCTCCTGTGCTCGAAAGAGATAAGGGAGGAAACCATGAAAAGGACACTGCGAATCTGCATGATCGCGGCCGGCTTGCTGGCCGCAATCGCGACCGCCCAAGAGCGCTACACCGTGAAAGACCTGGGCACACTGCAAGGCGGAACGTTTAGCCAGACGTTCTACGTGAACAACGGCGGTTTGGCAGGCGGTCAGTCGACCGTCTCCGACGGTTTACAGCACGGCGTATTGTGGCTAAAGGGACTGACAACGCCGATAGACATCGGACCAAAGGGAGTCAACAGTGGAGTCTTTGGCGTGAACGAAAGGGGCGAGGCGGAGGTGCAGGCGGAAAGCGCCGCTACAGATCCAAATAACGAAAACTTTTGCGGTTACGGCACAGACCGCAAATGTCTACCTTTCCGGTGGCAGAACGGCGTCATGACGCCTCTGCCATTGCTGGGAGGCAACAACGGCACGGTCGGACAGATCAACAATCGAGGTGAAATAGCCGGGTGGGCGGAAAACGCGACGATTGATCCCGACTGTGCACCGCCGCAAAAGCTTGATTTTGAGGTCGTAGTTTGGGGGCCTAAACCAGGCGACCTGCGGCGTCTCCGTCCTGTAGCCGGGGACACCGTCTCGCTGGCTCTTTGGATCAACGACAGTGGACAGGCCGTGGGCACCTCCGGTACCTGTGCGAATACGGGCCTCCTGCCTTTTGGGCATGGGGCTCACCCCGTGCTTTGGGATCGGGACGGCTCGCCGCTGGACATTGGCAGAACGAACCCCACTCAAGAGTTCGGGGGTATTGCCTTATCGATCAACAACACAGGTCAGGTGGTTGGCGCAGCGACGATGCCGGACGGTTCGCTGGTCGCCTTCGTTTGGAGCGGGCAGAAGGGCATGCGGAAACTCTTGCCGCTTCAGGGGGACGTTTCGAGCGGCGCCGTGTCGATCAACGATCGCGGCGATGCAGTTGGCCAGTCGTTTGACTCAAACGGCTTTCCAAACCCGGTCATCTGGCGGAACGGCGCGGATCCCAAGAACCTGAATGACCTCGCTCCGGGCTCTCCCCTGTTTCTGTTGTGGCCGACGGCGATCAACGCGCGAGGGGAGATTTCCGGCTTCGGCGTCACGGCCGCTGGAGAGCTTCACGGCTTTCTAGGGACTCCGAACGGCGCGGCGTCCAACGCGTCCGAATTTGCGGACCACGGCGGGAACCGCCCGCTTCTTCCCGAAAGTGTCAGGACGCTTACTCGGAAACGAATCGGAGTTCGTGGTCGATAAGCACACATAGCTGGCGATGCGCGTTGCGCCTGTTTTCGCGGCTGGGCCGGCACCTGTCCGCGGGAGTACATGTAACAGTATTTGCAGGCCGTGCTCCGGCCACACTCTCAAACAGAGCGCAACGCGAACGCCAAAAGTGCTCATGCCGTTCCTCCTAGTTGATCTATAAGCTCTTGCAGGTAGGCAGCAATGATGAAAGCCTGGTGGCCAGGGGGAGCGTGCCCGGCTGCCGCGAGATCCGCAACAGTTGGCTGACAGTCTGCACCACGTTTATTCGCACCGCACCGCTCCCCGATCACCGTTTAGGCCAGCTCGTCGAAGGTAAGAGTTTGGCCGACAAATCCGGGGATCACCGCGAAGCGGCGTTGCCAGCGCTGGCTGAGGACCACTACGTTGTCCTTATTGGTCCTCGCCCGGCGCGAACGTCCTCCCCAATAGCGAACGAAAACTCAGGATGTCGAAATAGTTGTCGGACACGGTTTCGGTTGAGGCGCGGCGGTCCCGGTCATGGTCAGCGTTTTCCGGAGACGGCCGAGAGGCCTGCGAAGACCTTGTTGCGCGCTTGCCAGTCGAGGAGATCGGCCGCGGATATCCTGTTGCGGTCGCCGCCGGGCGGTTTCTCGTACACGTAGACCAGGCGTTCGGGTTCGGAAAATTCGCTGGGTTGGAGGAGCGCTCCGTCGATGAAGCTGAAAATCGCGGCGTTGGCGCCCAGGCCGAGCGCCAGCGCGAGAACCGCGATGAGCGTGAAGCCGGGGCTGCGCCTCATGACCCGAATCGCCAAGCGGATGTTGATAACCAACCGGGGCATTTCTTCGTAATACGAGCGATGGGCGGAGTAGCTACGCCGGTTGCGCGTCCTGTCCAATTGTGGGACGCTGAGGTCTTAGAGGGGGAATGCTCTCGCCCGCGGCGGTTCAGCCGGGTCACGGCTGCTTCCGGGGGCTCTGCCGCGATCTGCTGCAGGTTGGTTCGTTTGTAAGGATTTCTCTAGTCGATCGAAGAGGCGCCGAGATCAGTCCCGGCGCGGCATTACAGGAGTGTCAGCGCCAAGTCGCGCAGCAAGGGGGTTTTCCATGCATAGAATTGTCGTCGCTATCATTCTTTCCTTCGGAGCCGCGGCATGGCTCGAAGCGCAAACCTTCCTCGGTACCATGACCGGCCGGGTCGTGGATCCCTCGTCCTCCAGCGTCGCCACCGCCACGGTCACAGCGACCAACCAGGGTACGGGGCTGGTCTTCAAAACGGTGACCAACGCCGCAGGCAATTTTGCGCTGCAGCAGCTTCCAGTGGGCAAGTACGACATCACCGTGGAAGCGGCCGGCTTCCGGCGGCTGTTGAAGAAGGACGTCGAGCTGAACGTCGCCCAGACCTTGTCCTTCGAAGCCAAACTCGAAGTCGGCCAGGTGGAGCAGGCGGTCGAGGTCACCGCCGACGTGGGCCTGCTGCAAACCGCCAGCTCCGATCTCGGGACCACGATCCAGCGCAACAAGCTGATGGACCTGCCGCTGTTCGTTGGCGGCAACGTGCGCAACCTGGAGCAGTTCATCTTCCTGGCCCCGGGCGTCACCGGCGACACCGGCAACACGCAGATCAGCGGATCGCAAAGCCGCGCCAAAGAAGTGCTTGTCGACGGCGTGGCGTCCACCGGAATCGAGAGCGGCGGCGTGATCCCCGGCAGCGCGCGCCCGTCGGTGGAAACCATCGGCGAGTTCAAAATGATCCGCGCCAACTTCAACGCCGAGTACGGGCGCACAGGCGGCGGCGTGCAGATTTTCACTACACGCAGCGGCGGCAATGAATTCCACGGAGCGGCCTTCGACTATCTCCGCAACGACAAGCTGGACGCCCGCGGATTTTTCCAGCGCACCCGGCAGGTGAACCGGCAGAACGAATTCGGCGCCACGCTCGGCGGACCGGTGCTGATCCCCAAGGTCTTCAACGGCCGCAACAAGACCTTCTTTCACTTCGTCTATAGCGGCTACCGCTTTCGCCAGGGCTCGCCCAACACGCTGCAGAGCCTGATCCCGCTCGACTTCCGCCAGGGCGATTTTTCACGCGTAGCGCCCATCTACGATCCGGCTACAAACCAAAGCACGGCCTCCGGCATCACGCGGTCGCAATTCCCCGGCAACCGCATCCCGCAAAGCCGGTTCAGCGGCGTGTCAAGCAAAATCCTGCCGCTGCTTCCCACGCCGGATAACAGCGCGGTTTTCAATAATTTCCTCAGCACCGGCAGGGGCCAGGCCAACAGCAATCAAACCAACGTCAAGATCGACCACGCCTTCTCCGACCGCAACCGCGTCAGCGGCTACTTCTACCACGACCGCTTCGAAGCGCGCGATCCGGAGCTGGTTCCCGGGCCCACCACGCCGAATCGCAGCACCACCAGCACGAACAACTGGGCCCGCATCAGTCACGATCTCGTCCTCAGCCCGAGCATGCTTAACCATGTGACGCTCGGCTACACGCGCTTCGCCACCACCATCCTGCCCTATTCCATCAACCAGGACTGGCCGAACAAGCTGGGACTCACCGGCGTGAACACCGGCGCCGACAACGTGTTCCCCTGCATCGAATTCATCTCCTCCGGGTTCTCGCGCCTCGGCGACCAGAACTGCAACACGCGCGTGCTGCAGACGAACAGCGCCTTCCAGTTCGGCGAAAGCCTGAGCTGGGTGCGCGGCAGCCACAATCTGAAATTCGGTTTCGACTACCGCTGGATGGAAACCAACGGCATCGATCCGTGGCGCACCATGGGCTGGTTCCAGTTCAACGCCCTGGAGACGGCGCTGCCCGGCGTGGCCAATAGCGGTAACGCCATCGCCAGCTTCCTGCTCGGCAACGTCAACCGCGGACAGTTGCAAGTGTTCAGTTACTTCCCGCGCAACCGCTATCAGTATTGGGCCGGGTACGCGCAGGACGATTGGAAAGCCACGCGCAAGCTCACCGTCAGCTACGGATTGCGCTACGACGTCTTCATTCCCCGGTACGAGCACCGCGACAATCTCTCCACGTTCGATTTGAACCTGCCGAATCCGGCCGCCGGCGGACGCCCCGGCGCGATGGTCTTCCTCGGCGACGGGGCCGGCCGTAGCGGCCTTGGCCGGCTGGCCGATATCGACTGGAAGTCCTTCGGCCCCCGCCTCGGGCTGGCCTATGCGTTGAACGGGAAGACCGTCCTGCGCGGCGGCTACGGCATTTACTACGCGCAGGGCAACGCCAACGCCGGCCTGCGCGATTCCCTGCAATCGAGCGTCGGGTTCGTAGCGCAGCCGGTCTTTCAAACGCAGGATGCCGGCGTAACGCCCGGATTCAACTGGGACGGCGGGTTCCCGCAGAACTTTTCGCGCCCTCCGTTCATCAATCCCGCGGCCGGCAACGGATCGGACGTCCGCATGATCCTCCGCAGCGACGGCCGTGCGCCGTATTTCCAGAACTGGTCGTACACCATCGAGCGTGAGATTGTCCCGCGCGTAAATCTGGAAGCGACGTATCTCGGCACCAAGGGAACCCGCGTCGGCAACGGCTTGGTGCAGTGGAATGAATTGAACCCGTCGTTCCTGAGCCTGGGCACGCTGCTGACACGGCCTTTCAATTCGCCGGAGGCCATTGCGGCCGGCATCCAGTCGCCGTATCCGGGCTTCAGCGGCTCGGTGGCGCAGGCGCTACGGCCGTATCCGCACATGCAGTCGGTGTGGAATCGCAGCAACCCCGCCGGCAGCTCCACGTATCATGCCCTCCAGATGCAGCTCAGTGCGCGAAGCTGGAAGGGGCTGGATGTACAGATGGCCTATACTTTCGCCAAGGCGATTTCCGATGCCGATATCCTGGCCGGCGGCGGCCCATCCGGACAGACCAACTATAACCGGCGCCTGGAGAAATCCATCGCCACCACCGACGTTCCGCACGTGTTCGCGCTGAGCTACAGCTACGAACTGCCGTTCGGACCGGGCAAACCGGTGCTCAATACGAAAGGGGCCGCCGGCAAGGTTCTGGGCGGCTGGGTAGTCACCGGCATCCACCAGTACTCCACCGGCGTGCCGATCCAGTTGAGCGCAAACAATACCTTGCCTCTGTTCACGTCCGTGCTGCGTCCGAACGCCGTGGCGAACGTCACCCGGCCGTCCGGGTCGGGCAATTTCGATCCGGCGGTGGACTACTGGATCAACCGCGCGGCGTTCACGTCGCCGGCGGCTCTCACGTTCGGCACCAGCGCGCGCAGCTACACCGACCTCCGCAATCCGAATTACTACAATGAGAATTTCGGGCTTCTGAAGCGGATCAACCTGACGGAGCGCTTTGTGGTCACGTTCCGCGCCGAGCTGTTCAACGCCTTCAACCGCGTCGTGTTCGCCGCGCCACAAGCCAATGTCAGCAACGCTCTGTTCGGTAGGATTTCGGGGCAGGCCAATCAGCCCCGCCAAGGCCAGTTGGCGCTCCGCTTCGAATTCTGAGGTCCGTGTATACTCTTGTCTGACCCGGTCAAACCGGTGTGCGTTGGCGGTGTTTCTGAGGTGCTGTCCACAACGCGGATCTGACAACGGAACTGGAACCCATCCAGGTAACGGTGAGCGGCTCGCGAACCGACGTCTAGCTCGCGTAAATGCCGCAATGAAAACGGCTTTCGCAGGGTTCGTTCTAGGTGGCATGTCATTCGCTCAAACGACCTTGAACGTGTCTCAAGACCTGGTCCGCCTCCGGATCGCCGCAGCGAACATGGCCCCAAACCAGTCGAGCCTTGATTCGGGACCCCTTTTCTTTCAAGCCGTCAGCTATGCTCAGTCGCATCAGATCGGCCGCGTTATCGCCGATCGGGGTTCCTATTATTTCCGGAGCTTGCAGTTCTCAGGCGCCCACGTCGCATGGGATCAACTCAACAACTTGACCATCGACCTCCAGGGTTCGGATCTCTATTTCTCGTTCCCGCTGGTTAACGGAATCACCATCACCCACAGCACGAACCTTGTTCTTCAAAACTTCACCGCTGATTACGACCCGCTGCCCTTCACCCAGGTCCGAGTAGTATCGGTGGATCCCGCGCAGCGGCGAGTTCAATACGCCGTTGATGGCGGCTGGCAGAATCCGAGCATGCTCAACGCCGTGTTCCCACTTACCCCCAACACGTACGGGTACGGAGTAGAGGTCCACCTGTTCCGAAACGGCCGGCCAATCCCGGGCGTGACGCGCATGTATGCCGCGAATCCGGTCGGCAGCACTCAGTTTACGGCGACTCCAGACCCAGGCGTCAGCGCCAGCGCCATGTTCGCGCAAATCAGGCCGGGAGATATTGCATTTCTAGGCATGCGGCTGGGGAGCATACCGGTAAGTACGCTCTATTGCACTGGCTGCACGTTCCGCAACATTGTTGCTTATTCCGGCGCGGCCGCGGGCTTCCTGGCCGGATTCGCAGAATCGAGCGTATTTGAACGAATTTATTCCATTCCGAGGCCCGGCACGGACCGCCTGGCCAGCAGTTATGTAGGGCTTTTGCTGACCGGCGAGGGGGCGGGTAATCAGGTGCGCTTGAATCGAGCAGTCCGGACGATGGATGACGGATTCGAATACAATGCGCTCTTCCTGGGTACCGTCAAAAGTCAAGTGGACAACCGCACGTTTGTGCTGGAAGGTTCTCTCGCGACTCAGCTATCGTACGGCAATACTACGCCGGAGGGAGCCGCGGTCGCTTTCCAAAGGCTCTCCGACGGAGCCATTCTGTTGCCCGCGCGGATCGCCTCTCAGGTCGCGGCGCCCTATACCGGCCAGCAGCCTTACGATGTAACCTTCAAGTTCGACCGGGACTTACCCGCCAGCCTCGTGGGAACACTCATGTTCGGGACCGACCCCGGCCAACGCGCAGGTAATTCCGTCATCGAAAGAAATGCCCTGGAAGAGGCAACTGACTGCTGCGGCGGCTTTAACATCGCGGGTCTCCTTAATGGCGTCTTTCGAGGCAATTACATCCAGCGGTCCGCCATGTTCGCTTTGCAAGCGGGGAACTCTGTGCAGCCGGGGAACTTCGACCTTCCGCCGGCGACGAACTTCACCGTCGGTAACAACGTCATTGACTCCGCGAATTGGACGCCAACAGCCTATCCTAGCCTCCAGCTGGGAAGTATTGTGGTTGACTCAACGAACAGCCCCCGGCTGCTGACCACCAGCCCGAATCAGAACGTTTCTGTGACAAATAATTTCATTGCCGATTCGGGAAGCGCCGCGGTGTGGCTCGGGAATACCAACGGCGGCACGGTGAGCGGCAACTACTTCCTGAATCCGAACAAGAATCCTGCCGTGGAGGCTGCTGTATCATTCTTCGGACCCACGCAGCAGCCGCTTGTGGCGCAGTCATCGCAGAACGTAACGGCAGGCGGCAACACACTCGATCAATCGTCCGGGCGAATGTGGGTCACGGATCAGCAATATCGTGAGCTCGCGGCGTATGCGCCCGGTGGAGTCATCCGGCTCAACGCCTATGAGCTGGGGACGTTCTTCTCGAATCCCGACGTGACTCTCACCGACGCCGACGGGAACACGACGCCCCTGCCCATTCAGAACACGACCGCCCACGCGATAGAAGTGCAGGTTCCGGCGGCGGCCGCACTCGGCGGGGCGTATTTGACCCTGACTTCAGGCAGCCTGAAATACTTCGGCACTTTGTTCCTCGATAGCCAGGACAACGTTCCCGCCTTGAACGGATGCACCTACGAAGTGAGCCCTGCATCAACGTCGGCAGGAGCCGGCGCCGGGAATTTGCCGATCCTGGTGATCACGCAAGACGGGTGCTCGTCGCAGGTCTTGTCCAGGGATTCGTTCGTGACTCCTGGCACAAGCGCCACCGGGACTGCCGTTGTGTCGGTAGGCCTGGCGTCAAATTCAGGCGCGGCCAGAACGGCGACCGTCGAGATCGCCGGCCAGCCTTTCACGATCACACAGACCGCGCCATCGGCCGCGCTTCCCGCGATTCAGGCAATTTACGATTCCTGGGACTACACTTCTGGGCTTGCGCCGGGAGCTTGGGTAACGATCGCCGTGAGCGGGCTGCCGCCCGCGCCTCCGCGGACGTGGAATTTGAATGGCCTACAGCAGTTGCCTACGACTTTGGGCGGGGTAACGGTCTCATTCAACGGTACGCCGGCCGCGCTCTATTACGCCAGTGCGACACAGATCAACGCCCTAGTGCCGGCTACGGTCGCGCCCGGGCCGGTGCAAGTGATTGTGCAATCCAAAGGAGTCAGGAGCAGTCCCTTCACCGTGACCGCTACGGCCACTCTGCCCGCCATCTACGCTCTGCCGAATGCAGATGGCTCGACTTTCTTTGTTACGGCGGCACTCGCAGGGACTGGGACCCTGGTCGGTAATAAAGCCGCTGACCCACGGGTGGTCCGGGCCGTGCAGGCCGGCGACGTCCTCGATCTGTACATGATCGGTCTCGGCACCACCGCCGATCCGTCGAAATTCCTTACCGACCAGTTGTTCGCGGCAGCGTACCCGTTGAGTGCGCAGGTGACCGCCACGGTTGGCGGGAAGGCTGCTTCGGTCGCGTTTGCTGGCCTCATCTCTCCCGGACTTTACCTCGTAAGGATTGCCATTCCGGCCGATCTCGCGGCGGGGCCTCAGGCGATCCAGGTTTCGGCAGGTGCTTCGAAGACGAGTCCCTCGCTGATGCTATTGGTGGCTGCCTCTCCTTGAGTCACCGATTGCGTACGGACTCCGCCCGGTTGCGCCGGAATTCTACCGCTGGTCGCCGCATAACCTGATGGTTTTTCATCTGTCTGGATTGGACGATTGTCGTGTCGGTGTGCTGTCCTATGCATAAGACGAAGACTGAGTCTACGTTACAGTGGAAAGTTGTCCCGGCTACTCGACATCGTCCGGCGGCGTCCGCTGCTCGTCTTCCTGCCGCTTCAAGCCTTGCTGCTCCTCTCGAGGATCGACCTGCTTCCGCCCTGGGGCGACGAGATCTTCACGCTGGAGGTCAGTGCCCTCCCGCTTGGCCGGATGCTCGAACGCCTCAACGCGGACATCCACCCGCCGTTCTATTTTCTCCTGCAATCGCTGTGGCAGCCGGCGGCGCTGGGTTGGACCGACCTGGAGCAGGCGCGCTTGCTGTCCGCCCTCTTCACCCTGTTAGCTACCGTCGCGCTGGACCGCTTCTTCCTCCGGCGCTTGAGTCCTGAAACACGTGCCTGGGGCCTGGCCTTGTGGTGTCTGTCGCCGTGCGTACTGCTGTACGGGCGGATGGCGCGATCGTATTCTCTGCAGGCGCTGCTTTCACTGCTCGTTTTCGCCGCGGCTGCCGAATGCCGCGCCGCCCCATCCCGCGTGAAGCGCTGGGCACTCCTCGCCGCTGCGCTGGCGGCGCTGCTCTACACCCACTACATTCCCGGCTTGGCGCTCCTGGCCGCCGCGGTGATCTACCTCTGGCCCGCAAAACGGCCCATTGCGCTGGCTGTGACCGCCGGAGCTGCGCTCGCGCTCTACGCGCCCTGGCTGGCCGGTTTGGCATCGGCCATGTCGCGCTGGGGAGAGAAGACCACGTATACGCTCAGCGGCTCCGCCGGCTTCGAGCATCTCCTGAAACTGGGTTACTGGTTCGTCAGCTTCCATGCCGGCGAAACGTTCTGGGGCTGGTTCTTGTTTGCCGGCCTGGCGCTCAGCGTCCCTGCGGCCGCGCTCGCCCTGGCCGGAGCGCGAAGCCGTCCTGAATGGCTCCTCTCCTGGACGGCCGCCGCCGTCATCGGATACGTCGGAGTCGCCGGCTGGGTGTCGTATCCATTTATACCGGCCCGCTTGCTCTGGCTATTGCCGCTCTATTTGATGCTTGCCGCGACCGGCATCGCGGCACGGCCCGCCTGGGGCGGCGCGTTGGGCGCCGCGCTGCTGATGCTCTACGCCGCCGGCGACGCCGCCTACTTTGCCCGCGCCGATTTTCTTAACAAAGCCTACTCCGCTCCGTATGACGAGATCGCCGCGCGCATTCAGGCCGAACGTTCCCCAGGCAGCGTGCTGCTCCTGGTGGACTGCTGCAACGCCGACCTTCCCGCGCTCCTCTGGCAGCTCAATCCGGCGCCGGCCGTGGAAAGCGTCGGCGACGAAGCCGCCCTCACCGCGCTGCTGAGCCGCATCGACGCCGCTCCGTACGCCCAGATCTGGTTTTTCCGCAATGCTCACGACGTCACTTCCGGCCGCATCAACGAACGCCTGGACCGGGAGCTGAACAAACGCTACCCGGCCGAGCGCCGCCTCTACGTCCCCTATTCCCCCGCCGAGCGCGTCCTAATGAACCTGGCCGGCGTCGACGCGCCACCCGAATCCTTCTACGTTCTCACCCGATTTGGATCGGCGGTGAAATCGGACGGCGGGCTATAATTCGGGTATGCCCGAAGTGAGACACTCCGTTTGCGCGCTGGATTGTCCCGACGCGTGCGCCCTGGTGTTAAACATCGAGGGCGACCGCGCCACACGCCTCCGCGGCGACCCCTCGCATCCGGTCACGCAAGGCTTCCTGTGCGGAAAAGTGGCGCGCTACCTGGAGCGCGAGTATCATCCCGAGCGCCTGCTCTATCCGCAGCGTCGCGTTGGCGCGAAGGGCGAAGGCAGGTTCGCCCGCATCTCGTGGGATGACGCGCTGGATGAGATCGCCGCACGACTGAAAGACACCGCCGCGAAGTTCGGGAGCGAAGCGATCCTGCCGTACAGCTACGCCGGAACTATGGGCTACCTGCAAGGCTCGAGCATGGATCGGCGCTTCTTCCACCGCCTTGGCGCATCCCGGCTGGACCGCACAATCTGTTCCGCCGCCGGAATGGCCGCCATGGCGGATTCATATGGGAACCGCTACGGCACCGAACCGGAACAGTTCCGCCACTCCAAGCTGATCATCGCGTGGGGCGCGAACATTCTCGGGACCAACGTGCATCTCTGGCCCTTCATCGTAGAGGCGCGGCGCAAGGGCGCCAAGTTTTACGTTATCGACCCGCGCAAGAATCGCACCGGCAATCTGGCCGACAAACATTTCTTCATCAATCCCGGCAGCGACGCCGCTTTGGCTTTCGGCCTGATGCACGTGATCCTGGCAGAGGGCTTGCAGGACCAGGATTACATCGACCGCCACACCATCGGCTTCGACGAGCTGCGCGAGCGCGTCAAAGCCTATCCGCCGGAACGCGTCGAAGCGCTGACCGGAATTCCGAAGGAGGACGTCGTTACGCTGGCCCGCGAATACGCCACCACGCGGCCCGCCGCTATCCGCCTGAATTATGGTGTGCAACGAAGCGAGCGCGGCGCACTTTCGATCCATGCTGTCAGCTTGCTGCCCGCGCTGACGGGATCGTGGAAGGAAATCGGCGGCGGCTTGCAGTTGTCCACGTCGCACGCCTTCCGCGTCAACCGCGACTCGCTGGAGCGGCCCGACTTGCAGAACCGCTCTCCGCTGGGACGCCCCGCGCGGCTGGTCAACATGTCGGCGATTGGAAAGGCGCTCGACGAGCTGACCGATCCGCCCGTCCGCGCCATGGTGGTCTACAACTCCAATCCCGCCGCTGTCGCGCCGAATCAGAATCTGCTGCACTGGCGGCTGGCCGATCCGAATCTCTTCCTCGCCGTGCTGGAGCAGTTCCAGACCGATACCGCCGATTTCGCCGACATCCTGCTGCCCGCCACCACATTTCTGGAGCACACCGACCTCTACTTCGCCTACGGCCATTTCCACATCCAGATGGCGCGCCCCGTGGTTCCGGCGCCCGGAGAGGCTAAATCGAACTTTGAGGTGTTCCGCCTGCTGGCCGCCCGCATGGGCTTCGATGACCCCTGCTTCCATGAATCCGAAGACGACGCGATCCGCGCGGCTCTCGCTTCGGGTCATCCGTTCCTCGACGGCATCACGCTGGAACGCCTGGAGCGCGAGCACTCCATCCGCCTCAACGTCGCGCCCGCCGGAGAGCCGTTCCAGCCCTTCGCCGAGGGAGGTTTCGGAACGCCGTCGGGCAAGTGTGAAATGCGCCTGCCGGATTATGTGCCGCCGGACGAGTCGCGCCTGGGCTCGGCGAGCCTGCGCTCGCGCTTTCCGCTGGAGCTGATCTCGCCCAAGAACGATGACAGCATGAACTCCACATTCGGCAACCGTCCGGATACCGACCTCCAGACCACGCACCTGGAGATCAGCCAGGCCGACGCCGCGCACCGGGGCATCGCCAGCGGCGACCAGGTCCGCGTCTTCAATGAACGCGGCGAATGCCTGCTCATCGCCAAAGTCAATGGCATGGTGAAGCCGGGCGTGGTCTGCACGCCGTCCGTCCGCCAGCCGAGGCAGGCGCCCAACCGGCGCAGCGTCAACGCACTGACCAGCGAGAAACTCACCGACCGCGGCGCCGGGCCCACGTTCTATAGCTGCCTGGTGGAAATCGAGAAGAGTGGAGATTGATGCTGAAGATGACGGGAATGGAGCGGCGCGCCGCGTTCTGCGCGCTCGTGGTATGTGTTGCGCTCGCCGGCGGCTGTAAGCGCCAGAGAAAAGCTCCGGTTCAGCGCACCGACGAGAGCGGGGCCACCATGGCCAGCTTTCTGCACATGGCGGACCCCAAGGCCGCCCCGCAACTGCTGAAGGGTTTTCATCCCATCGAGCAGAACGCCTGGCGCTGGACAATGGGCAGCTTTTCGGTGGCCCTGCATCCGCCCGCGCAGGCCGCGGAGAAGGGCGCCGTTCGGATGCTGAAGTTCGCCGTGCCCGACCCGGTGATCGCCAAGCTCAAGGCCGTTTCGCTTGCCGCGTCCATCAACGGCCAGGCGCTGGGCGCGGAAACCTATACGCAGGCCGGCGAGTTCACCTACACGCGCGAAGTGCCCGCCAAGCTAGCTTTCGGCGACGCCGTCAACGTGGATTTCGTTCTCGACAAGTTTCTGCCGCCGGGTGACGTCGATCAGCGCGAGCTCGGCGTGATCGTCACCTCCGTCGCCCTCGAGACCAAATGAAGTTTCCGAACCGGCAGACGCTGGCCGCCGCGGCCTGCCTGTTGGTTCCGGCCGCGGTCTGCCTGTGGCTGTATCAGGACGGTCTCTGGATCTGGTTCCAGCAGGACGATTTCGCCTGGCTCTCGCTGCGCCGCGATATTCATTCGGCCGGCGACTTCTGGCGTCTTCTGTTCATTCCGAAAGCGCAAGGCACTATTCGCCCGTTGAGCGAGCGGTTGTACTTCATCGTGCTCTCCAGCCTGTTCGGCATGGACTCGCTGCCCTTCCGCATCGTGGCGTTTTTGACGCAGATCGCCAATCTGATTCTTATCGGGCGGATTACTCTGCGGCTCACCGGCTCGCGATGGGCTTCGCTCTGGGCGCCGCTGCTGTGGGCCGTCAACTCCACGTTGCTCACCGTGATGACCTGGTCCAGCGTTTACAACCAGGCGCTGTGCGCGTTTTTCCTGCTCTCCGCGTTCCTCTGTTTTGTGAAGCTCGCTGAAACCGGCCTGCGGCGCTACGAGATCTGGCAGTGGGTGTTCTTCGTCCTCGGCTTCGGAGCGCTGGAGATCAACGTGGTGTATCCGGCCATCGCGGCCGCGTACGCTCTGCTGCGCGACCGCCGCCTGCTACTACGCACCATTCCGCTCTTTGCCGTATCGCTGCTCTTCGCGATCGTCCACCGGTCTGTGGCTCCCAAGGAGCCAGCGCCGCTTTACCGGATGTACTTTGACGCGTCGCTGTTCAGAAGCTTCTGGAAGTACTGGCTGCAAGTGCTGGGTCCCACGCGGATGCAGGAGCTGAGCTACTGGACCGACGGCCGGCTGGTGATCGCCGCGGTGTCCGTGCTTACCATCGGGCTCCTGGCGTTCGCCGCCTGGCGGTGGCGGCAGGGGCAGCCCATCGGGCTTTGGTTCCTGGCCTGGTACGTGATCACGCTGAGCCCGGTGCTCCCACTGCGCGATCACGTCTCGGATTACTACCTGACGATTCCCTCAATCGGCCTCGCGATGCTCGGCGGTTGGGCGCTGGCATCGGCGTGGGCTACCTGGTCCGGACGGGTCCTGGGAACGGCGCTCGCCGCCATCTACGTCGCCGCGAATCTTCCGGTGATCGAGTGGGGTATGGACTGGAATTTCGAGCGCGCCGAGCGCGTGCAGACGCTGGTCGAAGGAGTCGGCCGCGCCAAGGAGCTCTACCCCAACCGCACCATTCTGCTGACCGACATCCCCGACGATTTGTTCTGGACAGCTATAATCGACAACCCGTTCCGGCTGGTGGGAGCGATGAACGTCTATCTTGCGCCGGAAGCCGCGGCGCGCATCAGCCGGCATCCGGAGTTGGGTTCGGTCGAGGAATTCACGCTGCCTCAGGCGCCTGTTCTCGAAGGAATTCGCAAAGGCAAGCTGGCGGTGTACGCCTTCGCCGGAGACCGCCTGAAGAACGTCACCAGGGTGTATGAGTCCATCGCGCTGCTGCGGCTGAAGGACGAAGTGCCGCGGCGCATCAACGTCGGCAATGATCTGTTCGATACCTGGGTGGGCACTGGATGGAATCCCGTCGAGCAGGGCTACCGCTGGATGACCCGCCGCGGAACGGTGCGTCTAGGCGGCCCGCGAAACGCGAGCGAAGCGCTCTATCTGACCGTGTATGTTTCCGACGTTGTGATGAACGGCCAGCCGCTCATCGTCCGCGTATCGGTGGACGGCAAGCCGCTGGAGCCTGCGTCCATCACCAACACCGGACGCGTCGACCTGCGCTTCGCCTTCCCGCCGGAGGCTGTAGGCCGCACGTCGGTAGAGGTCGCGGTGGAAGTAAACCGCTGGGCCGACCGCGAGAAATACGTCAAGGAAATGGGCCTCGCCTTCGGCGTCTTCGAAGTGCGCTAGCGGGGTGACACAAGCGTCTCGCCTGCCCCACCTTAGCAGAGCAGCTGGCAGCAGAACCGCCTAGCAACACTGGCAGCAAAGTCAGGACCACACCAAGTCCAGTCTCGGCGCTGCAGAGGTCTGCACCACGATTTTAACGCTTTCGCACCGACGTCACCCACGGCTCGTACCGCGACCCCGTGCGCAGCCCGACCGCATATCGCGGCTCCTCCACCTTCAACACTCCCTTGCTGTAACTCCAATTCATTCCCGCGTCATCGCTGAATGAGCGGCTCAGCGGCTGCGGCACATAGATCGTATCGATGAGGATTCGTGAGATCCCTCCTCGCAGATACGCCGCATGCGCCGACTTGTCCGGCGGCGTAGTCCGCCGTTCCTCCAGCACCACCACTGCCAGCGCCCGCAAAATCAGAACGCGGGCGCGGTCCGGATACTTGCGGCGTAGCGCCGCGCCGTCAGCGCCCGCGTCTACCGCCACCAGCCGGCTCAGCGTCCCCCGCTCGATCTCCAGCCGTTGCTCGAAAGTCAGGTCCGATGAATAGAGCTGCTGCGTCCGCAACGCCGGCTCGCGCCCGGCCAGCCACTGCCCCCACGCCGCGCCGTCGTACTCCAACGCCACGAACACCTCCCGCGACGGCGCTTCGCGATAATAGCGGCTGGCCCGCGCATCGGCCGCCGGGACGCTGCAATCGAAACCCAGCTCCACCAGCTTCGTCTGATCGAACCAGCCCGGCCCATCGGACTCGAACGGGGTGTAGCGGTACTGCGGAACCGGATTCTGCCATCGCAGCGCGAGCGTGACGCCGCGCTCCTCCCCCGAGGCCCGCCGGAATTCCAGCTCTCGCGAGGTCAGCTCCATCTCCGCGTCCGGTGCGCCCCAGCGATTCAGCGCGACATGCGCCAGCACCCATGCGTTGGTTCCCAACAGCACCAGCAGCGCCGCAGCGAAATAGGGACGCTTCATGCCGTGCTCCGCATCCGCGTCCGCAGGCGCTTGAACGCCGCCACCAGCGCCAGCGCAACCACGCCCACCAGGAGGAAGAAGAGGTACTTCGGCATCCACTCCCACCACCAGTCCACCAGCCGGATGAACAGAAACAGCGTGAAGAATGCCGTGCCCAGGTTCACCACGCCGGTCCAGTTGCAGCGAATGCCCGCCCATACGGCCGCCGCGGCCGCAGCCAGGCCGAAGAGCTGGTAGGAGTGCTCAATCGTCCGTGAATCTGCCGGAAGATAACTGCGGTGCCCGCTCGCCGAGAGATAGAGGATGGCGAAGAAGAACGCCAGCAGCCCGACCAGCCGGTAGACGGGCGGAAAATCCGGACGGCGCACATGCCTGAATACCAGCGGCGCCGCCACAAGCAGCAATCCCGCAACCATCACCTCTTCCGGCCTGCGCTCCCAGTTGAACCACCAGAATCCTCGCCAGTAGCTTGATGACGCCGTGATCCAGGCCATCAGGCTAACCAGGCCCGCGGCCAGCACCAGGCGCAGCCCGAAATGGTAAGCCAGCGCCAGGCCGAAAAGGCCCCACACCGCGAACGCGTTCGGCGTCGGAGCAAGGTTGAAGATCGCCCCCAGCACTTTCAGGTCGATCACGAAGGCCGCGAATGCCACCACGCATATCAGCGCGCTGTAGTAGAGGCTGGTCTCGCGCCGCGCCGCATACCCGGCGCCCACCGTCAACGCCACGGGCAGGGCCACCATCGCGGCCACCTGCAGCCAGGTTGGCCAGAGTCCCAGGTAGCGGGCAAAGAAAAGCGCCACCGCCGCGCACAGGGCGAGGCCGCCCACCGCCGACGCGATCCGCATTCCCCACGAGATCCGGCGCTCCGGCTCGGAAGTGTCGACGTCGTACTGGGACGCCAGCTCGCTTAGCGTCCGCGTGATGTGTTCATCGACCGCGGTTTTTTGGCTGGCGGACAACTCCAGCACTTTCCGGCGCTCCAACTCGTCGAGCTCGCTCCGGAAGATGCGCAGACGGTCGGCGCTTTGCTGCGGCGTCACGGCCTTATCGTATCAACCCGCGACGCGGCCAGGTATCACTGGATCATGTGCGTGGCCAGATCCAGGGTCACGGGGTCGAAGGGCGCTGTCTGTTGACCCAGCGGCCAGAACTCCGTCTTCAAGCGGCTGGCGGAAACGGTCACGAAGAGATATCCCAGCGACTTCATTGCGGCATCGTAGGTGACGTCGTTGGTTGAATCGGCAGGCTGGCCGCTGGCAGCCACAACCGGCTGGGGCGGCATCCCGCCGCCACCGGCGACGATGTAGAGTACCTGCCGGCCGCCGATCCGGCGACTGTAGCGCTGGTAGTTGTGGGCGTGGGCGGAGAGAACCGCGTGGGGCACGATTCCGGCGGCCGTGCATGCGTCCGTAATGCTCTGGTTCATCTCGGCGCTCCCGCTGTGTCCGCTCTGGCTATACGGCGGATGGTGCGTCGCAATGATCAGCGCTTTGCGGTCCTTCAGCCCGGCGATGGCGGTGAGCGTCGAGCTGAGCCAGCCTAGTTGAGAGGTGTCGCCGCCGGCGCCCTCGATATAGCCGGGGTTTTCCAGCAAGTTCGAATACAACCCGATGATTCGGACGAAGGGAGCCTCGAGCAGCCAATAGACGCCGGGCTGGGTCACGGTTTCGCGGAAGATACCACTTCCGGACGCCGCCGGCGGAACGGACGCCGTAGCAGCACAAAAAGTTGACCGGAAGCCGCTCAATGAGGGATTGTCCGCGGGGGTCTTCACTTCCCCGTCGTGATTGCCGGGAATGGCCAGTATCTTTCCGGGATAATGGCGATAGGGGCGGTAGAAGCGGTCCCCGTAGTGCGCCATTTTATCGGGGCCGTAGATTACGTCGCCGAGATGAAGCAGGAAAGCGGGATTGAGTCCGCTGGCGCCGGCTCTATAATCGGTCGCCATCTCGTCGCTTACCTGTTCGGCTTGGTGGGCCATTCCCTCTCCGCTGTCGCCCAGCGCATGAAAACGGATTTCGCCGACGCCTTCAATTTCCGTTACGCCATCGGCGCCGATCACTTCGGAAAGATCCATACGGCCGTTGCGAAGCACAGCCGGTATCGGGCCGAGATGTTGCTTGCTCCAGTCCGTCATACGGGTATTGCCGTTGACGGGCCTGCGTTGATCGCGAGGAACTGCGGTGAAGAACGGGTGAGCGTATCTTCCCGGAGAATGCGAATTTGCCGAATGCGAAGTGGATCCGGGTTTCCTGGAGGCCATTTGTATTCTCCTTCTAAATAAACACTACGGCTTCATTACGGTGCGTTTGCAGGGAAGTCGGAACCTGCGCCGGATATATTAGCGCAATCAGACGGGCAATGTTCGGAAACATAAAATGGCATTGAAACGGCTCGATTGGCCAGGCCGGGAAATCGGGAGGGGCTGCGCCAGCGGCCGGCCAAATTGAGGTACTCCTCAGACAAGCCGGAACCTTTTGCCTGCCTCGTGTGTGACGGAGGTATAAACGTGGCTGTTCGGCGGAGGCGGGCCTCACCGCCGCCACCCTTATCGCCCGCGCCGCAGGCCCGGCCACCGGGCGGTCCTGCTGTTGCGCGAGGTGCGCTGATCACGCCCAAGCTAACCGGCAATTTCCCCGACTACGAGCGCGTGCTGCCGAAGCACCCGCAGGAAGTCCAGCCGGATTACTCCGTGGAGAAAACCGCCTTGGCGCTCGGCATGTCCGCGCCGGCGGTAAAGACTGCCCATCACCGGCCGGCAAGACCATAGCCGCCTACGACAGAGGCGACCGGCCAAATCGCAGGATCAAACCCAAAGGACCAAAGCTCAGCCGCGGCGCTTCCTGGAATGCGTCAGCCGCCAGGATCTGGCCGCAGTGGAGGCGCTGTCGGACGAAAGATGTCCGTATGTTGACCAACGGCGGCGGAGAATTCACGGCCACGCGACGGCGGTGGCCGGCTCCCCAAAGGTCGCATAGATGTTGGTGAAAATTGCCGGGCAACTGCCGGCCGGTGTGCGTGTGCGCTGGCTGACCGTCAACGGCTCGCCGGCGTTTCCTGCTGAAAGCCCGAATCGCCAACCCGGTAATGCCCCCCGCTGGGTACTGCGTATTGAACTCAGCGGGGAAGCCAGGATCCACTTAGTTGCTGCAACGCGCAAATTGAAAGCGATCGACTACAGTCCTGCCATCCCGACGGTCTTGAATTCGTAGCGCTCAATGGCGATGGCGGCCTGGTTCTCTTCGCACCGCACCAGCCGCCCCATCGCCACAAACTTCAATGGTAACGTGTTGTTCAGTTGCGCAGGCCAGCTGACTGACAGTTCCACTCTCTCCCCCTCGGGCAAAAGCCCGTCTGTCGTGAACAGAATCCCCGCGCTGGAGATGTTCACCGTCCGGCCAGTCCCGGTGCGCGTCTGGCCTCTTCCCATCAAAACTTTGTATTTCACTTCCCGTTCTATCGGGAGGCGTTGGGAAGTTCGGCGATCATCCGTTGCTTCCGCTCTCCTCAGGATTCTGGTCGGCATAGTACTTCCATGGTGAGGCCATGCACTGTTCCCGGCAATAGCCAATTAGTTACATTTGATTCTGAGAGAAACACTTAGCCGCGATGGTGTAGGTTCTAGTACCGCTCTCAGGGGTTCGACTTTAGTCCCAGCAGCCGCGCCACTCTCCCCCTCAGCCCTTGGGCCATCCATTCAAATCCTAAGTCATTTGGATGAGATCCATCCACCAGCCCGTCCACGCGATCCGGCCCCAGCAGATCGGGGCCTTCCACTAATTCCAGCCGCACATCCCCCGCGGCGCGATGGCGCGCTACTACTTCACGGATATGCTCTCGCATCGCCGCCAGGTGCGACAAGCTCCAATCTTCGCGCGCGGAAGCGATGGGCGTCACCGCCAGAACCGGCGTTCGCGGATGCGCCTTGCGCACGGTCGCCAGAAACGGCTCGTAGGCTTCGGCCAGGTTCTCCGCAGTGCGGTTGTTTTGGGCAAAGTCCAGGACGAAGCCGGCCGCATCGATTTCAGCCACCGCCTTGGCCATGGCTGGCTCGCCGATGCCGTTCCCCGAGAATCCCAGGTTCACGTAATCGATGTTTAGCATGCGGCCGAGGATGGCCTGGTAGCTCATGCCGGAGCGGCTGGCGCAGCCCCCTTGCGTAATGGACGTTCCATAGAACACCACCGGACGCGCCGCGGCGAATGGCGTCGGGCGCGACACCCTGGCTTCCTCGTCCACGCCCACCGCAAGCACCTTCACCGCCTTATAGAGCGGCAGGTAGAGCACCATCTCGCGTTCCCGCCGGGCGGCATCTTTCAGAGCAAAGTAGCGGTGCTCCACGGCCTTCTCCGGCGCGGCGTCCTTCGGGGCTACGGCTGTCCCGAGATATTTGCCGTCGGCGTAGAGGTCAACGCCAGTCTGCCCGAAGGCGTGCATGTTGACCATGTCCGGAGGCGACGGATACTCCAGCCGGATGGACACTATCTGAGAGTCCGTGCGGAAGCGGATGCGTCCGCCGGAAGGCGACTGCGCCAGATTCCATACCGGCTTGCGAAAGCTGTCCTGCAGGCGCAGCGGAAGGCGCATCCACTCTCCGCGATTCTCCTTGTACCAGGCCAGTCCGTTGACCTCCAGGGGTTCCTTGGACGGATCCAGCCAGCGCACGGCGTCTTCGGCCGCGCGGGCCCCCATGGAAAGAAAAAGCATGCCCAAAATCGCAAAACCATTGTGAGCCCGCATAGACCCCTGAGTATACTGAAGCTGATGTTCCGGTTGCTGGTTCGCTGGAAGATGGCCGCGGTGGTGGGGGTCGCGATCATGTTTCCCGCCGGCCTCAGCGCGCAGCGCTACGCATTCGCGCATTACGGCGTGCAGGACGGACTCGACCGGCTCAACACGCGCGCGCTGCTCCAGGACCGCGAGGGATTCCTCTGGGTCGGCACCGGCGGCGGCCTCTATCGTTTCGATGGTGGGCGTTTCCGGTTCTTCGGCGCCGAGCAGGGCTTGCCGGACGGCCGCGTCCGCTCCCTGCATCTCACTCCCGATGGGGTCCTTTGGGTTGGAACCAGCAGCGGCTTTGCCTATCGCTCGAACGGCGGGTTTCACGCGGTCCCCATTGACCAACCGCCCGGACGGGTGGTGGCGCATCAAGGTGGAATGGTCTCCGATTCCCAGGGGCGGCTCTGGGTAGGCACCAACCGGGGTCTCCTAAAAGCCGAATACGCGCCGCCGCGGGAACGGAAATTCGCTCTCGTGCCTCTGCTTCCCGAAGCGTCCCAGGGAGTCTATGGGCTGCACCTCGATCGGGACGGCGTTCTCTGGATGGGCTGCGGCGTCCATGTCTGCCGCCTCGCCCCGGACGGCAACGTCCTGGCCTTCGGCGGCGAATCGGGCTTGCCGAACGAGGAGTGGAGGGCCACGCTAAGCGACCGCGAAGGCAACCTCTGGGTGCGCAGCCGCGAGCGCCTCTTCGTCCGCCGCCGTGGCGCGCTACGTTTTCTCCCCATGGACCAGGGACTGCCTCGCTCAAAAGACGTGGCCGGCCTGGCGATCAGCCCCGATGGGGCGCTAGTGGTGCCGACGTACCTTGGGGTCTACACGCGTCGCGGGGACGAGTGGACGCGCCTGGATGCATCCCGCGGGCTGATCGCCAATGCCGCCTGCTGCGTGCTGTGGGATCACGAAGGCAGCCCTTGGATTGGCCTCGAATCCTTTGGCGTGGCCCGCTGGCTGGGCTATGGGGAATGGGAGCATTGGACCGAATCGGAAGGCATGACCGCCAACGCCGTCATGGCCATCGCCCGCGATTCGGCGGGAGCGTTGTGGGTCGGCACTGAGTCCGGCCTGAACCAGATGCTGCCGGGCGGACGCGGCTGGCGCACCTGGACGCGAAAAGACGGACTGCCGGACGACGAGGTCCGCTCGCTTGCCGCCGGGCCGGACGGCTCCGTCTGGGTCGGCTCCGGGCAGGGCGGTCTCGCCCGCGCTGCCCCAGGTTCGGGCTGGTTACAGCGAATCGGGGCGGACCAGGGCCTCGGCAACGATCACATCGTATTTCTTTGGGTGGACCGGTCGGCTACGCTTTGGGCCGGCACGCGGGGCGGTCTCTTTAAGGCCGATCTGAAACGTTCCCCCGTTCATTTCGTCCTTGAGCCCGTGCCTGGCGGCTCGCCGTCCGGCACCATCTACCGGGTAGTCGAAGCAGCGGACGGGGTCTATTGGGCAGCCGGCCCGCGCGGCCTCTTCCGGCGGGAAAACGGCGTCTGGCAGTACGTAGACGCCCCGCTCCGGCACGGCTCGCTAACCTTTCTGTCCCCGGGGGCGCGGGCCAATGAACTCTGGATCGGTTACGCTGGCGTGCGCGGGATCAGCCGCCTGGCTTTCGACGGAACGTCCGCCCGGGCGGTCCACTTCACCGAACGCGATTTTCTCCATTCCGACGACGTCAGCTTCCTCGATTCGGATTCGCGCGGCTGGACCTGGGTCGGAACCGATCACGGCCTGGACGTCTTCGACGGCGCGGGCTGGCGGCATTTCAGCCAGCAGGATGGCCTGCTCTGGGACGACATGGTGCTCGGCGCCTTTATGGCGGACCGCGACGGCAGTGTCTGGGTGGGCACCCAGCGCGGCCTCTCGCATTTCCTGCCGCGGCGCGGACAGCAAGCCACACAGCCGCTGCCGGCGCGCATTCTCTCGGTGCAGCTTGGCAGCCGCGCTGCAGATCCCACGTTTCCCGGCAAGGCCAAGCCCTCCGAGCGAACCCTCCGCGTGGAATTCAGCGCGCTGACGTTTCGCGCTTCGCGCGCCGTCTCCTTCCGCTACCGGCTCCTCGGCCTGAACGACGAGTGGATTGAGACAGACCAGCGGAACGCCATCTTCCCCAATCTCGGTCCGGGCTCCTACGTTCTCGAAGTCGCCGCTCGCGACTCCGCCAGCGGCTGGAGCCCGGAACCGGCTCGCTGGATGTTCGAGGTGACGCCGGCTCCGCGCGAAACCTGGTGGTTTCGCGTCCTGCTCGGCGTGCTGGCTCTGTTTCTGCTGCGCGCCTACTGGAGACGCCGCGAAAAGCGTCTTCTGGCGGTCCAGCAAAGGCTCGAACTCGCCGTACGGGAGCGCACCCAGCAGCTTGAATTTGAGAAAAGCCGTACGGAAGCCGAAAAGGCCACAGTCGAGCAGCAAAAGCAGGAAATCGAGCGCCTCCTGACCGAGACTCGCGAAGCCTCCCGCCTGAAAAGCGAGTTTTTGGCCAACGTCGGCCATGAGATTCGAACGCCCATGAACGGGGTCCTGGGCATGACCGGCCTCGCTCTCGACACCGAACTGACCGGTGAGCAGCGGGAGTATCTTGAGGCGATCCGCGTGGCCGGCAATTCCCTTCTCCAGTTGCTGAACGACATCCTGGACTTTTCCAAGATCGAATCCGGCCGTTTGGAACTCGAGGACATGGCGTTCCCCTCGCGCACCTTCCTCGAGGAAATCATGCGGACGTTTTTTTACGGCGCCCGGGAGAAAGGCGTGGACCTCCGCCTGGAACTCGATCCCGCTGTCTCCGAGACCTGGCAGGGCGATCCAGTCCGCCTGCGCCAGGTGCTGGTCAACCTGCTGAGCAACGCTCTCAAATTCACTTCCAGGGGTTCCATCACGTTGCGCGTGACGACGCTGGCCTCCGGCTTCTCGCAGTTTTCGGTGATCGACACCGGCATCGGAATCCCGTCCGCCCTGCAAAGCCTGATCTTCGATCCGTTCCGTCAGGCCGATGGGTCCACGACGCGAAAGTATGGCGGAACCGGCCTTGGGTTGGCCATCTGCGCCCGCCTGGTCCCCATGATGGGCGGAACCATCTGGGTCGAAAGCGAGCCGGGACGAGGCAGCGCATTCAGCTTCACGGCGCGCCTCCTGGCGGCGCCGGAACTCCCGCCGGATGAAGCCGCCGATACACGGACGGCTCCAACCGCCGTGGATCAATCCGCCGCCGCTGGGGATGCCGCGGCTCCACAAGAGGTGGCCGCCCGGGATGAACCGGCTCAGGACGCGATCGCTCCAAATGGGCTGACGCGCGACGCGGCGCCCCCGGCGGCTGGCGATACGGCCGTGGCCCAAAGCGAGGCCACGAAATGAAGACACTCACGCAGACCGTCCGCTCTTACTTCCCGGCCGCTGCCGCGGCGCTGTTGCTGGGCGGCCTGGGGATGCCGGCAGCCGATCCCTACCGCCCTTCGGAGACCGAGCTACAGGACATTCGGAGCCGGTTATCCGAATTGGCGCGCCGCATTGATACGGTCCGCGCGTCTGGCGCGGCGCCTGAGCTGGTGGCCGACGCCGAAGTTTACCGCAAGGCCGCCGAATGGATCCTTCGTTACCCGGAAGAGTTCTATTCGAAGATTTACACCGCAAACACGCTGGCCGCCCTGGACCGCGGCCTGGAGCGCGCCCGCGAACTTCAGGCAGGCCGCTACCCCTGGGCGCGGGCCGCCGGACGGCTTTCCCGCGCCTACGTCTCGCGTGTCGACGGCAGCGTGCAGCCTTACGGCCTGGTAATTCCGGAATCGTATGCCGGCCGGCCGGTCCGCCTGGACGTCGTCCTGCACGGCCGCGGCAGCACTCTCAACGAGGTCAGCTTCCTGGCCGCCCACGATAAACCCGATCCCGTGCCCGCCGGGCAGGACGGCATCCAGCTAGACGTGTTCGGGCGCACCAACAACGCTTATCGCTGGTCGGGCGAAACCGACGTCTTCGAAGCCATCGAATCCGTCCGGTCGCGGTACAAAATCGATCCAGACCGTATCGTTCTGCGGGGATTTTCAATGGGGGGCGCGGGCGCCTGGCACATCGGCCTGCACCACCCCGGGCGCTGGGCCGCGATGGAGGCGGGCGCGGGATTCACCGAGACGAAGCTCTACGCAAAACAGATCGGCCTGCCGCCCTGGCAGGAAGCCGCACTGCACATTTACGACGCGGTGGACTATGCCCGCAATGCCTGGAACCTTCCCGTGGTCGGTTACGGCGGCGAGATCGACCCTCAGTTGCAGGCGTCACGCAATATTCAGGAAGCCCTCGCCCGCGAGAATTTCGATCCGGCGCGTCTGCGCGTCCTGTTCCTCACCGGTCCGGGAACCGCCCACAAATGGCATCCGGACAGCTTGCGGGCATCCGGGGAATTTATCGCGCGGAACCTATCTTTAATCGGGCCACTGACCGAGCCGGCCGAAATTCACTTCGTCACTTACACGCTCAAATACAACCGCTGCCGATGGGTCGAGATCCAGGGTCTGGAAAAACATTACAACCGCGCAAGGATCGACGCCATCCGCGGCGAATCCGGCCGCGTGACCGCGACGACTGAAAACATTTTCCGCTTGCAGATCGAGGGCGCAAAGGATTTGGTCCTCGACGGGCAGCCGGTCGCCGGGGAAGTGTTCGAAAAAAGCGGCGGCCGCTGGATTCCAGCGCGCGCGGACCAGGGGTTGCGCAAGCAGCCCGGCTTGCAGGGTCCCATTGACGACGCGTTCACGGGGCCGTTTCTGTGTGTGCGGCCGACCGGAAAGCCTCTGCACGACGCGACCGCGAGGCAGGCCGGCGCCGCTCTCGACCGCCTGGCCCGCGAGTTCCCCAAATGGCTTCGCGGCGATGTGCGCATTAAGGACGACACGACCGTCACCGCCGCCGACATCGGTTCGCAGAATCTGATTTTGTTCGGCGATCCCCGCAGCAACCGCCTCATCGCCCGGATGCTCGGCAAGCTCCCGCTGCAATGGAACGCTTCGGCGATCGAGATCGCAGGCCGCCGTTATGACGCTTCCACTAGCCTGCCCGCGCTGATCTACCCCAACCCGCTGAATCCTTCCAGATACGTGGTGATCAACAGCGGCCACACTTTCTCCGAGCCGGACTTTATCGGCACCAACGCCCTGCTGTTCCCGCGAATCGGGGACTGGGGGATCCTCGAAGCTGGGAAGGGAATCGCGGCCTCCGGTTTTTTTGATGAAGCGTGGAAGTAGCTCGAAGCTCAGCGAACCGGGATCAAATCTTTCCAGGCGATCTCGGACTTCGCGGCGCCGGCCGGCGCGGGCGGAAGCGCGATCGTAGCGTCGATATTTTTGCAGGTGACGTCGGTGCACGCCTGGCCGCGAATGGCAATCTGAGTCGCCGCGCCGCGCACTCGCCGCACCTTCGCGGCGAACAGCGCCTCCTTCTCGAATCCCCAACTGAACCAGCGAAATTCCGGCTTGGAGAAATCCCTGGGCGGCGTTTGAAGCCACGGGCCGGCCAGTTCCACGCCTCCAGTCAGTGTAATCTCCGTCGGACGGTCGATTCCCAGGGAGCGCTTCCCGGCCAGCTTCTCCTCCGCCCGCCGCTTGTTGTCCATGGAGAAGGTGTGCCAGCCCGGTTCGATGGTTGCCCGGATCACCAGGTAGTCGCCGTCCAGCCGCGCGCGGTAAGTGAGGCACAAAGTTTCTTCGTGGCGGACCTCGACCGGCTCGGTCCAGGCGGCCGGAGTGGTGGCGAAAGCGGCGGCGAGCAGAAGCGCCGCCATCAGCGCGATTTTCATTTGCGGAAACTCATTCGGTAGGTCTTCAACGGCATCTGCGTTCGTTTGCCGTCGCGGATCACATCCAGTGTAACCGAGACGTCCGGCGCACGGCGCAGCTTGATGTACAGATCCGCCGTATTGGCCACCTCGTCGTGGTCCACGCCGTCCACGGCGACGATGATGTCGCCGGTCTTCAGATCGTGGGTCTTCATCAGCCGGGCAAAATCGGCGACGTACTTGACCTCGCTGGCGAATGTTTCCGGGCCCAGATTGAGCTTTTGCTTCTCGGGGACACTCAGCGGGCGGTCCTCGAAATAGGTGCGAGGTTCCACGCTCGACTGGCGGAAGCGAAGATCGGTCCACCACCAGCGCGGAGGCAGGGCGACGGCCAGGTCCAGCGGCTTTCCGTCGCGGTCCACCGTCAACGTGATGCGCTCGGCTTTGCGGTTTACCTTGTCGTACTGATACTGGATGTCGCCGAAGGTCCAGACCGGAGTTCCATTCAGCGCGGCGATGCGGTCGCCGGCCTTCATCCCCGCTTCCTGTACGGCGCCTTGGACCTCCTTCACGACCAGGCCCCTGGGGACGTCGAGCAGGATCCCCAGGGCGCGGATATCGGGCGACCGGTAGAGGTGCGTCATCTTGTCCAGCGTGCCGTCCTGCTCCCGGTGCAGGTTCTGGAAATCGCCGATGAGGTGGCACTCCACGCATTGATTGGTGGCGAACGTTCGTTTCACCAGCAAGGGAATCTCCCTGGGATACAGCGGCTTCGGGCGTTGCGTCTTCGGCAGTGTGCCCTGCTGGTAGCGACGGTGCAGTTCGAGGCCCTGCTTCAGGGCGAGCTCCAGGCTGACCAGGTTGAGATAGGTGTCCGGCGATCGCGCTTCGCGCCCGCCGTAGCGCATGTAAATCTGCTCATCGGCGTTGAACATAAAAAAATACAGCGTGTTGTTGCGGTCGTAGTCGAACAGGCCGATGTCCACGTCGTCCATGCGGGTGACGCGTAGGCACACGTACTGGCTCATTTGCCTGCCCAGCGGAGAATCTTTCGGTGACAGCACAACCTGTGCGTCAAAAACCCGGCCGGCGATTCAAGCCTCGCAGCGAAACTCCAGGAAAATGGGCTTCCCCGTCTCGCGAGCTATGCGAAGGGCCTCCTTATAGTCGCCGAGCCAGGTCACGCCGTCGTCTTCGGCGGCGAGCGGGCTCAAGGCGGCAAGAGCTGCAAAAGCGTAGAGGGAAAGCGATCGTTTCCAGGTGCGCATGGTTCTTGGACAGGTTTCAAATCCAGGATATCAAACCGAAAAACGCGCGCCCGCCCTTCAACGCCTGATGGCGTAAACATGCTCGACGCCCCGCAGGTACAGCACGCCATCCGCGACCGCCGGCGACGCGTACACGGCCTCGCCCAGCGAGTTCTTGCCCAGCACCTCATGCCGCGGACCAGCCTTGATCAAGTAACTATCGCCATCCTCGCTAGTCAGCAGCAGCTTGCCCTCGTACGCCACCGGCGACGCGGTGAAGGTGGCCGGCGCCGGCACGCGCGCGCCTTCGTATTGCACCGCGCCAGTTTTCGCATCCAGGCAGGTCAGCAGCCCGCGGTCGGTCATCAGGTAAAGATAGTCGCCGTACAGAATCGGCGACGGCACGTACGCGGTGCCTTTGGCGTACGACCACGCGACAGCGCCACCTTCCGACAGCCTCAGCCCGAAAGCGCGCTTGTCGGGATACCCGGCCGACACGTAGACCATATCCGCACTGGAAACCGGGCTAGGAATGCCGTTGCCTACCACACCTTTTTGCCGCCACAGCTCCTTCCCCGTCGCCGCGTCGTAGGCGACGATGAACTCGGCGGCGCTGGCGATCAGTTGCCCGTTTCGCAGCAGCGGCGTCGACCACGAAGCTCGCGCCGCACGCGCCGCGCGCCACCGCTCCGCGCCGGTCTTCTGATCCACCGCCAGCAGAAACGATGCGTCACCTTCCTCCACGTCGCACTGCAGGAACAGCAGCCCGGCTCCCAGCACAGGCGACGTTCCCGGCCCCATCCCAATGGTGCCCAGTTTCCCCGGAGAAAGCTTCCAGGCCAGATTGCCGTCGAAGGTGTAGGCGTACAGGCCCTCCGATCCGAAATACGCGTAGACCAGCCTGCCGTCCGTCACCGGCGTCGGACTGGCGTAGCTGCCCTTCTTGTGCCGGTCGTCATAGACGCGTCCTTCGTACGCTGTCCGCTCCCACAGGACTTTGCCGGTGGCTTTGTCCAGACAAATCACGAGCAGCTTATGGCTGCGATCGGAACCCATGCTGTCGGGATGGACGAATTCCTGCCTTTCCATGATGTGCCGCGGCGCGGCTGCGCCCGCCAGCTTCTCGCCTTGGATCGACGTCGTAAGGAACAGGCGGTCGCCCCAGACCACCGGCGACGAAAGCCCGCGCCCCTCGATGCGCGTTTTCCAGGCTACGTTGCGGCCGGCGCTCCACTCGGCCGGCAGGTTCGTTTCCGGCGAAACACCGCTCGCGTCCGGACCGCGCCACTGCGGCCAGTTGGCCGCCGCCAGCACCAAAGGAAGCCCCAGCGCGGGGAGAAAAACCATCGAGAGCCGCATTCTCATAAAATAGCAGCGATGCAACGCCGGGAATTTATGGCTGGCCTGGCTCTGGCCTTGCGCCGGGATCGTATGAACGCCGCCTCAAAGCTGATCGAATCTCAGACCTCTTCCGGAGAGGTCTCCGCCGCCGTGCTCCGGGTGGCCCGCGGAAGCGACGTTTTCGTGAAGGCGTTTGGCGCCGCCAAAACGCCGGACACCGTCTTCCTGCTCGCCTCCATCACCAAGCCCATGACCGCCGCGGCAGTGATGATTCTTCGCGACCGGGCCGCGCTATCGCTCCAGGACCCGGTGCGCAGGTTCATTCCGGAATTCCGCGACGGCGAGCGCGACGCGATCACCATTCGCCACCTGCTCACCCACACCTCCGGTCTGCCCGACATGCTGCCCGAAAACGTCGAACTGCGGAAACGCCACGCTCCGCTGCGGGACTTTGTCGCCGCCACGTGCCGCACTCCGCTGCTGTTCAAGCCCGGCGCGGAGGTGCGCTATCAAAGCATGGGAATCCTGCTCGCCGCGGAGATCGTGGAGCGGATTTCGCGCCAGCCTCTGCGCGATTTCCTCCGCAAAGAGCTCTTCACGCCGCTGGGCATGAAGCAGACCTCTCTCGGCCTAGGCGGCCGCCGCATCCCGGACACCGCTCAGTGCCAGGTGGAAGAAAAAAGCGACTGGGACTGGAACAGTCCGTACTGGCGCGATCTGGGCGCTCCGTGGGGCGGCGCGCATTCCACCGCCGCGGATGTAGGACGGTTCCTCGACTTCTTCCTGGATCCGCGCCCACCGCTCATCAAAGCGCAAACCGCCGCGGAGATGATCCGGAATCAAACGAAAGGCCTCAACAAGCCCTGGGGCCTGGGCTGGATGACCGAGCCCGGAACCTTTGGCAAAGGCTGCTCGCCGGCGACGTTCGGCCATTACGGGTCCACCGGGACCGTGGGTTGGTCGGATCCGGCATCGCGCATTTCCTGCGTGCTGCTGACCACCAAGCCGGCGTCCAACTCCCGGCATCACCTGCTGGGTCCGGTATCCGACATCGCGTCGGCGTGAGTAACCGCGCGGCCGGCGATCATAGTTCGGAATCCCAGCTAAGACCTATTATCGACTGACCCGCGCGATACGGGCTCAGAGCACCCTTGAAACGGGCAGCCGCAAGCGGTGTATAATACCTCCCATCGCCGAGTCTGCGCTCCTGGTAGTGGGTCAAATCACGGGGATGCACTACCGAAATTTTAGGCCTGTTCAATCCTGAGTCAGCATCACAGGGCTCCAAACCTCCGAGGGGTACAACCCCAGAAAGGTGAGGGTACAACCGGTGACAACGTCTTTTCCGCGGATTGCAAGCGGTCTCCTCCTGTGCGCGGCATTCCTGCCGGCGCAAACCACGTCAACCGAAGTCTTAGGCACCGTAGCGGACACAACCGGCGCAGTAGTGCCGGGCGCGAGAGTGACTCTGCTGCGAGTTCAGACCGGTGAAAAGCGAAATACCGTAACCGACGGCAGCGGGAACTATTCATTCCCTCTGATTGAGATTGGCGAATACACGGTTTCGGTGGAGATGCAGGGTTTCAAGTCGCAAACCAAGACGGGAATTCACGTGGAGTATCAGCAAAAGGCCCGCGTGAACGTGGAGCTGGACATCGGCGCTACCACGGAACGGGTCGAAGTCGTCGCGACCGGCGTCGAGTTGAAGACCGACGATGCGTCGCTCGGCGCGACCATCGACCACACCAGGGTCGTCGAGCTGCCGATCGTGAACCGCAACTTCGCCAGCCTGGTGGTGCTGACTCCGGGCGTGCAGTTCGGAACGCGCATGGGCCTCAGCCCGCTGTCGACGGCCGGAGCGTTCTTCCCTGGGGCGACCCAGGTGAGCGCCAACGGCCAGCGCGACGCCAACCAGCGCGTGACGCTGGACGGCGTGATCGCCAGCGAGCCCTTGGTGAACACGGTCTATTTCAATCCCTCCATCGATGCGATTGAAGAGGTCAAAGTGCACACCGGTTCCTACTCCGCCGAGTACGGGATGAACAACGGCGCCAACGTGCAAGTAGCGCTGAAGTCCGGCACCAACGAGTTCCACGGAGCGTTTTTCGAGTTTCTGCGGAACGATGCCGCTGACGCCAAGGATTACTTCCTGAACTTCCAGCTTCCAGCCGGGACGCCGCTGCAGGCGAAAAACCGGCTACGGAGAAACCAGTTTGGAGCGTGGCTGGCAGGTCCGGTGCTGCTGCCGAAAGTCTACAACGGCAAGGATCGCACGTTCTGGAGTTTCAACTACGAAGGGATCCGCCAGACCGAGGAGTCCGTCCAGCAGGCCTTCTGGTATCCCGAGGCCTTTCGCAACGGCGATTTCTCCGCGCTGCTGAAGCCTCTGATTCGCAACGGCGTTCCCGTGCGCGCGCCGACCGTCATCTATGACCCCGCGACGGGAGAGCCGTTCCGCGATGCCGCGGGCAATATCAGCAACATCATTCCCGCCAACCGGATCAACAAGAACGCGCAGAACTTTGTGAACAAGTACCTGCCGCTGCCGCAGTTCGCGCCGGAGGATATTCTGGACACAAATGTAATCAGCTCGGTTCCGAATCTTCTCTACCAGAACCAGTATTTCGCGCGGATCGATCACCAGTTCAGCTCGACGGACAGAATCTTCGGACGGCTGGCCACGATGAAGGGCGATTACACCATCAACAACATCAACCCCAACTTCCCGAGCGTGCAGAAGATCCAGAACTACAACGTCGCTTTCCAGTACCTGCACACTTTCAGCGCCACTACGCTGAGCGAATTCCGCGTGGGCTTTAACAAGGTGAACAACGATCAAACGGGGCCGCGAACGAATACCGACTTTGACCCGGACACCCTGGGAATCGGACAGTTCCGGGTGGCGGTGGACAAGAACCGGAAGTTCCGGCCGGACGAAACCGGGATACCGCCCACGGGCGTGATTGCCGGTTCGGACGGCGGCGCGCGATTCGACCTGAACGGCATTTATCAGTACTCGGAGAACCTTTCGTTCATCCGCCGGTCGCACAACTTCAAGACTGGCATCGAGTACCTCCGCTTTGGACTGGATCGCGCTGCCGCGAATGTGCCGCTCGGTAACCTGGCCTGCTGTCCGGGCGGATACCCACTCGCCGGATGGCTAATGGGATACCCTTCGACCAGTTCGAGCGCGGAAGGCCTGACCTGGACGGCGCCGAGGCAGAATCGCTGGGGCGCTTATTTCCAGGATGAGTGGAGGGCCACCCGCAAGCTGACCGTCAACATGGGACTGCGCTGGGACTTCTTCCAGGTGCCACACGACGTGAATAAGAAATGGCGCTCCCTGCGGCTGGATATCCTCACCAAGGCCACCGACGGACGGCAGCTTCCGACCGTGGTTCCCGAGCCGAATGCCGACTTCGACTTCTACCGGACCGACAACCGCTATTTCATGCCCAGGATCGGGATTGCGTACCGCGCGACGGACAAGTGGGTGATCCGCGCCGGCGGCGGCTGGTTTGCCAACGTCCAGCAGATGAACAATATGACCATTCTGGACCTGCAGCCTCCTTATTCGGGAACGTTCGGGTTCAACGCGGTGGATCAGGCTGCCCTGACGATTCCCATCAGCTACGGAGGCCGGGACTACACGGCTACCACGCGGCGCTTCACGCCGGGATCGCAGATCCTGACGCTGGATAACCCGTTCCCCGGCCAGGGGACGGCCGCCGCGCGAACCAACGTGCTGGCCTTCACGCCCGATAACAAAGCGAGCAGCGTGGTGCAGTGGAGCCTCGACATCCAGCGGGAGATGCCGTGGAAGACCATCGTCACTCTGGGCTATGTGGGCAGCAAGACCAGCCACATCGACAACACCATCGGCAACTTCAATTCGCCGGCGACGCCGTCGTCCAACACCGATTTCAACACGCGGCGTCCATTCCAGGCCTATATCAGCCGCGGCGAGGGCGAGGAGGCACGCCTGCTCGGCAACATCCGGTACCTGGACAGCTTCGCCAACGCCAGCTACCACGCGCTGCAGGTGCAGGCGCAGAAACGCTATTCGAACGGTTTCACCGCAGGCTTGGCTTACACGTTCGGTAAAGCGCTCGGCGAAGGCTACGGGCGCAACGACCCCGCCGGCGGCGTGAATTCCACCTACCAGGACCCGAACAACCGCCGCCAGAATCGCGGCCGCTACGGGTTCGACGTCACCCATAACGTAGTGATGAATTACGTCTGGGATGTGCCGTTGTTCTCCCATAGCAAAGGCTTCGCGTATGCCATTCTGGGCGGCTGGCAAACCAGCGGCATCATCACGCTGCGTACCGGTTTCCCATTTTCGCTTGCCGGAGGAAATTTGAACACGAACTCCGGCACATATCCCGACCGCGTCGCCGATGGCCGCTTGTTCGACAAGGCGAATCGCCAGGTCTGGTACGATTACACGGCGTTCCGGCGGACCGAGTGCAATATCCAGACTCATCCGGAGCTTTGCCACTACGGCAACGCGGCGACCGACGTTCTGATCACGCCAGGGTTGCACAGTTTCGATCTGTCGCTGGGAAAGAACTGGGCCTTCAGCCCGCTCGGCGAACGCGGCAGGCTGCAATTCCGCGCCGAAGCTTTCAACGCGTTCAACACGCCGCTATTTGGGCAGCCGAACGGGATAGGGTGGGTAAGCAACGATTCGATTGTGCCGGATGCGCCGCGCACCGGTGAGATCCGGTCGTTGCGCCAGCCGATGCGCATCTTCCAATTCGGCCTGAAGTTGTATTTCTGACGGTGAATTGACGCAGGCTTCTCGCCTGCGTTGCGGCGAGGGCCTGGCTAGCGCGATTTGCGCCAACCGGCCCCACTTTGTTTTTACTTTGCCAAAGCCGGCGGAGCGGCGTCGCCCGCGCCAACTCATCAAGGATGCCCGCCGCATTACAATAGAAGCGCATGGTGTCCCCCCATCTGATTCGAGAAATCAAGAAGGCCATTTCCAGCCTGAATCCCGACGAAGTCCGCCGGGCCGCGGGACGCCGCCTGGCGATCGGGCTGATTGCCGCCGGGCCGCGCGGCTACGCCGAGATGGAGGATTTCCTCGCGCCGCCGTCCGTCTCCCATGAAAAGCGCATGGAGATCGTCGAGATGCTTTACCGCGCCGAAGATCCCGGCGTGCCCTCCAGCTTCGACCTCATCCTCTACGACCACCTGCTGCCCCGCCAGGATGGGGCTTTCGCCTTCTACCCCGCCCACCCGGACCGCACTGTGCGCGAAGTTCTCGATCTAAAGGAGGATCTGGGGCTTTCGCTGGCGCGCCATTTCGCCGCGTTCCGCCGGCCGGTCATCGACAAAGTGATCCGGGCGATCAGCAAGGAGAACGCGCTATTTGCCCTGGCCACCGCGCTTCCCAACATTCTCCCCAATTTCATCGAACTCCCTTGGGCTATTGGCGAGTTCGCCTCCGACACTGCCTTCCTCACCGTGCAACAAGTCCGCATGGCCTTCCTCATTGCCGCGGCCAGCGACAGCGATATCGGCTTCCGCGAGCAGAAGGCGCAGATCGCTTCCGTCATTGCGGGCGCTTTCGGCTGGCGCGCGCTGGCGAGGGAACTGGTCGGCAAGATCCCCCTCGGGGGAGGCCTCGTCGCCAAGGCGGCGGTGGCCTACGCCGGCACCTACGTCGTCGGCGTGAGCCTGGAGCGTTTCCATCGCTTCGGCTACGGGCTGACGCGCGAGGAGCGGCGCGAAGTCTACAATTCCGCGCTCAAAGATGGAAGGGGCGTAGCCGAGGTGCTGGTCGCCGGCCTCAAGAAAGTCGACGCCGCGTGATGTGTGACACCGGCGTTCTCGCCTGTGTCGGCAGGCAGGAGCCTCAGAACGTATACGGCGGCGGCTGGATCCCTTTCACTCGCAGATAAACCTCGCACTGCGCGCGATGGTGCGCCGCGTGAACCAGCATCGCGGCCACAATCTGCCGGCCGGTCGCTTCCGGCCGCCCCGTCCAATCCACCTTGTAGCGCTTGCCGAGCTGTTCCGCCGTCAGCTTCGGCAGCACTCCGATCACGTAGTCGAAATTCTCCGCAATCACTCGCCGCACCGTCGCCCGGTCCGCCTTCTTCGCAAATTCCATGGAAGGTTTGGCAACGCCTGAGATCTGTTCCAGGCGAAAGGCCGATGCACCCGATAGGTGGACCAGTTGCTGCGCGAAGGTCATCTCTTCCGGATTCGGTTTGAAGCCGTAGTCCTCCTCCGGCATTTTCTCCGCGACGGCCAGGGTGAAATCCCGCGACACCGTCCAGTAGGAGACGATGTCGTCCATCGTCATTAAAGCCGGAGCCGGATCAGCCGCCGCCATCGGCAGCGCGGCGAGGAGCAGCAGCAGACTCTTCATGTTCCCTACTATTTAGGCGCGCGCTGCCACACCACGCGGTTCTTCGACCCGTCCACCTGGGCCGCCACGAGGATCAGCTTGTCGCCCTTGAACTCGTACGTGCGCTGTAAGTCCGTGCCCACCCAGTTCGGAATCATCGCCGCCTGGACGTGATGGATCACCGTGTTCCGCGATTCGTCCACGTCGTAGGCGCCGTAGTAGGCCTGGTAGCCGAGATATGCCTGCCGGATCTCCTCGCCCGACGCCGCACGACGGTCCTCACGCGAGAAAGGTTTGCGTCCTGTGTCCATCAACTGCGCCGACATCCGCCCGTGCGAATCGTAGGTGATCCGGCCCACGGGCTTCTTCCCATAAGGATAGGAAACCTCGCCGCTGGGATTCTGGCCTTCGCAGCTCACCAGGTTCCATACGCCGACAAAGCGCCCCGGGCCCGAAGCCGCCCGGCAGGCGGCCGGCAGTAGTGCAGCCATCAGAAATCGCAGGCGTGTCATCCTTCACCTCCCCGGCGATTCTACCGTAACCGGCACCCGGCAAGGAGAGATCGCGTCCGCATCGGTGTGTGTTACGTTCAAGGGAGGAGCCTTTACATTCTCATCACCACGATGCGTTCCTCGTGTCTTTTCTCCCTCTCCCTGCTGGCGGCGTCGCTTCCGGCCCAGACTCTGGCGGAATTTGAAAAAAAAGTCACCGAGTTCACTCTGGCGAACGGCCTGCACTTCATCCTGGTGGAGCGCCATGAAGCCCCTGTGGCGAGCTTCCACACCTACGTCAAGGCCGGCTCCATCGACGATCCGGCCGGCCAGACGGGCCTCGCCCACATGTTCGAGCATATGGCGTTCAAGGGGACACCGGCCATCGGCACCAAGGACTGGACGAAAGAGAAACAGGCCCTCGACGACGTGGAGCAAGCGTACTCCCGCCTGGAAGCCGAGCGCCGGAAGGATCTCGCCGCCGACAAGGGCAAGATCGACGATCTCGAAGCGCGCCTGAAAGCCGCCATCGAGAACGCCAACCGCTACGTCGTGCCGAACGAATATCCGCGCATCATCGAAGAAAACGGCGGAGTGGGCCTGAATGCCGGGACCGGCCTGGAATCCACCAGCTACTACTACAACTTTCCATCTAATCGCGCCGAGCTGTGGTTTCTGCTGGAGTCGCAACGCTTTCTGACTCCAGTGTTCCGCGAGTTCTACAAGGAGCGCGACGTGGTCCGGGAGGAGCGGCGGCAGCGCGTGGAATCCGATCCGCAAGGCAAACTTGCCGAGGCGGCGCTTGCCACCGCCTTCGCCGCGCATCCTTACCGGCAGATGCCCGGCGGCTGGGCCAGCGACATCGAGAACCTGCGCCTCAGCTCCGCCGAGGCGTTCTACAAGACCTACTACGTGCCCGGCAATATGATCATTTCGATCGTGGGCGACATCCAGCCGGCCGAAGCGCGGCGTCTGGCCGAGAAGTATTTCGGACGCCTGCCCGCCGGCCCGCTGCCTCCGCTGGTCTCCACGGTCGAGCCCAAGCAGGAGGGCCCCAAGCGCGTCTCTGTCGAGACGCCGTCACAACCGATCCTGTTGGTGGCCTATAAACGGCCGGAGGAGACGCATAAAGACGACGCGGTTTTTGACGTCATCTCCTCCATCCTTTCCGGAGGCCGCACCGGCATCATCTATAAGGAACTGGTGCGGGACCGCCGCGTGGCGCTGGCGGCCGGAACACAGCCGAGCTTCCCCGGCTCCAAATACCCGAACCTGTTTCTGTTCTACAGCGTCCCTTCGCAGGGCCAAACCGCCGAAGGCAACGAAAAAGAGCTGTACGACATCCTGGAGAAATTCAAGACCCAGAAGGTGGACGCGGCCACGCTGAAGCGCGTGAAGACCAAGGCCCGCGCCGATGTCATCCGGCAGCTCGACAGTAACGCCGGGCTGGCCGCGCAGCTTCCCCGTTACTATGCCGCATATGGGAACTGGCGCAAGCTCTTTCAGGAGCTGGAGGAAATGGACAAGGTGACAGCCGACGACGTACAGCGTGTCGCGCGCGAGTATTTTGTCGAATCCGGCCGCACCGTCGCCCTGATGACGCCGCCACCCAAGCCCGCGCGGCCGGCCGGAGGCGCCCGATGAGAATCCGATGGATTGTGCCGTTGTTGATCGCCGGAGGAGCCACCGCCCAGGAACTCCCGCCGCCGCCGAAACCCGGTAACAATCCAGTGGCCGCGCCGCGGTCGGCGCCCGAGGCTCCCAAGCCGGCGCCGGAATCGCCGGCGCCAGTGCCCCCCCCGCCGGCAAAACTACCCGCCGCTCGCTCAGCCACGCCGCGAGCGTCCGCCGCCGGCGCCGTGGCCGCGCCGTCTTACAAGGACCTCAAATACGCTCCGCTGCGCCAGGTGGAGATTCCCAACGTCGAGTCCTTCACGCTTCCCAACGGGATGAAGGTCTACCTGCTGGAGGATCACGAGCTGCCTGTGATCAATGGCTTCGCGCTGGTCCGCACCGGCAATCTCTTCGATCCGCCGGACAAAATCGGTCTGGCCGGCATCGCTGGTGAAGTGATTCGCTCCGGCGGCACGCGTGCGGCCACTGGCGATCAGCTCGATGAAAAGCTGGAAGACATGGCCGCCTCGGTGGAAGCGGGAATCGGGGAAACCAGCGGGCGGATCTCTTTCAACGCGCTAAAGGAAAATGCTCTCGACGTCCTCCAGGTCTTCCACGACGTTCTCACCGAACCGGACTTTCGCGCGGACAAGGTTGAGCTTGCCAGAACCCAGATGAAGGGAGTGATCTCCCGCCGGAACGACGACGCCTCCGGCATCGTCGCCCGTGAGTTCGAGTCCGTCCTTTACGGCCGCGACAATCCGTATGGCTGGTCGATGGAGTACGACCATATCAACCGCATCTCGCGGGAAGACCTCCTCGCGTTTCACAAGCGCTACTTCTTTCCGGCCAACATCATGCTTGCCGTCTACGGCGACTTCCAGACCGCCGACATGAAGGCGCGCCTGGAGAAGCTGTTCGAGGGATGGACCGCGAGCCAGCCCACGGTCCCGCCTTTTCCGCCCGTAACCCAAAAGGCCAAGCCCGGCGTCTACTTCGCCGAGAAGACCGACGTCACACAAACCTTCTTCGCCATCGGGCACCTTGGCGGCATGTACAAAGACAAGGATTATCCCGCTCTGGAAGTGATGGCCGACATTCTGGGCGGCGGTTTTCGTAGCCGCCTGTTTAACCGCGTGCGTACCGAGAAAGGTTACGCGTACTCCATCGGCGCGTCCTGGACCGCCAATTTCATTCACCCAGGAAGGTTCGAGATCTCGGGCAGCACCAAATCACTGTCTACTACTGAGACCTTCAAGCTGATCGAGGAGGAAGTGAAGCGGCTGCGGGACTCGGGCGTGACCGAGGCCGAGCTGACTACCGCGCGGCAGGCCGTGCTCAACAGCTTCGTCTTCAATTTCGACACCCGCGCCAAGACCCTCTCGCGCCTGATGACCTACGAGTACTTCGGCTATCCGAAGGATTTCATCTTCCAGTACCAGAAGGCGATCGCCGCGGTAACGCGGGCCGACATCCAGCGCGTGGCGCGGGAGCGCCTTCACCCCGAGGAGATGGCCTTCGTCGCTGTAGGCAACCCCGCCGATTTCGTCCAGCCGCTGGAGAGCCTGGGCAAGCCAGTCACGAAGCTCGACCTCACCATTCCCGAGCCGAAGATCGAAGCCGCGGCCGGGGCCGATCCAGCCAGCCTCCAGCGTGGCAAGCAGCTTCTGGAGCGGGCGCAGCAGGTCGTGGGCGGGGCCGACAGGCTGGCCGCCATCAAAGACGCCTCCTTCACCAGCCAGGTGCAACTGGACGCGTCGGCGGGTGGCCTGAAGGCCAAAGTCCGCACTCGCTGGCTCCAGTCCGGCCATTTCCGTCAGGAGGTGGAGCTGCCTTTCGGCAAGCTGACTACCTACTCCGACGGCGCTTCCGGATGGACCGCGACGATGCAGGGCGACCGGCCGCTGGTGGGCAACCCCATGAAGCAGGCCCGCGGCTATTTGTTTCGCGCCTACGCCGGCCTGCTGCTCAGCGACCGCAATCCCGGCCGCACCGTCAATTCGCCCGCCGAGAACGTGATCGAGATTACAGGGAAGGAGGGCGAGTCCGTGCGGATTGCCGTCGAACCGTCCACCGGACTTCCTGTGCGCGAATCGTACAACGACGGGCAAGCCAATCTCGAGGAAGCGCTCAGCGACTACCGCGAGATCGGCGGCGTGAAATTCCCCTTTAAAATCGAAATCTTCCAAAACGGCAAGAAATTCTCCGAAGCCGTGTTTGAAGAGGTGAAGGTGAATTCCGGCGCCACGGCCGAGGAGTTGAAGAAGCACCCATGACGCGTAGAACAGCCATCGGCGCGTGCCTGGCTGCGGCCGGCCGCGTGGCTTCTGCCCAGAACTCCGGCACCGAGCGGGCGAAAAAGGTCATCGACGATGCGATCGCGGCGCTGGGCGGCGAGAAGTTCGTCACCATGCGCGACCGCGTGGAAGGCGGTCGTGCTTACTCCTTCTATCGCCAGGAACTGAGCGGCCGTTCCATCGCCAAGATCTACACCCGCTACCTGGTGCGTCCAGAGCCGCCGGTGGCCGGCTTCTTCGGACAGCGCGAGCGCCAGAACTTCGGCAAGAACGAAGAATACGGCGTGCTGCTAACCGAGACTGAAGGGTACGACGTTTCATTCCACGGCGCGCGTCCGCTGGCGGCCGATGTCCTGGAGCGCTACCGCGAGACCACGCTGCGGAACATTTTCTATATCCTCCGCCAGCGCCTCGGGGAGCCTGGCCTGGTGATGGAATCCCGCGGCGCCGACGTGATCGAAAACCAGCCCGTGGAGCTGCTCGAGATCACCGACAACGACAACCGCGTCGTGAACGTAGCGTTTCACACGTCGACCAAGCTGCCCGTCCGCCAGCAGACCGATCGCCGCGATCCAATTACCCACGTGAAAATCGAGGAAGTCACCCTCTATTCGAAATACCGCAACTTAGGTGGTTTCCAGTGGCCCTACCAGATCCAGCGCCACCGCGACGGCGAGAAGATCTTCGAAATCTTCTCCGATACCGTGCAGATGAACGTGGGCCTCACCGACAACATCTTCACGCTTCCGTCCAACGTGAAGATCCTCAAAAAGAAGTAAGCCTCAAGTGAAGGGATTTTCCGCCTGGCCTCCTTCGGCCCGCGAGTTGAAACGCGCCATTCGTAATCAGGTTACGCAAGCGCCGGACTCCGCCGCCCTCATCAGGACTCTGGTTGACGCTTCTCAGGACCCGGAACAGCGGTCCGAGGCCGCGAGAAAACTGGGCGGCCTTAGGGCGCGGGAAGCAGTCGCGCCGCTGATCGAAACGCTGGCCGCGAGCGAATGGCGCTTATCCTGGGCATGCGCTCACGCGCTCATTGACATCGGAAGCCGGCGGTTCGGCCGCAAGCTGATCGCCGTCGTGAATCGCGCGCCCGACGCTCTCGTGAAGCAGGCGGCGATTTACGCCATCTGGATCCTGCAAGAGACTCGGGCCGAGAATACGCTCCTCAAGGTGGCCGCTAATCTGGAAGACGAGGAAGAAGAAACGCGATCGCTGGCAGTGGAGACGCTCGGCCTGACGAATCGGCGCCGAAAGACACAGGCCGCCCTCGCATTCCATCTGTTCGATCCGTCCGCGCACGTCCGCTACTCCGCGCTTTGCGCACTCAGCGCTTTTCCCCGCCATTTCCCCTACCCGCCCTTCCTGGAGAAAGCCCTGACCGCCAAGCTTGACGACCCGGAGCGCGTGGACGATGACCGCGTCATCTCCACTGTCGCCCGCCAGATATTGGATTCGAGGGAGTAACTCGCACCCGCCATTGATCCATAAACGCGCTTGAGCTGTCTTGAGGACCCGCACAGGCAAGGTGAGCGGATTTCGTAGGTCGCCGTATCGATTCACGGCGGGACTACAGCAGAAGCCTGGGAAGAGCCTGCACCGAATGCAGGGCCCATGGGGCAACCCCAGCACGGCCAAGTTCTTCGCGATTCTCCAGGTATTGCAGAAGAGAGCGGGCGTGAAGTTAACCGTGAAGGCGGCCGAGGAGCATCTTGCGCCGCTCTCGGGCGCGGGACAGTTAAGCCGGTGACCACTCCATTCTCGCCCGCCAGTTATTCGAGCCGCCGGAGTAAACTGGTGTTTAGCCGCCGCCGGCCCAACTCGCGAACATGCCTTGCCTAGCCGCTGTGCTCGTCCTGCTGTTCCCGCGCATCGCCTTGATCCTGATGTACCTCTTCAGCCACTATCTGGAGCGGGCCTATCACGGCATCCTGATTCCCGCGATCGGCTTCTTCTTCCTGCCGCTGACCACCATCGTCTACGCCTACATGGTCAACAACGGAATCTCGACCGACGGCGCCGGGCTGATCTGGCCGGTGCTGGCCGTGCTCATCGACGTGGGCGCCATCGGCGGCGGCTACCGCAGCCGCAAGAACTGACGCCATTACGCCGGCAACTCGATCCTGACTTCCAGTCCCGGCTCCGCGTTGCGCGCCTGAATGCTGCCGCCGTGGACCGCCACCGCGCGTTGCGCGATCGCCAGCCCCAGCCCCACGCCCCCGCTCGAGCGGTCCCGATCCGTTCCCACGCGGTAGAACGGATCGAAGATGCGGTCCAGCGACTCCTCGGGCACACCCGGCCCGTAATCGCGCACCCGGATTACCGCACGGCCGCCGGAGCGCTCGGCCAACACCTCCACCGCCGTGCCTGCCGGCGCGTAGCGAATCGCATTGCGAATCACGTTCTCCACGGCCCGGTGCAGCAGCTTCCGGTCGGCGCGGACTTCTCCGTGCGCAGGCGGCCGCGCTTCCAGGCGGCAGCCCCGCGCGTCAGCTTCGATCCGGCTGGCCTCCACCACTTCCTCCACCAATTCGTCCAGGTTGACCGTCTCGGTGTTCAGCGTCGACGGGTCACCCTCCGCCCGGGTTACTTCCAGAAGCTCGCCCACCAGCCCGTTGAGGCGGTCGGCCTCCTTCTGGATGCGGTCCAGCGCCTGATCGCGATTCTCGCCGGACCGCGCCAGCTCGACGGCCACACCCAGCCGGGCCAGCGGCGAACGCAGCTCGTGCGAGATATCTCCCAGCAGGCGGCGCTCGGAATCCAGCAGCGTCTGGATTCGCCCGGCCATGTTGTTGAACGAACGCGCCAGGCTGCCCAGCTCGTCTTTTCGCGCCGCGCTGTCGGCTCGGGCCGAAAGGTCGCCGGCACCGAACCTCTCCATGGTCTGCTGCAGCCGCAGCACCGGCCGCGTCAGGTGCAAGGCCAGCCAGTAGCACAACAGCAGCGCCGCCGTGATGATCCACAGGTGCTGCGGCAGAAATGCGCCCAGGCCGCTGCTTTCCTGCGGAAGAACCAGAAAGAACCAGTAGCGCCCGTCTTCCGACGGCCGCCCAAGTGCGAAGCGCGGCCGGAAGAGAGCCAGCGTGAACCAGGACCGCCGCCCGAGTCTTGTCCCCCGCGGCACTTCCCGCAGCAGGTCGGAGCGGTCCTCGCCGGACGCCAGGTCGCGCCCTGCTTCGTCCGTGAAGACCGGCTCGGCCTGAAACACGGTCCGGACGTGATCCAGAAACGCCTTCAGCTTCTCAGCGCCGCCCTGCTCATAGGCCGAGCGGGCCTCCCCCAGCAGAAAGGGCACCGTGCGGGCGAACGGCGGAGGCGTGTTGTGCCCCTCGCGCATCGTGATCGCGGTGGTGACCACCAGGCCGGTCGCCGTGATCGTGACCGTGGCCAGAAACCAGAGGAGGATTCGCGCGAAAAGCGATCTCACCCTTCGGCCTCCTCCGCCGACCGGCAGAACTGGTAGCCCACGCCGCGCACGGTCTTGATCCGCGTCCCGCTCGCTTCCAGCTTTTTCCGCAGATGGCTGATGTGCATGTCCACGGAACGGTCGAACGGCGTTGCCTTGCGGTTGTAAATGTTCTCCATCAGGTCGTCGCGCGACAGGACGCGCCCGGCCGCCCGCATGAGCATTTCCAGAATGTCGAATTCGAACGTGGTGATCTCGACGCGCTGGCCGTCGACCGTCACCTCGCGAGTGCCGGGATCCAGCATGACGCCGTTGATCTCCAGCGCCGGCCGCGCGGCCGGGGAATTGCGCATCTCCACGCGCCGGAGGATCGCCCGAATGCGCGCGGTCAGCTCCCTTGGGTTGAACGGCTTCGCCAGGTAATCGTCGGCGCCCAGTTCCAGCCCTATGATGCGGTCCACGTCGTCGCCGCGGGCGGTCAGCATCAGCACCGGGGTCTGGCTGGTCTTCCTCAACTGGCGCAGGACTTCAAAGCCGTCGATTCCGGGCAGCATCACATCCAGCACGACGAGGTCCGGGTTCACGCTGCGCGCCCGTTCCAGACCGTCCCGTCCGGTGTGCGCCGCTTCCACTGTGTACCCGTCGCGAACCAGCAGCTCTTGGAGCAACGTGCAAAGCTCGACGTCGTCGTCCACCAGCAGTATCTTCACGCTCCACAAATATCACGTACGGGCGGCGCGCGGAGCAACATTTACACAGATTTACTCCACGCACATACGGCCTTTACGCGGCTCTCTTAGTGTGGACTTGAGGAGGTAGTACAAACCATGTTTACCCGAAAGAGTTTTCTCGTTCTCGGCGCCGCGACGCTGGTTGGAGCAGGCATCGTCGTCGCCCAAGCGCCGCATTTCGGCTTCGGCGGCGACCCGTCGCACCGGATCAATATGCTGGCCACCGCGCTGGATTTGACCGATGCACAGAAGGCGCAAGCGCAGACCTTGTTTGACGCCGCGCGCCAGCAGGCCGAGCCCGTGGCCGCTCAACTGAAGCAGGGTCACCAGACCCTGGCCGCCGCTATCAAGGCCGGTAAGTCCGATGCCGACCTGGAGCAGATCGCCAGCCAGCAGGGCGCGCTGATGGGCCAGATGGCCGGCATTCACGCCAAGGCGTTCGCGAAGTTCTACGCGACGCTGACGCCGGAGCAGAAGACGAAGGCCGACAAGCTCCATCAGGAGATGGCCGGCGCTTTCGCGTCACGCTTTGCGCACCGGCATCACCAGCCGCAACTGTGAGGTTTGATTGGAACCCGGGTGGGGCAATGTGACACAGGCGTTCTCGCCTATGTCGGCCCACCCGGCTACGCGTCGAAATCGCCGTCGCTGGCAAAGCAGCTATCGAACCCCAGGTTCAGCAGCTCTTCAGTTAATTCGTACGGCAGCTTGTGGAAGTGGATGAAGTCGATCGCGTGGGACACTACGTCCCGCGGATGGCAGCGGCGGAATTTCTTGCCGGTCTGCATGTAATGCTTATCGAGAAACGCGTCCAGGTCTTCCACGCAATAAGGCAGCCGCCGCGACTCGCAGTAGCGGTCGAAGATCTCGATGAATTCTTCCTTGCAGGGATTCTTCACCAGCATCTTGTACTGGATGCGCCGCAGGAAGGCCTCGTCGCCGAGTTGCGACGGCTTCAAGTTTGTCGAGAAGATCAGGAAGGTCTCGAAAGGCACTTCCATCTTGCCCCCGGTCTGGAACGAAAGGTAGTCGATCCGCCGGTCCATCGGCACGATCCAGCGATTCAAAACCTCGGCCGGCGTCGCCCGCTGGCGTCCGAAGTCGTCGATCAGGTAAGTCCCGTTGTTGGCCTTGAGCTGGTAAGGCGCATCGTAAATCTTAGTGCTCGGGTTGTAGCTCAGATCCAGGGCGTCCAGTTGCAGTTCGCCACCAGTCACGATGAGCGGCCTGCGGCATCGCACCCAGCGCCCGTCGTGGGATTGGTCCACTGAAACTGAGATTCCTTCATCCTCAGGCGTATCCAGCCGCTCGTGGTAGACCGGATCGTAAAGCCGGATAATCGCGCCCAGGCAATCGATCGCGTAAGGCATGTACACGGGAGGGGCATTCAGCTTCAACAGCGCCTCCGCCAGATACGTTTTCCCGTTTCCTGGCGCACCATAAAGCAGGAATGACTTGCCGGAGTTTACCGCCGGCCCCACCTGGTTCAGCGTGTGGCGGCTGATCACCATGTTCTGGACCGCTCCGTCCAGAACCTCCTGCGTCAGCCAGCCGTCCTTCAGCCGCTGCGCCCGCACCGCCTCCACATACTGGTCAAGCGGAACCGGCGCTGGTCCGCAATATTGATTGCCTTCCAGCGCCGCTACCGCTCTCCCCCTTCCCGCCTCCGACAGCGCGAAAACCGATGAGACGCTGCCGTACCCCAAAGACCCCTTCACCTCCACCAAACGTTGCCGTTTGAAGCTGTCCAAAATGCTTTCGATCAGACTGAATTTCAGCCCGAGCGATTTTGCCAGGTCCCTCCCGATCACTTCCCCGTTGGCATGCAACTTCTTAAGGATCAAGCTCTCGATCATCGACGGCGTCAATCCGGTCTGCTGGAGAGTCTCCGGAACCTTCGGGACATACTCGCCGCTCCACGCTTCCGACGACCGCGCCTGGACATCCTTGGGTTGCGCCAGAACGGAACTGACCACGCTCTGAAGGTTCTGAAAGCTGTCGTCGTATTGGCCCTGTTGGGATTCTTCCGTCGCCGCCGGTGTCATTTCGCCGCCTTTTTCCTTCGCCCCTCGCTGATCGCCCGCCTCATAATTAAACACAGTACTTTCAACCGTTTAGTACCATTCGAAACATCCACCAATTGAACCCACTGTCGGGCCTAATCCCGAAAGTGTCAAGGTATATTCTGCGGACCGCGCGGTACCAAGGGGTTTTCCTAGGGGTAGTTCATGCATTACCCCCAGGAGAGTCATTGACACAAAACCCATTCCAGGCTATACATAAGCCAGACGAGTATGGATGATGCCCGGCCGCAGTTGCTTCCCGGCACGCTTTACCTGCTCATACTCCGGACTCTCGAAAGCGCGTCACTGCACGGCTACGCCATCGCCGGGCGCATTCGCGAAGCTTCCTCCGGTTACATCGACGTCGAGGAAGGCTCCTTATACCCGGCGCTGCAGAGAATGCTGGCCAAGGGTTGGCTCAGCGCGGAGTGGGGAGTGTCGGCGAGCGGGCGCAAAGCGCGGTTTTATTCGCTGACCGAAGACGGCCGGAGCCGGCTGGAGCGCGACCGCGCGGAATTCGAGCGAATGATGGCCGCCATCGCGGCGGTGCTGCGGACGGCGTGAGCAGGAGTGACGGATTGGACGCCATGCGGAGTCTGACTCGACCGCGGCTGAGGCGCCTATTCATCCGGCATCGATAGAACGTGCTAGGATACCCGGCGATGCGAGTTTACCGAGTATTTCCGGCATTCGCGGCGGCGGCGAGCCTGGCTCTGGCGGCGTCTCCACAACCGCAGCGTGCGTCCAAAGCCATGGTCTCTTCCGCCAGCGGCATCGCGTCCGAGGTCGGCGCGGGGATAATGAAACGCGGCGGCAATGCGGTCGATGCGGCTGTGGCCGTGGCGTTCGCGCTGGCCGTCACCTACCCGGCCGCGGGCAACATCGGCGGAGGCGGCTTCATGATGATCCGGATGGCAGACGGCCACGCCGCCGCTATCGACTACCGCGAGTACGCCCCGGGCAGCGCGCACAAGGCCATTTTCCTGGACGCCGGGGGCGAGGTGATCCCCGGCGCTTCAAAGAGCGGCCACCGCTCCGTGGGCGTGCCGGGCACCGTCGCCGGCATGGCGCTGGCACTCGATAAGTTCGGCAGGCTCAAATGGCGCGATGTAGTAGAGCCGGCGCGGCGGGTGGCCGCCGGCGGCTTCCCGGTGAGCCGCGATCTCGCCCGCACCCTACGCGGCCTCAAGACCAAAGCCGCAGACTATCCGGAAACCGCGCGCATCTTTCTTAAAGACGGGCACAACCTGAAAGACGGGCACAACCTGAAAGACGGCCGCAACTTGAAAGACGGCCGCAACCTACGAGACGGCCGCTATTACGAGGAGGGCGACGTTTTCCGCCAGCCCGATCTGGCCGCCACGCTGGGGCGCATCGCAGAAGGTGGGCCGCGCGAATTCTACGAGGGGCGCACCGCCCAACTGCTGGCCGCGGAGATGGCCGCGCATGGCGGGCTGATCACCGCGGCCGACCTCAAGTCCTACCAGGCCGCTTTGCGCGAGCCGCTACGGGGAACCTACCGCGGCTACGAGCTGATGAGCATGCCGCCGGCCAGCTCCGGCGGACTCCTGTTGCTGCAGATGCTCAAGATCCTGGAGCGCTACGATCTCACCGCGCTCGGCCCCAACTCCTCGGCCAAATATCACCTGCTGGCCGAGACGATGAAGCGCTGTTACGCCGACCGCGCCGCTTACGTCGGCGATCCGGGCTTCATCAAGGTGCCGCTCTCCGGCCTGCTGTCGCCCGCCTATCTCGAAAGCCGCGCCCGCTCCATCGACCCCGCGCGCGCCACGCCCAGCGGCGAAGTGCGGGAGGGCAGCCCGTCCGGGCACGAGTCCAGCGAGACTACGCATTTCTCCGTCGTCGACGCCGAGGGCAACGCGGTCTCCAATACTTACACGCTGCGCGACGGCTACGGCAGCGGCATCACCGTCACCGGCGCCGGATTCCTGCTCAACAACGTGATGGACGAGTTCGCCGCCAAGGCCGGCGCGCCCAACGCCTTCGGGTTCCCGGCAGGCGAGGTCAACACCATCGCGCCCGGCAAGCGCCCCGTATCCTCGCAGACGCCCACTATCGTCACCCGCGACGGCAAGCTCGCCTTCCTGCTGGGCTCGCCCGGCGGCACCACCATCCCCAACACCGTGCTGCAAGTCGTCCTGAATTTGATCGATCACGGCATGAACTTGCAGGAGGCTGTGGACGCTCCACGTATTCACCACCAGTGGCTCCCCGACGTGATCAAGTACGAGAAATACGGCCTGGCCGCGGATGTTGCGGCGGCATTGGAAGCACGCGGCCATACGCTCCAACCCGCGAAGGAAGTAGCTCCCATCGGCATGGTGCACGCCATCCAGATCGAGCCGTCGACCGGCTTCCGGCTGGGTGCGTCGGACTCGCGCAGCCCCGACGGCCGCGCGGTGGGTTATTAAGAAGCGGCGCTTTTACTCGATTCCCGTACCGTAAGGCTTCATACCTCGGATCAGGAAAGTCTTCGGATACTCGCCGCGGCCACAGAGCTTGAAAGAACCGAAGTCTTTGTACCAGTCGCAGTCAGGCGCCGGCGACTCCGACTTTACCCAGGCCTGCAAGCTCCTAAGGTCGGAGACGGATATCCGCCGCTCGTCCACTCGCGGCAGAAGGTGTTGCCACAAGTCGCAAGGAAGATCAGAGAATCGGATCTTCGG
>JACXTT010000399.1_pt1 | contig 72905 bp, 58 predicted proteins | sample 9270951 | NCBI WGS metagenome assembly JACXTT01 (sample SAMN15532306, study PRJNA645909) | rock metagenome | isolation source: weathered quartz diorite | place: Puerto Rico | collected 2017-06-21
ATAGCCATCTTTTCTTCCATCAACAAATGGGAGACATAACCCGCTGACCTCTTGAAGTGCGTGGCCCGGCGGGTGAGTGATCGGAAGCTGCTGCATCTCATCAAGCTGTGGCTGAAGGTGCCGGTGGAAGTGAGAGATGACCACGGAAGGACCCATCTGACGGGTGGCAAGAAAGCCAAACGCGGAGTACCGCAGGGTGGTGTGCTCTCGCCATTACTCTCGGTGCTCTATATGCATCGCTTCATCAAAGCCTTTCGCAACGCAGAACTCGACCGTCGCTTCGGGGCCGTCCTGGTGATCTATGCCGATGACTTCGTGGTGCTGTGTCAGCATCACGCTCAACAGGCCTTAGCGATCATCCGGCGGTAGTTTACGACGATGGGCTTAGAACTCAACGAGCAAAAGACCGCAGTGAAGCACGCACGAAAAGAAAGCTTCGACTTTCTGGGTTACACGTTTACGATGCTCCACTCTTATAAGACGGGTACGCGGTATCCGGGGGCAACGCCGTCCAAGAAGGCGCTGCACAAGGTGAAACACAATGTACGCGAGTGTTTGACGCGAACGAATCTGCAACCCTTACCGGACATCGTCGCGACCTTAAACCACAAACTGCGTGGTTGGACGACGTACTTTCGGTATGGCAGTGTGGCCCGGACGCGACAGAAGCTCGATGACTATGTGTATCAACGGATGCGGGGCTTCTTGCGACGACGGCACCAAGTCCAGAACCGCGGAGTGCGACGCTTCTCACGCCGCTACGTCTTTCAGGAGTTGGGAGTGCTATCGCTTGAATCGCTGGGTGGCTCGGCATGAATGCCGGGTGGTGAAAACCGTCCGAGAGCTGGATGACTGAAATAGTCACGTCCAGTTCGAAGAGGAGGCAGGGAAAACCGATTCACGGAACGTCTAGTGAGGCACCCGACAATCGAAAGAGTCGGGTAACAGATAGGGTGTTCCTACCAACACGGCGTCTCTGCCTTACTCTACACGTTCGCTGACCGTCCTCCTGTCGAAGGAGAAGAAGAAGTTTTTGACCGTCTTCCGACCTTCTTTGGTTGAATTTGTACTCGGGTCACAACCTCTGAGACCAACCCAAGGTACTGCATTTTGAGATGCTCTCGAGACACCTGATCTTTTATGCGGTTAAGCGTCTCAAAGGCATCCTCTATTTCTTTGGGTAGCTCACGTGTTCGAAAAAGGCTCGGTATATTAAAGAGTACGATCCCGGTAGCAATAAGGTGATATATTTTTAACTGTGTAATGTTGATAGTCTCTCTGTACGCCTCTAGTGCAGGCGTAAACAATTTGAGAAGACCATCTCCGCAAACGCCTGTAAGTGCCCCGATGCTCGTTCCTCTAGAATTTAAAACGAAGAGGATATCAACGGCGCGCTTGAGTATAGCCGTAATGGTATCTTTATTCATACCTTAGCCCCTTCCCACACCGCAGCAATTTCTTTCTCCGTCTCAGGAGACAGATCTAAAGGCCGCGCACCTAGTCCGTCAGTAAAATCCCTGTCGTCTGTATAGTTCAAAATAAATTGTATGATCTCTCGTGCTTCGTACTCGTTTGTGCCATAGAGACCGTGAGAAATTCGGTAGTGAAATGCGAGAGACCACACGTTAATTAAGACAATGGCTATGCATAAAATGAAGATGACCACATTGCTCAATTCGATCTGTGCAAAGTACGCAATTCCCGTGTAGGCAATAAGAGTAAGAATAATAGTTATCGTAACAAATCGATAGGTAAAATTATGCTCATTAAGAATAGCTCTGATAACAGTGGCTGTTTTTTCCGCTTTGTCCCCTTCCTTAATTTGTTTATCCCCTGGCTCCAATTCTTCTGTTACTATTTCTGTTAATAGGATTATATTTTCCGTGGACGTCTGTCTCGTTGTAAGCAGAGTAAAGCCAATAAGTCCGAATGCTAAAAAAAGCGTTAATAGACTTAGCCCATAAATCAATTGTCCAAAACTATGAAAATTAGGATTAAGTAAGAAGAGGAAAGTAAGAAAAATAGGGAAAGGTGTTATAGTTAACAAAGCAAATCCTATTGCCAGTAGAATCAGTGAATAAGAAATTTTCTTTAAAGTAGTTTTTCCTGCTTGTTTAGAAATTTTCATGATCATCTCCGACTGTTTGCGAATCAAGTAAATCTAAATAATTTCGCCTTTGTCAGCTGCTTTTATCATCCTTCCCGGACTACTTCTAATCTCCCTTTTGTATAAAAATCACTAATTGTGATAAGATGACTTCCCAGATGTCAGCCCCGCCCCGGGAAGCCTAGTCTCCAGTTCTGTTACGCGGGCATAGGACGGACCGTTAAGAAAGAAAAATAGCCTGCAGGAGGAGATTCCGGCAATGGCATACCATATCTCTTTCTATAGGGTCTACTCACAATGAAAGAAGGTAGCGGATCGAGTTAGACGAGCACTCAGCCGCTCCGTCGTCTTCCGGGCGCTCCTGTGCCTCCCGCGAGACTTCGACACCGCCCTACTGGCCCGGCTGGTAGGCTTCATCGAAACTGAATTAAGCGCCGGCGTGCGCTGGGGCAAAGATTCAACAAAGAAATAAACTGGCACAGCGGGGTTGTCCACAATTGCCCACCATCAGACGTTCCACCGTTGCGTTTCTTTCGCCTCCCTGCCAATAAAGAGGGCAGGAACAGGAGACGACAATGGCGAACGAAAAACTGGTTAACCTACTCCTGCAAGGGGCAGAAGTCTGGAACGCCTGGCGCAGGAAGTATCCTAAAAAAGATCTAGATCTTCGAGGCGCGCTCCTCCGCGACACGACCCTCCGTGATGCGGACCTCCACGGTGCAAACCTCATCGGCGCGGACCTCTGCGATACGAACCTCCACAGTGCCAACCTCACTGCCGCAAACCTCATCGGCGCGGACCTCACGACTGCGGACCTCCGCGGCGCGGACCTCATCGGTGCGAATCTCCACAATGCCACCCTCCACAGCGCCAACCTCGCCGCCGTGAACCTCCACAGAGCCGATCTTACTGCACCAACCTCTGCAAGGTGAAAGGAGGAGAAGCATGTAGGCATAGTGGTCCCAGCACGATTGATTTTCGCACGCTGGCACGATCCTGGCCGTTACCGCCTGCTTTTCTTCGAGGGGTTGGGCTCCCCGATAATGTCATCAAATCTCTAACCTCGCTTCTCAACGATCCCCAGTTCTACTCCTGTTTCATCAGTCATAGCAGCGTCGATCAACCGTTTGCTAAAAAGCTCTACGCTGACCTCCAAAGCAATGACGTGCTGTGTTGGTATGCACCAGAAAATATGAAAATTGGCGATCCGATACGCGATACCATAGCCCAGGCCATTCGGGTACGAGAGAAACTTTTGATCATCTTATCTGCTGCCTCCATTCAGAGTGCGTGGGTTGAGGACGAGGTCGAAGAGGCGCTAGAGGAGGAGCGGAAAAGTCAGGGGCAGCGTATGATCCTTTTTCCGATTAAGATCGACCAGGCCGTCGAGGACACCGACCGCGCCTGGGTACGGAAGATCAAGCGAACCCGCCACATTGGCGACTTTACGCAATGGAAGGATCACGACTCGTATCAGAAAGCTCTTACTCGCTTGCTCCGTGATCTTAAGACCGCAACGGAAAAGACAACCACCTCTGACGGGTAACATAGCTGCGGCTTATCAGACGTTGAAAACCGCGTGCACGTGTTCCTTTTCCGTTCCGCTTGCCCAAACACGCCAGCGACTGTTTTTGCTTGAATTCCGTTGTGTAGCGAAAAACAGGAATGACCGGACAAGCAGGGACTCTTCCCCATTTGGGAAGGAGAAGAAAAACTTTCCTTCTAAAGCCATATGAATGTTCCTACTAATAGCCGTATAGAGCGGTCCACCGATAGACCGCTCGGCATATTCGTAGGAAGAAATTCCTGCTAATGGGAACCCCGAGGGTTGTTCAATTAAAAGTTAGACGGCTACGGAATCACTGCCGCAATCGGAGTGGGCATGAGAACGCACCGAGCACGAGACCTCGGCGAGTATCTGGAGATCGTGGCGCGCATCCGCGAAACCGAGGACTATCTATTTCGAGGGCAGCGTGAGGACCGCCCGCTCTGGCCGAAACTTGCCCGCCTAACATTCGAAAGGCCGCGGCGCGAAGCAGAGGAGGCGATGTTGCGCGAGCTGAAGCGCCAGAGCCAACCGCATCTAGAGTTTCGGCCAGAGACGGCATGGGACTGGGTAGCTCTCGCCCAGCATCACGGCCTGCCGACCCGCTTGCTGGACTGGACTTTAATGGAATGGACCGTCCCCTCACATGACAGCCTTCGGATAGGGCAGAATAGCTCTATCCGAATGGGAGTGAGTAAGGAGGGTTTCTAAATGAACATCACGACACTGGGGATTGATCTGGCCAAGAGTATTTTCCAACTCCATGGGGTAGACGAGCGCGGCAACGTCGTCCTCCAGAAGCGTGTGACGCGGAGCAAGCTCCGGGAGACGGTGGCGCAGCTGTCGCCCTGTCTCATTGGGATGGAGGCGTGTGGCAGTGCGCAGTATTGGGCGAGAGAGTTTCAGCAGCTGGGGCACACAGTCAAGCTGATCAGTCCCCAGTTCGTAAAGCCCTACGTCAAAGGCAATAAGAACGACAGTCGGGATGCCGAGGCGATTTGTGAAGCCGTGTCCCGGCCGCACATGCGCTTCGTCCCCCTCAAGACCGTGGAGAGCCAAGATATCCAAGCGATCCACCGGATGCGCAATCGGCTCATTAGGGAGCGCACGGCCCTCGGCAATCAAGTCCGGGGGCTACTGGCCGAGCGAGGAATCATTATACCGCAAGGGAGGACGAAGTTACGGACAGCCCTGCCTGTGATCATAGAAGATGTCGATAATGCTCTGACGCCCTTAGGGCGGGAAGTCATGCGGGAATTATATGAAGCGCTCCTCGCGCTCGAGGAACGGATCGCCCGTGCGGACCACTTAGTGCAGCGCGTCTTTGTGGCCAATGCCCAGTGTCAGAAGGTGGCGCAGATCGAAGGGATCGGACCTGTGGTAGCGACCGCTCTTGTGGCGGCGGTAGGCAATGCGAAAGAATTTGCCAACGGGCGACACCTAGCTGCCTGGCTCGGGCTCGTACCCCGCCAGTGTTCCAGTGGCGGGAAGGAACGATTGTTAGGAATTAGCAAACGCGGTGACCGCTACCTACGGATGCTGTTGATTCATGGGGCGCGGGCCACGGTGCACCGGGCACGATACAAAACGGACGCCCGCAGTCGCTGGATTATGAGCTTAGAGCAGCGCCGGGGCAAGAATATCGCGACCGTAGCGATCGCCAACAAGAATGCTCGGATTGCTTGGGCACTGCTCACCACTGAGGCAGAGTACCGGAAAGCAGCGTAAAGCGATGGAGAAGTCCTTGAGCAGAGCGGAGTTCCAATAGCGACGAACAGCTTCTGTGCCTACCCACAGTTTCGAAGGTGAGCAGCGAGTGATGACAAAAGAGGCCAGCCCGCATTTTCCAATCCTGCTGCGCAACACGGCCGTACAAGGTCTAGGCTTTGATGAGGAGAAAACGCGCGGAGTCCATCAGGGCTGGGAAGCCACTGTGTTTTCCGAGAAAGCCGTATATATGTCCGCAACTGCGTCTCATTTGGTCACGGTCACTGATTGCCTTGCAAAGGGGGACGGTCCATATATGTTGCACAATTCGCAACGTCACACGTAGTCTACCTTTCTGAGGCCTTCAATTAGCCCACACGCACCGTCTGTGGCATGCCTAAGTGCGTCATCCGATTGAGTGTCACGCATTTCACCACCGCTTCGACGCGTTGACTCCTTAGGCTCCGCGCCCAGAGCTGTCCTCCGAACAGCTGCTTGAAGCGGAACATCGTATTCTCGGCAATACTCTGCCGCGTGCACCCACTGAGCGCTTGCCACGTCGAGCGTCCCCGTGCTGCGATCTGCTGCAGGACATGATTGCGGGCGGCACGCCACCCGGTGGGATCCTCAGTGGGGCAGGATTGGGCCGTGCGCCGGGGGGCGAAGACCGGTGTGGCCCCACGCCAGAGCACGGCTTCATAACATTTCTTCGTGTCGTAGGCCCCATCTCCAGAGACTTGGTAGATCGGATCGGGAATCTGTTCGAGCAGTGCAGGCAACGGCTGGCTGTCGTGCACCCGACTCTCGCTGACCTCTACTGCCACGATCTCCTTGGTCGTCTCATCAATGCCCAGGTGCAGCTTGCGCCACGTGCGTCGACGACTGACGCGATGCTTCCTCACGCGCCACTCCCCCGCGCCGTAAACCCTCAATCCCGTGGCGTTAATAACCACGTGGCAGGGACCGCTTCGCGAGGCAAGCGACTCGCGTACCTGGAGCGTCCCTTGGCGGCGACTTACGGTACTGTAATCTGGCACAGGCAGGGTGAGTCTCATCAGCTCCATCACTGACGACAGGAAACCCTGGGCGGCGCGCAAGCTGAGATGATACACCGATTTGAAGACCAGGGCACACTCGATCGCGAGATCGGCGTAGACGCGCGGCGCGCCCGGTCCTGCGGCCGGCTGCGTGTTGCGCCACGCCGCGATCGCCTGTTCGTCGAACCATACTGTCAGGCGGCCCCGATTGATCAACGCACGATTGTATTCGTGCCAGTTGCGGATCCGATAACGAAAGACAGAGGATGATTTGGACATGTTCCCATCTTAGCGACCACGCGCAAAGAGGGAAATCTGCAACAACGTCGTGTTAGTCCATCAAATCAAGAAAGGCCAGTTTGACCTTTCAGCACTCTGCACTCCTCACTCACGTTTGCCACAGATCTGGGAGGCAGTGCTGGCTGCTTGAGCAGCACGGCACGTAGGCACTCCCTTACCTTCATTCTACGAATTGCACCAGAACCTTTCAGTCTCCCTCAAAAGACAATTGTCTACAACCAACAGCTTTGTTCTTTTGAACCGGAGAGCCTCGCGGTTGGTGAGGACGTCCAGCGCGGTGCTGTATGCCTGTTTCATTTGATTTTCCCTTGCAAACCCAGTCATTATGTGAAAGGAGAGTAGCAAGCAGGGAAACAGAAATCTTGAGAAAATTCTGAGAATTTTCTGAAAGTTTGTGAGGAAGACTATGGTGCGACAGGAGGGGTTGCGGGCGTTGCCCATCTGGCTCGATCAGCAAAATCGCACCGTCCGGCAGGGAGCGGACTGTTTACGACTCCGTCCGCAAGAGTATGACATCCTGCGGCACCTCATCTCGCATGCTGGGATGTTGGTTACAAAAGACGCTCTCTTCAAAGCTGTATGGCAAAAAAACAATCCTATGTATGTGGCAGGCGATGAGGTTATCACTACTTGTATTTATTCTCTTCGCCGAAAACTTAAAGATACCGGTAAATCACCGCGCTACATAGAAACGAGCTATAAACGAGGCTACCGCTTCATTGGTCCTATAGCCAAACACGCTCCAGACGATCAGAATGAATCACTCTCTGTTAGTGACTTAATATTGAATGTAACTCCGCACCGCTCTTTTCCAACCGTAGTTGGACGAGAGGAGGAACTCGCGTCTCTATATCGTTTGTTCAAAACTGTCTTGACGGGAGAACGGCAAATAGTTTTTGTGACGGGGGAGCCAGGAATTGGAAAAACGAGTCTCGTCCGCGCCTTTCTCCATCAGGTAGTAGTAGCGGGACAGGTCCGTGTTGGGCAAGGGCAATGCGTCGAACGCTATGGCATGGGCGAAGCATATATGCCCATATTGGAGGCCTTGGGTAGAATGTGTCGCGAACCTGGTGGAACCGCTATCCTCGAATGGATGGAGCAGCATACTCCGACCTGGCTGGTACAGATACCCACACTCATAGGCCCGGCTAAGTTGGAGGCCTTGCAGCGTCGCCTCCAAGGAGCGACACGTGAACGCATGTTGCGGGAAATGCAAGAAGGATTGCAGGAACTAACGAAGCAACAGCCGCTTGTGCTCGCGCTTGAAGATCTGCATTGGAGTGATGTCTCGACGCTTGATCTTCTCAGAGCACTAGCGGAGGGACAGTCGCGTTTGTTTATTATTGGAACCTATCGACCTCATGAGGGCTTAGCGGAAGGACACCCGCTTCGAACCCTCACACAAGAACTTTATGGACATGAGCAGAGCACGGAAATCGCCTTGTCCCTCTTAAATGAAACAGCTGTCGAGCAGTATGTCCGGATGCGCTTTCCTGAGAGTGCGCTGCCAACTCGCTTTGCCCAAGTACTCTATCAATTAACAGATGGTAATCCGTTCTTTCTGGTAGCCCTCGTTGACGATCTGATTCGGCGTGGAATTGTTGTAGAAGTAGAGAAACATTGGGTGCTCCAACGTGAGCTCGACCTGATTGCTGCCGAGGTCCCGGAGAACGTTCGACAACTCATCGGTAGACAAATCGACCGCTTGAAAAGCATGGAACAACGCATTTTAGCAGCCTCCAGTGTGGCCGGGCTGCAATTCTCGGCGGCTGCCGTAGCCGCAGCTACTGGGATGCCGATAATTGATATTGAAGAAACGTGCAGCACACTTGCGCGCCGCCGGCTCTTTCTCCAGTTTGCGGGCGTAAGTGAATGGCCGGATGGAACTGTAGCAGGATGCTATAGATTTTGTCACGCCTTGTATCAGTATCTTTGGAGTGAACGCATTACTCCTAGTCAATTGCGACAGTTCCATCGTCACATTGGCGAGCGCCTTGAGCAAGCTTATGAAGAACGCTGCAGAGAAATTGCAGCGGAACTTGCCGTGCATTTTGAGTATGGGCGAGAATATGAGCGTGCCATACCCTATCTCCAACAAGCCGCGCTCAATGCGATGGACCGCTCCGCTTGTCAGGACGCGATAGGATACCTGACGAAAGGGCTAAGACTCCTTGAATCTTCTCCAGCCTCTGCTCTTCATACCCAGCAAGAGCTTGACTTACAGGTCACCCTCGGAGCTGCTTCTATGGTCGTTAAAGGGTATGCCGCGGCTGAAGTTGCACAAGCGTACACCCGCGCACGCGAACTGTGTCAACAGGTTCAGGAAACCCCAAAGCTTTTGATGGCATTAGTTGGATTGGGGCGATTCTACCACATGAGAGCGGAGCACAGCGTTGCGCACGAACTAGGAGAACACACAGCCAAGCTAGCGCACAATGCGGAAGCGCTAGACCCTCTCATGGAAGCGGATCAATTATTAGGGTCAGTGCTGTTGTACATGGGAGAATTGACACAGGCCCAGGTGCACTACCAACGAGTCATTGATGGTGCCAGAGATCAGCTTGGTAATGCTCATGCCATCTTGCATGGACAGGATGTGAGAGTTTCTTGTCTTGCTGGAGCTTCCCATGTGCTGTGGGGACTTGGCTATCCAGAGCAGGCTTTAAAGCGTAGCGAGGAAGCGCTCGTTCTTGGACAACAGCTCTCTCATCCTTTCAGCCTTGCTTTAGCCCTGTCCTTTGCTGGATTACTGCATTTCTGGCGAGGGGATCGAGTGACTTTTTACGATCGATTGGACAGCCTCGCAGAGATATCGGCGCGACAAGGATTCTCGATGTACTCAGGGGTAGCGAAGCTCTATCGCGGCTTGCTTCTTAGTGAGCAAGGACACACTGCAGAAGGAATTACGCTTATCCAATCGGGGGTCTCTACCTGGCGCACTATCGGCACGGAGATGGCGTTGCCGTTGTTTCTTTTTGGCTTGGCTTGGGCGTATGACAGGGCTGGGAACGCAACGGAGGGTTTGCAGGTCTTGGCGGCAGCGCTTGCACAAGTAGACAAATCGGGAGAGCGCTTATGGGAGGCGGAGTTATGGCGCCTGAAGGGCAGGTTGCTCCTGAAGTCCAAAGTTGGCGATGCGAAACTCTCCTTTTCGAAAAGTCTAGGGAGGGAAACTCAAAGACGAGCCCCAGAGGCCGAGGCATGTTTCCAGAAAGCCATACAGGTCGCACGGAGGCAAAACGCAAAGTCCCTGGAACTACGAGCGGTCATAGATGTGAGTCAGCTGTGGCGGGAGCAGGGGAAATTAAAGAAAGCTCAGAGAGCACTGGCGGGAATATACAACTGGTTCACCGAAGGATTTGACACTCTGGATTTGCGTGAAGCCAAAACGTTGCTCGATGAGATCTCCGACCATAAAGTCCTCCATCGGCGAGGAGCTGTCGTCCAAGAAAATCGTTCCATTCGATTCTGCTCAAGAGGAAGTAGTCTACTTCACTCGAAACGTTCCGCCCTCGACAACTGACCCAGATTTAATTTCAGCGCTTAAAATTTCAGAAAAATATCAGAATTTTCTCAGGATTCCGCATCCGTTGTTGTTCTACATTCTCTGGCATTCAAGCCGAGGTAAACTATGCCCATAGACTTGACAAAACCCATCGACACCACCTCTTCGCATTTTGCCCAGGTTGTTCCTATGCTGAAAGACTTGCAGGGGAATATTCTCATAGGTCATGGTCGAGATCACAGTCTCCATCTATTTCTCCGCTTTCGCCCAGCATCCGGTGCGCTCTCGGAAGCCAAGATTTGGCTCCAGAAGTTTGCAGAGGAACGGATCACTTCCGCTAGTCGACAATTGCAGGAGCGAGTAGATTATCGCGCCTTCAAAATCCCCGGTGGACTCTTTGTCAATTTCTTTCTCACAGCCGAGGGGTACCGAACACTTGGGGTCAAACAGCTTCCTAAGGATGACAAGTTTGTTGCTGGGCTGAAAGCCTCTCAGGCAGACCTTGCAGATCCTGAGCCGCAAGAGTGGGAGCCAAGTTATCAGGAAACCATTCATGCCTCAATCCTCTTGGCCCACGGCTATGAATCTGAACTGAACCGCGAAGCGCTCAAAATTCTCCAAGAGATTCGAGAATTTGCCGATGTAACCATAGTGGAACGCGGACGGGCGCTACGCAATGCACGCCGTGAGTCGATTGAGCATTTTGGGTATGTCGATGGTCGTAGCCAGCCCCTATTTTTTGCTGATGCAATAGCCTCCGAGCAGGAGAACGAATCGGGAGTTGGACAATATGATCCCTCGGCGGGGTTGGATCTTATTCTTGTGCACGATCCGCATGGAAAAAAAGAGGTCAGCTTCGGTAGTTACGTTGTCTTCCGGAAGCTTGAGCAAAACGTGCGCGGATTCAAAGAAGCGGAGGGAAACCTTGCCGCTACTCTAGGCTTGACAGGCAACGACAAGGAACGTGCTGGGGCATTAGTCGTCGGTCGCTTTGAGGATGGGACCCCCGTTGTACTGCGGGAGACAGAGGGGATGCTTGATCCCGTACCGAATAATTTTTCGTATGCCGATGATCCCGGAGGAAACCGTTGTCCCTTTCACGCCCACATTCGTAAAGTCAATCCACGGGGGGAAGGGGTTGACACTAAGGCTGCACAGACAAAACGTCACACGCAGTTAGCAAAAGAACGCAGCCATAGGATTGTCAGGCGCGGCATTCCGTACGGAACTCGACTCAAAGAGCCGAAAGACAACCCAAGTATAGAGGAGCTGCCCACGAAAGATGTGGGGCTGCTCTTCATGTGCTTTCAAAGCGATATCGCTAATCAATTTGAATTCCTACAAAAGCAGGCGAATGACCGAGATCCGCAAAGAAAAACGGGACTTGACCCACTCATCGGACAAACCGCTGCCTCTGCCGATCCTCAGACATGGCCCCCTACGTGGGGGGGCGGATATCGAAAGCCGTTCTCATTCAGCGCCTTTGTCATGCTTAAGGGAGGCGAATACTTTTTTGCTCCAAGTATTAGCGGACTCGTTACCATCGCAAGCATGGACGAGGGTGCTGTTACAAAGTTTCATGCGCCTGCGGAATAGGTCTACGCTTTAGCTATGTCGATAACAGAAAGTGACATGTTCATCCGTCTGCAGCTAAACTTTGAGACAAAATCCCCACCGTCAAGCTTAGGGTGAGGAGGGAACATCGTTCGTCGGAGATTTCTCGCTCGTGCTACACCTGTCAAAGCACGTAAATCTCTTTTTCGCCGCTTGATTAAGAGTCGATTACAACGCAGCGCTCACGGAGGAGTGACCATGAGGAAACGAGAAATATTGCTTGTGGAACGTAATCTCACCCTACGTCGCCGCCTGTCTTCCGTCCTGGCGCGGCATGGATTCGCCGTCATGGAATTGATGGACTCGACAAGCGTGTTGCAAACGCTTCGTTACAAGCAGTGTCCAGACCTTCTTCTGATGAACGTATCGCTGGAGGCGCGCCATGACGGATTGCAAGTCGCTCAGGTCGTGCGCGAGGAAGCCGCTAACGTTCCTGTCATACTGATTGCGCCCCGGAGTTCATCGGATCTCATTGTTGCCGCATTGAGAGCTGGCGTCGCAGATTATCTCCAAACGCCTTTTGCAGATGACGAACTGATTGGGAGTGTTGAGCGTTGTTTTTCGATCCATCCTCGTTTGTCATACGAGGCTCAAACTGCCGCACCTCCTGTTCCGATGAAGCATGTTCGCTCTTCCGCAACCGCTTCCCTGACCCCTTCTATGATCGGTGAGAGTCCGCGAATGCGAGACGTGAAGGCCTATATCAGTAGGGTCGCAGCCGCTGAGAGTAATGTGCTTATCACAGGCGAGACTGGTACGGGAAAAGAACTCGTCGCGGCTTTGATCCACCAACACAGTCGTCGCTGTCGTGGGCCGTTCATCGCCCTCAACTGTGCGGCCATTCCTGACAGCTTGCTTGAAAGCGAATTGTTCGGTTATGAACGTGGGGCCTTTACCGGCGCTGAACGATCACAAGAGGGAGTGTTGAGGAGTGCAAACGGAGGAACGGTCTTCTTCGATGAAGTCGGTGATATGAGTCCATACGCCCAGGCAAAAATCTTGCGAGCAATTGAAAGCAGGGCAATCCGACGGATTGGCGGGAAGGATAATCTTCTCCTTGATATTCGTATAGTAGCAGCAACCAATCGCAACCTGGAACAATTGATAGTCGAAGAGAAATTTCGTACGGATCTATATTTCCGCCTGAAGGTGGCCAACATTTACTTACCGCCGCTCCGAGAGCGAAAGGAAGATCTCCTTACTCTAGTAAACCACTATGTCCGACAAATGAACCGACAATTTGAGAGACACGTCGAGGGCCTCACTGACGAAGCGTTGGAATTTTTGCTTCGCTATAACTGGCCGGGCAATGTGCGCGAATTGAAAAACCTCATTGAAGCGGTCTTCATCAATCTTCCTCCCAATTGGATTGCGGTCGTCGATCTCCCTGAAGAGTTTCGGAAACGTGTGAACGAGACTGCAGATCTCCCTCAGGATGAACGAAACCGACTACTCCAGGCCCTCTTTGCCACCAACTGGAACAAACGTCTCGCTGCGCAAAAATTGCACTGGTCGCGTATGACTTTGTATCGCAAGATGGCAAAGTACCAGGTCTTGAGCGGCGGGAAAGAGGGAAGACTCCTTCCGAGCTTACTACCGATTGTCACACTTCTTCCCACGATACTGTACACCGCCCCTACCAATGTCTTCCTGAATTACTTGATGGAGGCGTAAGAACACCAAGTGAGGTTACGGTAGGATCTATCCCTGTCAGGACAAGTCCTGACAGAAGAGTAAACTAGTCTACACGAGCAACTGAATTAAATACGCCGATAGTCCCAATGACTCGATGGCATATGTTTCGCCCTTGTCGCTCCTACGCACTCATTCGATTGGGATTACGTCCTCGGCCGGCTGGCTCTCACCAAAGTGTAGAGTGCGTGACGGATATCGTGGAGTCGTGCTACTTCCATGATCATTGCCCCGAATTTTGAGTCAACCCGCGAAGCGCTCGATATGGCTTGGGGAACCACGCCCAGTGGTCGTCACACCACACCAAGCCGTTGTAGGCAAGACCGCTTGTTTCTCCAAATCGAACATATTTCCAGCAGACCCATACTCGATGTGGATTCAGAGAACGTCTCCAGTGTTCTCCTCACCTGGCGGCGCAGCAACAGTGGGTCGTGTGCTCCGCAGAGCGGGACGATCTTCACAATTCAGAGCGACTTCGAACTCAAACGGATCAAGCGCATCGCTTCGATCTGAGCGTCAAAATCGTCCTGAAGAGCATCACAGCGAAACGTCTGCGCGCTATGTCACCGTGCGTTCTGAACGTTTCAAAGAGGAAATCGAAGTCTTATACGGTCTCTCGTTAATGATTATCCATACGACCCGTGCTGACAAAGATTCGGTACGAACCCGGATTGGGCCTCCCGTAGAGGCGCGGCACGCCGTGCCCCTACATTACAGAATGTACAATCCTCACGAAGAAACCGTATTAGACAAATACAGAGTCAGCCTGTTCCCACTCGGTCACTTTAAGAAAAAAGCCGTTTAACAGGGACCGGGCGATTGAATTCAATCTCTATAGCGTTTTATTGTTGTAATGTTTCCCAATGTAGAATTGAAGACCCATCTTACGAAGGATCAGCATTTTATCATTTACCTTTTTTGAAACCAGCGGTGCAGAATGACATAAACAAACAAAACAAGGTATAGCCATCCTAAAGCAGGAATCAATTTTGTCGTGATCCAGGAGGGAACAGGTTGGTCGCGCCCGACAATCCAAGCGGCAGGCACAACAATACCTACAACACTCAAAGCGATAACATATTGAAGCCACGCTGGAAGCTTTCTTAAATCGATATTCTTGCCTGTCATTGCTGCTGTATATTATTCCACAAAAATCCTAATTCCTAGAATAATGTTACGGCCTAATAGGGCAACTTCACAAAGGGAACCCATTTTGCCATTTACATTTTCGTTAATCTATAAAGAAGATATTTTCTGGACGTAAAGCCCCATCTGACATCCCAACTAGATCACGTATTATTCCCTCCCGACTAGCTGTAGAGACGGATTGTCCTCTAAGATCAATTCTAATGATTTGTGCCGCATTGGGTGGGAGTTGTGTTGCACGACGACGGGCTTGGTCTGTCGTGCGTTCAAGAAAATCTTGCATCAAGCTTGGGTCTTGTTGTACAGATGCGTCATCCAGCAAGTAATTTTTGGCCTCCAGGCTGACAGCAGGTTCTGTTTGAGTGCCAGGATGATATCGTTCTGGAATTGTATCTCCCCTCTCTACACGGCCACGATCCACAACTTGACCTCTCCTCACAGGACGCTGAGTTCGCCATTGTCCCGGAGGCAAATTTCTTTGTAAAGCCTGATCTACTGACAACTCCTCTTCCGTCGTTGACCAATCAAATCGGTTCGGGTTCGAGGTGTAAGGGGCGTCTTCTAGCTCGTCCAGAGAGAAACGTGCTTCTTCATATGCTGAGCGGCTTCCTGAGAGCATTTGTCGTTCGGCAGACAGACCTTCACTAGCCATTGGATCCATTAGTCTTTGACGCAGACGTGCTACTAAGTCCCGCTCTGAGCTCGCTTCGGCCACAAACGTTCTCAATTCTTGTTCATCTTTGAACCCAAAGCGTAGAAGCACATCCTCAGTGGATTCGAACCCCCTTACAAATCTTTCATAGAGCGGTTGTTGCGGCTCGTTGAAAGGAGAAGGGCAAGGTATAGGTATTCTGCCGTTTGAATGACGCTCACACCCTCCTCCGGGCACTTCGACGATTTCGTGGTCGCCTACCCGTACCCGTTGATTGGGTGGTGTCCCTTCAACCATCTCTGGATGGTTGTTTACTTGTTCTATTTCATTTCTGAGTTGGCGGTTACTGAGCTGGTCACTTTCGATGTGTCCGCTTTCACGAACGCTGGTTTCTCGGGCAGGAGCAGGTTCCGGAGAGGTATCTGTAACTTGAGCAAGTCTGTCTTCACGACGAGGGCCCAAAGGCTCTTCAGTTCTTGGGGCGCCGACTTCGCCTTCCAACCCAGCTGGACGAACTTCTGCAACTTCACCCGGTTGGAGAGTTTCTCCTGCAGGGGCGCCACTGGTAACGGCGCGGGCTTCTGATGCCTCAGCGAACACTGCTGCCCGTGCTTCAGCGGTGGCGGCCCTAGCTCCTCTGAAGGAAGCAATGTCTTCCCCAATTAAGAAATCACGGCTGAATCCTCGGCTAAGTTGCTGACGGAGACGACCAGGTAAGTTTCTAATCCCTCGAATCAGCTGACTTGGTGCTTGGGCAATCCTAGCCGGTAAGGCTCTTACACCACCCACAATTCGCCCCGGTAATGCCCGTGCTGTTTCAATGCCTCGCGCTCCGAGAGTACGTGCCCCTCCTATAATCCGCCCCGGCAATGCCCGTGCGCCTCCAATAACTCTTGTTCTAAAGGTACGTGCTGTCCCTGCAATCCGACTCGGTAAGGATCTAGCACCACTCACAATCCGACTTGGCAATGCTCTAACACCGCTACCGATACGACCGGGAAGTGCGCGCGCGCCAGCCTGGAATCGTGCACCCATCTGTGCCGCAAAACGAACTCCTCCTCCTGCTTCGACGATTGCGCTCCGCATCTGCCGACCACCCACTTGCGCGAGTCTACCCATGCCTGCCTGTAGGAGTGCATTTCCGGCATTGCGGGCATCTTCGGTCATAGTTTCGGATTGCTGCTGAAGCTGATCAGCGGTTTGGGCGGTGCCTGCCTGCCACAGATCCGCAATGAAGGTAAGAGCTTGTAGGGCAGCAGCAATCAAACCGACCCAGAAGGTCCAACCGCCCACGGTGGTCATGACAGTGGCGCAGAAGGCGATGATAGGTCCTGTAATGGGAGCAGCAGTGCCGAGCGAGACAATGGTAATTGCTGTCATAATCGCAGCAACGACGCCAGCGAGGGCCGTAATAGAGCCGAGGATAATGGTTAACCCCGTAGCGACGGTGGCTGCCAGCCGTAGTGCGCCGATCCAAGAAGGCTGGCGACCAAAGTTAACGACACCATTGACAATCATATTAATGCCGCTGACCACACCCATCAGTGGTGCACGGGGATCAATCAAGCCGGCGGCTAGATGTCCTGCGCCCCTGGCAATGCCGCCCAGACCGGGCCACGAGATGTTGCTAAGGCCGCCGAAGGTGTTTTGCATTGACAGACGGAATGCAATCCGTCGCCGCTCTGCAGCGCTGAGACGATCGAACCCACCCCGCTCGCGGGCGATTGCGTTAATTTCTTCAATTTCCTGACGACGTCTCGCTTCTTCCCGCTCCTGGGCTGCCTGTCGATCGGCGGCATTGGGCTCCGGTTCCCCAGTAAGCCAAGAAGGTACGCCTCGTGCAATGTTAATATTAGAAGGCTGAGGGGCGGGTGTCACTGTCTGTGAAGGTGTAGCAGTTGTTGCTTCCTGTCGCTGAATGACTCCTTCCTCATCTGGGGCAGACACAACAGGTAGCAGTGCAGTTTCAGGCGTCTGTATCGCTGTAACTGACGACTCTTCAACAGGAGATGCACTCAGTTCAGTTGCCGCAGATTGGTCTGCAACGGACGGCGTTTCTAATAGAGCTTGCTGCTCCGCTACCATTGCCTGCGGCTGCTCCAGAGAGACTGATTGATCTCCAATCGATGGCTCCTCTGCCGAAGGAGTCTGTGTTTCTTCTCGCAATGGTTCCACTGCGGGAACGGCCTGCATTCCTGCGGCATGACGTTGCTGTGCCTGATGGATACGGTTTTCGATATCCAGGGAGGTAGCAATCATGTCCTGCCCTTGTGCATCCATACTGCTTGCCTCTGCCTGTAAAAGAACTGGCTGCTGTTGTGCTGCATCCAGTTGAGCACGTGCCTGGGAATTATGTTCCTGCATCACGCCAAGGCGGGCATCGGTCTGCTGCAAGGTGGCTTCCATACCATCCACCCGACCGCGTGTCTGCGTATTGACTTGGGTGGCGTGGGCGGCGTCCTGCACTAGGGTGTTCGAGGCTCCATGCACCTGGGTTAAGGTGTCGTCAATGGAGGCAGCATCGGAGCTGACTTGATTCAGCTTGCCCCCTTGTTCCTGAGTTCTCTGGGCTGCTTCCGGATCATCGGGAGTATTCGCATTATTCTGTCCCACCAAGTCGCGAGATTCGCTGGCAAGCGGGCCCGATCTCTCTTTTCCACGGGCCGCTTCGCTCACCCCTCCCGGCGCCTGCTGGCTGAGGGTAGCGGCTTTCTGTTCCGATACCGTTAGTGCCTGCCGTGCTTGGCTCAACAACCCGCGCCGAAATTCCAGATGCCCTTGCGCCGTTTGTACGCCCGATTCTGACTGACCGACGCTTTGCCGTATCAGTTGGAGATTGCCTCGCAGGATTTCGGTATTGGCGGTTCCCTCTGTGGCATGGGCGCGCTGATTCTGTCCCTGCTCCCGCAGTTCCTGCGCCTGATTTGCCATCTCTAACAGTTGATCATCCATTTCAGGATTATCGGGGAGAGGCATCCCTCCGGCATCTACAGGGGCAACGGGTGTTGGTGGAACCACTGCAACGGGTTGATCGGGCACGGGCTGGGAGTCTGCGATGGAGAAAGCCTGGTCAGCCATATTGGCAGCTTGGTCTGCCGCGGCAACGGCAGTTTTTCCCGCGCCTTTATTTTGCCCACCTTCTGCGGCTTCGGATGCCCCCTCTCCTTTTCCCTCTGCCTTCTGTTCTGGAGGTTTGTCGAGAGCTTCTTCCGTAGTCTTGGCCGCTTCCTCGACCCTGGGCTGTTGCTCGGCGGCCCGATCCACCGAGGGGCGCGCACTGGGTTGGATTTCTGCAGTCTTGGCCATCAGTTCCGACCGGTCCATTTGCTGCACGGCGCGCCTTGCTTCCGGGTTGACTGCAGCAGTCGCATTGGCAGAGGGAGCAGCGTCAGGAGCACCAGCAGGGGTAGGTGCGGACGGTGTTGGAGGGAATGTGGGGGATCTCGATCCTAGAGCTTCATTTATCTGTTGTTGTAAGCGACTCCGTACCTCAGCTCCGTCTTCCACAGCTTGGGGACTCTCTCCCTTGCGTTGAACCAGCGATGAAGCATCAGCACCCGCAGTTTGTTGGACCACGTGCGCCGTCTCATGAGCCATCAACTCGGCATCATCAGAACTTTGGCTCGGCCCCAACCAAATGTGATTTTGATGAGTAAATGCCTTGGCCTGTAGGCTTCTAGCCACTTTATTAGCGGTGGGGCTTGTATGCACGCGCACCTGGCTGAGGTCTGCCCCTAACAAAGGCTCGACTCGACCTCTAATGGTAGAGGATAAAGGAGTTCCTGAGTCAGGAAGATAAAGCGGAGAGCGTGCAAGTTGTACAGCGCCGCCTGGTAGCGCCTTGGTCTGCACCAGGTTGTCCTTTTGGATGACACCTCCGCAAGAACAGTTAGAAGCGCCACACGTTGCGCATTTTCGCTGGACGTGAGGAGCTTCGGTCCCGGACGGAGAGGAAGGATACTCCCCTCCTGTTGAGACTGGCATACGTATCGCTGTGTTAGCGACACGATCCGCCTCTTGTTCGTAGATATCGCCGGGTTGGCCGATGGTGAGTTTGGTCTGTATTGCAGCTTTTTCCTGAAGATCTTCGTCCTTCGCTTCTTCCTCTCTTTCTCGTTGGATTATTACGCTCGGCCACGTTAAAGAAAGAGGAGCCCGTTGCAAGAACAGCGGCATTCCTTGCGTCGCTCCAGTCACCGCCGTTCCGAGAGAAATTCCTGCACTCTCCGAGGAGTCTGCACTCGTGCGGCTCTTTTTCTTCTCTTCTGATTTGGTTGCGAACGCCGTCTCCACTGCATCGTCCTTCTACACTGTCACCCAGCGTCCCGAATAAGCCTTATAAACTCGATAGGCAGTTGCCGTCCCAGTTTCTTGTACTCGCCGTTGAGCCCGTGGATGACGTCGGCAAAATCAATGAGCTGGCGTTTCTCCTGCGCCAGCACCGCCGCAGTCAATACTGCATTACGAATATGACCGCCGCCAATATCTGCGACCGTCGCCAGCTGGTTTAATTCTTTCGGCGAAAATTGGTGCGTCGTCCCCAAGTGCGCACCCCATAACGCTCGCCGCTCCTCGGGGCCCGGTAGGGGGAATTCAATGATCATGTCAAGACGACGGGTGAATGCTGCGTCGAAGCGAGTGCGGCTGTTGCTCGTCAGTAAGGTGACGCCATCGAACGTTTCAAGCCGTTGCAACAGATAGTTAGTTTGCGCATTTGCAAAGCGGTCGTTCGCTTCTTTTACGTCGGTGCGTTTGCCGAACAGCGAATCGGCTTCGTCAAATAGTAAGATTACCTCCGCCTGCTCTGCCCGGGCCAAAAGCTGCGCAAGGTTTTTTTCGGTCTCGCCTATGTATTTACTGGTTACCGACGCCAGATCCACGCGGTATAGCGGAAGTCCGAGCTTAGTCGCCAGCCAACCCGCCGCTAGTGTTTTGCCCGTTCCTGACGGCCCGACGAACAGCGCCCGCACGCCGGGATGATAGCGTGCCTGCGCGGAAACGCCTAACCCGTGTACGAGGCGGTCCCGGGTACGGCAGCGGAGTACGAGAATATCCAGCTCGCGGCGCAATGCCGGAGTAACCACCAAGGCGTCGTCAGGAATTACCTCCTTGAGCGGCTGCGCTAATGCGTCAAGCCCTGCCCCTTCGCCATTCCAGGAAGCAGCTACGACATCATTTTTCGTCGGACGCTCACGCCCCTTCAAGCTGCACTGGTAGCGGGCCAGTCGCCCCAACAGCGCAATACGGCCGCTGCCATGGCGGTGATGCCGCGCAAGGTCCGCTGCAAGCTCAGCATCGTCCAGCGCGTACCGCCACAGCTGTTCGCGTTCTTCTTCGGACGGAACTGGCAGCGACCAGCTCGGCGCGACTCCTCCTAAAGTTTCAACGCTGCCGTCGGGACCACATAATACGAGCACCGGCCCGCGATAGGACGGTAGCGAGGGCACAGTCTTTCGTTCACCCGGGGCTAGTTCAAAGCAGAAGACCGGGAGGAGACGGCGGAGAAACAACCAGGGGACTAGGCTCCCCGTTTTTTCAGTTTCGATAAACAAAGGGCGGCACTGCAATGTTTCTGCAATGGCGCGCGCCACAGAACGCCCCTCGGCAATTGAACTGCTGCGCAGAACCAGAACAAGTTGAGATGAAGACCGGAGGCCCTCAGCGTAGCGTTGAGCCACCGAGTGGAGGGATGGGGGGAGCGCCACTTCAGGCACATCACCAAGACCAAAAGTAGTTCCCGGCCAGATGCTGTCACGTCCACGTAATGCAAGGCAGAGCGCCAACGGAACTTTCACTGCTTGTTCCGGTAGCGGTGCGCCTTCGCCACTCAACGTAAGCAGTCCGCTCTGAAAAGCCGCGCCAGTGAGCAGAATATCAAGCGCTGAGCGTTCAGTTTCCACTACCGGCGCGAAGGCGGCGGTGAGCAATCCCAGTGTTGGCCGCGAACCGCCAATAGGAGCCTGTAGGTATGCTATGGCACGACCACTGACGGCATCGTCTTCCACCGCCGTCGCCAGAGCGACGACTAAGAGCTCAACAATATGCAGGCCAAGTTCAAGAGAGAGAGAAAAGAGTGAGGCGTCACTCGTATCCGGTTGTCGCAGATACGCTGGTAAGGTTGACGCCCACGAAGCCGAATCTTTGGTCACTGCCGCAAGATGAGAAAAAAGAAACTGCGCTTCTCCTCCGTCAGGACAAGGTTTGCTCGGATCGTACGCGAGCGCCGCGACGGCGGCCAACGCATAGGTGCGTAATGTCATCACCGGCGGTTGCAGGTTCTGCCGCGCATACCGTTGCTCACTACCATTCGCTGGAGCGGCGGACGTCTGGAGAGTAATCCCATTATGCTCCATGTTGCTGTTCTCCGTAGAGATAATGAAATTGCACGACCCGGCCGAGCCACGGTATCCAGCCGGGATTGAGGTCGAGCCCGGCTTTCCGGATGCGGATATCCGCTTGCTGGTGGTCAAAAATCACGTCGACGTGCGTCGGCGTGACCACGACGCGACCCGACCGACAAATGAGCGAGCGAAGCCCGAGTTGCGCGTAGCGGCGACACCAGCGACGTACCGCCGTGAGCCAGGCACGCAGCGCCGTCTGGAAACTCGACAACTCCGTAGGAACAAATTGTCGAAGTAAGGTCTGGTCAGCAATGAACTTCCGCACCTCCTCGGTAGCTTTCCCCTGCCACACGGCGAGTGGGAGCCGTCCGCTACCATCCACTAAGAGGCGGGTGCGCAGTTCTCTATGTACACGGCGAACGCGCCAGGGACCTTGCGCACAGATTCCGTGCCGCCAGACCTCGGGCACAATAAAGGGTGTACATTCGTCAGGTCCTTCACCGCTGACGCCGGGAAAAGCCATCCACAACGGATCAGACGTAGGGACAAGCAAACGTTGGGCAATGCAGGTCAGCAAGTGACCAACGAATTGCGCTTCCAGCAGTTGTGGATGCGTACGTAGCCACGCCTCAATACCAAGGCGAGAGAGCACAGGCAGAAGGAAGAAGAAGCCGCCATACTGCGTGCGCTGGGAAAATTGCGGCCACAACAGCTTATCCTTGTCACTAGTCACTACTTCATCAGAAATTGCGCTCAGTTCAGGCGAGAGGATCTCCTGCTGTGGTTGGGAGCCTTTTTCATAAGCAGGCTTGTGGTAATGAGGCGGTCGTTGCTCTTGCTGTGGCATAACATGCTGCCCTATTGCCTCACGTTGCACTGTGGCGGTCCGAGCGCTTACCGCCGGGCTTATACCAGGCTGCGCCTCGTCTCTAGAAGGAGCCCCTACCTGGGAGGAAATTTGTTGAGAGGAAAGACGCCTGATCAGTCGCTGCGCCCATTGTGTCAGGTGTGGATCGAGGAGTCGGCTTGGGTGCTCAGCCAGCAAACTGACGGTGGCAAACCATAGCGAGCGCTCATCATCGGTGCCCCACAGCCGTACGCCAGATTCCACGATGTCTCGCAGCGATGGAGGTATGACGTCTGTTGATGGCAGCGGCTCGACAAAGGTTATCGGCAAACTTGGCTTTGACCAGCCGCACGCACGCAGAAGGAATGAGCCCTCCTGCCAGCGCAGGGCGGCCAATAACGGCTGGGCTATGCCTCGCTCGACTAACCTGCGTACCAGGATTGCCACTGCCGCAACGCCGGCCTGAGTGTTCAGCACGGCGGTGAGCAGCATGCGCAGCGCCTCGTCGCGCGACATTCCGGGCCGCCAGGCCGGTGTGGCCAGCGGCCAAAACCACTCATCTGTGTTTTGCTGAGCGGCGATACGAATCACTAATCTTACATATGGTTCAACCATGTCGTGAAAATACACCGCCGGCGCGGTGCGTGCTGCAGGTTCTTCCGCGTGTACCGCCAATAACCGGAGCTGATGGAGCCGTTGTTCGATAGTTAGGGCGAGGGACGCCGAGCTTTGTTGTGGGTGAATAGACCCAACTGACAGGGAGCGCACAATCAGCAGCTTTCCCTGCTCACCCGTGGGGGCAGAGGCAGTTCGTAGGGCGTCTTCTAACAAAATAGCGCCACGGCGGATCAGTCCTTCCTCACAGGCGGTTAGGCGAACCTGTCGCACCCGGCGTGCTTGTTCATTGGTCAACATAAAAGACTCTAGACGTTCAGCCGGCCTAGCGCTTCCTCATCCCGAATTGCAGGGGTGTACGATCAAGGGCGTCGGGTTCGGTGAAACGGACACGGGCGTCTTTCTCCAGTTGCACATTCGCTCTCGTAGTCTGTACGATACGGGCCGCAGCTTTGTCTGCGGACAGATCTTCAACGACTGCGCGCGCGACAACTTCACTGCCTGCATACATGAGGACGTGCATGCCGACACGCACTCGCTCAGGGTCGATGGCCACTTCGACCCGCTTCCCTGGTTCAACGTTCGTCGGCTGGGGTAAGTGACCGGTGATGATCTGGTTCACCGGCGCATGGCTGGCGAGCAGTATGCTCATGCGCACGAGGTCGTTCATCAATCCAACCACTTCGGGCTGGCGCGGATCGATTTGTTGAAATAACCAATCTACCAGTGTTTGCATCGCCCGGCGCTCAAGATACGAAATCTCACCCCAACGCGGCAGGCTAGCAAGGTTGCGTAGGTTAACTGGAGCGTCGTACTGACTCAAACGCTCGGCCCACTCCAGGCGTAAAACCGGCAGCACATCGCCGAAATGGGTGTACAGGCAACTCGCGACCTCGGCGATATCGGCAAGTTCCTGCGCCGCAAGCTGGGCAAGGTCATTACGGCCGTGTCCAGCATCAATCACGTCACCGACGGACAGCGTCTCTTGCGCCTGCGCTTGCGCCTGTGCCCAGCTCTTTCCTGCAAACAGCCCAAGATCGAGTTGTGCAAGCTGCGTCCGATACTGCGTCACCATCTGATACTGGGCGGTAAACACACTAGTCACAGCCTGTGCTAAGCGGGTTGCTTTGGTGAGCGCAGTGGGCTGCAGTAATACTGGGCCGGCGAGGCTTCGCGTCTGTGCTCGAATTTTGGCGCTCTGTACAGTTCCGAGTAAAACTTCCAGGCGATCCAGGCGACTGAGCAGAGGTTGAATGTGGGGGAACCACTTGATCGGTGCCTCCCGGAGGAGATCAACCATCGCCCGCAGTTCTGCCGGAACGGCCACGCCGCTTGCCAGACACTTTGGCACAGGGGATTCCAGTAGGCCGGGGTCCAGTCCGCGCGTCGGCATATCGCTCACTACAGCCTCACTCAAGCGCGGGCGATAGAACACCAGAAACGACACGTGTTCAGCAATGATCTGATTGCGCCGTTCGTTGATACGAGTGATGCGCGCCTGTTCTTCGGCAAGTAGTGCACGCGCCACCGAGACATCGTATCGAGCCTCAGCGAGTTCATCGGCAACGACATTCAGGCGCGATTCCACCTGTGTCGCCACTCCACGTAATTGCCCGAGGATTTCCCGGCAGGCGATAATCGCGAGCCGATATTGATGAATCCGACCTTCGATGACGCGCAAGGTCGCTACGGTGTGTTCTACCGCACGCACGCCTGAGGAAAAAAACTCCGCTTCATCAGGATTATCTTTGACCCGGTCGTGGAGCCCTCTTAATACGTCATCAAGGATCTGATTCCCAGTGGCACGATTGCGTAGGTCGCCAAACCGAACGTTTGTCGTTTGGCTCCCTTCGGTTTTAAGCACTCCCGGCACTGCGAGATCGTCAAGAAAGAGCGGGATGTTATTAGTGGCTCCCACCAGCACGTCATGTTTACTCGCAATCGTATAGCTGCGCGCTTCTTCCGCTGGCGGCTTCTGCAGCCTCTCCGAGATAGTGGCGGTGCGAAAATCGTTCACCTCGCCAATAATCGGCAGCTGGTCGAGCACGTCGTCGCGTGTCGGAAGTTTTACCTTGAGCACATCAGCGGAGGTGCTTTCCTTTACCATGTCTAAAACTGATGCTTTTTGTATTTTCTGCACGCTGCCTATTGACGCTAGTGTTTCGCTAAGCGTAATTGCCGGACTCACACGCATTCCACTGACATTCACGCGCTGTCCAGACCCCAGCCGGTCAATAAACAGCAGATTCGGTCCGCTCGAGCTGGTCCCTTCGGGGGCAACGACCCGCTCGGTCGCAGGCGGAGTCTGGCGGATACGTTCTTGAAATGCGTCGATTGCCTCACGTGTCGCAACGGCACTCTCACCTTTAGCGATCGCCGCCAGAACTGGAGAAGTGGCTAAACGACTGGCTGCGTCATTGCCTAGCATCAACTGACGGATACGATAGATATCAGTTTGCGAGCGTAAAAATCCAAGATCAATCGCATCATTGGCGCGATTGACTTTATCTTCAAGAAAGCCGATGAATCCCTCTATTCCTTGCGTGTCGAGCTCTGCTAACTCTTCAGCGGTCAACGGCGCCGCAGTTTGCACTGCAGCCCGGAGCGTTTCCAGCAACGTCACGACACGAGCCCCGCTGGTCGTCAGGTTTGTCTGAAAACTGTCTTCAAACGGCATCTGAGGATCGTCCCACTCCCATCCTTCGTGGTCACTGAGCAGTTGCGCCCCTGTGGGGGTGTCGTTAGCAATCCAGATAACATCCCCCTGCCCCGGCGGTACGCTACCGGCCGGTCCCCAGGCCGCCCTGCCGTTGTTGAGAGTGAAGGCCATCCCATTGACAGCGTTTTCGGTCAGTCCCACTTGTGCGCCAACTACTTCGAGTCGCACCCATTGACCGAGCGGCGGGAGTGCGCCCATCGCCCGGCGGCTTGCCGTCCCGTCAACGCCGAAATTCAACTCATTCGCACCCCAGTAGGCGCGATGTTCCCACGATCCTCCTGAATCCCGCCACTGCAGCATGAGTGTCGTTGGTGGGTAATCAGGATCGATCTGCACGTAGACGAACAAGATATCCACTGGATTCACCAACAATGTTGTCGTGGCGTTCTGGAAATAATGCTGGTGGAACCCGGACACCTGTTGCGATTTATGCACGCGCGCGGCAACAAAGGGCAGCGTCAGTTCGAAGGTCTCAGGTTCGAGTTGCTCGGGGTCGGGGTCGGGGTACTTTGGTGAGGCGCCGGTTGTTGCTCTGACAATTGCTGTTTGTTTCTGTCGTACATTCGCGCGTCGGCGTAGCCAATCGGCGCGCTTAGCAACAAAACGGGCGATCGTCTGCTGGAACTCGGGATCGACTTTCTCAACATGCAATAGCTCCGACTCATACCACCTCTGCGGCACCGGTACGAGAACACGCACCTGCTCGACGCTTGAGGTATCGAACGGCCGCAGGGACGCGCTGGATTCGAGCACCAGGTCGAGTTGCTCTTGGGGGACTGGGGCTGCGTCGAGCTGAAACTGATTAGGGAAGAAATGATTGCGTCCTGTCCGTGGTCCGCTAGTATCTGTCGGCAGTCGCGTGTCCACCGCGCTCTTAGGCAAGACGCCGACAGGGGGCAGATAACGGAACTCGCTGGCGAGTGCGCTAATGGCAGTGTTTGCCAACGCCGGATCAGCGAGATGCTCGGCAAATTGCTGAATGCGCGCCTGCCACAGAAACGGCGTGCCAACGTCAGACAACAAGATGGGCTGCTGATTCTCCACTTCAGGATTAGGGATCAGATGCACGCGTCGCCTTGGTTTTCCTCCAGCTCGCACCACAGCCGCACGGTCAACAAAAATCGGCGCACCTTGGTCGTTAAATCCGACCAGGGCGATCGGCACGCCGACTTCTTCCCATGGCAAGGCGTCATTTGGCCCCAGTTGTCGTTCAACGTCAAAGATCGTGTAGGCAATGCGATTGCGCCATTGCGCACCGTTCACCGGAAGCACCGGGAAATTCTCTGCTGGCCACGGAAAGAAGTACAACACACTCGCGTCTACTTGTTGCCAATCTTCAAAAGCGTAGTTCGCCGGATCTTGTTCGCAGGCGTCTTCCGGATCAGGTCTGAAGTCAATTCTGGCAATCGTTGGTCTAAGAATTAGCACTCCGGCGGATTGGGCTGGCCCGCCTGCAGGGCCGGTGGACAACTGTGGTCCGACCCACGGAACCGAGGAAATCATCACTCGAAGCGTCGTTGGTATGAACACGTCTTCGCCCGTCATGCAAACACCCAGGCCTGGCGTCACGTGATACCAGTAGCGAACGCTTTCCGCTCCCATGACCTCCCGCTCGAAGCCCACTTCCAAGCCGGTGACCACACCAGGCGAAACAAGTTGCCCGCTCGCGGCAACGCGGCCCGCACGCCCTTTCTGCTCAACTTCAAGAGCGGGCGCTGTTAACGACCGGCCAGTGAACAGGTTGAGTCGCCTGTGCCAGTGTGTTGGAATCCCAGCGTCCATCGTCGAGAACTGGCCAACAACGACCTCGCCGTCCATCGGATTGACAATTGGTTTGACTGTCATCATCTCTGTCTCCGTCGCTTAGAGGAATCCGCTGCCATGGCTATACGCCCGGCATAGCGCCCTATTTGCGCATTCGAGCGTCGATCAGCGTTTTTACCCCTTCTACGGATCCACTCCCCGCTTCGGTCACAAGTTGTGTCGTAAAATCAGCAAGCTCGGCATCGCTCAGTTGCCGCGCGAGGGCATCGAGTTCTGGGACAAGTTGCGCCTGCACCAATGTGTTCACGATTTGTGGGGTGCGGTTGATCTCTGGGTTAAGGGCTTCCAACCGTTTGACCCCTTCGCCCATCTGCGGATCATCGAACCGCACCGCCACTTTCAACACCGCGCCACGGTCGATCGCTCGGGGCGCTTCCGGTTGTGGCGTGACCGGCGCTACGGTTTCGAGTTCATGCACCGCCGCACGTGTTAACAGATTCGAGTCCGTAAATTTCCTGGCGGCGAGCATCGAGACGATGTCCGCTGTGGCAATAGCACTCGCGCGACGCCGCACTCTTCCAAGATCACGCGTCAATCCGAGGTCTCTGATCCAGGACCCAAGGTCGCGCTCGGCATCGACATCATTGGTAATGAGCGGGACAATCGCGCCGGTGATCTCGGCTTTATACGAGATATTACGGCGACGGATATACCAGAGCAGATTAGCCCCGGCCAGCTTCTCGCGCCACGCTGCATCAGTAAGGTCTCGGCGGTCAAGAATGAGGGGCTCGGGTGTCCGTGGCAACTGCAATCCGCGCAGCACCTCTAACGGCTTGCGCAACGCTACCATCTGGGGAGCGGCTGGCAGCAACTGGCGGGTGAGCGAGGAAAGCGTCGCTTTTAGTCGGCGTACCTCCGGACGCGGGACGGTGATGAGCACGAGCACAGAAGTGGATTCTTGTTGCTCAGCACTAAGTGTGAGGTCAAGGGGCGGCAACCGGAGACTCTCTTCGACTAACGCTGGCGCTTCATCATCAGCAATGATCGAAAGGTCAACGTCAACGCCGACCGGGAAATACGCCTGTGTAAACGTATCCACGTCAATGGCGCCGGCAGGCATACGACCGACCGGCGGCAAGGCCAGGAAATGGTCAGTGGCGGCGAAGCGCCGTTCCGTCCGCCGACTGAGAATATCGTGGAGATGAAATTCATATTGCAGCAGGTGTGCTTCGTGTAAAGCCCGTGCCGCGACTCCGAGTCCAAGAACGCCGCCTTGCTCAGCGCCGACCTCGCGACGCACCAGGAACGGATCAACCCAGCGCACCAGCCCGCGTTCCAGAGCGATCATCGCCAGCGGCAGCACATCAACCGGCAAGCCGGGTTGTCCGCCCAGCACGAAAATTTCGCGTGCGACCCGTGCGCGGCGCAATCCTGCTTCCACGGTGGTTCCATTATCCGGGTAGGGAATCAGCGTCACCACCACACCTTCTACGATGTCTCCATCTTCTACCGAACGGGCGCCGGTGATCGAGGTAGGATACGATGCAATAGGATTTGCTGAAAATTCAACTGGCCGCAGGGCGACGATAAACAGACCGGAACGGTTACGCGGGACGTCCCGGGGAAGGCGTAACAAGCCGAAGGAGGCATCGAGCCGCTGGATTTCTGGCACATCGATCAGATCGATGTCCTGCCCATGGGGCAGCACGACAAGTTCTCCTGACGGTGTGACCCCTAGACCCGCCTGGACGTGAATCGTCGTTGCGGCGTTCTCAAGAGCGGAAACCAATAGGCCGTTGACCACGCCTGCTCCATACACACGGCCGAGATCGCTCTGACGAGTTAAGAAGTAGTTTTGCTCGCGGGTCAGATCACGGGCTGCAAGGAAGCGACCGTCAAAATATAATGGCCGTCGCCGTCGGTCATCAGTAACAAGCACACCCGCAGCGGTGAGTTGCTCGACCTGCTCCCTCTCAAGTTCAACGCGGGCCGCCCCTGTGGTGAAATCAATCATAACCCGTCTCCTTTCGCAATCAGGCGCGTGCGGTATACGAATAGGCGGAAGTCATTGTGAAGGTGCTGCGGCTGCAGCGCTCCCGCCCGCTCTGGCCGAGGACCTGCGGCAGACGCAGTCGCGGGAATCTCGATGCGTGCAAGAAAGACGGCCGACTGGTCTTGCCCCGCCATATACTCCAGCAGCGGTTCAGGGTTGTGGTCCGGCTCGGGCTGGAACTCTGGCCAGGCATTGAAGATCGCGTCTTGCACCGCGGTGTGCTGCGCCGCTGGGTCAGCTATTGCCGCTATGTCTGGCCAGTGATTCTGCGGCAATGGCGGCCGGTCTTCAGGACGGAGCATCAGCCGTAACTCATATCCATCCCGTAGTCGTGCGGGTGCGACGGCGTCAAGCGCCTCAAACGCCCCGGCTGCAAATGCGGGAGTCTTTCCACGTTCGCACACGAGAAATCTGAGGAAAACATCGACCACGACGCCGTTGTAAGGATCATCGGCGAGCGGCGGTACGCGCGGATGCAGCGCCTGCACAAGTTGGTCCGGGTCTTGCGCGTTGTACCAGGGGGCCAAGCGGATACAGGCGCGGTGCGGCACTTCCACCAGCCGGCCGCGCCGATCAATGGCGAGCCCAGGGTTTACCACGATCTGTTCGGTTTGGCCTTCTGCCTCAGGAAGGTAGTCCACCCTGAGTCCCGCGATCGTTCCACTGCCGTGTAACAGTGCTAGCGCCCGGGCCAGACGCGCCCGGTGATAATTCTGCTCGTCTGTGAAATCCGCTGCATCAAGCAGTACGCCGGTTGCATAAGCGACGCGGTCGCGAGAGTATTCTGCAATTAGTGGATCATGTTGCGCACTCATACGGTATGGTCCTCACAGTACTACGAATTGTTAGGATCGCCTCCTTCGAAACGCGGATCAAGACTCGGCGGGCGTAGAATCAAGTCACGCAAACTGAGGTGGCTCTGGCCGACTCGTACTGGTTGTGGCTCGATAGGCGGCCCAAGGTAGGTATCAACACCGACAAGCGAGGCGATGCCGACCATGAACCGCTGGCTCGCGGTCAACACCCGCGCCTGCACATGCGCTGGGGTCTCGAGTTCAACGATGCGCCGAATGAGCCCGAGGCTTTGTGGTTCAACTTCCTCATGAACCAGCACGGTCACGCGATATGCGAGACGGTCAAGGAACGCCGCGACCGCGACTTCTTCCTGAGCGCTCTTGGGTAAATCCGCCGCAAACAGCGCGAGGAACTCTTTGCGGGTTTCCTCACCGAGAAAGAGCGTATCACCCACATAGGAGTTTCCACTCACTGTTATCCCGGCCAGCAATGGATCCTGTTCATCGGCCAAGTCTGCGCCCAAAATGGTTGCAAACGTGCGCCGCAGCCGGAAATCCTCTAATACTACAATCTCACCTCCTCGCACTCCGCCCTCAGTTACGAGGTCGAGGGCCAGCTTAAAGCCGCGAAGAGTCCCGCGTTGACGATAGAGGATGGGGGCCGCGGCAATCAGTGCGCGTCGTTGTTTGGGCGGATAGGCCGGATCAAAGCTGACGCCGATCCAGCTTCCCAGCCACTCCACGGCGTCTTCGTTGGTCGTGCGTGGGTCAGTCAGAAGATAGGCGTTGGCGATGCGATCTTCGAGCGGCGTGAGGATACCCTCAAAATTGTCTAGGAAGCGTTCAAGAAAATCACTCGGGGTGCTTGTCGCCACCCTGCTAGGAGCAGCGGCGTCAGCATCCGGGCCGAAAAGGCTTTCACGATACAATTCTGGCAAGTAGTGATCGAGGTAGGAGAAGCGCGAGGCGTAGGCGCGCACCGCTGCCACTTCCGGTGTCGTTCGTCCATCACCGCTCAGGCTGACGCGCACCCACAGATACCGACCGCGCAGGGTGCGCACCGGCCGATTGGCGCGTTGGATGAGTGTGGTAAAGAGACCGGTACGGTGCGGCTCTGGCGCACACGTCAGTACTCCTTGGTGAAAGGGAACCTCGGAACGATGTGAGACCCAAGCGCCGCGAGGAAACCCTTTGGTGATACGTTGGGCAAAGCATTCGCCGAAGTAGTGCGGGCTCCACTCGCTATCCTGTGGTCGTGTTAAATCATCATCGCTGGCAGCCAGCCAGACCGTCACACCGCAGTTCGGGGGAATCGCCGCTTCCACATACAGCCGATGCCATGTTGTTTGACGGCTGCCGCTGTCGAGGAGGGGTAGATTTCCCATACTTCCTGCCGGTGCGAACGACGGCAAGGAGAGATGATGGAGCGGCATCGTTCCCGTCATGCTCAGATAATGCGGCGGGAAAGTCACACCTTGAACGAACGGCTCCGCCACGGCCTCGCGCAACGGATAGAAGTCGCCCACGGGATCAAGCTCGGCTGGACCGGCAACAACAGCATAGACGAGCGCTTCTGCGGGGTAGCCAACCGCAAGCACAGCCACACGTTCTGCATCGACCCATTGCATGGTATATGGAAACCGCACCCCTTTGAGCGTGAGCGGCTCGGCGAAGGAGCCGTCACTGCGGAGCTCGCGGAGTCGTGCACTGTCATCCGTGATCCACACTAAAAGGAGCAGCCGACCTTGCGGGCTACAGGCCAGCGCCACCGGTTGTTCATCGGCTGGCCACGTCCCTTGCTCCAAGACGGTCAGACGAGGGGGCGTAGGGTTTTCCTGGCAGGGCCGTACGGTGTTTGGCCCGTATGGACCATACGGACGATCAGGGAACGGTATGCCCTGCACACGCGCGAGGCGGCGTTCACGATCTAACACCCACACGCCGCCCGAGGGATCGGCTGCCAGCCGCCAGGCAGTGAAATTTGGCGCGGTAAGCGTGACTGGACGCCAACGGTCCCGCCGATCCTGCATGACGACACGACCGTTATGAGCAATATACAACACTCCATCGTAGCCCATGGCGAGGTCCGTCGGTGGGGAATCGACTTCAGGCGGCGAGATCGACACGACCCCAGGCGCTGCACCGGTCGCCATAATCGTTCGCGCTTCGGCGTCCCAGAACGCTCGGGAGCCAAAGCGATCGCGTGTCTGAGGAATACGGTTGAGCCGCGCCGCGATCTGATCCGGAGTATCGAGGATGTCGTCCGCTGTTGGTGGAGGAAGGAGGCGACGGCTCACGAGGCATAGGCTGCGGCGTTCGCGGTCGTAGTGGAGTACTGGCGAGTTCTCCACCGGCGCCCACTGCTGCTCGTCAGCGAGCATCCAGTAGCGTAGACCGTTGGCGTCCATCTAGCACTTCTCCGGCACAACCGGCACGGCGACACCAGACCGGTCAGCGAAGGGGTTCGGGACCCCACGTAAATCTTCAGGCGGCTCTTCACCAACGACGACGACCAAGGTGAGGAGTTCGGGCAGTTGCCATGGCTGCAACGCGAGGGATACAGGAGTGTCCAGTGTCGGCCGGACGATCTGCCGCCAGTCGTCATTCCGCCGCTCGAACAAATTGATGCGCGACACCCCGCTCACCCCGGGGACACGAGCAACCACCACTTCAAGTTCACGATCGCGGATCGCCCGGCCAAGCGGCCAGCCCGTACCGTCAGGGCCTCCGGGTTGTAATGGCCACAAATAGCGCTGCAACGCTTCGCGCACCGCAGTGACTACGCCCTCACGGTTCAAGCTCCCGCCGCTCGCGAACGCCCCACCGATTATGTTGCTGCCTGCACCCAGCCCCACTATTTCCCCGCCGGGAGCAAAACCGTCACGTACAGTGATACCCAAGCTGATACCCAGCGGCATGTACTCACAGCCAATGGCATACATCTCCGTGCTCAACGGACGGCGCGCATCCAGATAGCCGTGCACCGCTTCCAAAAATGGACGGTCCGGACGTGGGTTAGGGAGACCGGCGCCTGGCTTAAATGGCAACACCATGACTGATACGACCCCTGGCGTCTCGAGACGACGTTGATGAGGTAGAAACCGGGGGAGGATTTCGACGCGGCCGACCTGTACTCCCGGCGCCCGCGCTGCCAGCTCCTTATAGTCTTCGCTGGTTACGGCTCGATCACGGTGCCGGAACAATGCCGGAATCCGCCGCTCGGCCGCGTCGAGGGTTTCCGCGTCCTCACCGCCGTCGGTAGGCAGAGTTTGCCTCACTTTGAGTTTCGTCTGGACCGAGTTGTTGCGTAGATCAAAAGCTTTAATCTCGGTTAACAAGCCAGCGGGAAGATTCCCGGCGCGCCCGCCGCCCGCACGCATGAAGCCAACACGCACCCGTAATCCAGCGTCGGGAATACGCCCATGTAGTCCGTCACCAAAACGGATCGTCCCTGCCTCACTATCCAAGCAAAAGGCGGTAGCGTCGCGATCAACTACCATCAGGTCGTCAATGCGTTGCCAGGACTGGTAGCCGCGGCCCGGCTCTTCAACTTGCACGTGCAGCGTTTCAGGCTCGACCGATTGTGCTACTAACTGCAGTTCCTGATCTGCCGAGCCGTCGCTTTGTCCAATAACACGTCCGACGACTGTCTGCTGTTGATCGATCTCAACGGCGTTTATGCCAATCCAACTCAGAGACAATCGTTGCACCGACACATCCCGCGGCCGTAGACGTATCCACGCGACCAGGCGCGCAGTTTTCTCTGGCGCATCGAGACGCGGCGGGCTATCACCGACACCAGCCTTGGGATTGGTGCGTACGTCGTTGCTGGGGACTTTAATCTGTGAGGCTGCTGGTAATTTTAGAGGGATCACGCCGCGGCGTGTCAGCCCACGTGTCGTATCATCTTCAACTATTGGTTCAAGCGTCAGATAATCAGGGTCACCTTGCGGAGTTAGGGTGCTCATCTCCCACACGTGCGGGATGCGGGCACGTTCACCGATATCTTCAAACAACGCGGGTGCTTCGATTGCCGGCATGACGCCCACGCTCAGAAGTTGCTGCCCACCGTTAGGGTTTTCTCCCAGCGCCTGACGCACACGTTCGACGACTCCTGCTTGCAATTCCGGCTGCGGCGCTTGCGGCGCCAGAAGCGCGAGCCACAATGCGGAATCAACGGCGCGCGTGACCAGGTCAAAGCCGCCCGGCTCGGGGGCGCCGCCAGCAAAGACCGACGTTGTCACATAGGGAGTCGGGAGACTAGATAGACCGTAGATGGTTTGCAGTCCTGGTACGACACGTTCCATCTCATCGTGCTCCTCTTGCGTGAGAGGGCGCTTGTAGTACGCTTCAGCCTCCACCGGCAACACTGTCACTTCGGCACGCGTCTCAAAGCGGACCGGTTTAGCAATTACGGCAAGCGAACGGAGCGAGATAGCGCTGGTGAAGGCGTCATCGTCGATCATGACACTAACCAGTCCCCGCGCTGGCGTCGCCGGCCGGAGAGGCGCCCCGAGCAACCGGAGAAATGCCAGGCGTTGCCGTTCTGGAATGAGATTGGCGCGGTACAGCAACGTGTCGGTTAACCAGGCAAAGAGGTCGATGAGAGTCCGCCCTGGATCGCCCACGCGTGGATTCGTCCACTCTGGTGTGTGCGCAGGAATGCGCGCCAGCACCTCTTCGACAAGGTCGTCAAAGCTGCGATCATCAAGGGCGGGTGGGCGAATAGGCATGGCGCTAGGCCTCCAGTTCCATGGTTAAGCCGAGCCGTTGGGCTGTTCCACTGCGCTTCAAGCGGTAGGCGACTTCGACCCGGACACAGGTAGGCCGGTCCGGTACTTCTGCAACATCTACCCGATCGAGCACGATCCGCGGCTCCCAGCGAGTCAGGGACTCGGAAACACGGTCACGGATGCGCCGCCATGTGGTGATGGTGTTTGGCTCGTGCAGGAAATTTTCCAAGCCGGCGCCGAAGTCGGGTCGCATGAGCTGCTCGCCTGGCCGCGTGCGGAGAATGACCTGAATGGTCTGGCGCACGCTGAGGTCGAGCGTGGGGTACGCGAGCTGGCCAGTGTCATCCGGAAGCGGCAACAACGGCCAGCCGATCGGCGGTTCAGGGAGCGCGGGGTTCGCCATCATTTCCTCCTCGGGAAAGGAATGCAGATCTTGATGAAAAGGAGCCAGCGGAAGATGAGGTCAAAGAGCTGCAAAAAGATATTGAGAACGATGAACGCACATAGCGTAATAATGGGGATGCTAAACCCGCAGATCCAGTCGAGCGTAACGCCTCCCCCGCCGTCCGATCCCGAGCCATCCATCAGTTTCTTCGGGTCGTTCTGCTGCAAGAAATTAAACAACTGACTGGGAACCGAAAACGCCACGTTCGGCTTGAGCTGTTTGAGCGTGTCCCGATTCAGCACATCAGGGAGGGCAACCTGTACCGGCGGCAGTTCCGTGTTTTCGTACCAGGGGGCAATGGTGAACGGTTGGCTGTAGTCGCTCCACACTGGGCGCGGTGGGCAGTTGTCGGGCTGTCTGACACGTACAAACGCCCGAATGCGATACTGCCGATCCGGTTCATCGAAGCGGCCCTGTCCTGCGGTGAATCCTTTCAGTCGCTCACGCAATCCTTCTCTCACCATTTCCAGAACGGCTTTTCCCACTGTTTCATTCATTCTGGGCCATTGGGTCGGCATGGTAACGCTCCGCCCCTTTTCCTGATCTACCAGCACCCGGCTGGCTTCCTGCAGAAAGTCGCCCATCCGACGCGCGGCATTAGTATTGGGATCAAGCGTCACCTGGTTGAGCGCCGCCAGCAAATCTTGACTCGGTTTACTATCACCAAAGGCGTCGAACTCGAACTTCACCTGGCGGAGCATGACGATAAAATCGTGGAGCCCTTCTTCATCAACGTTCTGCGCCGTCAGTGATCTTCCCTGAGGGAATGGAATATCAGCTCCTGCGCGCATGAACGGCGGTAGGTGAGCACGGAAATTTCTGTCCTGGAACCATTGCTCATCATATGGCGGGGTCTGAGGCTGCTGCTCACTCACTTCCGGACTGGTGACTGAGATGAGTCCGTACAGCAACGTCCGACCGGTGGCTTTGCAGACTTCAGGCGGGGCTACAAACAGCGGGGATACGCTCTCGCGCCCGATCACTGAGGTAGCGTCGCTCGGTAAACGCGCTAGGAGACGATCGAGTTCGGCGTTGCCAGAACGCAAGACGGGCGATCGGAGCCCTGGTTCGGGATCGAGTCTGCGGTCATGTTCCACCTGTCGAAACCGCACCCACCCGCGAAACGTGCGTCCGTCCTGCACCCAGGCTTCCATGACCGGTAAGCGGATTCTCTGCCCCCCTTCGTTTACTTCCTCAGCGATTCTGCGTACGACCAACCCGGCGCTCTCGATACGTTGTGGATCGAGTCGCGGCCGCTTGTAGCCCTCGCAGGCCACGTCAATCACCGCTAGGTAGAATGTGCGGTGGACCGGTTGGAACAATTTGAGTGCGGTCACCCGGTCGGGGGTGTTGAGCGCTTTCTCAATGGCGGCCTGGAGCCCGCCTTCGACCGCCAATTCATCAAGGAGAGCAGGGATAAACTCCTGGTCCGTTCGACGCAAGATCAACGGACCTACGCTGCCCTTTCCTTCGGCGCCGCCAATAATCACATCATGTGCTACCATATATTCCCTGCCCCCGGGGTATAAGTCGTTGCGACCACTGTCGTCGCTTGTAAGACATCACACTTGACGATGCCGGAGAACTTCGACATAGCCGCGTCCACCTTCACCATACCGGCGGTCACCTCAACCTGGCTCGCTTGGACTTTGACTTTTGCTGGAGTCTGCACCGAGACGCCTTGGGTATCGACCGTAATGGTGGTCCCGGCCCCTTGGAATTCGATTTTGCCGCCGTCGGTATCGGTCAGCGTCCCTTTCACTCCGTTCGGGGTGGTGAACGAAATGGTGGCCTGCCCTGTCTGCTCTTCGACGATGGCGATGCGCGTCCCGGCTTTGCCGACGATGGTCCAGCGATCAATCCGATCGCCAGCGCCGCCCAAGGTTTCGGGGGCCGCCGCGTTGCCGTTCCATAAACCGCCTACCACGATCGGCAGGCGAGGATCGCCATTCACAAACGAGACCAGCACTTCATCGCCGACGTCCGGTAGCAGAAAAGCGCCACGGTCAGCCCCAGCGAACGGCACGGCAACCCGCGCCCACAAGGGTCCATCCTGCGTGCCGACACCGTCGAAGCTGAGTAAGCGGATTTGCACCTGCGAGCGGTTCTCTGGGTCTTGCACTGACACGACCTCCGCCACGTAACTTGCGTTGCAGAGTCCGCCCGGCGGGAGATCAAATGGTTTCATCTGTTGCATCACCTTCCCCCCCAAAACGCGCATTCGGCTTCGAAGTCGATTTCATAGCCGCGGATGACATCGTAGCGGTGGCACGCACGGACGACATAGTAAGTGTTATCGAAGCGGCTCCCCATCCCACTGAGTGCGATATGGGTTCCCACCCGTACGGCGGGATTTCCTTCGGCAGTTCCCTGGACACAGACAAACCGCCGCGCGCGGCAGTCAAAGGCGGCGTTGGCCAGCGCCTGTGCCTCTGCATCAGTCGTCGCGGCGAGATGGCCAAGGTGTTCTGAGCGTTCGCTAATCGCCTGGCGGAGCAATTGTACTCCCGTTCGCCCAGAGCCGGGTCCAAGCTGAGATCCGGTGCTGCTGGCGCTGACTCGCTGCCCTTGCGCGGCGTCCCACCCCGTCACTGTCACCTCGCTCACCTGATGCGCAAGATCAGCCAACACCCGGGCGCAGCGTAACTGGCTGTGCAGGGCGAGTTCAATAGCCCCGCGACGCACTTCACCTCGAGGAGAAACATGCAGCTCATTGCCCACGACCTGCATGTCCGCGTCATACCGCAGCAGTAAGCGGCGCACAAACGCTAAATCACTCTCATTGAGCTGCGCCTGGATACCGATATTGTCCGTAAGGCCGGTGATTCTCGGCGTGAGATTCAATCGGGAAGCAAGGTCGTTTGCCAGGTCTGCCAGCGAGACTTCTTCGTGAGTCGCCGTGCGCCGCGTCATGCGTGCTTGCTGAAATACGTCCTCGGCAAGGACAACCAATTCCGGCGGACCGTTCTCGGAAAAATCTCCTTCCACACCAGTGATGAGGCCCCGAAAGATTTCCTGCGGTGCGTCCTCGTCGCCGGTGTATACTGCGATCCTGCCCCCCAAGCGCAAGATAGCGTTGTCTTCAAAAGCGAGGTCGGCTCCGCCTTGAGGATCACTGGCAAGGTTGCTGAGCCGCAATTCGAGAGAAGACATACCCCCTTCACTTTCGACCATTTCCATGCCGATGAGCAGTTCGCTGACCTTTGGGTATTCCTGTGTATCGATCCGCACCGTTGGTCGGGCGCGGTACACCGCCATCTGACTCAATGGTTGCTCTGCCATTTGCATCCTCCCAGCAGGTCCATCTCCGACAGCAGTTCTCAGTCGCTTGAGTCTTCGTCCTCAAAGCCACCGTTGAGTGAGCACTGCTATAAAGACGATCAGTCTGCCCGCAGCCGTGCTGTACGTTTCTCCAACTGACTCACCTCCTGGCGGATCTTCTCTGTCTCTATCGCTCTCGGTGTAGCGGCCGGTCGCTCCTCTGACGCAGTTTCCGTAGGCTGGTTTGGCTCGACTGTGCCAATGACCTCGTCAAAGACAATTGCCATCGCCTTTACTCCTCAAACTGGATGCGGGTCCGGAGGCTTGCTGTAGCGCCAACGTCCGCCCGCATGCTCGCACTTGCTTCAACCCGCGCCTGCCCGCCAACATGGAAGCTCGCGCCGCTGTCGGTCGCGAGACTCGGCGCCTCACTACGAGGCAAAAGGCGGCTGGTATCAAGGGTAGCCGTAACGCGCACCTCAGCTTCTGAGCTGCGTAGGCCCGCGAAGGCCCCAGCCGAAGCAGTAATACCTGCAGACGCGCTCGCCCCAAAGCTCGCGCCCGTGCTGACGCCTCCAGTCACTCCAGCGGTGCCGCTGATCCCAAGTCCCATACCGCCACCGGTTGATAGGCCAATTCCGCCGCTCGCCGATAAGCCAAGACCTCCGCTAGCTGAAAGTCCTAGACCGCCGCCCGAGGCAAAGGCCACGGGCGGCCCTAGGCGGACCGCCGCGCCGACTGTCAGTGCAGCGCCGGCAGTGAAACGCATACTCTCCAGCCCGTTGGCGGCGGCGATGCCGCGCCCGGCACGGGGATCGCCGCCGCTCGCCGCCGTGGTGGTCGCGTCCCGGTTCGTACCCGACGGCAGCTCCACAGCGTCCAGCGCAAGGTTTTGCTGCGTGTTCGCGCTCCTAGAGGTGTCGCTTGGTTCGAACACCTTATCCTGCTGGGCCAGCGTCAAGTTCACCGTGGCGCGGAGCGGCACGCCATTCGCGGCGAAAAAGTCGACCGTCTCCTTGTACGACTCCATCATCCCCTGAAACTTGTACAGGCCCCATTCAAACAAAATGACAGGCGGAATCTTTTTCTCATCCGGCTCCATGAAGCGCGCGACTTTCTCCGTGTACGTACGCACGTCTTCACCGGTGTGAGTGGTGTCAAAGATGACGTCCATGGTGAGCTTCCCGGTGCTCTGACTCACATACTGTTTCTTCTTGTTACCTGACCCCGGATCTTTCATGGTATTGGCCACGGTATACTGCAGCGAGGCCGGGTTGAAATGGACGGAGACCGGTGTGGTCCTCCCACCACTCTGGGGGGTGAATCGAGCCTGCACAAAATTCGCTGGAATACTCATAACACTACCCCTGACTGAGTCCCTCATGGACGAGGTGGAGTTCTTCCACGCCGATCTCTGTTCCCTTGGCGTTCAAATCCGCCGCCTTGAATTTAATAGGCATGGCCTTTTCAAGTTTCCAAGACATAATGGTGTTCTCGTCCGGATCGAGCATTTGTATGGTCGCTGACAACCGATGGGCATATCCCCCCTGGCTGACGAGTTTGAACCACGCCCAGAGGTGGCGCGTGGTGGTCATGCCGCGTTTGAGGATTACCGTGGCAAAAGTCACCGGCCCCGCACGTTGTACCGCACCGTAGTTCCGACCACCTTCCTTTATCACTTTTGGTTCCATTGTGGCTTCGAGTCCTGAGCACTCAGAAAATGCTCCGCTACACAGCACCACCGGCGTCCCGCCTCCGCCACCGATCAAAGGGTCTTCGGCAAAATCAACACGAAAATGAAAGACATGGAGAGGAGCAAGCATGTTGTCCGGTGCTTCTTCCGCCATCGTGCTCCTCCTTAGCGTAGCGCCGCGCCTTCTCTGGCCGAGGCCAGGGATACTTGTCCGCCTTCGTCCAGAGCGAGCACCACAGTGATCTGCTCAATCGGAGCTGCGGCGACAAACTGGATCCTGGCAATAACACGGCCGTTATCGATATCGTTCTGGCTCATAGTGCTGCGGTCGCAACGTACCTGAAACGCCTCAGTTGGCGTGGAGCCGCGCAAAGCGCCAGCCTGTAGCAAGCCGAGGAAAAGACCCTCCAGGCGCTCGCGCAGACGCGTCCAAAGCCGCTCTCCGGAAGACTCGAATGTAAGTTCTTCTCCTAAGCGCCGCGCCGCGCGCACGATGACAGAGACTAAACGATTGATGCACGCTGGGCGATAGTTTTCGTCCTGACTGGTCGTCGCGTCTGACAATAACCGCAGCCCGCTTGGCGTCGGCCCGACCAGGGAAACACGCTCAAGCAGAGCATGGCGCGCCGCGCTGGCGTTACCGTCATCGGGCCGCGGGGTACACATCTGGTCGCGTCGCAATAACGGGGCCACATCGTATACATCGGCCAAATGCAGAAGGGCTGCGCTCCGGAACGCGCCGCGGGTTAGGGCATTCCGTGCTAATAGTCCGGTCAGTACGGCATCAGGACTCTCCAACTGTTCGGGAAGAGCCTCAGAGCCAGGAGTCCGCACCCACGGATATACAAACTGTACGAAGGCGCTGGCAACGCCATCAGGCTGCTCATGCCACTGACTCGCCAGCGGTCCACGGCCTCGATCGCTTAGGAGAAAGCCTAAGAGGTCACGCTCAGCCGCGGAACCATATATAGGCATTGGTATTGCCGCAATGAGTTGGATCTCACGGAGGTGACGCGCCAGCAGTTCAGCCAGCATGTGAATTGCACCTGCCCAGTCTTGATAGCCCTGCTCGTCACAGCGCGGCGCGGCGCGGGATCGCAGCGCGCGGTCTGCGGGGGTATCCTGGGACTCGGCGTCAGAACATTCAACAAACTGCTCTTCCGGCAACGGAAGGTTAGGAAGCATGATTGGCGGCGGGTCAACACTGACGATATCTCCCAAATCTGGCAGGCACAGAAACGACACCTCCGGCAGACCAAAGAGATGAGCAACGCCATGCCAACTGCGCCGATCCACTGCTGAGGCGGCGAATGCCGATCCATAACCTGGAATGAGCAGAGGAAGATGTGTCAAACGCTGTGCACGCGGCGTAGTTAGCGGCCAGGGGTTGCCGACACGGACGACATAACACTTACGTCCGCCTTGCGCGAAAAACGAGCGGACTGCTGCGCCAAGATAGGTTGTCGCTCCCCGCTGGCTGCCTTCCAGTGTACGCTGCTCCCAGGCAAATACATGATCAAATACCTCCCAGGTATCGATAGGCGCTGGCACATCGAGTAACGCCTCTATCTCCTCTGCCGCCCGTCCATATGGCCCCGAGATCCATCCCTGTTCGTCAAGCCATTTTTTGACTTCACGCGGCAGAGCTTGCCCCTGACGCCGTTCGACAAACCCAACAAACAAGGCCACATCGGCGCGATTGGGGTCAGGCGCCGGCGGCGGCGCTTGTACTTCAAAGGTGAGAGTGTTCATGACATCCCTTACGGCGCTTCGATTTCGAGCCCCTCCGCTGAGAGCACTAGTTCCTCCATCGCGACATCACCGCCACCCTTGGCTGCGAACGTCGGTCCGGTATACTTGAGGGGCACAACACCACGCAGTTTCCACGTTTGGACGTCTTGCCCAGCTTCGTCTCGCAGCGTGATGATCACTTCCCGTTTGGCCAATGGACCTTTCTTGCGCACGTCTCGAATCCAGGTCCACAGATCTTGGGTGTTGACGATGCCGCGCTTGAGCGTGACATCCGTCACTTTATGAATCCCTGGGACCTTGCGGACATGATTTTCCCGTTCGTTGCCGTTACGGTACTCAGCAATTGTTACCTCGGTGCCGATGCCGGAGACATCGGAGAAGCCGCCGAGAATGGCATCCGGTGATACTCCAGGGCCATTAAGATTGACCAGGAAATTAAACGCGCTGTATGGCGTTTCGCGAGCCATGCTGCTCTCCTCCTTTCAGCTAGTTACGGGCGTCGGCAGTCTTCTGCCCGATGCGGAAGATGACAAACTCTGCCGGTTTGATGACTGCCACACCGATCAGGCAAATCAGACGACCGTTATCAAGGTCATTTTGTGTCATGGTGCTGCGGTCACAGCGGACAAAGAATGCCTCTTGCTCTGTCGTTCCTAACAATGCGCCTGACACCCACTCGTTGTAGAGAAAGGCTGACACCGTATCGCGGACATTGGACCAGAGGCGCTCGCCGTTGGGCTCGAACACTGCCCACTGCGTGCCACGATCAATCGACGCTTCGAGATAGTTGAAATACCGTCGTACGTTGACGTACTTCCATTCCGGATCGGAACTCACAGTCCGTGCGCCCCATACTCGATATCCACGACCGGACAGATAACGCAGACAGTTGACCCCGAGAGGGTTCAAGACTTCTTGCTGTGCGAAGTTAATGTCAGTCTCAAATCGTAAAGCGCCGCGCACGACTTCATTGGCGGGAGCCTTGTAGACGCCGCGCTCAACATCATTCCTGGCATAGATGCCGCAGACAAACCCCGATGGCGGCAGGGAGATCTCACGGGGCACCCCCTCTAGGCCGGGACGCGCCAGTGGATTGGCGACCGTGACCCATGGATAATAAAGAGCCGCGCGCGTCGAATCGATGCGGCTTCGTACCGTTCGCGCCTGAGCAACGTCTTGAGTCGGCGGGGTATCGAGCACGGCGATGCGGTAGCGCGTCAGTCTGGAATTATCCACATGTATGATGAGAGCGCCCTGCACCGCCTGGAAACTTGCATAAGCAGAATGACCAGGAGCAGCAACGATGGAGATGTCTTCCAACTTTCGTAGCTCATCCAGCGCAGCCGCATAGCTTCCGGGAGACGTCTCGACACCAAGGTCAGGAGCGACACCGTCGCTCCCACCGCTCATAGTGACAATGTTTTCGTCACTCGTCGGAAACAACCCCGCACGTAGCTCGAAGGCCGAGACCCCAGAACCGATGACGAGGGCGTACAGATTTTCCAGCTCCTCGGCACGCCGCGTTGGCGTCTCAGCGAGGATGTGGCCGATCCAGCGAGGATGGCGGCGGTCAAAGCCCATGTCTTCATAGAAAATAGTGTGACCATCCAGGTCCTCAGTCACTGCACTGACCGTCAGGATTTCGGCGCCGCCGGACGGCGTACCAGTGGGATCACCTGTCAAGTCGAGAACGGCGCTTGTGGAATCAACATACTGATTCCCGTCCTTCATATAATAACTAACGGTCGTCCCCGCCGTCCCCGTGGCGGATGGGCCCGCGGTCAGTCCCAGGCGTGTGTGTACGGAATTGGCGCCTACATCGCTAACAGATAAGGTCGCGCCGGTTCCGGTCGCCACTGTGCTCAAGACCAACCGGCCATTGGCGGCAAGTGACGCTCGCGCCTGATTGCCTGCGGCTGTCAACAAGGCATTGATTTCATCGGCTGTCACGCGCAAGAGATCGCCGACATTATTCGTAGCGTTATCGCTGCCGAGCACTGTGAGGTTGGCGGTAAACCCGAGTTCAGCGTTGGTAATAACTGTCACCGAGGCCAGCGAGCCGCGTCGATCGCTGCCAATCACCAGACGGTTGGCTGTTCCCTCTGTTGCGTCCGTGAGACGCGCATATCCACCTCGGATCGCACGGTTGAGCGCCGCTACAAAGTCGGCGCGCGGCGTTGACGCGGTGAGCAATGGAACACTCTGCACGATCCCATCGAGGGTCATTTGCAACGTCGTATTCGAGTCAGTCAAATCAACGGGATCTGGCAGCGCAATCGTTCCCATAGCTTCTGCAGGTTCTCCACGGAAGGTCAGGTCTACATTCGCTCCACCAACGACGAGTCGGAGCACGCCATTATTAGGGAGCGAAAATAGCGCCATACCGCCCTGGAGTTGAGCCGCACCTGCTGGAGTATCACCTCCCAGGCGCGCCAACGTGCCCTCTGGCGCGCGCGCCATCGTGCCTCGGGTCGCCAACGCCGCGACCTGACGCAACATAATACGCCCACTGCCAGCACTGCCCGGAAAGCGTGCGACAAAGCGAGCCTGTTCGTCAGCCGGGGCCGAGTCAGTGCCGACAACCAGGGTAGAACGCCCCACTCCAGGAGTTGTCCCCGCCTGGTAGACGCGGGAAATGTATAGCCGCCCGCCGCCTTCGTTGAAATAGGCGCGCACCGCGTGCGCTAAGTAATTGGCGCCAAAGCTTAAGTCTTCGAGACCGCCATAGATCCGCTCGAAGTCACCAAAACTGGTAATGAGCTCCGGCGTGCCGCCGATTGGTCCTTTGCGTGTCGGGCCGACAAACGCCGTGGTGCTAGTGCTCACGCCTTCAATCGATTTTGCGCGAAAACTCGTCTCTTCAACGTACACCCCTGGAGCTAAGTATTCAGGCACGATTGTTCCCCCTTTCTCCTCACTGGAAAATGGTTACGTGCACTCGTAGTGCATTGGTTACGGTCGCTAGCAGTGTCATCGTTAGGAGACGACCAGATGCGAGGGCCGGTTGTGGGGTCAGTGTTTCTGTTACTATTTGCGCTATCGGCAGGGCGGCCCGCTTTGTCGTCAGATCATCCGGGTCTGGAATGTCACTAACTGTAGGGTCGAATACTACTTCGAGAGACACGGGAATTTCCGTCTCCACCACCGCGCCATTGCTCTCGCCCCAGGTTGTGATAGGGATGCCTGGAACCGCTACCAACGCCTCGCCGCGCTCATCGGAGAGACCACTCGCAAGCAAGGCGGCATCGGTGGTGTGCAGGATGCGGATCAAAGCCCCTGCCAGGCCGTCTTCTGTGCCATTGCGGCGGATGGTAGCACGCACGACCGCCCATCCTAATTCGATCCTGGCTGTCGGTGAAGGAAAGAGCGGAATATCAATGGAGCGAAAGAGCGAAGTCGTTGCCGCAGCTTGGGTGGGATCTGGATTACGTGGAAGGCGAATCGTACTCCGCCTGGGCAAGTAGCGCCTGCGCGGGTCGCGTACTGCAAATTCGACCGCTATACTGTCGAGGGCTGGCGTTGCAGGGGGGTCACGAAATGTTGCGGCATGATCCTCCAAACCTGGAACGGCGGTAATCACGTAATCTCCACGCCGATTGCGAATCCACGATACGCCCTGAGCTGAGACGACCAGGGGATCAAGGATAAGAAGGCGCGTAGTCGCATCGACAAAATGGACCGAGCCCAGAATGCGATGCTCAATTTGCTCGCGTCTCACGGTTCTGCTCCCCGATCGGTCCAGGTGAAACGTGTGGCCACCACTGGCCGTGCATCGTCAATGGCGTCGGGATCAATGCGGATTACCCGCGCCACATAGGACACACTGAGATGGTACGGCGGTTGCAGCGCGTCCCAGATGCGCATCACATCTTCGTTGCTCAATTCAGCAGGAATAAGGTGTATGACATCTCCAGGCCTCCAGTCTGCCTCTGGTGAGAGAGACGAAAGATCCAAGACTGGGCGCAAATGCAGTTGGCGCATCGTCCAGGCGAGCACCACCTGTTCATCCACGACATTCGTGGCCCACACGGTAAGCAGATAATGCAAATCGAGCGACAGCGGCGATGGCGTAGCGTCAGGTTGAGATAACCGTCCCCCGTTACGTAGGTGCTCATTCATTGTCACGCGATAGAGAAAAAGGGTGAGACGCGCCCGGGTGTCATCGAGATTTTCGGGAGTATTCATGCCTTCACTCGAAACCGGTGTGAATGTGCAGGGATGGTCAGTCCGTAACGAGGTTGGGTACGTCCTCGTTAGATAAGTCGCTAACGATTGGCTTATAGAGTGAATTGCAAAAACGTTCGCCATAGATCAGAGTACCGCTATTCGTTCTGTACCTGCGGAATTGAGCCAAACATCTTTTCATATTGTAAAAGAGAATCGTGCAACATTTCTGCAACAGCCTTGGCGTATGCAGGGCTAGTAATAATCCGCGTATGGATCTGGGGTTGCTCGTTCGCCGGATCAACTTGACCGAAATGAATTAAGAACTCAAAGGCGTTGTACCCTACCTCGAACACATTAGCGTAACGTCCTTCTATGCTGGAGAGCTCTTGTGAACCTTCATTCTCCGGTTTCATGTTAGGAGAGGAAAAGCAATGCTCATGCCACCACTCACGCAACTCGGTTGCTGCGTGTATTTGCTACAATCACAATATGATTTTCGCGAGACGATAGACCTCTGCGCTGTCTCCCCAGCATGGAAGGTCACACAGTCTGTGACATCTCCGGCCTGGTAATAGAGGCAAACAGTAGAGGCTGAAAAATGAGAAAGGAAGAATCCTATAACAATATGAGGTCGTTAAGTTCGCTCAGAAGAGCAAGGACAGGAAGTCCCTTACTGTCACACAGAGGTGTGACACTTCTGTACCAACATAGGGAAGACAATGACACAATAAAATGTTTCTCTCGCACCGCTGGCGTCACGTGTCGTTCCTGTGCGCGTGCATGACAACTGAACGCGAATGCGCTTACCCTTTTCTCTCGTCACTGTTTCACGAGGAGGGAAGGTTCTTCTGATCACGGATTCTTTATCCCACGCAGAGAACCAACTGCGGCAGGTGAAATAGCAATCTACCCAGTGGTGGCAGAGCCGGGGCACGCCACGTGGGCGGATTCATCTATCCCTGTCGGAACAAGCGGTTACCCTAACCTACGTGTTACTCTCCTTCACGGGTGGCCCAAAAGCCAGGACTTTGTCCACAACGATTGAATAGTGCTGGCTCGTGCATAAGCCGGCCAGTTTCAACTTGTCTGCCTGCTTATCGCGCAAGAGCTAGACAAACTTCAACACCAGCTCCTGTACTTGGCAATCAGCAGCACAGAGTGTCAAGAGCTGCTGAACGAACTCCTGCTGAGTGGGCGTTGGCCCAATAGTTGACTGCGGGAGTCGTGCAAGAGCCACTGCACTACTGTCCGGGAGGGGGCAGTGTAAAGAATCGCAACGCCGGCCATCCTGGCATGCCCTGTGTATGGCGTCACTTGACGGGAAGCCGCAGCCGCCAGTGCCGGATGAGGCTACATACGAGAATGGGGACGGGCCGTAGACTAGAGGGATAATGGTCGCCTGATGCAGGACCGTCACGATCTCTGCGGCGCCACGGAGCATCCCATAATATTTACAGAAACGCGGTTATCAGTCGCCACGGCAGGTGTCACACGGGACTCGTCCACGCGGACCACCTACCTTCAGGGTGCTGATCTTCTCATCATCTCTCCCCCTCCGCTGGCCTTCCCTCGCCTTCCAACACAAGAAGGCAACGTTCTCCGAGAGTTCGCCGCCCCTTATCCGGTGGGCAGCGCCCCGCACTCTTCAAGACGAATGTGTTCGCGAACCCTTGTGCGGGGGCTCTGACCCCAATACGATAAGAACAATTTGTGATGCACCATTTATGGAAACAACAGGTTTCCTATGAACACTATCAATGGTGTGCGTGATATTATTGGGGTCAGCGTCGCTTCAACAACCTCGCGGCTCACTCGCGCCGCCTGAGTTGGTAGCGGACGCACCACAGCACCACTTAACAGATCCCATCGGGTGGTAACTGCACCCGATGGAAGACCGAACCAGTACACTCATTACAGCTCTGGTCGAAGGTGCATCAGCGCAATCGGAAGGAGCCTCGGATCATCGTCTCGGGACGTTCGGTCGTAGGAGATGTTGACAGCAAGGGCGCTCCAGTCTAACGCTCCTCCCCAGCTTTGCACCTTTTCCTCCGCTCTTACCATCGCCCAATCACGAGACACACAATGGCGGGAGGGTATGGGAGACGGTGGCAAGGTCTCCCGGTACGTTCATTGAACTCCCGGCGTCAAGCTTATCACCGAAAGCGCCGGTAGCCGAGCGCAGTTCGGTCTCGCCGTTCCCTTCTGTCAGCCGACTCACAGGGAGGACAACTCCATCGTCCTCCCCCCTCGCTGCAACCGTCTCTACGCTCTTCCTCTCAAAGACAAGTTGGGGCAGTTCCTGACAGAACCTACCGAGATCCCCCTCCTCGGCAACCAAGTTCCACTGGAGACCTCGGATGGATCGCACGAGTTCGGTAGATGGTTCAGGCGAGCGCTACCAGAGGAAGAGCAGATCGAAGCGACTGTCCGCGGGTGCAGGACCGCCGCCTGTCCCTCCGCCTGCGCCAAAGCAATCGACCGTGGCGGTGAAATCTGGACCACCTGTGCTCCAGCTCCCTACGTGGCAAGACCTGTTGTTGCCATCGCCATACGCCGAGACCTGCACGTGCCCACCGGGTCCCCACGGACTGCCGCCGCCCACACCGGTGCAGGTGACCACATAGACGCCCTTAATCCCCCCAGCCCGATTCTGGGCGTTGAATGAGTAGGTGGAGCTGGGCGTGTACGGGGTGTTGAGCGGTGGCGACGGGTCGTGCGCCCAGAGATAACACAATACGGTCGCGCCGCGCCCCGGATCGGCCTGCGCGCTCGTCATGCTGGCGCAGACGAACACCAGAGCCACTATGAGTATCAGACCTTTATGAAACATACGAAATCTCCTTTCCGCCGTCCTGGCGGTCCCTGAGTGCGGAAGAGGCACACTTCCTCTCGTTTCTTGCGTCGCTCCGGCAATGGACAGGCTGATGGACGGGCATGGTGACCCGTTGGACGTCCTGCCGCGGGCAGGTCCGTAGCCTTAGAGAAGCCGTGAGGTGCTCGACGTGCTCCTATCCTGTACTTTAAAGGCGTGACGCAGGTGTGCCGTGTGACGGCACAGGGGGTGTTATCCAAGTAATGCTAGCCAGAAAAAATGGGACTATAACATCTTGGATAATCAGGGCTTTTCTGTGACACGCTACATACAGAGCATGACCAGGGTTGCACTACCCAACTGAGGACAGGAAGCCCTGCACGGCACGCAAACTAAGGTGATACACCGATTTAAAGACCAAGGCGCATGCAATGGCGAGATCCGCATAACGGCGCGGGGCACCCGGCTCTGTGGCTGGGTCCGTGTGACGCTACGTCGTGATCGCGTGTGCATCGAACCATACAGTGAGGCGGCCCCGGTTGATCAGCGCGCGATTGTATGCACCCCAGTTGCGGATGCGGTACCGAAACACAAATAGGGGTTTTGGCATGGGCCCATCTTAGCGACCACAAGCAAAGAGGGAAATCTGCAACAACGTCACAACGCGTTGCCAAAGCGAGGGAGCCGAGGCCACGGAATTGACGCTCGATCCACACGAGGTTGGGGAACTAGCAGGGCTGTACCAACCGGTGTAGGGTTTAGTTTTTAGTGGCGATTCGTGGGCCAGACGGTGACGATCGCGATCGATTTTGCGCCAGACACACAGGAGAGAGACTAATGACACTCACGATTACTCCGACGGAAGCCACACTCGGCGCCACGGTCACCGGCGTTGATCTCGCCAACTTAGATGACGCGGGTTGGGCGGACATTGAGCGCGCCTTCCTCACTTATGCCGTGTTGATCTTCCCCGGTCAGTATCTCACCGATGCTGCGCAGATCGGCTTCGGGCGACGGTTCGGCGCCATCGAGCACCTGGTGGCTGACCGCGAGATCGTGCCGATCAGCAATCAGCGCGCCGACGGCACGCTGATGATAGAGGACGAGCCCGGCATGCAACTCCTGCGCGGCAACGAAGGCTGGCATACCGACAGCTCCTACATGCCGCTGGCGGCGAAGGCGTCCATCCTGTCGGCGCAGGTCGTGCCCTCGGTTGGCGGCCAGACCGAGTGGGCGGACATGCGCGCCGCCTATGACGCACTCGATGAGAGGACCAGAGCGCGCATCGCTATTCTCTCGGCCTATCCCTCGCTGTACTATTCGCAGGGCCGTATCGGCCACAAGGGTGTGGTCGGATCAAGTTACGGATTTCATACCGACGATCCGCCGTTACGTCCCTTGGTGAAAATGCATCCCATCACGGGGCGCAAGTCGCTCTTCATTGGCCGCCATGCCTACGGCATTCCCAGTCTTGCGCCTGAGGAATCAGAACAGCTGCTTGACGATCTCGTGACGTTCGCGTGTCAGGCGCCGCGCACGTACAGTCATGCGTGGCGCTCCGGTGATGTCGTGGTGTGGGACAACCGCTGTGTGCTGCATCGTGCGCGCCCATTCGACCACCGTGAGGCGCGGGTCATGAAGCACACGCGAGTAACGGGCGATCCCGCTTCGGAGCTGGCCGTTCGCAGCAACCCGAGTGCGCCATGAACAAACCAGGAAGGAGGTGACACGGACGCACCGTCTCCTACTTTTCGTTTTCGAACTTCTTGGTATACGATCATGGTTCTGATATTAAGGCAGCAAATCGTTTATGTACGTCCTTATGAATTGCTGCACATCCTTCGGCGCCTTCGAGAGTCCCCCCTGCGTTCCTCTCTTGGGTACTAACTTGGCTGGAGGTTTGGTGTCCTCGAGTTCATCGCCATTGATAATGAAGAAGTAATGCTGGGTCCGGTCTTGGCTGGTGAGGTGATACTGTTCAAATCCGCCTTTTTTCGAGCCTAACCTCCAGTTTATGTGCCAGCCCTCCCAGTTCGTGTAGCCAGCGTCAGTATCCACTTCAATACCACCTACCGTCTTCTTTTCCGCTTGAATCACGTTGGAATGTTGTGAATGCGGAGGGCTTCCCCACAGCCGCATTCTATCTCTGGTTGACGCTTCAGTACTTTTTTGCAAACCTGACCCTTGAGTTTGCTCTTGACGATAGGAAGCACTAGCCAGATGGGCAGCTGGCGTCAGCGCCTTCGCGCCCATCACATCCGCCTCGTGCTCCAGCCCCGCGTCATCATTGAGCGGCGCCCCATCCTTCATCTGCATCGTCGGCTTCACGCTGCCCTGAGCCTGCTGTACAACGTGCCACGCTTCATGGGCTAAGTGCTTCTCCTGCCCCGGTGCGACATGGATGTCGCTACCTTGCGTATAAGCTAACGCATTGAGCTTCGCTGGTTTGGAAGAGTTATAATGCACGCGCACATCATCCATCGCTAGGCCGGAGAGGGATTCAATCCCGGATTTCAATTGATCAGGCAATCCAGTTCGATTTTCCTGTCGGCGTTCGGACAGATGATTTGCCTCACCGGCTCGACGTTGGATTGGCGCCCGTTCGTCGGTTGAGCGCTGCTGATCGAGAAAGTCGATCCCATACGTGGGAGGAGCCAGTGCTATCCCATTGGGGCCAGCGCTTGGACGACGCATCGAAACTGCTGTGCGCCCTTGCGGCAATTTGCTAGGCAGCGTTGCTTGTCTCATTGTAGTCTCCTCTTTACTGAACGCTTCTCACGTCTCTCCTCTTCTTAGGGGAGGTGCAAAGAAAACAGCAAGGATGAATCATCCGCCCTTGCCTTCTTTTGCATATTCTTTACGAATTCCCTGTGTCACATCGTCAAGGCGAATAAGCGTGTTGCCCCGCTCTAGCGCTTGCAATGAAGCGTAGCGAATCACGTTCATAATCGCTCCACCGGTAAGAGCATGGTCCTTGGCGATTTTTTCGAGATCAAGGTCTCGGGCCAGTTCTGCTTTAGGTGAAAAGCCCTGCCGCCACAGACGTAGCCGTTCCTCTGGGCGAGGCACGGGGAAATATATGATGGACTCAAAACGTCGGGCAAAAGCCTCATCAAGGTTCTCCTTGCGGTTCGAGGCGAGAATGGCAATGCCATCGAACACCTCGATGCGCTGCAAGAGAAATGATACTTCCTGGTTGGCGTACCGATCGTGCGCATCCTTGGTTTCGCCTCGTTTGCCAAACAATGCATCCGCTTCGTCAAAGAAGAGGACCCACCCCTTATGTTGAGCTTGGTCAAATACCTTGGCCAGATTTTTTTCGGTCTCGCCGATATATTTTGACACCACTAACGACAGGTCTAGCTTGTACACTTCTCGACCGGTGGACTTGCCCAGCAAGCAGGCGGTCATGGTCTTGCCCGTCCCAGGTGGCCCGTAGAAGAGGCTGCGATAACCGGGCCGCAGCTTTGCCGCCATGCCCCAATCGCCCATTAGCGTCTCGCCGTGGCGAATCCACGTGGCGATTTCTTCAATCTGCTTATGGGTGCCGGGATGCAGCACCAGATCATTCCAGTTAAGCTGGGTCTCAATGTAACGCGCTGGAAAATTTACGCCAAAATCCGGACGCCGCGTCTGTCCGGTCGTAAAGTAGCCGATATACTCCTCGGACAATTGCAGCGGCGCCTTCATTACGGGGTCGTCTGCCCCGTGGGGCGTGAGCCGCAGGATATTGTGCTTGGCGAAGACGTGATCGCGGGTAAATAATTCCTGGAGGGTAAACCGGACTTCTAGATCGGCGCCAGCCACGAGAAAGGCCAGTGTTTCTCCGGTGGGCAGAAAATCACCCTCAGGCCCGTGTTGCACCCCGCCGAATTCACTGAATCGGCGGTCAAAGGTTTTATTCTTCGTGAAAAACACATCCAGCAGTTGGGGGCGAAGATGCGGTACGAGACTGAGGACAAGCGCAAGCCGTTCGGCAAAAGAGAATTGATAATGCTGAATGAAGCGCGCGTAGGGAGAAGGGGATTGACTAAGATCAGGTAGTGCAATTGTAAAGACGTTATTGTGTGCCGCCTGCTGCCCAAAGTACAGTTTGAACCGCGTGTCCAGCACCTGGGTAAACCACGCTAGCTCTTGTTCGAGATCGTCAGCGTTCTGTTGGAGTACGGACGGCGTTACCACTCGACTCGCAGCGGCGCGTCCATCCAGGGCAATTTCACCCATTGCAGCGTCCATGGAAATCGGTCAAGTACGACATCATAAGTTTCTCGTTCGACGCGTAGCAACCACGCTCCATCGCGGCGGCTGAGCACACCAGAGCGCAGCAAAAACGTCCCTCGCAACCCGTTTATCGACATATTTTTCAAGATAGGCGCGTTAGCAATTACAGCAGTGAGGAGGTCAGTGCATTCTTCGGCTTCGGTCTCTGTTATTGGCGGCCCGAAGTCGAACACATCGTCCAGCTCCATGCCGCACAGCACCTTATTCAGTGGCAGCAGGTATTCTGGTGGAGATGCATCTTCGCTGGCGGCGTATTGCAGTAAGCCGATGGCGCGTTGCCTGGACGCCCTATCTTGAAACTGCTTATCTGCCAGAAGTTCAAGACGTTCGAAGAAGTGCCGCAGAAACGGATGGAGAATTACCAGACCAGCGTTGTCGATATACAATTCCTCAGCGTCGTTGAAAGTAAGGTTGAGGACAGTTTCGGCTTTCGTGAGACCTCTGACGCCCTCCCCCCCACGGCTCACACGAGTAGGTTTTTCTCGTCTCCTGCCATGTGTATGGGTTTCCTGCACGCTAGGTTTTTCCGGGCTGCCAGGCCCACGCAGACGAGCATCCAGGGACGGCGCCTCGTCTAGTGCGAGGCTACTGGATTCCTGCATTTGCGGGAATGACGAATCCGCTTTTCCTTCGGTAAGAAACCGCTCTCTGAAAGCTCCTGCTCGATAAGAGGAAATCTGTTGTAAGACATCTTGCAGAAATTCCGTCAGCGTCTGTACTCGAGCCTGTGAAAAGCCAAGCATAGTTAGCTGTTCCAGTTCTACACGCCATCGAGGAACAAGAGTGGGGGGAAGGTGGTGTTGCGCCAGCATTGACTGTAACAGCGTGATCAATACCGTGAATACTTCATTGTCCATCGCCTCACGTTCCAGGCGATCAAGAGCCGCCAACATCGGAGTCCGGTTGGACTCTGGAAGCCGTGCTGCTAGCGCTCGGAGCGGTGGCAAGAGGCTGGTCCACGATAGCACCCCTTCACGCGGTATCCCGAGACCAGACTCAGGAAGGGCCTCGCTTGCAGATAAAAGAGAAGCCCGCTGCGTATGCGAAAGTTCCGTGTACAGAGTTTCTACTATTGCTCCGATCGGGCTCTGGAAGCGCGTGTGGTCTTGCTGCACGCCCTGGCGAACTCCTGATAACAATGCGGAATAGGTGAAACCTCGCTCTCTCGCGATGTGTATCAATACTGCCTGAAAGAATGGCGGCCAGGTCGTTTCCTGCTTTTCCTCCAGACTCGCCTGTTGCAAGATAACGCCCCAAATTAGATGTCGAAGTTGAGTCTCTCGCTGACCGGCTCCGCTTGTCACATTCTGGAGGACCAATACTAGGTCATGAACCAAGTGAGCAAAAGTTGTCAAGCTAAGAGATGGCGCGAGGACGGCAGCAAAATTGGCGAGGAGTCGATCATCAAAATGACGAACGATTCGCTGGAGGAATGATTGTTCTCGGGCCAGTTCCTGCATCAAGCGACGGAGCGGGCCAGGTGCGTTGCGCATAAGATATTGCAGGCCGTTGGCCAAAAGATAAGGGTGCGAAGAATCTGCCCACCACGGGACGCTACCCGTTTGGGCAAAGATGCTGAACAACTCTAGGTGGGAAGCCGTCTTGCGGTCGGCCCCAGAACTCTCAGCTCTCTGCTCGTCAGCGGTGATCTGCTCCGCCAAGAGGGCTCGGAGCTGATTATCTACCTTGGCAATCAATTCTTCTTCCAGATGTTGTGGTTGAATCGTCCCTATGTTCAACTCTAATGAATCAATCCGATGGATGAGTTCAGGGGCGCTCAACTCACTGCAGTAACGATCGATGAGGGGCATGATACGTTGACGATAGATGCGGCTCACCTCGGCTTGCAACTGTTGAGCGTCAATCGCGCCACCGATTTGCAGCTCTACCACTTGCCGTTTGATGATATGCCGTTGTGCAGTCATAAAGCCCGGGTAACTCCCTATGTCGAAGCCTGAGGTTGTACGCTGATGGTTTGCGTGAGGTCCACCGACACCCCGGTTTGCGCTTTCGTGGCTCGGACGTACACAGACACACCACTTTGTAGACCGCTGGCCTCTAGGACAGGCAGTTCTGGTGGGGTCTGGTCAAGGCCAGAGGAGGTTCCAGTTTTTTCTGGAGACCAATTCTGTGCAATGACAAAATCTATAGCAATCGCGAGCTGATTGATTCCTTTGTTGACGCTTTGATCCTCGTCATCCCGTTTATGAAAATACACTGGCACCCCAACGTCGGTCCCCTTGGCATCGATCCGAAAAGCATAAAACACGCCTGGTTGGCCGCCTGCAGCTTGGACTGTCCCAGGAGTTGATAACGCGTGCAGAGTGAGACCGGGGGCGGGATTGGGGCGCACGAGAATTGCCGCCGTCTGTTCCAGTTGCACGGCTGATGGGGTGATTGATGTTGCTTGATGTTCTTTCCTTGCTTGTACGATCACGATGGTGTCGTCGCTAAGGGTGGGCACGGGCAAGCGGACCTCTCCTCCTGAGCCGGGTTGGGACTCACCCACGGCGTGAAATCCATCCGGAGTACTCCAGATTTCTGCGTGCGGCGGCTTGCGCACCTGTACAGCAGGTTTGCCCGCGACATTGACCTCTATCACTTCCTCGGGGGCAACCGAACCGTGGACAAAATCCCGATCGAGGATCTTACGTATATATAACTGGTAGCTGGCGCTTCGTTGAGTATTAGCAACGGTGATCATTGCTTGCTGGTTGAAGTCGACAATGACTGGATCGACCGACACTGGCAGCGCCGAATTCGCCCTCACTTTGAGAGGCAATATCACGTTTAGGATCTTTGTCTCGGAAGGTCTGTTCTCGGAACGATCGAAAGTTTTAGTTGCACGAATGCGAATGTCTGTATCCTCAACGATTGTTTTGCTGCGGAGTATGATGTTTCTCAGATTACCGCGCACGTCGGCGACTGAGATCTCTGTTGGGTCTGTTCCCGGGCTTGTGTCTGCAAACGAGACCAGTTGATAATCGACTCCTTCCTGACTATTCTTGAGTTCGACTTCCACACTAGCGCCGTACTGTACAATCCGCGGGTCTGTCGGGGCCGGATTTTCGCTGGCAGGATCAAGGGGCGGAGCATCGAGAATCCATGCTTGCAGACTGACATCGAGCCCAACTTGCACAGTAGCGGTCGCGCGCAGATACGTGTCTCTTCCAGTAAGAAGTTTTTTGGCGTAGATCGTGTAGGTGATGTTCTCTTGGGTCTTGGGCGTCTCGATGGTGGCTCGGTCGCCGTTGCCTTGAACTTCGGCCCCCACGACTGGGTTATTGTTTTTGTCACGTAACTGGTACATGACGTCCATCTGGCTGGGCTCGATAGGGACGTTTGCGCTGGTATTAAAGGCAACCGTTAACTGGTCGTCCGGCACGGCCAGGTCTCGCAGTGGATACGTCTCCCCAATCCCAAGGAGATCAATCAACCGGTCGCGCGCAGCACGGACATGAATATGGGTTATCGCCATAGCAATCGTTGCACCCTCTCTCGGTTCCTTTTCCTGGCGCCTTCACCTTGCCCCTTCCCCTGCTGAGGAGAAGAAAAGGGCAACCGCCTCTGCTGTTATACTCCAAGTCTCTCCTGCCAGTATTCGTATCGCTTATTCACCCAGTCTTTGTAGGCGGCGACAAAACTTGTCATCGCCTCTTTGTCCAGCCACTGTATGTACACCGTCAAGTGCGCTGGTGTTTCTTCACGCACAACGTCCTCGACAAACTGCCGGAACTCGGACTGTGAGTCTTGAAAACGTTGGGGCCAGTTGGGAAACACGAAACTGAGCTGCAAGGAATAGGGGTCCTTACTCCGCGCACTCCCTAAGAGCGGCGCTTGTTGTGCTTTGTCATCTTCGATTGGTCGCAGCAAAAGATGTTCGACGACGTAGCACTCTTCTTCTTTCCCGCTGTTCATTCCTAACTGACGTCTGATCCGTTGCTCCAAGCCTGAGCTGTTGGTGTCGCTCCAGGGAGACAGATAGTTGAAGCCCGTCCCACGAGCACTGCTAATACGTGGATAGTCCTGCAAGAATCTCTGCTTGTCCAAAATCAACTTTTCTTCGGTTGCCTGCTCATCCTTAGCCATCGTGCCATATAACAAAAGCGAATAGTCTGTGAACTGTTCCGCAAATCTAGCAATGAGGTGATTCAGAAATCGATTTCTCCGGCGCGGATCGATGGAGACCGTTGCGCCTTGGAGCCCTGGGTTAACATAAGGGTTCTCGGTCATCTGTTGCAGATGGGCCAAATGCGTTGAGGTGTTGTTGCAGAGTATTTCCTCTAACCGCAGACTTGGATCGTCGAGCATTTGTGAAAAGTAGGTCTGTGGGGTGGCTCCGCTAAACGAAAACAAGTCTTTGACTTGAGCGAGCTGGGCAAAGTAATTCGCCAGCAGTTGATCAAAAAACATGAGGTAAGCTTTGAGTTGTTGAGCTTGGGCTTTGCGCTGGGGTGAAACGGAGTCTGGTAACCCCAGCTCACCAATGCCGTAGACAGTCGGGAATTGATGTTGAATGGAATAATAGCGGTCAACATCTCGGTCCCGACCACGGGGTGGTCGCAGGTCCCGTTCCTCAGGGGTAAGCAGCGGAAAAGTCGTTGAGGTTCTGAGACGTTGAATGTACGCCTCGCGGACTTTCTCGTCATTTACGCTCGCGCGGAGTTGGTTTCGTTCCAGGCGGATATCGGAGTTAATGAAATCTAGGGAAGGGGTTTTGCCTGGGTCCAGATCGAGAGACCACGCTTGTCGTGGGCCTCCCACGGCAATACTGATGTCCCGCACGGCCCGCACCCCGGGGACAGCCATGATCTCGTGGAGCAAATCAGACGTGCGGAGCACTGTACGGCGCTGTGCTTGCCGCAATTCTTCAGTATCGATGAATCCATGTTCCAGCCAAGGTCCATCAAAAATTTCATCAACTCGTTTCCCGGCGGCCAAGAGCTGACTCAGCGTATAAAACCGGATGGTGGGCGAGATATATTCGGCAATACGTTCATAGATTGTGACTAACAGATCCTCAGCATCATCGACTTGGCCAATCTCAATCCGAGCGTAGACAGCAACTCGTTGTGGGTCGAGGATGCGGATCTCTTCAAAGTCTTCACACAAGTTGCGATGAGCGTGTAAGCGACGCGTGACTTCTCTTTGCACGACCGTGCCATCAATGTCGTGCAGATCGGACTTTTCGATCTGTACTCGATAGAGACCTTTCAATGTGATGAGGGCCGCGGAGTCCGGCTTAATATCGACGCTGAGCTGCCGTCCGCCCGTATCGAAATACAATGGGGTGCGTTGTTCTTCAACTTTTTCAATCCAGGCATTTTTCACCCCAGCGACATCAATAACGAGCTTGCGGAGGTCGGTCATGGTCACGGGATATGAGGTGAGAATCCGAGCCGGGCTATACAGACTGTCATACGGGTCGGTGTTCGCTTTGGACAGCAAATCCGGTAGTTCATAATTGATACGGTAGGCCAGGTCGGTGAGCGCATAGCAAAGCTGTTCAAGAATGGTGATGCCAGGATCGTGGGTGTTAAAATCCGTCCACAGGGGTCCAGCCAAGCGCTCCAGATGGCGGATGCCTTCCTGGCGCAGGAAGGCATAGTCCATTGCGGGATGTTCAAGTGGACTGGTGTCGAGGGTAGGTGGATAGGCCATGTATTCACTACCTATGAATAGGACTTGAGCGTGGCGCAGTCAAATTTTCTTATTTTCATGTTTACAATTTTATGATGTAAGCGAGGACGTAAAACGGCGGCATGTTCTCGTGTGCTCCATTTCCGCCTGCTGCGTTGATGGATATGCCAGTGGTCTTGCTATCAGTATTTTTACTCACCGTATCCGCTTTTCCAGCATCACCTTTGGAAAATTCCTGAGTATTGTTGTGGTCATCTACCCCAGCCTCTTGACGGCTCCCGGTCCAGTTATGGAAATGACCGGGATCAGAAATAGCGTGATTATGGCTGGGCATTTCATTGAGGGAGAGCTGGTGTTTTTCTTCGCCTCCTGTGTCGCCCCGCTTTCGCGCTGTTAGTCCACTTCCGTTGCCAGCCGCCAGGATAAACCGGCCTTGCAAGTCCGGCGTGCCATTTTGGCCATTGCAGAAGGCCCAGCCCGCGGGAGCGGCGTCTCCCGACCACATGATGATCGCGCCTTTCGGCAAGCTGCTGCCATAAAGCGAGGCATAGGTGCTGGATGCGCTGACTGTCGCCCCCGTGCCTAATTTGATCGTTTTGTCGTCAGAATTGACTACCGCCACCAAGAGCCAATTGCTAGGCGCATGAAAGGCGCCAGAGTTATATATAACAATTTGAAATGTCACTTTATCGTTGCCTCGTCCAATTTCATGAACCGCATAGAGGGCTTCCCAATCTTTGAGAAGAATTCCTTGGGCCGGGTCCAGCCGCGTCGACTTGTCCCAAGCTGTCACCAAGGAAGCATCACTGGGTAAAGCGACGTCGACATAACCGGATGCAAAAGTCTTCGTTCGTTCCATCGAGATTGCGATGAAACGACTCGACCATTTCAAATAGCTATTTGGTCCGCCCCAACTGACAGTCCCTCCACCGCTCAGGGTGAACTGGGCTTTCTGATAATCATTGGCAGCGCCGCTCATGACCCCGAGACCCGTGTCTAGGGCGGTTCGGGGCGCGGGCACGCCGATGCCGACGTTGCCGGTATTATCAACACGGACTTTCTCCGTCACTTTGTCAGCGTCGCGCGTGTAAAAAGCCAGATATCCAGCCGAGCCCACTCCTGCAGTTTTATTGGCAGCCTGGATCCTCGCCATCTCATTGCCAGTAGTCGCGCCGACATAATAGGATTGATACACACCTTCGTCGGCGGCAAACCCGGTATTCGAATTACTCAGAATCAGGGCTTGTGAGGCCGCAGCATTAGGATTATCAACCTGCAACTTTGCATTCGGCCCCGTCGTCCCAATGCCGACGTTGCCGCCATCGAGGGTCATGACGTGTAAGGTGCCGATCGTATCTGGGGCGTCAGTCCCCTGTTTCCACACATAAAAGTCAATGGCATTCGTCGCCTGCTGCCCCGAATGATGTCGTGTCTTGATCACATGACGGTATTGCGCCGTATTACTGTAACCAAAGGTGATCTGACTACTATTAAAATTGTTGCTACTGTTTCCACTTCGTAGTTGGAGCGAGACTTGTTTCTCCGTATCCCCTACTCCGGCGACATCTAGCTTCGCCCCGGGACTCGTCATCCCGACGCCGACGTTGCCGTCCTTGCCTTTTACCGCCAGTTCCTGGCCGATGCGTCCGATAACCACATCTGAAGTTTCGCCTGCGTCCCGATTCAAATATAAGTGCTTTCCGGCAGTTTTCGTGTTGATATTCCACCCGCTTGACCAGCCGACAAACTCGAGTTCTCCCATATTCTGGCCGGAGAAGCGGACATGGGTAAAATCTGTTGCCGAACCGACAACTTTCAACTTGGATTCTCCAGGGCTCGTCGTTCCAACTCCGACGTTGCCCGTAGTACGGTCAATGAAGAGGCGGTTGTTGCCCTCCCCATCGCTGATATTAAACCCCGATCTCGCGGTGTTCGCGTCGTTGGGATCGCTTCGTGGGTTGAGGTTGATTGTCCAATCCGGGTTAGCGTCGCTAAAATTACGATACAGACTGACAGCTTTCTTCAGGCTCGTCGCATCGCCCGCAGCTTCGATACTCAGCGGGTTGCCCGGGAGCTTGACGATCCCGTCATCTTTCTGGTTGAGCGCCCCTTCGACGAGATCAGCAAAATTGCTCTCGGTCGGGATGGCGTTTTTTACGAAGTACGATTTCAGCTCGGTACGATTGCGTTTGTTAATATCCATAGCGTTTCCTTACTGGGTGCGGTCTTCAGCCACGATAAAGTCGAGCTCAATCTTCATGTAATTGAGGCCGCGGAAGTTTGCCGCGTTATAACCGGCCTCCGTAATCATATCGATCTCGTGTTGTCGAACAGTAACGAGGACGCCGTCCGGGCGGGCGGTCGTCACATAATAGCCTTCGTTTGGAGAGGCAACGGCCAGACGGAAGGTTCTCTGGTCTTCACTGATAAACAACTTTACTTCCGCTACATAATCTACATAGGGACGCCCCTCGATGAAGTTGATGAGCGTGTTGGCGTAAATCCTCCCACCGATGACGATATCCGCGTTTCCCTCATAGGCCCAAGGAGAAAGGAAGCGAATGATCTCTTCGTTGAGCAGTTGCTTATAGAACCCTTCATTGCCGACAGGAAGAAAACGTACGGCGAACCGCACTTTCACCGGCACGTAATAGGCGTTCCGCACGGTCACCGTTGCAAAACTCGGCGCCTTGTCCGACAGGTACGTTTCAATGTCGGCTAGCAAATCCGCAGGCGCTTTGGGCTCAAAAGGATTGAAGGGCAATTTGTTCTTGATATCGGGGATGACGATAATCTCCACCCGCCCCGGTTCGTCCGGGTGCGCGTTCAGATCCGCAGGTAGGCATTTGGCCTTATAGATCTGTGGGAACTGTTGCAAAATGAGATGCTCATAGTCCCACACGGTTAGTGCTCTGTGCTTATGCCGTAGCCGTTCACTGACCCGCGTGTACAAATGGCTGTCCTGCTCCTCCATCTGCCCCCCGTACGAAGTATACGGTTGTTGGAGACCACCGATTTCTGGCCGCGGTTCAGCCAGTTGTGTGATTGTCCCCTTCGGCAGTGGAGTGCTGAGGGTATCAAAGGCGTTATTTTGGTCAGTAAAGATAGCGGAGACAGCCTGGGTGTTGATCGAGACGGTGTCACACACGCTGTTACTATGGTAAGCGATCGCAGCACGAATCCAATAGAACTCCGGCGCAAGCAGAGTGTTCGACTGGGCCGAAGGCAATGAGAATTCAATAATGCCGGTGTTCATCAGCTCACGGGTGGTGTCCAGCAGGATGTGACCATTTTCCAATGGGACCCAACGATTATTGCTGAGATAACTCCACTGCACAGGGACCGGCTCCAAGTCCGGATCGGCGCTTCCTTCCGCCATTTGAAACAGAACGGCAAGGTTCTGTGGAGGGGAGAGGTCGCGGACCCCGATATACAGTTCTCCTTCGTTGTCGTACTTTGGCAAGAAGTAATACCGCAAGGTTTGTGGCTCAGGCTGGACTTCATCGTACCCAAACGGTTGGATATGGAAGATTTGGTCGATCTCTGCCCCGGTCTGATACTCCTTCAGCACGACCTCGGTTGAGGAGGTGTAGTCCACGCTCAAACTCTTGATTTTGGGTGTGTAGGGCGGATTCACCTGATATTGCGCAGCGTCCACTGTTTGCTGCTTGGCGATAGCCATCGCGAGATCAATAGATTTTTTTGTCACCACGGTGGGGTAGGCCGCGTGCTGAAAGTCAGGGGCGTTCAGCTCCCATTGCAGATATCGACCCCAGGTGCGCAGGTCTCCATCGAGGACCAGATTCGGCTCACGCTCGTAAATATATCCACGCCGTCCAGTCTGGACGGCGCCTGGGACATCAGCGAGCGTGATGGTGTAGGGCTCAGTGGCTTTCGCCTCTGGAAATAACTGAGCCTGGCTCGCGAGTGGGACCGTGAGTCGCTTGTCAACTAGTTTCACTCCGACCGTGAAGCTGGTGTTCTTTGTCTGCTCCATACCTGGATAGTTCTGGTAATGTTCGCCCAACGCCTCCGGGACGCCCATCCACTCAAGATGAAAGTCTAAACTATCAAGCCTCTTGGCGACGAGTTCGGGGTGACCGAGAGAGAAACGCGAACCAACCGCCGGGGCTGCGCCGAAAGGCTCAAAGGGTCGGCTGGGGTCCAGCACGGTCTCGTCATTCTCGATCTGCAATCCCACGAGTCCCAGCACTTTGACTTTCACCTGCGTTCGGACCAATACAAGATCTTTGAAGGGCTGATAAGGCGTACAGTATCGCTTTTCGTCCGTTGACCCTACTTCCTCTGGTATGGGCCGTAACTGGAGCTGCAATAGGGGCCAGGGAGCATGAATGTCGTCTGCCTCAACAGGAAGGGGTGTGATGGGATCGACCTGCTCGTTCAGCGTTATTTCGCACTGGAGGGCTTTGAGCGATCTCGCTAGTGGATCTGTCACATTACTGAAGTCTGGATAAGAACCGGATTTGAGCATGACCGTGGTTGGCTCTACCCAACCTTTTTCTGTACTGAGTTGCACTTGAAAAGGAGTCTGTGTAAGGACAGATGCAATCGCTTCATCGTTAAACAGCTCTGGCGCAAACCCGAGCGTCAGCGTGACTGTACGAATGCCCTCGCTAAGGGATAAAAGCGGGGAACATAGCGCCCAGCCAAACGAAGGAGGCGGTGGGTCGTCGTTCTTGCCGGTGAGCTGCGCCCTCCCAAAGGTTTTCCAGCGAGACGTATCCGTCTCTTGTTCAACACCTAGTGTGACCCCCACAATGGTGGCGTCCGCAAATGGGTAGAGATTACGCCATTCTTCTTTCTGCGCGACCGGTGTGGGGAAATTCTCACGATTGCGTTGGGCAACTTCCACAATACGATACACTTCGTCCCACTCTTGGTTGTTGATAGCGTCGTTCAGGGTGTTCCAGTCCACATCCCGTTTGACAAACGCTCTCAGTCTCTCAAGTGGTGGCGCTTCTCCAGGCTCTGTTTGCGTGTCGCCCAAGGCAAACAGCAGCATGGCGTCCAGGCCTTTGTCTTCTCGGATTTTTTTTAATTCCTCACGGCGAGTGGTGTACACTTTTTCTTGATAGGCTTCAGCCGCAATCTCGTAGACCCTACTCCATTCTTGGGGCGTCGCCTCAGCTTTTCCCGCCACCTCCATGATGTAGGTGAAATTCTCGGCGGATATGAAGAAGAATTGTTCTACCCGGAGAAAAGCAAGATAGTAGCTGTCGATATCCCCGCCTCCCAGCGCCGGAAAAGTGACGGGGCCGACCGCCGCATTGAAGTTGTCAACAAAAGCAGGAGAAGAGCGGCTTGAGACGGGCAAGAGATAAGCAGGGTCTTTTCTCTTACTCTGACCCGCTTTCTGAAGCAGGCCATTGATTGTCTCCCATGCGCTATCAACGATGCCGACTTTCAGCCTCATCATCTCGTCGAAATCGTTAAGATCGGTAAAGAAGAGCTGCTCGCGAATAAATTGCTGGACCTCCTGCCTTCGTCGGTTGTGTTCCTCATAGAGGTCGTAAACACTTTTCACTTCGGTAATGCCATCAAAATTCGGGGCTCCTCCAAGCGCAGTAACAAGATTCGCGTCAAAGTCTCTGGGATCGCGCGGGTTCAAGCGAAAATTGGCGTCTTTCGTCCTTGTTTGCCCGGCCTTTTCCAATAATTGATTGATCGTTGTCCACTCGACGCCTTGGTCGCGTTGACGCTTGAGTCGCATCAGCTCACGGAACTCAAAAAACTCCAAGAACAGACCGGTGCGTACGAAATTCACCAACAGTTGCAGGGAAAGAAGGAAATTGTAATCGACGGTCTCCCCCGTCTCATACTTCGGCAAAGGATCCCCTGGTTTCGGGTCGCCAAGAGCAATCCCCAGCATATTGAGAAACTTCTCGTTTTTCGTCCCTGTCTCGCTCTCTCTCGCATCGCGAATCCCCGTCACCTGTTTTTCCGTATAGAGGGAACTGAGCCGCGCCACTTGCGCACTATTGACGACGATTGCACGCTCGGTCCGATAGAAGCGCTCTTGTCCCAGACTATCCGTTCCAGCCTGCAACTGTGTTCCGGCTGGCAAGAGCGCTTGGTCGACTCCTGCGGCCAATTCGAGCAAAACGTTTACCCGATCGGGGACGGCAGGTCGTTTGCTTATCCGTAACACCTGTTGATAATAGAAGTCCACATGCCGTTGAGTCAGCGTGTTCATCTGTTGCTGGGCATGGCGCAGCAACTGTAAAAAGGTGAGAAACAACACAAAATGCGGCTGTCGGAACTGTTGGGCTTTCTGAGGTGGCGCGGCGTCGGGGTCCTGGATAAACGCTACTACTTCGTCAAGGTCGAGATCGGGGCTGAGGAACGCACTCCAATCGCCATCGAGGTTATTTTGAAGATTAAAATAGCGCAACTCTTTGGCGTATTGTCGGGCAAACGCGAGAAGATCTTTGAGCGAGCGTTCGTCCACTGCGATGTAGTCAGGAGCCAAAGCCGCTTGTCTACGCTGGACCTGGCTGACGCCATCACGATGCTGGATCAGCGGCTGGTCTGAAGCTTGGTTTGCCATAGTGAGAATTGAACCGGGAACAAAAAAAGCGAGGCGAGTTCCTGAGCTTCTTTTGCTGTCTCCTTTCTTTGTCTGTGCTGCTAGGTTCCTTGAAATTTCATATTCGTCGTTACGAACATTCCGCTGCCGCTGTATTGTGGCGTCGCATCAGGAATAGGCGAGCCCGGCCCAGGAGGCGGTTGTTTCGCCGGACTCTGCACTTCAAACTTTGCTGTAAAATTACTGCCTTTCAGCAGGACCGGTTTGCCGCCAGTCTCGGTTTTTTGCGCTTTTTGATTACTGGCCAGGGCGGCGATTTTGAGCGTGCCCGTTCCTGGGATCACATACGGTGGGGCCATGTACATACAACCAGGAACCGACACATTCTTCTCGTCGCCATCTACACACACTTTCTTGCCATTGAGCGTCGCCGGCCCACTGCCTTTGAGGTCGCCAGGTTTGACAACAACGAGAGCCGCCCCGAAGTTAGGCAAAAAAATTGCCTTGTCGCCTTCTATCAAAATAAAATCCGCCATATCCCCTCGTCATCACGTGAGTCCCGGCATGGTCGCTTCGTTGAGATAAAACGGATAGACCAAGTTGAACCGCGAATTGGTGCTGCGCACGGTATAATCCAAACTGATGAGCAAGAGTCCTTCCGTCGCCTGGTCTTCTGAAATATCCAAGCGGTCGAGTTCGATGCGCGGCTCGTGATACAAGATCGCATCGGAAATGAGGCTAGTGAGTGAATTGATGAGACCTTGATCAATTTCCTCAAATAGTACGGCGGTCAGGTCACAGCCGTACTCATCTTGCATGACTCGTTCACCGAGACGCGTCGCAAGCAGGATTTCAAGACTCTGGTGAATATCGTCCATGCCGGACACCGTTTCGACCGCACCGCCACCTACGCCGAAAGTTGGCGGAAAACTCCAGCCCGTTCCTAAAAAAGACTGGTCCTCAGGCATGAGCCTCTTCTTTCACCGTCAGCAGTGGATGGTCTGACTTGGCTTCCTCGATTGTGAGTGTCAACGATATTGCTTTCATACATACAACCGGTGGTTTATTTCACATCAACCTTTTGTCCCTTGATTTCCACGTTCCCGCTCGCGTCGATCTTTACATCCTTCGCGCTCTTCAGCGTGATGCCGTCTTTACTCATGGTGATTTTGTTACCGTGCTGATCGGCGACTTCAACTTTCTCCGCGTCATCATCTAACAAGATGGTGTTTTTTTTCGGTGTTTCGATGAGTATCGACGCTTTGTCTTTATCTACGAATTTGATAGTGGAGCCCTTTTTCGTCACCAGCCCTTTTTCAAAAATATCTTTTGTCAACTTGAAATCTTTGGGTGCGTTCTTTGACCCATACAAGGAGCCTAGCACCACGGCCTGCCGCGGATCATTGTTGAAAAAGCCCACCACCACTTCATCCCCAGGTTCCGGTTGAAAAAAATAACCTCGACTTTTCCCGGCGTCAGGAAAAGCGAGGCGCGCCCAGATCGCGTTATCTTTCCCCTCTATACCTGGCAGGATAATTTTGATGCGAAACTCCTTGTCTGGATCTTCGGTAAAAGTATCGACAAGGCCAACCTGGAGACCCGTCACCGCCGGCAGCAAACCAGCCGCCGGGGCATCGACAATATCTGCCCGCGTACTAAAAGTCTCCGCTGAGAGCCCGAGCTGTACATCCGTCTGCCACCCGTGCTGATCGACACGGTGGCGCACGCCGGTGACCAAGGTGGACCCATTGAAGCGATCGCCCATACCCGCGACCTTCACGATATCTAGGGGTTTAAGATCACCGATCCCCGCGACGGAAACTCGCCCACGAATCAGAGACATGCGACTTCTCGCTACGGTGGCGTCCGCCCACGCTTGTAGTTCCTTCGGCTCCAGAGGCACGGGGCTTGCCTGTGTGTAGGGAGTAAATCCAACAGCGCTCGCAATGGCGTCGCCCTTCAGATTTCCCTGTGCGAGGGAAAACGCCTTGGCTTTGCTAGTGCGTATCTTCTGGTTTTTCACGTCCCAACCAAGGCTATCGACGGAAGCGTATTGGTGACTGGCGTCGGCTTCCATGGCGAAGTTATAAATTTCACTGATGCCATATTCAAAGGTGTACTTCGCTGGCCCGCCTAAGTCGATTTTTCGCAAGGAAACAACGCTGTCATCGACAACGACCAGGAGGCCAAGCGCTTCTGCTCGCGAGAGAATAAAATCCCAGTCCGTGCAATAGTACTGCACAATCTCAGGATGCTGCGGTTCAGTCGTCGCAAATTGACCTTTCTTCAGTCCATTACTGCTAATGATTTTGCTGATCACATCTCCGTCGGTTTGCTCTCGATACACCGTGCTTTTTCTGCTGAGGGTAAGCTTGACAGTGGTGTCCTTCAGTTCCACCGTGAGCAAAGAGTCCAAGGCGCTGGCTTCGATACCGTGCCGCATGACCACGCCTTTGAACACGGTGACATCCTGTCCTTCTCCTTCATAGCGCAACTTAATTTCGATCTGTTTGCCCGGTGCAAAAAAACTGGTGTTGCTAATGGGAAAGTCCTGTGCCGCTGCGTCCCCATCGAGAACGATGACTTGCGCTGTCGGGATGCGGTTCACCTCTTTAGTGATGTCCACCGACAACAGCTCATAAGCAGAGTCCATTTTTTGCCCATCGCTCAAGATGGTTACAGTGACGACGCTCATAGAAAGGCCGATTGCGCAGCGTAGTCGTTATTGGGCCAGTGGCGGAAAAAAAATTTCCTGCCCCGCCTGTAAATTGCGAAAATTGTCTAAATTATTGACTTGCGCCACACGGAGATAATAGGAAGAGTCACCGTAAATCTCTTTGCTGAGCAACGGTAACGTGTCTCCGCTTTTGACGATCCGACTATGTGTCAAGTCTGGAGAACTTTTGTTTTCAATCGCCATGCGTTTCTTCACGGCCTGGTCGGCAATTAGGCTCACATCAAGTTCAGCTCGGAGCACCGTGCCATCCCGATCAAAACTCGTATAGTTGATATCGACCGAGCCGAGCCGGCAGGAAAAAATCAGCTCTCCCCATTCCACTACTAAATAGTTCGGTTCATGAATTTTGCCGTTCATGCGAAACGTCAGCTTGAGAAACTCCTCCACTCTTTGTGCGACCTTTTTTTGCCGAAACTGGAGAATGCCCATCTCCTGGACTCCCGTCCCATCCAGGAGCAATTTGAGGCTCAGGTCCGTGGGCTTACTACGCGCGTAATTCACCTTCTTGCCAGTGCTGTTGAACCCCTGATTTTTGCCATACTGGATTTCATATTTTTGATGAAACGAAGTGGGGTTGAACATCGCCTCAAACGTACCGATGCACTCGGCGTCCGCACGCTTGTTATTGGGATAGGCTTTAATTTTGAGCTTTTCCAGCTTGAACAGATTCTTGAGCGCCATGTTATCGTTCCTGAGATTTCTTGAGGATTTTCAACACCTGGCGAACACTTGCCTCAATAATCGCTTCTCGCTCCTCGTCGGTTATCGCGCCCGTGGAGGTCGCTTCAGAGTCTCCCTCACTCCCTGTTACTACTGCTCGAATAATCAGTTCCCGAATCTCGACCGGCATGGGTAACCTACAGTCTGATCACTTGCATGCGTTGATATGCGAGTTCTAGGGTTTCAATGACCACCGTGTTCGCGGTGGCGTCCAAGTCTGACACCCGCCACTTGACCGGATACGCATTCATAAAGAGCCATCCAGAGATCGGTATCGCGGCCTCGTCCAACAGTGTGACTAAGACATTTGACGGACTAAATTTGAACAGCGACATCGCGACATTGAACTCGATCACTAATGGAGACCCCACCACCAAACCTCGCTCCAGCACAAGATTGTCGTACTGAATTCTCGCTGGTAGACGATGCGAGTAGAGATTTTGGCCGCCTTCCTCAACCGTCGAGGTGTTCACCGTCGCATTCAACCCCGAGACTTTCTGGAACAAGATATCGAGCGGATTCGGAATCACGCCTCCGGCAAAGAAGACCACACTGAAGCGGAACCCTAACGGTGGATCTCCGAAGGGAAGCGGGCCTGGAACTTCCATAACGAGGGGCGCCTCCTAATTGTGCACAGAGACAATCATGGGTTGTAGTTGACATTCAGCCGCTGGGCGACGAGTTCGAGCGTTTCGATTGCGACGTCGTTGCTCTCCGCCGCAAAGTTCGACGCTTCCATTTTGACCGGCAAGGCTCCGGTAACCGTCCACTGCACCACGGGAACTCCTGACTCATCACACAGGTCAATGAGAATGTCACGTTTAGGGCTGGCGAAGAATGGATCGGTGTACACCCCAGAGAACCAGCTCTGCAAAAAATCGTTGCCCTTCATCATACCTCTTTTCAGCGTGATCCTGATCTGCTGTCGCTTGCCGGGAATAATTTTCCCCCCAAGCTTGAAACTCAGTCCATGAAAATAGGGCACCGGATCATATTCAACCTGCAGGCCGGATACTTCCGAAAACCCGATCACGTGCGACTCCTCGTCTTGCAGCACCGTGACGCGGTAGTTGTATGACGGGAGCGGATAGAGGGACTTGATGGCGCTCTTGTCCAAAGCCATAGGTGACGTTTACGCTTCTTCCATCAAGACCCCGTCCGCCATCAACGTCATGGTTTCAATTGCCACATCGTTGGCGTCGGCGGTGAAGGATGGAGCATCCAGCTTCGTGGGAAACGCGTTGATCACTTTCCAGCTAATGACCGGCGCGCCGGTTTCGTCGCACAGGCGGACGTAAATATCTTTCTTTTCAATCTGGTTAATTTGCGTTGAGTTGATCCAGTTATAGAACGTATTGAGACTCACGCTTCGCACCACGCCTTTTTTCAATGTGATGTTGGCCGGAGTCGCTTGCATCAGCATGTGCATGACTCGCGGACCTGGAGCCCCACTCTCGACTGGGCTCTCTTTATAGGTTTTGGTCTCAAAAGCGATGCTTAATCCGGACACTTCCGAGAAGGCGATCGTTTGATCCCCCACCTCAACCCGGTAATTATAAACGGGAAGTGGGTAGGCAGTTTTGAGTTCATCTTTAGAAAGCGCCATAACTTTGAGCTCCCTGTATTGGCTGTGTGTCGTTTGTTACGCTTGTTGCATTTGATGACTGAAGCGGAGAATAATGAACTCGGCGGGTCTCACTGCGGCAACGCCAATCTCCACGATCATGCGACCCTCCAGAATATCTTGGCCGGTCATGGTTTTTCCCAATCCTACATTGACAAAGTACGATGCTTCGGGCTTCGATCCAGCCAATGCCCCTCGTTCCCATAGGCTGTATAGGTAACTCTCGATCATGGCTTTGACCTTGAGCCACGTGGTAGCGTCGTTAGGTTCAAATACTGCGAACGCCGTCGCTTTTTGCGTGGACTCTTCAATCAAGATAAAAAGGCGTCGCACCGGGATATAGCGCCATTCATTGTCGTTCCCGGCTAGCGTGCGTGCGCCCCACACCAGAGTGCCCTTGCCAGTGAACGCGCGCAGGGCGTTAATCGACTTCCCGGCCGTCGGGTCTACGTTGAGATCTTCCTGCTGCTCATTGGTAATTTTCGTGACCGGGCCAGTGACGGATAAGAGACCGACGTTCGCCGGCGCTTTCCACACTCCTCGGTCTCGATCGACCCGGGCGTAGACTCCGGCAAGAGCGGCGCTCGGGGGCAGTACGATCCACTGCTGACTGAGGGCAGTTTTGATTTGGCTATACAGCGCAGTTTGTGTGGAGCGGATGGACTCTAGGGTAGCTGCTGCTTGTTGGCTCGCTTGTTTGGTTAAATCGACATTCGCGTTGCTGGTGCTCGGGACGTCGCCGGTTCCGTCGCCATCGGCGACAATGTTAAATCCATTGGGAGCATTCGTCGCCTTCCACGTATTCCAGGCCGTCACGACATCGTTCCCTTTTTTCCCTGCAGTGTTGCTAATCGTCAACACCTGAGCGACGATGCCGAAGCTGACAGCGTCGCCAGCGGCGCCGGCAACGATCTTTACCTTGGGTGCATCTCCTTCGTTCCCGGTATACGTGACGACAATGCCAGTCCCGCCGCCAAACGCACCTCGCCACGTTGGAGCAGCGACGGCTCCAGTGAGTCCCTGGATGGCAACGTCGCTTTCAGCGTATTGATATGTCAGCGCAGTTTGGAGGTACGGGTGGTACGCAGCGCCATACTTCAGGCCATCAGAAACGATTTCTTTGCGGAAATTCGCGACGGCGTCTCCGTCCGTCGGCAGTACGTCCAGGATAGCAAAGCGATCCTTCAGCTTATTACACTGGGCCAGCGACTGCCGACATAGATCGTAATAAGCGGTGGAATTCAGTGTGACCGCATCGGTGAGCACGATGAGCGTCGGTTCATCTTCCTGTTCAAGCAGCGCCAGGCCCGCTTCAAAGTCCGCCTTGGCTGGAGTAGCGCTATAGTTGCCTACCGACACCACATAACAGCTTCCGCCGCCGTTCTTAAAATACAAGCTGATGCTGTAGTACAATAAGAACTCGGCTTCTTGAGCGTTTGTCTTGCGCTGCAAGGCTCGTATCTCTTTGAGGCCCGTATCGGCATTCTCACCTGCGGTGACCTCGAACTTGCTGGGCTTCGCCTTGCCGAAAATACTCTCGTACTCCAGCAACGTGTTGATGCGAGCGATTTTTGGGCCTTTCTCGGTGTAGCCAAGAAACGCCGGGATCGCGGTCGAGACCTCCGCCACCGATGGTGGGAGGATGGAAATCTCTTCGACATAAACGCCTGGAGTTTTGTATGCCTCCATAATGAATTAACTCCCCGTGGTTACAAATGCGTGAGTAAAATACTTGATAATGTGGAACAAGGCGTATTGCGATGGTGAAGACAGCCCTTTGGTTGCTCCTATGGTCGAGTAATTCCGTAACGAAGGATTTGGCAGTGCTTCGGCAAGGCGGTTCGCGCCCGACTGGAGTTGGAGTAGCTTTCTTGCCGCCTGCTGACAGGGAATCAGGTTGTCTGAGACGAAGCGGAATCGTTGCTTCTCGGGATATTGCTCGCCAAGCGAGACGGCGACGACATCGGTGGGATCGGGTTGCTGATTGAGGTGGGTAGAATTTGTGTCGCTAAAAACAATAGGGGATGCGTCCCCGTCGATAATCCGCAACTGGG
>JACXTT010000400.1_pt1 | contig 72648 bp, 56 predicted proteins | sample 9270951 | NCBI WGS metagenome assembly JACXTT01 (sample SAMN15532306, study PRJNA645909) | rock metagenome | isolation source: weathered quartz diorite | place: Puerto Rico | collected 2017-06-21
CGCCGGTAGTGCGGCGTGTCGATGATCCGCTGGTCCTTCCAGTCCGCCCACGGATGCGTGCCGGCGGCACACAGCGCGAGCTGCAGCGGCTCGACCAGCGCCGCCAGCTGCGCGCGGCGCTCGGCCATCACTACCGGTACCTCCGCAAAGCTCCTGCACCGGCCGGTCTTCACCTCCACCTCGGACGCGATCAACTCCCCGACGAGATTGGGCTCGACAGGCGTACCGACCGCCGCCGCCTGCACCTCCTCGAAGCGGTCGACGAGGTCGAGTGTCGCGGGGTCGAGCAAAGCGAACTCCTCCTCCACTGCCACGGTGAAGTCCTCGCCGGATTCGAGCTGCTCGCGTGCGAACTCGAGCTGTTCGTCCGGGGTCAAGCGCTGCTCGTCGCCCATCGGAGCGATCAGATTAGTGCAACGCGTCGAGGAGTCGGCGCGCGACGCCGGCCCAGCTCCAGCGCTCCACGGCGGCGCGCCGTGCTCCCTCCCGGAGAGCGCCGGCGTCGTCGGAAGGCAGCGCAAGTAGCCTCCGGAGCTTGATCGACAGATCGTGCGCGTCTCCGGTCGCGAAACTCGCCAGGTCGTGGAGGTGCTCGGGATACTCGGCTTCGAGGCCGACCGCGATCTCGGCGAGACCCGAGTGCCGCGCCACGATCGGCGGCGATCCGGCCGCTGCCGACTCGGCCGCCACCATGCCGAAAGCCTCCGGGAAGATCGATGGCACGACGGTCACGTCCGCCAGCGCCAGCAGATGGACGAGATGACGGTGCTCGAGCGGGCCCGTGAAGAGCGTGCTTGGAGGCGCCATCGCCTCCAGTTCCGAGCGGTAGTCACCGAACCCGACCACCACCGTTCGTGCGTCCGTCCGGCGCACGGCATCGAGGAGCACGTGGACGCCCTTGTTGTAGAGCAGCTTCCCGAAGTACACGACCGTCGGCCGTCCGCCGTCGGCGAGGAACGCTGCGAGGCGGCCGGCGTTGTCCTCGTCGGGCAGCCGTTCGTTGGCGTTTCCGGGGTTTGCCGGATCCCGAGCCGCTTCGTCCAACAGACCGGCGAGCGCCTCGGCACGCGGTCTCGGCCGCCACTCGTCGACGTCGACTCCGGGTGGCACCTCGTGAACCCGGTCGACATGGCCGCACACCTGCTCGAGGACGTCGCGGATGTGATTCGACCCGACGAAGACGGCCGACGCCCCGCCGAGGACGTCTCGACCCCAGCTCCCGAGCGAGGGTCGACCGCGCATCGAGTACTCGAGCTCCGAGCCATGGGCCTTTACCGCATAGCGCGCGCCTGACGCGGCGCCAACGGCCCCACCGAGCAGGACGTGGTTGCAGAACACGACGTCGGCCGGGAGCTCGCCGCGCACCGCTGCCGCGTTCGCCTCGATCCAGGCGTCCAGCTCTTCCCGGGTGCAGTCCTGGAGGAGCTTGACCACATACCCCTCGTAGCGGTCGATCACGAAGACCGGCAGCAAGCCGCCGACGTCGGGGCGGACGACGTGTGCGGAGCCCACGTCGTAGCGCTCGGGATGCGGCTCCTGGCAGAGAACGACGACGTCATGGCCGGCGCGGGTCCACTCGCGCGCGAGCGCTCGCGTGTAGACGTTGGAGCCCGTGCCTCCGAGCAGGTAGCCGTGCCAGAGCAGGATGCGCACGGCAGACATCTTGTCTGTCCACGCGGATTAGACTGCCGGTTGGCTATGGAGGCAACGGAGTATGTGGCGGCGGGCGCAGCGAGGTGGGAGCCGCGGCAGCAGCTGGTGCCGGAGCTGGCGAGCCTGTCGGCGCATCTGAATTCTGCGACGGCGCGCTGGCTGGAGCTGGCCTTGGAGGTTCAGCGCCAGGGTGGCGCTGGCTGGGATGATTTCGGCTGCTGGCTGGCCTGGCGCTGTGGCATCCCTACCCGCGAGGCACGCGAGTATCTGCGGGTGGCGGAGGCGCTGGAAGAGCTGCCGGCTCTACGCGCTGCCTTCCAGCGGGGTGAGCTCAGCTACTACAAGCTGCGTGCGCTGACGCGTGACGGCGGCGCAGCTGGAGCGTGCGTTGCGCGTCTTTCGCCGGCTGCGGGCAGAGCAGGCGCGCGGGAGCCATGAGCTGGAGTACGTCGACAGCACCAGCGGCTCGTCCACGAAGGCGGCTACATCGACGAGGACGGCGCCCCCTCCGCAAGGGGCGCCGTCCGGTGACGGTCGAGCCCAGCCTAGTCCGGCCGTCCGAGCGCCTCGACGAGCGCTCTTGCTCGCTCCTTGCCGATGCCGGAAACGGCGAGCAGAGCGTCTGGCGACGCGCCGGCAACCGCCGTCAGCGAGCCGAACTCGGCGAGGAGCGCGCGGGCCGTAACCGTCGAGATGCCGGGAACCGCCGACAGCATCGCCTCGGCGACGGTCTCCGGCGCCACGGCCGCCCGTGGAATCATGGCGGGCAACTCGGGCGGCGCCGCGTCGCGCTGGCAGCGGACGGCGAGCCGGTGTAGCCAGAGCGCACTGTCCTCCCGGTCGGCAGAGCGGAGAAGGGCGATGCCCTGGTCGATCGCCGCCAGGCAGGCACCTCGGATGGCATTCGGATGGAGGCCCCGCCCGCCACCGTCGAGGTCGCGTCCCTCGACCAGCAGATACGGGAACGCACAAGCCGCGCGCACCTTCGCGAGCTGCCCCCATAGGTGTCCCTTCCGTACGGCGCTGTGGAGATCGAGCACTGCCTTCCTCTCGACGAGCGTGTCGTCGCCGAGGGCGTAGTCTCCGGCCGCCAGTGCCAGAATCTCGACCTCGGCGCCGAGATTCTCGAGGAGCTGCGGCATGCCGCTCCGCCGCTCCTGTACGTCGACGAGGATCTTGACTCGTGCGGCCACGCCCGCAGGATAGGACGTCGTCGAGCGAGTCAGGCTGCGAAGAGCGGTGCGTGCATCGTCTGCGAGGGCTGCCACACGATGAGGTCGCTCAACAGCATCGCCGCGAGACGCAGCCGGCTGTGCTCGTCGGCGGCGAACTCAGTGCATCCGGCCGCGATCGCCGCGCTCGCACGCGGGAGCCCTTCGAAGGGGAGGCGCCGCTCGACCCGTCCTACGAGTCGCGCCAGTCGCCTCCGGTGCCAATCGGTCGTGCGATTCGCAGCCACTGCCTCGAGCTCCGCGAGCCAGCGTCTCTCGTACTCGTCGTTGTCGACCCACTCCGGGATCGCCTCGATCGCTCGCGCGGCTTCGACGCCGTCCTCGTCCGACCAGAGCTGGCTACCGTCGAAACACATCCCGAGCGCCTCGAGTGGGGCGTCCTGGCTTGTCTTCGAGGATTCCGCGAGTTCGATGAGTCGGCGTGAGGGTGGGTGGTGGTCGCGAATGCCGGCAGCGACCGACCCGGCGAGCAGCGCTGCAGCGGCATCGCGCCCACTGCCGCAGCGCCGGACGAGCCCCGGCCATTCGTCGGCGTGGATGTCCAGACACGCCGCTACGATCCGCGCCGCCTCCCCGTCCTCGAGCGTCGCAAGCGCGTCGTCCGCGCTGGCATCGACCTCGCCGGCGAGGGCCCCTCTTACCCAGCCGTCGAATGCGTCGCTGTCGGGCACGAGCTCGGGCGAGTGGTACGCGAGGGTCGCGATGTCCTCAATCGCCGAGGCCTTGTCCTTGAGTGCGCGCTCCGTCGCCCTGTCGTAGCCGCAGCACTTCTTGTATTTCTTCTCTGATCCGCAGGGACACGGTTCATTGCGACCGGCGAGCGCCACAGGGCGAGACTAAGCCCGCCGCCGGACGCCACTGCCCTCAGGTCAGGTGAAAGTACAACGCGTACAACAACTCGACGGCGGGATTCGACGTGTGCACCTGCACGTCCGACGGCACGTCGAGCAGCGCCTCCGAGTAGTTGAACACGATCTTCACGCCGGCGCGGATGAGCGCATTTACCGCGTCCTGCGCCGAGTCGGCAGGGACGGCGAGCACGCCCACGATGATGTTGCGGTCGCGACAAACGCCGTCCATCGAGTCGAGCGGGCTGACCTGTACGCGCCCGACGGTCCGCCCCACCTTGACCGGGTCCTTGTCGAAGATCGCAGCGATGTTGATGCCGTGCTCGGCGAAGATCGGCGAGCTGGCGATCGCCTCACCCAGCCGGCCCGCGCCGACGAGCGCGATGTTGTGCTGCCCCTGGGTACGAAGGATCTTGCGGATCTCGTTCAGCAGCGAGTCGATCGGGTAGCCGACGCCGCGCTTGCCGAACTTGCCGAAACCCGATAGGTCGCGACGGATCTGCGTCGCGTTGATGTTCGTGTACTCCGAGATCTCCTGCGAGGAGATCCTGTCTTTCCCCATCTTCCTCGCCTGCGTGAGGACCTGCAGATAGCGGCTCAGCCGCGCTGCCACTCCGACCGTCAACCGCTCCGCCAACTCGTCTCCTCGTTACCCCGGGGTCAGGAACGCCGGAGATTGTGCCTACCCATGCCCGGACGCGGCCGGAGGAACCGTCACCCTAGCTGCGCCCGGAGTGCCTCCGCGGAGATGAAGTACGTGAATGCGGTCTCGCTGTCGATCTCGACGACCGGAAGGCGCTCGCGATAGCGGGCCTCGAGGTCGGGGTCGCCCTCGATGTCGACCAGCTCGAGGTCGAACGGCACCTCGGAGCGCACCGACTCGACCACCTCGATGGCACGGTGGCAGAGGTGACAGCCCGCAGCGTGGTAGACGACGACTCTGTGCTCGTCAGTAGTCATTCCGCTTCGGCGGAATGACTAGGGATAGAGGCCACGCGTGGTGGTCGCTTCGGAGACACGCTGGACGGCGAGGCCGTAGGCGGCGGTGCGCATGCTCGTGGCGAAGCGCTCTCGCGTCTGCCAGGTCTCCTCGAAGGCGCGGACGACGATGTCGTTCAGCTTTGCGTTGACCTCGTACTCCTTCCAGAAGTACTCCTGCAGCCCCTGCACCCATTCGAAGTACGAGACGACGACGCCGCCGGCGTTGACGAGGACGTCGGGGAGGACGAGGACGCCTCTGTCGTAAAGGCTCTGGTCGGCGGCGGGAGTGACCGGCCCGTTGGCCCCCTCGGCGACGATGCGCGCCCTGATGCGGTCCGAGTTTTCCTCGTTCACGACCTGCTCGAGTGCGCAGGGCGCGAACACGTCGCAATCGAACTCGATCAGCTCCTGGTTGGTGATGCTCTCCGTCCCGGGCAACCCGGTGAGAACACCGTGCTCTCCCTTGTGGGCGATCGCGGCCCTCACATCGATCCCGTAGGGATTGGCAACACCGCCGATCGAGTCCGAGACGGCGACCACGCGGGCGCCTTCGTCGGCGAGAAGGCGCGCCAGGTTGGAGCCGACCTTCCCGAACCCCTGGACCGCGACGCGGGTGCCGTCGAGACGGCCGCCCTGCTTCATGATCGCCGTGCGGATGCAGTAGAGGGCGCCGCGGGCCGTGGCCTCGGTCCTCCCAACGCTACCCCCGATCGAGAGCGGCTTGCCCGTGACGACGCCGAGCACCGAGTGACCCATGTTCATCGAGTACGTGTCGAAGATCCACGCCATCACCTGGCTGTCGGTGCCGACGTCTGGAGCAGGGATGTCCTTCTCCGGCCCGATCTCGTTGATGATCTCGCTCGTGTAACGGCGCGTCATGCGCTCGAGCTCGCCACTGCTGAGCGTCTTCGGGTCGCAGATGATGCCGCCCTTGGCGCCGCCGAAGGGAAGACCCATGAGCGCGCATTTCCATGTCATCGCGATCGCGAGCGCCTTGATCTCGTCGCGCGTCACCGCTGGGTGGTAGCGAATGCCACCCTTCGACGGCCCGCGGGCGACGTTGTGCGTGACGCGGAAGCCCTCGAAGACCCGGACGGATTCGTCGTCCATCCGCACCGGCACGGCGACCTCGACGCACTTCTTCACGCCCGACAGGACGCTGATCAGGTTCGGGTCGACGGAGAAGACCTCTCCCACGAGCCGGAGCTGGGCGCGGGCCAGCTCGAGCGGGTTCTCGCGGAGGTGCGACGCGGAGTCGGTCGTGCTCATCGTCCGGCTCCGCGGTCGGTCACGAGCGCCGAGTATACGTCGCCGCAGGTCGGGTTACCGGATATGGAACCGCACCGTCTGGTGGTCGGTTTGGTCGGTGACCGCCGTCGCCTCGAGGCGGACCGAGTACGAGCCGGGGGGCAGCTGACCACCGCGAGGGCCGCGCCCGGTGAGCCCAAAGGCGTACTGCCCAGGTAACAGGTCGCGGATGCGCGCGATCGTCCCGAGCAGCCGGTCGCCGTGGTACAGGTCGAGCTGGAGCTGCTCGAGCGGGAGGAGCTGCGGCGATGCCGCGGTGCCGTCGACGCGACCCGCGACCACGCTGAGCACGGCGGGATTGGCGTCGGAGGGGGCGAACGTGGTCTGCGACAGGCGGAGTCCGCTCAGCAACGGCTTGTCCTGCACAGGCAGAGCGATCGCCCAGCGGATCCGGAAGGGAGCCGCAAACTGGGGGGCGACGCGGAACGCGCCCGACAATCCGCCGGGTGCCGACGGCAACACGGGTACACGTCCGAACACACCCACAGAAGCCGACTCCCCTGGGTCGAGTGCCAGGGAGGCCGGGAGGATCTGGAGTCGCGCCCCCGAGCCTGCGCTCCTGGGGTCGAAGTCGATCCTCAGCCGCCGTCGCGAGACGTTGCGAACCGTGACATCGACGTTCACCTGATTGCCGGTTCCGAGTGGAATGCCGAAGCCCACGCTCGGGGGATCGATGACGATCTCTGTCCCGGCCGCGGCGGCGACGTCGACGAGCCCCGGAGCTCCCCTGTCCGCCGCGGCTCGGAGCGTGGCCGTCTGGACGAGGGCGGCTTTCAGAGCCGCCGCGTCGAGATCCGGGCGCGACTCGGCCAGCAGTGCAGCCGCGCCTGCGACAACGGCGGCGGCGACGCTCGATCCGCTCACGGCGGCGAACCGAGGCGCGCCGTCCTGATCGACGCCCGGATCGGACGTGATCAGCCCGACGCCCGGAGCGGCGATATCGGGCTTCGGCGTTCCGTCGAACGCGAGCCCCCCGGACGAGAACGGCGCGACCGTGCCCAGATCGGGGTTGGCGCCGATCGACGTTGCGCCGACGGACAACTCGACGGGGCGGCCCTCGGACACGTCGGTGCGGATCGCGTCGGCGACATGCCGCGGCACACCGAGCACCGGCACGCTCCCGATGGCATCCGCGCCGAGCGCACCTGCCGGGATCGGCCCGTCGACGAGCACCGCCGACGCCCCCGCGGAGGCTGCGCGACTGACCGCGTCGGGCGTCACGTCCCCGCGCGGAAGCAGCAGTGCACGACCAGCAACGGTGCTGTAGCCATGGGTGTCGAAGTACGCGGCGCCGGGCTGGCCCGCTTCGCCGGCCGCGATCACCCGGCTCGCCCGTGACCCCTCGAGGTCGGTCGGGCCGCCGAGCGGCCGCTCACCCTCGAGGAGCACGCGCAGACCGCTCCGGATGAGCACGTGGGCCGTCGGCGCCCGCGGGCGCTGATCCTCGGCCGCGACCGTCAGCGCCGCCGGCGCTCCGCCGGGACCGCTGACCACGCCGAACGAGGGTCCGGCGGGCCCGTCGTTGCCTGCCGGCGCGACGACGAGCGTGTCGAGCGCCTGTGCGCCTGCGCAGGCGAGCGCGAGGGGACCGTCGGTGAACGCCGAGTCGGGCTCGACCACACCGACGAGCGCAATCCTTGCGGCATCGTGCGCGTCTCCGTTTCCATCCGGGTCGACGGCAGCCTCGATTCCCGCGAGCAGCTGATCGGTTCGTCCATAGACGGCGACGCCCCCCGTCACGTCGGGCTGCCAGCCCGCGACGCGGATGGGGAGAATCGAGGCGCCGGGTGCGACGCCGTGGAGGCCGGACGGGCCGCCGGCGCCGGCGACGAGCCCGGCCAGCTCGGTCGCGTGCGATTCGAAGCTCCCCGGCGCAAGCGGGTTCCTCTGCGCGACGGCGCCGGCCGTCGGGTCGAGCACGTCGATGCCGGGCAGCAACTTGTCCTGCACGTAGGTGTGTGCGACGTCGATGCCCGTGTCGAGCAGCGCCACGACGATGCCGCGACCACTGAACCCGGGCAGGGAGATCCCGGGCGTCGCGGCGGCTGCGGCGAGGGCGGAGCTTTCGACGCTGGTAGAGATCGCCGCCGGGTACGCGGCCCGGACCGGGTAGACGTCCTCGACCTGTGGGTCCTTTTCGAGCGCGGCGACCGTCCCGGGGTCGAGCGCTCCCGAGAACCCGTTGAAGGTCCGGACGTAGCTCTGCTCGGGCTGCAGGGGGACGCCGATGGCGGAGAGGCGCTCGAGCACTCGCTGTTGCGCTTTTTGCGCGTCGCGTGTCCAGGCGCGCTCCTCGACCTCGGTCGCCACGCCACCAGCCGCCCGCACCCGATCCGCGAGCGACGGGAGCTTGAGCACGACGATCTCGCGGTCGCCGAGCTGCGGTACCGGGCGCAGCCCGAGCAGCCCCTGCCAGCCGGCCGGAGAGGAAGGCGAGCCGGACGGCTCGGCGCTCCGAGCCGGTCCGCTCCCTGAGACAGCGAAGGCAGTCGCAGCCACGGCGGCAACGACGAAGACGGAGAGACCGGTGCTAGCTATGCGACGCATAGACGTCGAGGTCGAGGTAGGCCGGATACGGAAGCGGGTCCAGCCATCGGGCCGCAGCGGCGATCATCGCCGCGTTGTCGGTGCAGTAGTCGAGCGGAGCGAATGCTGCGTCGGGGAGCAGTGCCCGGAGCTCCGAGTTGGACGCCACACCGCCCACGACCGCGAGCTGCTCGATTCCAGTCTGCTCGGCGGCCTCATGGATGCGGTTGACGAGCGCACGCACGACAGCGCGCTGATACGACGCGGCCAGATCGGCACGCCGGCGCTCGAGCTCCTCGTCGCCGAGCTCTCGGACGGCGTACAGAAGGGCCGTCTTGAGCCCACTGAACGAGAAGTCGAGCCCCGGCACCTTCGCCACCGGAAACAAGTACGCCGCTGCGTCGCCCTCTCGCGCCAGCCGGTCGATCGCCGCGCCGCCCGGGTAGCCGAGACCGAGGAGCCGCGCACCCTTGTCGAACGCCTCCCCGGCCGCGTCGTCGAGCGTGGTGCCGAGCACCTCCGGCTCCGTGGTCGCCTCGCGGACCGCGAGCAGCTGCGTGTGTCCGCCACTTGCGAGGAGACACACGAGCGGCGGCTCGACGGGCGTTTCGGCGAGCGAGAGCGATGCGACGTGGCCGTGCAGGTGGTCGACCGGGACGAGCGGGAGCCGCCGAGACCACGCGATCGCCTTCGCGGCGGAAACTCCGACCAGAAGCGCGCCGACGAGACCCGGCCCTCTCGTCACCGCGACACGGTCGACATCATCGAGGCTGGTCTCAGCTCGTTCGAGAGCCTCGCGAACGACGGGGCCGACGAGCTCGAGGTGGCGCCTGGACGCGACTTCCGGCACGACGCCGCCGTAGCGGGAGTGGAGGTCGGCCTGCGATGAGACGACCGAGGAAAGCACCGTACCGCCCCCGGTGAGGACTGCCGCGGCGGTCTCGTCGCACGAGGTCTCGATCCCCAAGATCACGACGGTTGTTCCTTTTTAGCTCGGACCCCGCCGACTCGGCACGTTGGATCGTTCTCCTGGCGAGACGGCGTCACCCACCAGGCCGTCGCCGCGACAGACCCGCGTACTCGATGCGTCCCGAGCAGTACGCCGCGCCACCCTCCGAGGCGGTGCTTGCCGGCATTCCAGGCGTATCCACCGCCATCGCTCGATCTCTCCTTCGAGAGTTCGGAAGCGTCGCAGGAGTTTGCGCTCCAAGTCCCGAACAGCCGCGCAGCGTTCGAGGCGTGGGACAACGTCGAGCGCAGAACATTGCGTCCGCGCTTCATCCGGCCTCGTCCAAATAGTCGTTTCCGGAGGAAACGACTGGATCCCTCCACATGATCAGAGCGTCCTCACGGTTGTCGGTGTAATAGCCGCGCCGGACGCCGCGGGCCTCGAACCCGAGCCGCTCGTAGAGCCTGATGGCTTCCGCGTTCGAGACGCGCACCTCGAGCGTGTACCCGCGCTGGGCATCGTCCGTGGTGACCTCGAAGAGGCGCTCGAGCAGAGCGCCGGCCATTCCCCGCCGCCGGAACTCCAGCCCGACAGCGAGGTTCATCACGTGCCAGGCATCGACGTAGCGGGACACGATCAGGTAGCCGGCCAGCTCCCCGTCCGCCGTGCAGGCAGCGAGACAGAGCGAGCTCGGCTTGGCGAGCTCCGCGACGAACATCGAGCGCGACCAGGGCGTGGGGTACGACTCGCGCTCGATCCGCTCGACATCGTCGAGGTCGTCCGCATCGAGTGCGCGCAGCTCGACGTTCACGACAGCACCCGGTCGGCGTCGGGCGCCCGAACGTAGATCGGCATCACCTCGTCGGCAGGGCCGAACTCGGCGGCCACGAACGCATGGAACCGTGCGCGCGGAACATGCCGCGGATCGTCATCCGGGGGAATCTGGATCCCTCGCGCTTCCAGCAGCCGGCGGTAGCGAATGGCTCCGTCCCCCACGCACACCGTGCTTCGCGCCAGCTCGAGCTCCTCCGGTCGCAGCACACGCGGACCGGCGACGAAGATCTCGCCTCGGCGCGCGTCGCCGACGGGCGTGGCCCCAGGCGCGCCGGCCGCCATCGCGTCCAGGGTCGAGACGCCCGCGACTGGAACGCCGAGAGAGACACCGAGCCCCCGCGCGACCGCGAGCCCGATCCGCGTGCCTGTGAAGCTCCCCGGCCCTGTGCCGACCGCGAGGGCGTCGATGTCGCCGGCGTGCGCGCCCGCCTGCCGCAGCACCGCGTCGACGTCGGACAGAAGCGTTCTCGCCAACGAGGCGCGCTCGGCGAGTACCTCGCCGTCGTCGACGAGGGCACTCGTCGCTACGTCACTTGCGGTGTCGAAGGCCAGGATCAGCACCAGCGATTCCTTCTAGCAGCGCGCCGTCGCCGGCGTCGAGCCGGATCCACCGGGTCGTCGGCGCGACGTGCCCCAGCTCGACCTCGACCCGTGCGGGCGGGAGCGTTCCCGAACCCGCCTCCGGCCACTCCACGAAGACCACCGCGTCCTCGAAGTACGGCTCGAGATCCCCCCACTCGGCGGGCGAAACGCCTTCGAAACGGTAGAGGTCGAGGTGGCTGACTTCGAGCCGTCCGGTGTACCTGTGGCCGATCGTGAACGTCGGGCTCGTCACGGGCTCGGTGACGCCGAGCGCACGGCAGGCGCCGCGGACGAACGTCGTCTTGCCTGCTCCGAGCTCGCCGGCGATCGTGACGACGTCGCCCCGCTCGAGCCGTGTGGCAAGCGCCGCCGCGACCGCCTCGGTCTGCCCTGGAGAGGTCGACTCCAGCTCGAGCACAGGCTCACGCTACCGATGCGGGCCGTGGTTAACTCCCACATCATCGACGGAAGGAGGCCACATGGCCGAGGATGCAACGAGAGTCGCCCCGCACATCTACAACGTGCTGTTCGAGAACGACCGTGTGCGGGTGCTCGAGGTGACGATGGAGCCCGGAACGAGCTCCGACATGCACACCCATCCCGACTATTTCTTCTACCTGCTCGGTGGCGGCGGCAAGGTCCGGTTCACGATGCCGTCGGGAGAGACCGCCGAGATGGAACTGCCTGCCGGCGCGTCCCAGTGGCGTGAGGCGGAGGAGCACGCGACGGAGAACATCGGCAGCACCGCCATCCACGCGATCTTCTTCGAACCCAAGAGCTAGAAAAGCCCGAGCTGAACCGGCTCCGGCTCCCGCGCCGGCAGCTCGATCGTCTCAGGCTGCCCAGGGGCGAGCGCCACGGGGATGGCTGCGTCGGCGCGGGCGATCAGCTCCGGGATCCGGGCGAAGTCCTGCTCGAGCACCCTGAGCATCGACGGCGTGTAGAGCGCCGCCGCGGGGTGGTAGAGCGGGTAGAGGAGCACCTGGCTCGTGCCGAGCGTGACCGGCTGGTCCTGGCCGTGGACGCGGGTGATCCCGAGCGGCTTCCCGGAGAGCAGCTTCGTCGCGAAGTTCCCCAGCGTCGCCACGAGCTTGGGCTGGATCAGCTCGATCTGGCGGAAGAGGTGGGACTCGCACGACGCGATCTCCTCCGGCTGCGGATCGCGGTTCTGCGGAGGGCGGCATTTCAGGACATTGGCGATGTAGATGTCCGAGCGCTGCAACCCGATGCCGCCGAGGAGACGGTCGAGGAGCTTTCCGGCCTGCCCGACGAACGGGATCCCCTGCTGGTCCTCGTGGAAGCCCGGCGCCTCCCCCACGAACATGAGGTCGGCGTCGGGATTGCCGACCCCGAAGACGACCTGGGTGCGGCCGCCCGCGAGAGGGCACCTGGTGCAGCCGGCCGTCTCGTCCGCGTAGGCCCGGAGCGCGCTGGCCCGTTCGACGGCGTCACTCACGTCAGGCAGTCTAGGACGACCTACGGACGACTGCGCGCGTTCGCTCAGATGGCGTCCCAGCCCACGGGAAGCTCCGGCAGCTCCCACGCCGGGTCCGGCCGCCAGCCCGGCCAGGCGCTGTCGAACGGCGCCGCATCGGCGGCGAGCCGCTCGATCACGACGGCTGCCTCGTCACGCACCCGCCGAGCGACGTCCGGCTCGATCAGACCACGTTCCTGGAAGAGCTCGAACTCGTCCTCGTCCTTCCATCGCCAGCTACTGCGGTCGGGCTCGACGATGATGTCCAGGGCGAGGTCCATGGTCTGGATCCCGTGACGGTTGCGCGTGAAGGGCGACTGGAAGTTCACGTACCAGCCCCAGTGGGCGCCGCTGTCCAGGAACGAGACCCAGACCGCGTGCCAGTCGCCTTCGCGGAGCAGCCAGAGGTTGGAGACGTCCCAGAGGCTGTCGTCGAGCTCCCATTCGCCCCGGGCGAGGAGACGGGCAAGGCGCTCGCCGCGACTCGCCGGCTCGGGGCTCACGTCGCTCTGCAGGCTCACGGGCACCTCCCGGCGCGTCCCCTTGGGGCTCCAGAGCACGAGCACGTCGGTCCCGTCGTCGACGACGATCACCGGACGGGCTGCCCAGAGACGGCCACGCCAGACGTCCTGGACGACGATCACCTCTCCCGGCGACCACGTCCGCATCGCCGGGACGTTACCGGGCCGAAAGACGAGGGGCCGTGCGAGCACGACCCCTCGTCGGTGACAGGTCAGCGCGGGATCAGGCGCCGGCCGAAGAGGCCGAGCCTACTGGGGCGACGGGTCGGCCGCCGCTCCTCGCGCTCGATCCGGCGAGCCGCAGCGCGCACCGCAGCGGCGATGTCGCGCTCGGAATGGCCCTCCTGCTGCATTCGCTCGATCAGCACACGCAGGTGATGGTCGTCGCGATCGAATTCGTGTTCCATGAGTGCCTCTCAGTCAGTTGCTATCTCGTTGCACGTGCTTCGGATGTCACCGTAGGGAGTCGATGCCCCTGCCCGTGGTGCGGTGTCGTGTGCACCCGGTGACGGCCTGGTGAGCGGCCTCAGGTGGTGTTACAAACTCCCACCCAAGATGGTAGCAACTACCGCAAAAAACTCTGTAATCACGCCACTTTTTCTTTACAAGTAACTGCCACTAATAGCGAGTCTCTCGCGACTGGCGGCGCTCAGAAGACGTCGAGCGTCGGCAAGGCAGCGGACGCCGTGAGGCAGCTGTTGAGGTAGAGAGCCGTTCCGGGATCGCCCGTCCACAGCGTGTGACGGCCGCGACCCTGCTGAGCAGTCGCGAGCTCCACCTGCTCGATCGCGTGCATCGCGAACGCGCGCGCCCTGTGCAGCCAGCGCTCGTCGCCGGTGCGCTCGAACAGCTTCAGGAAGGCGTACCCGTTGCCGGCCGTGCCGTGGCAGCGACGTTCGCCCGAACGGCCCCCAGGAGCCGGTCCTCCAGCCGACGGCTCGGGGCGAGCGCGTGCGCGACCAGTAGGATCCCCGCCTCGCCGACCATGAGAGACGGAATCACCCCCTGGTCGGGAAAGTCAGGCTCCCTGCGATACCGCTCCGGCAGGCTTACCGCAACACTCGTCCAGTCACGCCCGAGCTCTGCTACACCCGCGAGCTCGAGAGCGTGGAGCGCCCAGATGACACCCGCCGCGCCGAGGTAGACGCACGCCGTACGCCCGAGTGGAGGCTCGTCGACCGCTTCGTCCAGCGGGTGCGACGGCCAGAGCGAGTCGGAGTCGAACGCGCTCTCGGTCTCGACGACGATCGCAGCGATGGCGCGACGTGCGCGAGCGGAGTCCCAGGCGGTGTCAGTCAGTGGGACATGGGCGCTCGGGTCGAACAACTCCGCCGTGTCGGGCACTGCGGTCAGCTCGGCCGGCGGACGACGAAGACGTACTCACGGCTGTCGTCGCCGAACGGCTCACCGGCGAACCCGCCGGTGAGCGTCACCAGCTCGAGACCGGAAACGTCGATGAGCCCGAGCCACTCGTTCTTCGTCGCCCACCAGAGAGAGCTCGTCCCGCCGTCATCGAGCGTGATGTCTACCCGGTTGTCACCGACGGCGTAGTTGAGCGTGTGCGGGACGGGCTTGTCCTGGTGCGTGCCGTCCAAGCTGCTGGCGATGGCGTGGTCGAAGGCGAAAGCGTTCCAGGCGAAGAGCCCGCCGGGGAGCAGTGACGCGGCCACACGCTCGAACGTCCGGCGGCGGTCGGCCCAGGTCGGGACGTGCAGCAGCGACCGAAACGGGCAGTAGATGTGCGCGGCCGGCTCGTCGAGCGAGAGCTCCCGCATGTCGCCTCGACGAAGTTCGAGATCGACCCCCGCCGCCTCGGCGCGCGTGCGCGCCTGGTCGAGCATCGCCGGTGACAGGTCGATCCCGATGACCCGACGCCCGACCGCCTGCGCGACCGGGATGGCAACCCTGCCGTTGCCGACGGCGAGCTCGACGATCGGCCCGTCAACCGTCCGTGCCAGCTCGACGTAGAAGCCGACGTCCGCCGTCATGGGCGCCGCCCACTCGTCGTAGCGGCTCGCGAATGCCTCGTCCCAGCTCACGAAGAGGCCGAGAGTCGATTCAGTGATCGCAGCCGCAGGAGCCGCCGCAGCAGCCACCGCCGCCGCCGACCGCGAACTTCGGCTGCGTCTTCGTGCCGGAGAAGGCGAACGTCGACATCTGCTTCAACACCTTCGCCGCTCCGCACGACGGGCACATGACGACCTGGTCGTCGCGGCGAACGAGCTCCTCGAAATGCCCCTCGCACTCCATGCACGCATACTCGTAGATCGGCACGCCTCCAGTGTACTGTCGCCGCATGGAGGTGTGGGGCGCACCGACGCTCGAAGGCCGCATCGTCAGGCTCGAGCCGCTCGGCCCCCAGCATCTCGATGACCTCTGGGCCGCCTCGCGCGACCCCTCAGTTTGGACGTGGCTGCCGATCCTCCAGCCCGACCAGCCTGCCGCACTCCGGGCGTGGCTCGACGAGGCTCTCGCCGGCCCCTACCTCCCGCTCGCGACCATCCTCCTCGCCGAGGGCCGCGCGGTCGGATCGACGCGCTTCATGACGCTTCGTCCCGAGCACCGCTCGGTCGAGATCGGCTGGACGTGGCTGGCCTCGTCGGCCTGGGGCACCGGCGCGAACGTCGAGGCGAAGCTGCTTCAGCTCACACATGCATTCGAGACCTGGGGCTGCCGCCGCGTGGAGCTGAAAACCGATGCGCTCAACGAGCGCTCGCGCGGCGCGATCGAGGCGCTCGGGGCTCACTTCGAAGGAATCCACAGGAAGCACCAGCTCGTCCGCGGAGGTGAGAACCGAGATACCGCCTGGTACGCGATCTTCGACGACGACTGGCCCGGCGTGAGGTCGAGGCTCGAAGGCCGGCTGCAACAGTCTTGAGGTTAGCCATCTCGGGCACGTCCGCAGTTACACTGTGTGCGAGCCCGGTATCCGGAAGGAACTGGAGCACATGATCGAACGCATTCAGGTCATCGGTGCCGGCCGTGTGGGGTCGGCGTTCTCCGCGCGATTGCGCGAGCGCGGATTGTCTCTGGACGATCCCGACCCGGAGCTCGTCCTCGTCTGCATTCCCGATCGGGCGATAGCAGACGTCGCGCGCGAGGTGCCGCGCGGACCCTGGATCGGCCACGTCAGCGGTGCGACACCGCTTCGGGCACTGAACCCGCACGTGCTGCGGTTCGGCCTCCATCCCCTGCAGACGTTCACCCTGCGACGCGGCCCGGAGCAGATCGACGGCGCCTACGCCGCGGTCACAGCCGAGTCCGAGGAAGCCCGCGACGTCGGCCTCTGGCTCTCGCGGACGCTCGGCCTCCATCCCTTCGTTCTCGACGATACCCGCCGTGGCGCCTACCACGCCGGTGCGGCAATCGCCTCGAATTACCTGGTAACGCTCCGGCGCGCAGCCGGCCTGCTACTCGAATCCGCGGGAGCTCCGCCAGAGGCGCTCGATCAGCTCATGCGACGGACGATCGAGAACGAGTTCGAGCTCACCGGCCCGATCGAGCGCGGCGACTGGGAGACGGTCGGAATGCACCTCGATGCCATTCGTACCCGGCACCCGGAGCTCGAGGATCTCTACCGCGTCCTCGCCGACCTGACGACGCGCCAGCTCGACCGGCCCGACTACGGCCTCACACACGGGAGCGGCGTGCGAGCGTGAGAGTCGAGCGGACAGTCGCGACGGTGCGCGCGGCGCTCCCAGAGCGCCCCGACGGCGTCGTCGGCCTCGTGCCCACCATGGGGGCTCTCCACGCGGGCCATCTCTCGCTCCTGCGCGCGGCGCGCGCCGAATGCGACACCGTCGTGATGAGTCTATTCGTCAACCCGGCGCAGTTCGGCGACTCGACCGACCTGAACGGCTATCCGCGCGACGAGGCCCACGACCTCACGCTCGCCGAGACGGAGGGCGTGGACATCGTCTTCGCGCCGGGCGTCGACGAGATCTACCCACCCGGGTTCCAGACCTGGGTCGACGTCACCGAGCTGGGCTCGATCCTCGAGGGTCGCTCGCGACCGGGACACTTCCGCGCGGTGGCCACCGTCTGCCTGAAGCTGTTCACGATCGTCCAGCCCGACCGCGTTTACTTCGGGCAGAAGGACGCGCAGCAGGTCGAGGTGATCCGCGCGCTGATCCGGGATCTCGAGCTCGAGATCGAGCTGCGGGCCCTCCCGACCGTCCGCGACACAGACGGTCTCGCGTTCTCCTCCCGAAACGCCCGCCTCACCGCCGAGGAGCGCAGCCGAGCTCTTGCCCTTCCGCAGGCGCTGGCCGCCGGCGATCCCGGGAAGGCGCGCGCGCTCCTTGCCGAGCACGACCTCGAGGTCGACTACGTCGAGGTGGCCCCCTTCGACCCGCCGGTGCTCGCCGCGGCCGTACGCGTCGGCTCCACACGCCTGATCGACAACGTCCCGTTGAGAGGAGAAGACGACCGATGAGCGTCCCGCCAGGCAAGTTGGCGCTCCCCGAGCTTGCCGAGATGAAGCGCCGGGGGCAGAAGATCGTCATGGTCACCGCGTATGACGCGCCGGGAGCGCGGTTCGCGGAGGACGCCGGCATCGACGTCATCCTCGTCGGCGACACGGCGGCCATGGTGATGCTCGGTCACGAGGGCACCACCGTCCCCGTGACGATGGACGAGATGCTGTTCCTGACCCGCACGGTCGCGCGTGCCGCGCGACGCCCGATCGTCGTCGGCGACATGCCGTTCGGCTCGTACCAGGTCTCGGACGAGTCCGCGGTCACGAACGCGGTCCGCTTCGTGAAGGAAGCTCGCGCCGACGTGGTCAAGCTCGAGGGCGCCGGTGCGTCGCTCTCGCGCATCCGCGCGATCGTCGACGCGGGGATCCCGGTGATGGGACACATCGGTCTGACGCCGCAGTCCGCCACGATGCTCGGTGGCTTCAAGACGCAGGGCCGGACGGCGGAGAAGGCGCTCCGGCTGCTCGAAGAGGCCCGTGCACTCGAGGCGGCCGGGTGCTTCTCGATCGTACTGGAGGCGGTGCCGTCGCCGGTCGCGGCGCGCATCACCGAGACGGTCGGGGTGCCCACGTTCGGGATCGGCGCCGGGCCGTCGTGCGACGGACAAGTCCTCGTCTACCACGATCTCCTCGGGCTCTCCGAGGGCCACCTCCCGCGCTTCGTCAAGCGGTACGCCAATCTGTCACGCGAGATCCGCGACGCACTCGAGGCCTACGCTGCCGACGTCCGCTCGGGAGCATTCCCCTCGGAGGAGTACGCGTACGCGATGGACGACGAAGAGCTCGCCGCATTCGCCGCAAGCGAGTCATCGAGCTAGATAACGAGGGCGATCAGCGAGAAGATCGCCATGAAGCCGACCAGTAGGCCGAGGGCCCCGATCGACCGGAGCCACGACCAGCCGTACGTCGTGCGCACCCCGTAGAGCAGGAGCCCGAGCGACCAGGCGGCAAACGCGAGCCTGTAGCCGAGGTAGACGTCGCCGCCACGCCCCTCGTCCGATCCTCCCGACCGGAACAGGTCACCGCCGAAGACGGCGAGACCCACGGGGAGCGTCAGAAACACCGAGAGCGCAAGCGGGACGCAGGCGAACGCGAGCACCTGGCGTGCCAGTCTCCAGTTGCCGAGGCTGCCGACCGTCCGCGCGCCGAGATAGAGCGCGCCGCCGACGACGAAGTAGCCTCCCGCGCCGTAGAAGATGCCGCCGATGAAGGTCACGACCGCGATGACGAGCCCGTCGACGCTGCCCTGATCGAGCAGCCGGCCCCAGGTGGGCGAGAGCAAGACGCCTGCCATACCCGCGAGCAACGTGATCAGGAGGACCGGCTCCTTGCGGGCTTCGAGGTCGTCCTCGTCCTCCACACGCAGCGCCAGAAAGACGAGACGCGGGCGCACGAGGACGGCGAGAACGCGCAGCCACCACTCCCGCTGGAGACTCACGGCGTGTCAGCGTACAGACGCCCTCGTCATCCCTTGCGCCCTCCACTACAGTCGTTTCATGGTCTGTGGTTCGTGCGGCTCCGAAAACGAGGCCGGCCGCAAGTTCTGCGGCGAGTGCGGCACCCCGCTGGCGGTGATCTGTGGCGCCTGCGGCGCCGCCAACTCCGCCAACGTCAAGTTCTGTGGCGAGTGCGGGGCTGCGCTGACGGCTTCCCCGTCACCGCCGCCCAGGCCGGCGCCTGCCGCACCTCAGTCGGAGCGCAGGCTGGTCTCCGTCCTGTTCGCGGATCTGGTCGGCTTCACAACGGCTTCCGAGAACCGCGACGCCGAGGACACGCGCGAGCTCCTCTCGCGCTACTTCGACACCTGCCGTCGCCTGATCGAGCTCTACGGGGGCACGGTCGAGAAGTTCATCGGCGACGCCGTCATGGCCGTCTGGGGCACCCCGGTCGCCAACGAGGATGACGCCGAGCGCGCCGTCCGCACGGCGCTCGACCTCGTCGTCGCCGCCGCCGACCTCCATCCCGGCTTACGGGCGCGGGCGGGAATCCTGACGGGCGAAGCGGCCGTGACGATCGGGGCGACGGGCGAGGGCATGGTCGCGGGCGATCTCGTCAACACCGCCTCACGGATCCAGAGTGTCTCCGAGCCCGGAACGGTCCTCGTCGGCGAAGCGACAAAGCGCGCGACAGAGGCGGCGATCGCGTACGCGGAGGCCGGAACGCACGCGCTGAAGGGGAAAACGGAAGCGGTACCGTTGTGGCGCGCCGTTCGCGTCACTGCAGGGCGAGCAGGCGCGCTCAAGTCTGTCGGCCTCGAGCCGCCGTTCGTCGGACGCGACCGGGAGCTCCGGCTCGTCAAGGAGCTCTTCCATGCCTCCGCGGAGGAGAAGAAGGCACACCTGGTCTCCGTCGTCGGCATCGCCGGTATCGGCAAGTCGCGGCTCGCGTGGGAGTTCTACAAGTACATCGACGGCCTCGCCGACACCATCTGGTGGCACCGCGGGCGCTGCCTCGCATACGGCGAAGGCGTCGCCTACTGGGCCCTCGCCGAGATGGTGCGAATGCGCGCAGAGATCGCCGAGGGCGAGGATCCGGCTTCAGCCACGTCGAAGCTCCGCACCGCCGTCGAGCTCCACATCGCCGAGGCCGACGAGCGGGCCTGGATCGAGCCCCGTCTGGCGCATCTGATCGGCATCGAGGACGGCCTGTCGCGAGACCGTGACGACCTGTTCGCCGCCTGGCGGCTCTTCTTCGAGCGTATGGCCGAGGCGCAGCCGCTCGTCATGGTCTTCGAAGACCTGCAATGGGCGGATGCGTCGCTGCTCGACTTCGTCGAGTACCTGCTCGAATGGTCGCGCAGCCACCCCATCTTCGTGCTCGCGCTCGCACGACCCGAGCTGTCCGAGCTGCACCCGCGATTCGGCACCACGAGCCGTAACGCCACGACCCTGTCGCTCGAGCCGCTCTCCGACCCCGCGATGGGTGAGCTGCTCGACGGCTTCGTTCCCGGGCTGCCGGGAGGCCTGCGCGATCAGATCCTGGCGCGCTCCGAAGGCGTCCCGCTCTATGCGGTCGAGACGGTGCGCATGCTGCTCGACCGGGGTCAGCTCGAGCCGGCGGGAGACGTGTACCGGCCGACGGGAGCTATCGAGGCGCTCGACGTCCCGGAGACGCTGCATGGGCTGATCGCCGCCCGACTCGACGGGCTGTCCTCCGAGGAGCGGCGGCTCGTCCAGGACGCGTCCGTCCTCGGCAAGGTCTTCTACAAGCAGGCACTCGCGCAGCTGGCCGGCGTCGACGAGGACGAGGCAGACCGCACACTGGCCTCCCTCGTACGCAAGGAGGTGCTCACGCTCCAGACCGATCCGCGGTCTCCGGAGCGAGGTCAGTACGCGTTCCTGCAGGACCTGCTGCGACGCGTCGCGTACGAGACGCTCGCCAAGTCCGAGCGGAAGGCGCGGCATCTCGCCGCAGTTGCCTTTATCGAACGCGACTGGGGGCCGGCCGAGCAGGAGATCGCCGAAGTGCTCGCCTCTCACCTCGTTGCGGCGTACGAGACGGCGCCTGAGGCCGACGATGCTGTGGAGATCCAGGAGCGGGCGGTGACGATGCTCACCCGGGCCGGTGAGCGATCGGCCTCCCTCGCCGCCAACGACGAGGCGCAACGGTACTTCGAGCGCGCTGCCGCACTGTCGACGGATCCCCTGGTCGGCGCGGGTCTTCACGAGCGCGCAGGGAGGATGGCGCAGCGTGGCGCCCGCGCGGGCGAGGCCATCGCGCATTTCGAGCAGTCGATCGCAGGCTTCGAGTCGATCGGCCTGACCCATCCGGCCGCGCGGGTGTCGGCGGCTCTTGCCGAGATCACCTGGCAGCAAGGCCGGATCGAAGAGGCAGTCGACCGGATGCAAAAGGCATTCGACGTGCTCTCGGGGGACGAGCAGGACGCCGACCTGGCCACGCTCGCGGCGCAACTCGGTCGTCTCCTCTACTTCATGGGACATACCGACGAGGCGCTCCCGCCCATCGAGCTCGCCCTCGGGATCGCGGAGTCGCTCGCGCTCGCGGAGGTCTTCTCACAGGCGCTGCAGACGAAGGGGATCATCCTCGCCACGCTCGGTCGCAACCAGGAGGGAATCACGCTCACGGAGAAGGCGCTCCGCGTCGCTCTGGAGAACGACCTCTCGTCTCCCGCGCTCCGCGCGTACGCCAACCTGCTCGCGTTCAGAGGCGATCTCGACGACCTGACGGATGCAGTTGAGATGACCGCGGAAGCGCTCGCCCTCGCGCGCCGTGTCGGTGATCGGAACAACGAGCTCCGGCTTCTCGCCTCCGAGATCAGCATCCTCGTCACAGTGGGGAGCTGGACGGCCGCGCTCGACCGGCTCGGCGACTTGACGGTCGTACCCGATCTCCCGGCAACCTCGCGGCTGGAGCTACTGGCAGCCGTACCTGCGTTGGTTCATCGGGGCAACATCGAAGCGGGGCGTGAGGTGCTCGGGCTCATGCCGGGCGGGGAGTCCACCCAGGACGTGCAAACGCGTGCGCTCTATCAGGCGATGCTGGCAACGCTTCTCCGCTCCGAGGGCAAGTTGACGGAGGCGCTGGCCGCGGGCGAGTCCGCATACGGCGCGCGGGGCGAGCTCGGTCTCAACCCGGCGGTCAAGGAGGGGCTGATCTGCGCGCTCGACGCGGCGCTCGCCCTGGGCGACCTCGCGAAGACCGAGGAGCTCCTGAAGATCTTCGACGACCTTCGCCCGGGCGAGACGACCACGTATCTCCGGGCGCAAGGTGCCCGCTTCGCGGCGCGCCTGGCGGCGGTACGGGGAGACGATCGGGCCGCAGACAGGGGTTTCGCGGCCGCCACTGGACTGTTCCGCGAGCTCGGCTGGGTGTTCTGGCTGGCGGTGACGTTGCTCGAGCACGCCGAGCTGAACGGCGACACGTCGCTTCGCGGCGAGGCCGTCGAGATCTTCGAGCAGCTGGGCGCCAACCCCTGGCTCCAGCGCGCCAACTTCGCGACCGCGGAGATCCCTGCATGACGTGCGCGCACTGCGGCGCGGAGAACCGCGAGGGTCGGAAGTTCTGCAGCGAGTGCGGAACGGCGCTCGCCGTCTCGTGCCCTTCGTGTGGTGCGGCGAACGAGCCCGGTGAGAAGTTCTGCGGCGACTGTGGGGCTGCGCTTGCTCCGCAAGCGCAGCCCAGAGAGGCAGATCTCGCGCGACAGGCAGAACGAAGGCTCGTGTCCGTTCTGTTCGCGGACCTGGTCGGCTTCACCTCTGCGTCGGAGTCTCGTGACGCCGAAGACACACGCGAGTTGCTCTCCTCCTATTTCGATACGTGCCGCCGCCTGATCGAGCTGTACGGGGGCACGGTCGAGAAGTTCATCGGCGACGCCGTGATGGCCGTCTGGGGAACCCCCGTCGCGAAGGAGGACGACGCCGAGCGCGCCGTGCGCGCAGCGCTCGACCTCGTCGAGGCCGTTGCGGCGCTGGGCGCAGAAGTCGGAGTCCCACACCTCCGCGCGCGCGCCGGTGTGCTCACCGGCGAGGCCGCTGTCAATCTGACTGCTGACCGGGAGGGAATGGTCGCCGGGGATCTCGTCAACACCGCCTCGCGGATCCAGTCGATCGCAGGCTCCGGTGCGGTCCTCGTGGGCGAAACCACGAAGCGCGTCACCGAGGCGGCGATCGCCTACGAGGAAGCGGGCACACATACGCTCAAGGGCAAGGCAGAGCCGGTCGAGCTGTGGCGGGCACTGCGGGTGATCGGGCTGCGCGGAGGCACGGCCCGATCGAGCGCACTCGAACCTGGTTTCGTGGGGCGGAACCGCGAGCTCCGGCTCGTCAAGGAGCTCTTCCACGCCGCCGCGGAGGACCGAAAACCCCATCTCGTCTCAGTCTTCGGCGTCGGTGGGATCGGCAAGTCACGCCTCGTCTGGGAGTTCGAGAAGTACATCGACGGCCTCGCCGATCGCGTGCTCTGGCACCGGGGGCGATGCCTCTCGTACGGCGAAGGCGTCGCCTTCTGGGCCCTCGCCGAGATGGTGCGTGGCCGGGCGGGCATCCTCGAGGATGAAGAGTCGGCGTCCGCCGCCCCGAAGCTGCGAGCCGCGATCGAGCAGTACATCCCCGACTCGCAGGAGCAGCGGTTCGTGGAGCCCCGGCTCGGCCTCCTGCTCGGTCTGGAGGAGGGCGCCAGCGGCGACCAGGAGAACCTCTTCGCAGCAGTGCGCATGTTCTTCGAACGTGTGGCCGAGCAGGGGCCGACCGTCCTCGTCTTCGAGGACATCCACTGGGCCGACAGCGCGCTGCTCGACTTCGTCGAATTCGTGCTCGACTGGTCGCGCGACCTGCCGCTCTTCCTGCTCACGCTGGCACGGCCGGAGCTCGCCGACCGCCGACCCGCCTGGGGAGCCGGCAAGCGCAACTTCACCTCGATCTCTCTCGAGCCGCTCGGCCGCGAGGCGATGGAGGCGCTGCTGACAGGCCCGGTGCCCGGCCTCTCCAACGAGTTGCGTGACAGAATCCTCGACCGGGCCGAGGGAATTCCGTTCTACGCCGTCGAGACGGTCCGCATGCTGCTCGACCGCGGGCTCCTCGTCCGCGAAGGTCATGCCTTCCGCCTCACCGGCGAGATGGAGACGCTCGAGGTGCCGGAGACGCTCCAGGCGCTGATCGCGGCCCGGCTCGACGGGCTCACGACGGAAGAGCGCCGCCTCGTCCAGGACGCATCCGTCCTCGGTCGGACGTTCACCGTCCGGGGGCTGACAGCCGTGGCCGGGCAGCAGGAGGCTGGGCTCGAGCCACTGCTCGCGTCGCTGATCCGGAAGGACATCCTGGCCCTGAGCTCCGACCCGATGTCGCCGGAGCGCGGCCAGTACGCGTTCCTCCAGGATCTCGTCAGAAAGGTCGCCTACGACACGCTCACCCGTAAGGAGCGGAAGACCCTCCACCTTGCAGCGGCCGGATACCTGCGCTCGCTCGGCGAGGAGGAGGAGGTCGTCGAGGTGGTGGCGGCGCACTACCTCGACGCGTACCAGGCGGCTCCCGAGGAGGCAGACGAGGTCAGAGCCCAGGCCCGCGAGATGCTCGTACGAGCCGGAGAGCGGGCCGCCTCACTGGGAGCGAACGCCGAGGCGCAGGCCCACTTCGAGCGCGCAGCAGAGCTCACGGACGACCCGATCGCCGAGGCAGAGCTCTACGAGCGGGCGGGAGCGATCGCGCACGCGGCAGCCCGCGCCGAGGACGCAGCGGCCTATTTCGAGCGCGCGATCGCGCTCTTCGAGGCGGAAGGCGCGTCGCACCCGGCGGCGAGGGTGTCCGCGCGGCTCGCGGAGAGCATGTGGGACCGCGGCCGTCTCGAGCAGGGGCTGGAGACGATGGACCGCGCCTTCGAGGTGCTGTCGCGGGAGGAGCCGGATGCCGACCTCGCGTCGCTCGCGGCGCAGCTCGCCAGGTTCAGTTTCTTCGCCGGCAATCTCGACCTCGGCCTGCAGCGGATCGAGACCGCCCTCGACATGGCCGAGGCCCTTGCATTGCCGGAGGTTCTTTCCAACGCGCTGCAGACGAAGGCGTTGATCCTCGCGGCGCGGGGCCGCGAGAACGAGAGCCTCGCTCTCCTACGCTGCGCACTCGAGACAGCGCTCGAGCACGACAAGCCGTCCGCAGCGCTGCGTGCCTACTACAACCTGGCCGATGCGCTGGGTCACGTCGATCGCTACGAGGAGGGTGCCCAGACGGTGCGAGACGGGGTCGCCCTCGCGCGCCGCGTCGGCAGCCGCTACTGGGAACGGAGCTTCGCAGGCCAGGGCTACCCGTTCTTCGCGCTGGGTGCCTGGGACGAGCTGGTGGTCATGACCGCCTCGCTGATGGAAGAGGAGTGGTCGCAGGCGCGCCCGGCGTTCTCGAATCTCCTCACGATGGGCGTCGCCGTCAACGTCCACCGCGACGCGGTCGACGCTGCCGCCGAGCTCGTCGCCAGGCTGGAGGAAATGGGCTCTTCGGCGGATGTCCAGGAGCGCTCGAGCTATGCAGGCGGACAGGCCAGGTTGCTCCTGGCTCAGGGGCGGGTCGAGGAGGCGCTCAGGACCGCCGACGGCGCCATCGAGGGAGCCCTGACGCTCGGCGTCACCCAGGAGTACGTCAAGGAGCTGATCGTCGTCGCGATCGAGGCCGCGCTCGCCCTCGGCGACCTCTCACGGGCCGACGAGCTCGTCGCGTTCGTCGATGCGCTCCCACCCGGGCGCTCACCTCAGTTCCTCCAGGCGCACTCTTCGCGCTTCCGGGCGCGCCTGGCCTCGGCTCGTGGGAACGCCACGGAAGCGGATCGCTTGTTCAAGCGCGCGGCTGGTCTTTTCCGCGAGATCGCCGTTCCCTTCTACCTCGCCGTGACGCTCCTCGAGCACGTCGAGACACTTAGTGAGCACGATCACGGGACGGAAGCGGAGCCGCTCGCGACGGAGGCCCGCGAGATCTTCGAACGGCTCGGGGCAGCGCCCTGGCTTCGGCGCCTCGACGGCCTCGTGCAGCCTGCCGAGGTGGTTGCATGACGTGCGGAAGCTGCGGCACCGAAAACGAGGCCGGCCGAAAGTTCTGCATCGAGTGCGGGACCGGTCTGGCCCGCTCCTGTGACTCGTGCGGTTCACCGAATCCCCCCGAGGCAAAGTTCTGCAGCGAGTGCGGAGCACCGTTCTCGGCTGTTGCCGCGGTGCCGCGACCGGTGTCGGCGCCGAGCGGCCCTGCCGCCGAGCGCCGTCTCGTCTCCGTGCTCTTCGCCGATCTGGTCGGGTTCACGGCGGCCTCCGAGTCCCGGGATGCCGAGGACACGCGCGAGCAGCTTTCGCGCTATTTCGACACCTGCCGCAGGCTCGTCGAGCTCTACGGCGGCACCGTGGAGAAGTTCATCGGTGATGCCGTCATGGCCGTCTGGGGCACACCTTTGGCGAACGAGGACGACGCGGAGCGCGCCGTCCGGGCCGGCATCGATCTGGTGGCCGCCGTCGCCGATCTCCACCCTGGTCTGCACGCGCGCGTGGGGGTGCTCACCGGCGAGGCCGCGGTCACGCTCGGCGCAGAAGGCCAAGGCATGGTCGCGGGCGACCTCGTCAACACCGCCTCGCGCATCCAGAGCGCTGCCGAGCCGGGCACAGTCCTCGTGGGTGAAGCAACCAAGCGCACCACAGAGGCCGCGATCGCCTACGCCGACGCCGGCGCGCACGAGCTGAAGGGAAAGACCGAGCCTGCTCAGCTGTGGCGCGCCGTCCGGGTCACGGCCGGCCGCGCCGGCGCGCTCAAGTCAGCCGGGCTCGAGCCGCCGTTCGTCGGCCGCGACCGCGAGCTCCGTCTCGTGAAGGAGCTCTTCCACGCCTCCGCCGAGGAGAAGAAGGCACACCTCGTGTCGGTGGTCGGCATCGCCGGCATCGGCAAGTCCCGGATCGCCTGGGAGCTCGAGAAGTACATCGACGGGCTCGTCGACACGATCTTCTGGCATCGCGGCCGTTGTCTCGCCTACGGCGAGGGCGTTGCCTACTGGGCGCTCGCGGAGATGATCAGGATGCGCGCACGGATCGCGGAGGGAGAGGACACGGCGACGGCTGCGGCCAAACTCCGCGAGGCGGTACAGCTCCATGTTCCGAATCAGGAGGAGCGCGACTGGGTGGAGCCGCGGCTCGCCCATCTGATCGGCGTCGAGGACGGGGTGACCCGCGACCGCGACGACCTGTTTGCCGCCTGGCGGCTCTTCATCGAGCGCATGGCCGAGCAGCAGCCGTTGATCATGGTCTTCGAAGACCTGCAGTGGGCAGACGCGTCGCTGCTCGACTTCGTCGAGTACCTGCTCGAGTGGTCGCGGAACCATGCGATCTTCGTGCTCGCGCTTGCCCGCCCCGAGCTTGCCGAGATCCACCCCGGCTTCGGCGGGGCCACACGGAACGCCACGACCCTGTCGCTCGAGCCCCTCTCGGAGCAGGCGATGGGCGAGCTGCTCGACGGCTTCGTGCCGGGCTTGCCCGGGACTCTTCGTCAGCAGATCCTCGGTCGCGCCGAGGGAGTCCCGCTCTACGCGGTCGAGACGGTTCGCATGCTCCTCGACCGCGGCGTGCTGGAGCCTGCAGGCGACGTCTACCGGCCGACCGGTCCGATCGATGCCCTCGACATCCCGGAGACGCTTCATGCCCTGATCGCCGCGCGTCTCGACGGGCTCTCTCCCGACGAGCGACGGCTCGTTCAGGACGCCTCTGTTCTCGGCAAGGTGTTCTACAAGCAGGCACTCGCGCAGCTCGCGGGCATCTCCGAGGAGGAGACGGAGCGCGTGCTCACGGCGCTCGTTCGGAAGGAGGTCCTCGGCCTGCAGTCCGATCCTCGCTCTCCCGAGCGGGGTCAGTACGGGTTCCTGCAGGACCTCCTCCGCCGTGTCGCCTACGAGACTCTCGCCAAGGCCGACCGCAAGACTCGTCATCTGGCGGCCGCCCAATTCATCGAGCACGACTGGGGGCCGGCCGAGCACGAGATCGCGGAGGTCATCGCTTCGCACCTCGTTGCCGCCTACGAAGCGGCTCCGGACGCGGACGATGCGGCCGAGATCAAGGGCCGGGCGCGCGCAATGCTGGCGCGTGCGGCGGAGCGCTCCGCGTCACTGGCCGCAAGCGAGGAGGCCGCGCGCTACTTCGAGAAGGCTGCGGCATTGGCGGACGATCCGCTCGTCGAGGCCGAGTTGCTTGAGCGCACCGGCGAGATGACGTGGGCGCGAGGGCGCGCCGAGGAGGCGCAACGGCACTTCGAGCGCGCGATCGCGCTCTACGAACAGCAAGGTCTTACGCACCCCGCGGCGCGCGTGGCGGCGCACCTCGGCGAGGTCGAGTGGCAGAGCGGGCATCTCGACGACGCGCTCGACCGGATGGAGCGGGCGTTCGAGGTGCTCTCGGCGGAAGAGCCTGACGAGGACTTCGCCGCACTCGCCGCACAGCTCGGCCGCCTCTACTTCTTCAAGGGTGAATTCGACCTCGCGAAGCAGCGTGTCGAAGCCGCGTTGGTCATCGCCGAGTCGGATTGGCTTCCTGGGCTCCTCGCGGACGCGCTCATCAGCGAGGCGAACGTGGCAGATGCACAGGGGCGAAGCGAGAAGGCACTCGCTCTCACGAAGCACGCCGCCGAGATCGCACTCGAGCACGACATCGCGTCAACGGCGATCAGGGCGTATTTCAACCTCGGAGATCTGCTCCGCGGCCGCGACCGATACGAGGAGGCGCTCGCGTACCAGGAACAAGGGCTCGCGCTGTCTCGAAAGCTTGGTGCCTCCCACTGGGAAGTTGGACTCCTTCTCAACAGCGCCTACACGCTTGCTTTGCTCGGTCGCCTCGACGAGGCGACGGCTCGGATCCCCGAGGAGGAGGAAGGCATTGAGCTCTCGAGTCTGGCCGGCACCGGGCTTCTCAACGCCGTGCCCATGATCGAGATCGCCCGTGGCCACTTGGAGGAGACGCAAAAACTCGTCGCGCGTCTTGAGCGCCTCGAGCTTTCGTCCGATTGGCAGGAGCGCACGACCCACGCCGCCGCCAGGGCGCTGCTCTTGGGCCATCACGGTGCCTTCATGGATGCGCTGGCGGCCGCCGAGCAAGCGCTCGAAGCAATGGCGATGCTAGGGCCGGTGAGCGAGCCTGCCAAGGCGGGCTTCGTGGCGGGAGTCGAAGCGGCGCTTGGACTTGGAGACCTCGAAAGGGCAGACGGGCTGATCAACCGCATCGAGATACTCAAACCCGGCGCACAACCTCCGTTCCTTCGTGCGCATGCGGCTCGTTTTCGTTCGCGGCTTTCAATCGCGAGTGGCTCAGAGCATGGCGTAGAGCAAGGCTTCAAGACCGCCGCGCAGATCCTCCGCGAGCACGGCATGCGCTTCTGGCTGGCGGTGGTCCAGCTCGAGCACGGCGAATGGCTGGTCGACCAGGATCGGGCAGGAGAGGCGAGCCCGCTCTTGCAGGAAGCGCGCGAGACTTTCAACGAGCTCGGCGCCACGCTGTGGCTCGAGCGAGCGACGGCGGTGCCGACAGAGGTTCTCGCATGACCTGCGCGAGCTGCGGCACCGAGAACGAGGCCGGGCGGAAGTTCTGCAGCGAGTGCGGCACGCCGCTCGCGCGCTCGTGTGACACCTGCGGGGCGGCCAACGCACCGAGCGCGAAGTTCTGCGGCGAGTGCGGGGCTGCGCTTCTTGCGCACGCGCAGTCCACGGAGGTACTCCTCGCACCACAGGCGGAACGTCGACTCGTGTCTGTGCTGTTCGCTGACCTGGTCGGGTTCACGGCGGCCTCGGAGGGTCGTGATGCCGAGGACACCCGCGAGCTCCTCTCCCGGTACTTCGAGACCGCCCGTCTGGTGATCGACCGCTACGGCGGCACGATCGAGAAGTTCATCGGCGACGCGGTCATGGCCGTTTGGGGGGCGCCGGTCGCGCAAGAGGACGACGCCGACCGTGCCGTCCGCGCAGCGCTCGAGCTCGTCGACGCGGTGACGGTCCTGGGGACGGATCTCGGCGCACCGGATCTCCGCGCTCGGGTCGGCGTGCTCACCGGCGAGGCTGCTGTGACGCTGGGTGCCGAGGGACAGGGCATGGTCGCCGGCGACCTCGTCAACACGGCGAGCCGGATCCAGTCGGTCGCGCAGGCGGGCACCGTGCTCGTCGGCGCCCCCACGAAACGAGCCTCGGAGGGAGCCATCGCCTACGAGAGCGCAGGCAGCCACGAGCTCAAGGGCAAGTCCGAGCCGATGGAGCTCTGGCGCGCGTTGCGGGTTGTGGGCCTCGTCGGCACCACACAGTCGCTGGCCGTGGAACCCCCCTTCGTCGGCCGGGATCGCGATCTACGCCTTGTCAAGGAGCTCTTCAACGCCGCGGCCGACGACCGCCGAGCACAGCTCGTGTCCGTCATCGGCATCGGCGGCATCGGCAAGTCGCGGCTGGCCTGGGAGTTCGAGAAGTACATCGACGGCCTCGCCGACCTCGTGCTCTGGCACAGAGGGCGATGCCTCTCGTACGGCGACGGCGTCGCGTTCTGGGCGTTGGCGGAGATGATCCGGGGGCGGGCCGGGATGCTCGAGGACGAGCCGAACGAGACGGCGCTGCCCAAGCTCCGGGCCGCCGTCGAGCTCCACTTCGAGGACAGCGACGAACGCCGCTTCGTCGAGCGCCGGCTGGCACACCTCCTCGGCCTCGAGGGCGGTGCGAGCGGGGACCAGGAGAACCTCTTCGCTGCCGCGCGGATGTTCTTTGAGCGCGTCGCCGATCGAGGCCCTACCGTCCTTGTCTTCGAGGACATCCACTGGGCGGACAGCGCCCTACTCGACTTCGTCGAGTACCTCCACGACTGGTCGCGCGACCTGCCCCTCTTCATCCTCACGCTCGCGCGGCCCGAGCTGACCGAACGCCGGCCCACGTGGGGGGCCGGCAAGCGGAACTTCACCTCCATCACACTCGAGCCGCTGTCGGCCGACGCCATGGAGACCCTCCTGACCGGACCCGTCCCCGGCCTTTCGGACGAGCTGCGGGGGCGCATCCTCGAGCGCGCCGAAGGAGTCCCGTTCTACGCGGTCGAGACCGTGCGGATGCTCCTCGACCGCGGTCTCCTCGTTCGTGAGGACGGTTCGTTCCAGCTCACAGGCGAGATCGACACGCTCGAGGTGCCGGAGACCTTGCAGGCGCTCATCGCTGCACGGCTCGACGGGCTCTCCCCGGACGAGCGTCGGGTCGTCCAGAACGCGGCCGTGCTCGGGCGCACATTCACGCTTCGCGGTCTCGCCTCGGTGGCCAGGAGCGCCGAGGACGAGCTCGAGCCGATTCTCGGCTCGCTGATGCGCAAGGAGGTGCTCTCGCTGCAGGCCGATCCGATGTCGCCCGAGCGCGGCCAGTACGGGTTCATCCAGGATCTCGTCAAGAAAGTCGCCTACGACACGCTCTCGAAGAAGGAGCGGAAGTCGCGGCATCTGGCCGCCGCCGCCTATCTCCGAGAGCTCGGAGACGACGACGAGGTGGTGGAGGTCGTGGCGTCGCACTATCTCGACGCCTACCGCGCCGCACCTGACGATGACGATGCAGAGGCCGTCAAGGCCGAGGCCCGGATGATGCTGATCAGGGCAGGAGAGCGCGGCGCGTCGCTCGGGGCGACCGCCGAGGCGCAGTCTCGGTTCGAGGAGGCCGCCGCGCTCACGGACGACCCGCGCCAGCTCGCGGAGCTGCACGAGCGGGCCGGTGTGATGGCCAGGATCGGCGCGCGGGTGCAGCAGGCAGACGAACACTTCGAGCGAGCCATCGCGCTCTTCGGGGAGATCGGCGCACTCCATCCTGCCGCGCGCGTCGAGGCACGACTCGCGGAGGTACTGTGGGACACGGGTCGTCTGGAGACGGGCGTGGAACGGATGGACCGCTCGTTCGCGCTGCTCTCGCAGGAGGAGCCGGACGAGGATCTGGCCGCGCTCGCGGCGCAGATCGGGCGCTTCATGTTCTTCTCCGGCGAGCTCGACGCCGCGGCGGACAGGATCGAAACGGCGCTACGAATCGCCGAGGCGCGCCTCCTGCCGGAGGTCTTCGCGCAGGCTCTCACCACCAAGGCGATCATGCTCTCGGCTCACGGGCGCATTCAGGAGGGGATGGCGCTGCTGCGCTTCGCGCTCGACACGGCGCTCGAGCACGACAAGCCGGTCCCGGCGCTCCGAGCGTCCTACAACCTTGCAGACACTTTCTCGCAGATGGACAGGTACGAGGAGGGAGCCGCCAGCGTGCGCGAGGGGCTCGTCCACGCGCGTCGCGTCGGCAACCGCCAGTGGGAATGGTCGTTTCTGGGGCAGCTCTACTCGCTGTACGCGCTCGGCGAGTGGGACGAGGCGCTCGGGATGATCGGACAGCTGCCCGAAGATCGGTGGACCGAGGCGAGGCAGGCGTTTTCGCCCGTCCTCCCCATCGGATCGATGATCCACCTCTGCCGAGGCGACCTCGACGAAGCCCGCCGCCTGGCCAGGGTCTACGACATCCTCGCGGAGTCCGCGGATGTTCAGGAGCGCGCGACGTACGCCGGCAGCATGGCGCGGATCCTCCTTGTCGAGGGTGACCCCGCCGAAGCGACCAAGGCGGCTGCGTTCCCGCTCGGGCTGCGCGAGACCATGGGGTTCAGGCAGGAGTACGTCAAGGAGGCGTGGGTGACCGCCGTGGAAGGAGCACTCGACACAGACGATCTGAACGCGGCACGCGATCTCTTGACGATCGTCGACGAGCTCCCGCCCGGCAGCACGTCGCAGTTCCTCCAGGCGCATGCGGCCCGCTTCCGGGCCCGCGTCGCCGCGAGCGATGGTGAGAAGCCCGAGGCGGACCGTCTCTACCGTCGCGCTGCTGCATTGTTCAGGGATATGCCCTTTCCGGTCTACCTCGGCGCGACGCTGCTCGACCAGGGCGAGTGGCTCGTGCACCAGGGAAGTGACGACCAGGCAGCGCCGCTCCTCGCGGAGGCGCGCACGATCTTCGAGCAGCTCCGCGCGCAGTGGTGGCTCAACCGGGTGGACGCATTGTCGCGGCGGGTCGAGGTGACGGCATGAGCTGCCCGTCCTGCGGCACCGAGAACGAGGCCGGCCGGAAGTTCTGCTCCCAGTGCGGAGCGAAGCTCGCGCTCGCCTGTCCTGAATGTGGTGCGGCCAACGCACCCGGCGACCGCTTCTGCGGCGAGTGCGGCTCGACGCTGGCGGCGCACGCGACACCACCCCCCGTTCCCGTTGCCGAGGCTCCGACCGCGGAGCGTCGTCTCGTGTCGGTGCTCTTCGCCGACCTCGTCGGCTTCACCGCGGCGTCGGAGAGCCGGGACGCCGAGGACACGAGGGAGCTGCTCTCCCGCTATTTCGATACCTGCCGCCGGCTGATCGAGCTCTACGGGGGCACAGTGGAGAAGTTCATCGGCGACGCGGTGATGGCCGTTTGGGGCACGCCCACCGCGACCGAGGACGACGCCGAACGAGCCGTCCGCGCGGCGCTCGACCTCGTCGCGGCGGTGTCCGCGGTCGGTGACGAGATCGGGATGCACGGACTGCGAGCAAGGGCGGGCGTGCTCACGGGCGAGGCGGCCGTCACGGTCGGCGTCGAAGGCCAAGGCATGGTCGCAGGTGACCTCGTCAACACGGCATCACGCATCCAGTCGATCGCCGAGCCGGGAACGGTGCTCGTGGGCGAGGCCACCCGCCGGGCCACCGATCAGACGATCGCGTACTCGGACGCGGGGTCGCACGAGCTCAAGGGCAAGGTCGGTCTCGTCCGCCTGTGGCAGGCGCTCCGTGTCGTCTCGGGTGCACGTGGGTCGCTCAAGTCGGCAGGGCTGGAAGCGCCGTTCGTCGGCCGCGAGCGCGAGCTGCGCCGGATCAAGGACCTTTTCCACGCGTGTGCCGACGAGGGGAGACCACAGCTCGTCTCGATCACCGGCATTGCCGGGATCGGCAAGTCACGCCTCGCCTGGGAGTTCTACAAGTACTTCGACGGGCTGCCCCAGATCACGTACTGGCACCGCGGGCGCTGCCTCTCCTACGGCGAGGGCGTGACCTACTGGGCGCTCGCCGATATGGTGCGCATGCGCGCTCGCATCGCGGAGGATGAGCAGTCGGCGTCGGCTCTCGTGAAGCTCGCCGAGGTGGTCGAAGAGCATCTGGCGGACCCGGAGGAGCGGCGCTTCGTCGAGCCTCGGCTGCGACACCTCCTCGGTCTCGAGGAAGGCACGCGCTTCGAGCGCGACGATCTCTTCGCGGCGTGGCGCCTCTTCATCGAGCGTCTCTCGGACGTCTACCCGACGGTGATGGTGTTCGAGGACATGCAGTGGGCCGACGCAAGCCTGCTGGACTTCATCGAGTACCTGCTCGAGTGGTCGCGCAACTCGCCGCTGTTCGTCGTCACGCTGGCCCGTCCCGAACTGCTCGAACGACGGTCGGGCTGGGGCGCCGGAACTCGCAACTTCACCTCGATCTTCCTCGAGCCGCTGCCCGAACAGGCGATGAAGGAGCTGCTCGGCGGTCTCGTCCCCGGACTGCCCGAAGCCCTTCGCGATCAGATTCTCGAGCGGGCCGAGGGAATCCCTCTGTACGCCGTCGAGACGGTGCGCATGCTGCTCGATCGCGGCGCGCTCCTGCAGGAGGGAGCGGTCTACATCCCGACCCACACGATCGAGACCCTCGAGGTGCCCGAGACGCTCCATGCCCTCATCGCCGCCCGGCTCGACGGTCTTACGGCTGAGGAGCGCGGCATCCTCCAGATCGGCGCCGTGCTCGGCAAGACGTTCACGAAAGCTGCGCTCGCCGCGCTCTCGGGCGTGCCGGAAGCCGAGCTCGATCCGATTCTGTCCTCCCTTACGCGCAAGGAGGTGCTCGGCGTCCAGGCCGACCCACGGTCGCCGGAGCACGGCCAGTACGGCTTTCTCCAGGACCTCCTGCGACGGGTCGCGTACGAGACGCTGGCGAAGGCCGATCGGAAGTCAAGGCATGTGGCGGCGGCCGGCTACCTGGAGCGAACCTGGGGCGAGCACGAGGTCGTCGAGGTGGTCGCCTCCCACTACCTCGACGCCTACGAGGCGGATCCGAGCGCGGCAGACGCAGACGAGATCCGTACCAAGGCCGGTCAACAGCTCGCGCGCGCGGGCGAGCGCGCCGCGTCCCTGGGTGCCAACGAGGAGGCCGAGCGTTACTTCAGACAGGCGGCCGCGCTCGCGGCGGACGTGGTGGCGAAAGCAGAACTCGAGGAGCAGGCGGGCCGGATGGCGTGGCGGGGTGCCAGGGTCGGAGAGGCACGCGTGTTGCTCGAGGCGGCCGCCGAGGTCTATGACGCGAATGGGTTGACGAAGCGCTCGGCGCGGGTGGCATCGGTGCTGGCGGACATCGACTACCGCGAAGGTCATCCGCCTGCCGCAGTCGCGCGCCTCGAGGGCGTCTTGACAGCGCTCGAGAACGACGAGCCGGACGAGGTCACCGCCGAGGCGGCGGCCCAGCTGGGGCGGTTCCTGGTGCTCAACCGACAGTACGAGGAGGCGGCGCCGCGGCTCGAGACTGCGCTGGAGCTGGCAGAGGCCCTCCGGCTCCCCGAGGTGTTCGCTCAGGCGCTCACGAGCAAGTCGATTCTCTACACCTACCGCAACCGGCTCGAAGAGGCGGGAATCCTGCTCGAGGGCGCGCTCGCACGGGCTCTCGAGCACGACCTCCACGGGGCGGCAGTACGCGCCTTCAACAACCTCGCCGTGACGCTCGAATCGCTCGATCGGTATGCCGAGGCGGTGGAGATGACCAACCGGGCGCTCGAGCTTGCCCGCCGCATCGGCGACCGCGTCTGGGAGGGCATCTTCACGGGCGGTCCGATCAGCTCCCTTACGATCCTTGGCCGCTGGGACGAAGCGCTCGCACGTGAAGCCGACTTCGAGGGCATCGGCGGACGCAGCATCGACGACGAGCTTGGCGCCCACATCGTCCAGGTAATGTGCGACCGCGGTGAGGTCGCCCAGGCCCGCGCCTGGCTCGACGATCACACCGCCGTCCTTTCCAACGAGGACGTCCAGGTCCTGACCGGTCGCCTTGTGGCCGAGGCGCAGGCCCTCCGTGCCGAGGGCAAGCTGCCCGAGGCTCTGGCCAGCGCGCAGTCGGCTCTCGACCACCTGCCCTCTCTGGGAATCACCTTCCTCACCATCAAGCTCGCGCTGGTCGAGGCGCTCGAGGCGGCATTCCAGCTCGACGACACCGCGAAAGTCGAGGAGCTTCTCGGCCTCGTCGAATCGCTGCGGCAAGGCGAGCGCCCGCGCCTCCTGGAAGCGCATGCACATCGGATGCGGGCCAAGCTGAGCGGCGACGAAGCCGCTTTTACGACTGCCGAAGGTCTCTTCCGTGACCTCTCGCTGCAGTTCTGGCTCGCGGTGACGCTGCTCGAGCACGGCGAGCTGTTGACGGAACGCGGCCGTTCGGCCGCTGCCGAGCCGTTGCTCGGTGAGGCTCGGGCCATCTTCGAGCGGCTTGCGGCGAGACCCTGGCTCGAGCGGCTCGCAACGCTCTCGCCTGCCGTCGCAGAGGTCTCGGCGTGACCTGCCCGAGCTGCGGCACCGAGAACGTCGTCGGCGCGAAGTTCTGCGTCGAGTGCGGCAGCGCGCTCGCGCGCGCGTGTCCCTCCTGCGGCACAGAGGTAGCCGGCAGCGCCAAGTTCTGTCCCGAATGCGGGGCTGCGCTGACGGCTGCGCCGTCACCGCAGCCTACGGCTCCATCGTCGCCCGCCGCCGAGCGCAGGCTCGTCTCGGTCCTGTTCGCGGATCTGGTCGGGTTCACGGCGGCGTCCGAGTCGCGCGACGCAGAGGAGACGCGCGAACTGCTCACCCGCTACTTCGACACCTGCCGACGGCTGATCGAGCTCTACGGCGGCACGGTCGAGAAGTTCATCGGCGACGCCGTCATGGCCGTCTGGGGAACCCCCACCGCGACCGAGGACGACGCCGAGCGGGCGGTACGTGCCGCGCTCGACCTCGTCGCGTCCGTCTCGTCGCTCGGCGACGAGATCGGGGCACCTGAGTTGCGGGCGCGTGCAGGCGTGCTGACCGGTGAGGCGGCCGTGACGGTTGGCGCCGAAGGCCACGGCATGGTCGCCGGCGACCTCGTCAACACGGCATCGCGTGTGCAGTCGGTGGCAGAGCCGGGGTCGGTGTTCGTCGGCGAGTCGACGCGTCGCGCGACCGAGCACTCGATCGCCTACGAGGACGCCGGCACCTTCGAGTTGAAAGGCAAGGAAGGGCTGACTCCGCTCTGGCGCGCGCTCCGCGTCGTCTCGGGCGTGCGCGGCACCCTCAAGTCGGCCGGGCTCGAGCCGCCCTTTGTCGGGCGCGATCGCGAACTGCGGCTGATCAAGGATCTCTTCCACGCCAGCGCGTCCGAGAAGAAGGCCCACCTCGTGTCGGTGACGGGTGTCGCCGGCATCGGCAAGTCCCGGCTGGCCTGGGAGTTCTACAAGTACTTCGACGGCATCGTCGACGCCGTCTACTGGCATCGCGGCCGGTGTCTCGCCTACGGCGAAGGCGTCACCTACTGGGCGCTCGCCGACATGGTGCGCATGCGCTGCCGTATCACCGAGGACGAGGACGCAACGAGCGCGCTGCGCAAGCTGCGCTCGACCCTCGACGAGCACATCCTCGACGCCGAGGAACGACGGTACGTCGAACCGCGGGTCGCGCAGCTGCTCGGTCTCGGTGAGCACGAGTCGCGCGATCGCCAGGATCTCTTCGCCGCCTGGCGGCTGTTCTTCGAGCGTCTCGCCGACCAGTACCCGACCGTCCTCGCGTTCGAGGACATGCAGTGGGCCGACGCGTCGCTGCTCGACTTCGTCGAGTACCTGCTCGAGTGGTCGCGGAACCATCCTCTGTATGTCGTCACACTGGCGCGTCCCGAGCTGCTCGAGCGGCGTCCGACGTGGGGTGCCGGCCACCGCAACTTCACTTCGCTCTTCCTCGAGCCGTTGTCCGAGCACGCGATGGAGGAGCTGCTGACCGGTCTCGTGCCCGGGCTACCGCCGACCCTACGAGCACAGATCCTCGCACGAGCCGAGGGCGTGCCGCTGTATGCGGTCGAGACGGTGCGCATGCTGCTCGACCGCGCGCTGCTCGTGCAGGAGGGGGCGGTGTATCGCCCGACCGGGGCGATCGAGGCGCTCGACGTGCCGGAGACGCTCCATGCGCTCATCGCCGCGCGCCTCGACGGGCTCTCGACCGACGAGCGGCGCGTCCTCCAGGACGGCGCCGTTCTCGGCAAGACCTTCACACGCGCCGCCCTCGGCAACCTGTCGGGTCGCGCGGAGGACGACATCGAGCCGCTCCTCGTCACGCTCGTCCGCAAGGAGGTGCTCTCGCTGCAGGCCGACCCGCGCTCACCGGAGCACGGCCAGTACGGCTTCCTGCAGGACCTCGTGCGCCACGTCGCGTACGAAACGCTCTCACGGCACGAGCGCAAGACGCGCCACCTTGCAGCGGCCGAGCACCTCTCGGCCAGCCTCGCGGAGGACGAGGTCGCGGAAGTCGTCGCTGCGCATCTCGTCGAGGCCCACCGCGCGGTGCCGGACGCACCGGACTCCGGCGAGATCAAGCAACGAGCCAGGGCTGCTCTGACGAAGGCCGGCGAGCGTGCTTCCTCGCTCGCAGCAGCAGGTGAGAGCCAGCGCTACTTCGAGCAAGCCGCCGAACTGGCGGACGAGCCGGCGGATCGAGGCACGCTCCTCGATCTTGCAGGCCAGATGGCCCGACGGGCGAACCTGCCTGACCGCGCGCGTTCGCTGCTCGACCGCGCGCACGAGATCTTCGAGTCACTGGGCGACGCCGGCGCAGCAGCACGAGTCTCGGCGCGACTTGCCGAGATCGACTTCATCGAAGGGCATCCCCAGGCCGCGGTGGCACGCCTGCGACCGGCTCTCGCGACGCTGTCGAGCGAAGAGCCGGGCGAGGATATCGCCGTCGTCGCCGGTCAGCTCGGCCGATTCTTGATCCTGAGCGGCGATCTCGAGGAAGCAGCGCCGTACGTCGAGCAGGCGCTCGAGCTAGCCGAGGCGCTCGATCTGCCCGACGCGTTCGCGCAGGCGCTGACGAACAAGGCGCTCCGCTACCTGCGCCGCGATCGCCTGCGCGAGGCTCGCATCCTACTCGAGGGGGCGCTCGCAACCGCCCTCGAGAACGATTTGCATGCGACGGCGATGCGTGCGTACAACAACCTGGCGGTCACGCTCGACGCCGCCGACCGGATCGACGAGTCCTACACGTTGGGCGAGCGGGCGATCGAGTTCGCCCGCCGCGTCGGCGACCGTGGTCAGGAGGTGGTCTGGCTCGGCGGCTCCGTCGGCATCCTCCTTCTCGTCGGCCGTTGGGACGAGGCGCTCGCTCGAGCACAGGAGGCGAGCGAACTGGCCGTCACGACCATGGCGCAGAGCAGCCTGCTCGATGTCGTGTTCCTCCACTGCGAGCGGGGAGAGCGGGAAGCCGCGCGCGAGCTGCTCGAGCGCTTCGCGGCCGTCGGCGAGTCCGACAACCCGGAGAATCGGATCACGTACGCCGTCTACGAGGCGAGAGTGCTGCGGGCAGAGGGACGACTTGAAGATGCATTCAAGAGCGCCGAGCGGGCACTCGCGGGGAGGGACGAGATCGGGGTCAACTCGTGGGGGATGAAGCTCGGGGCTGTCGAAGCACTCGAGGCAGCGATCGCGATGCGTGACGCCGCGAAGGCCGAGGAGGTGCTGTCGATCCTCGACGGCTTGCGGCCGGGCGAGTTGACACCACTGCTCTCTGGGGTACGCGCTCGCTTCCGGGGCCGGTTGGCAGCGATCGTCGGCGGAGACGCAGAGCACTGGTTCGCCGAGGCCGAAACGCTGTACAGCGAGCTGGGCACGCCGTTCCATCTCGCGGTCACGCAGCTCGAGCACGCTGAGTGGTTGACCGGCCGCGGGGAGGCCGGTGACGCCGAGCCGTTGCTGCGGCAGGCCAGCGAGACGTTCGAGCGTCTGCGGGCGAAACCCTGGCTGGAACGTATCGGCACCATCGCCGGAGTGGCCACCGAGGTCTCGGCGTGACGTGCGCCAACTGCGGAACCGCCAATTCGGGGGGGAAGCGGTTCTGCACTTCGTGCGGCGCGGCTTTAGCGCTCGCCTGCGCATCCTGCGGTGCCTCGCTCGAAGGAGGCGAGCGGTTCTGCGGGGATTGCGGGGCTGCGGTGACGACCGCCCCGTCACCTCAACCTGCGCAGACTGCTGAGCCTCAGGCGGAGCGCCGGCTCGTTTCCGTGCTGTTCGCCGACCTCGTCGGCTTCACCGCCGCATCCGGATCACGTGATGCCGAGGAGACGCGCGAGCTGCTCTCCCGCTACTTCGACACCTGCCGCCGCTTGATCGAGCTCTACGGCGGCACGGTCGAGAAGTTCATCGGCGACGCCGTGATGGCCGTCTGGGGGACGCCGACAGCGACGGAGGACGACGCCGAGCGTGCCGTACGGGCAGCGCTCGACCTGGTGGCGTCCGTGTCGTCGCTCGGCGACGAGGTCGGTGAGCCTGACCTGCGCGCCAGGGCGGGTGTCCTCACCGGGGAGGCCGCGGTGACAATCGGCGCCGAGGGTCAAGGCATGGTCGCCGGCGACCTCGTCAACACGGCGTCACGGGTTCAGTCGGTCGCCGAGCCGGGCACGGTGTTCGTCGGCGAGTCGACGCGCCGCACGACCGAGCACTCGATCGCCTACGAGGACGCGGGCGCGTTCGAGCTGAAAGGCAAGGTCGGGCTGACGCCGCTCTGGCGGGCACTGCGCGTCGTCTCCGGCGTCCGCGGTACGCTCAAGTCCGCGGGGCTGGAGCCTCCCTTTGTCGGCCGAGACCGCGAGTTTCGGCTGATCAAGGACCTCTTCCACGCGAGCGCGTCCGAGAAGAAGGCGCATCTGGTGTCCGTAACCGGTGTGGCGGGCATCGGCAAGTCGCGGCTCGCGTGGGAGTTCTACAAGTACTTCGACGGCATCGTCGACACGGTCTACTGGCACCGCGGCCGCTGTCTTGCCTACGGCGAAGGCGTCACCTACTGGGCGCTCGCCGACATGGTGCGCATGCGCTGTCGTATCGCCGAGGACGAGGACGCAGTCTCGGCATTTCGCAAGCTGCGCTCGACGCTCGACGAGCACATCCTCGACCCGGAAGAGCGACGCTACGTCGAGCCCAGGCTCGCGCAGTTGCTCGGGCTCGGCGAGCACGAGTCCCGCGACCGGCAGGACCTGTTCGGAGCGTGGCGGCTCTTCTTCGAGCGTCTCGCCGACCAGTACCCGACGGTGCTCGCCTTCGAGGACATGCAATGGGCGGACAGCGCCCTCCTCGACTTCGTCGAGTACCTGCTCGAGTGGTCACGAAACCATCCCCTCTACGTGGTCACGCTGGCGCGGCCGGAGCTCTTCGAGCGGCGCCCGACCTGGGGCGCAGGCCACAGAAGCTTCACGTCGCTGTCACTGGAGCCGCTGTCGGAGCAGGCGATGGAGGATCTCCTGGCCGGCCTCGTCCCAGGGTTGCCGACCTCGCTCCGCGGGCAGATCCTCGCCCGCGCCGAAGGAGTGCCCTTGTACGCCGTCGAGACAGTGCGGATGCTGCTCGACCGCGGCCTCCTCTCCCAGGAGGGAGCCGTCTACCGCCCCACCGGAGCCATCGAGGCGCTCGACGTACCGGAGACGCTGCACGCGCTGATCGCAGCCCGCCTGGACGGGCTTTCGACAGACGAGCGGCGCGTGCTCCAGGACGGGGCCGTGCTCGGGAAGACGTTCACCCCGAGCGCGCTCGCCACCGTTTCGGGCCGCTCCGAGGCCGACATCGAGCCGCTGCTCGTCACCCTGGTGCGCAAGGAGGTCTTGTCGCTACAGGCCGATCCACGCTCCCCCGAGCACGGCCAGTACGGCTTTCTGCAGGACCTCGTGCGCCACGTCGCGTACGAAACGCTCTCACGGCACGAGCGCAAGACAAGGCACCTGGCCGCGGCCGAGCATCTTGCAGCGAGCGTCGCTGAGGACGAGGTCGCCGAGGTCGTGGCGTCGCACCTCGTCGAGGCGTATCGAGCCGTACCCGACGCGCCGGACTCGGGCGAGATCAAAGAACGTGCCCGTAACGCTCTGATCCGGGCAGGCGAGCGCGCCGCCGCCCTCGCGGCGGCGGCGGAGGGGCAGCGCTACTTCGAGCAGGCGGCGGAGCTGACGGACGAGCGGCTCGAGCGGGCGGCGCTGCTCGTTCGAGCCGGAGATCTGGCCGGATATGCAGGCAACCCGGACACCGGTCGCCGGCTCCTCGAGGAGTCGATCACGATCTACGAGACCGAAGGCGACACGCACGCTGCCGCGCGTGCCTCGGGACGGCTGGCGCGCGTACTCGGCTTCACCGGTCATCGCGACGAGGCGCTCGAGCGCATGGAGCGCGCGTTCGACGTCATCTCCGGAGACGAGCCCGACGAAGACCTCGCGATGCTCGCCGCGCAGCTGTCGCGGACGTACTGGTTCAACGGCGACCTCGAGCGGGCCGCCGCCCGTGCCGAGCTCGCGCTCGAGATCGCGGAGACGCAGCGGCTCGCCGGGCCGCTCGCTCTTGCCCTCCGGGCGAAAGGAGCCGTCGCGTTCAGTCTCGGCCACGCGGAGGAGTCCGTCGCGCTGATGAAGCACGCGCTCGACTTCTCGCTCGAGCACGACCTGGCCGACGACGCCAGCGTCTGCTACTTCATCCTGTCCGACCGCTGCTTCCGCCTCGATCGCTATACCGACGCACTCGAGTACATCGACAAGTCTCTCGCTCTCGCGCGAAAGCTCGGATCTCGGCCGGGTGAGTGGGCGGCACTGTCCGAGCGGACGTATCCGTACCTCATGCACGGCCGCTGGGACGAGGTCGTCGAGACAGCCGACGAGTTCACCCAGGAGCAGATCGACTCCGGTGGAGTCGTCCTGAGCCTGCTGCAGGCAGGGGTCGAAGTACACGTCCAGCGCGGCGAGCTCGACGCGGCCCGGCGCATCTTCTCGCTGTTCTCGAGGCTTGAGAGCTCGGTCGACGTCCAAGACCGTGACTCCTATTTCGCGGCGACCGCAGTCCTCCGCCGTGCCGAAGGGCAACTGGAGGAAGCACTTTCGGCCGGAGTCGCGACGATCGAATTCGGCCGGACACTGGGGTACAACGCCCAGGGCATCAAGAGCGGCGTCGTCGAGGCCATCGAGGCAGCCCTCACGCTCCGTGACGGGGTGAAAGCCGAAGAGCTCCTCGGCTTCATCGAAGGCCTGCGGCCGGGAACGTCGCCGTATCTCGAGGCGCATGCACGCCGCTGGCGTGCGCGGCTGTCACCCGACGGGTCCGGCTACGCGCAGGCAGCGGACTCGTTCCGCGAGCTCGGGCTTCCGTTCTGGCTCGCGGTGACACAGCTCGAGCACGCCGAGCGGCTCGTCGAGCAGGGCCGCACCGTCGAGGCGGAGCCGTTGCTCGACGAAGCACGCGAGACCTTCGCGCGCCTTCGGGCGAGACCGTGGCTCGAGCGGCTCGACGCGCTCGCGCCGTCACCCTCAGAGGTGCCCGCGTGACCTGCGCGGCGTGCGGTACCGAGAATCCGTCCGGACACAAGTTCTGCGGGCAGTGCGAGACGGCACTCGCCACCGTGTGTGCGTCGTGCGGCATCGTCAATCCACCTGGACAGAAGTTCTGCGGGGAGTGCGGGGCTGCACTGTTGCCTTCGGCTCCACTGCAGCCTAAGGAGGCCGCCCAGACCGCTCAGGCCGAACGTCGACTGGTGTCGGTCCTGTTCGCCGACCTCGTCGGCTATACGGCACTCTCGGAGGGCCGCGACTTCGAGGACGTCCGCGAGCTACAGACACGCTACTTCGACACGGCCCGCACCGTCGTGGACCGCTACGGCGGGACGGTCGAGAAGTTCATCGGCGACGCTGTGATGGCCGTATGGGGCGGCCCCGTCGCGCGAGAAGACGACGCGGAGCGAGCAGTCCGGGCGGCGCTCGACCTCGTCGACGGGGTCGTGGCGCTCGCCGAGGAATCCGGTACTGCAGGGCTCGCACTGCGCGTGGGCGTGCAGACCGGCGAGGCCGCGGTTGCGATCGGCGCCGAGGGGCAGGGGATGGTGACGGGCGACCTCGTGAACACGGCGTCACGCACGCAAGGCGTCGCCGAGCCCGGCACCGTGGTCGTAGGCGAGCCGACGCGCCGCGCGTCCGAGGCGGCGATCGCATACGCGGACGCCGGCGAGCACGAGCTGAAGGGGAAGTCCGGGACCGTCCACCTCTGGCGGGCGCTCGATGTACGGGCCCAGCGCGGCGGCGGAGGGCGCGCGACTGGACTCGAAGCGCCGTTCGTCGGACGGGCGGCCGAGCTCCGGCTGGTCAAGGACCTGTTTCACGCCAGCGCCGACGAGAGTCGCGCCCGGCTCGTGTCGGTCGTCGGCGTCGCCGGCATCGGCAAGTCACGCCTTTCCTGGGAGTTCGAGAAGTACATCGACGGATTGGCCGCAACCGTCTGGTGGCACCGTGGACGCTGCCTCTCCTACGGCGACGGCGTCGCCTACTGGGCACTCGCGGAGATGGTGCGCGGGCGGGCGAAGATCCTCGAGGACGAGGATGCCGAGAGCTCAGCCGCCAAGCTGCGGGCGACCCTGGAGCTCCATGTCCCTGATGCGGAGGAACAGGCATGGATCGAGCCGCGCCTCATGCATCTCCTCGGCCTCGCCGAGCGCTCGGCGCCCGATCGCGAGGATCTCTTCTCGGCCTGGCGGCGCTTCTTCGAGCGGCTGGCCGAGCAGGGACCCGCTGGTGATGGTCTTCGAGGACATCCACTGGGCCGACGAAGGGCTCATCGCCTTCGTTCAGTACCTGCTCGACTGGGGCCGGCACCACCCCATCTTCGTCCTCAGCCTCGCCCGCCCCGAGATCGCCGACCGCCATCCGGGATTCCCGGGCTCGACCCGCAGCGCGACGACGCTGGCACTCGAGCCGCTGAGCGACGGTGCCATGGACGAGCTGCTGACCGGGCTCGTGCCGGGGCTACCCGACGAGGTCCGCTCGCGTCTGCGCGAGGCGGCGGACGGTATCCCGCTGTTCGCCGTCGAGACGGTGCGCATGCTCCGCGACCGCGGGCTGCTCGAGCAGGCCGGTGACACGGCCGTCGTCACCGGCGATCTGACGGCGCTCGAGGTGCCGGAGACGCTCCACGCGCTGATCGCCTCGCGGCTCGACGGGATCCCGGAGGCTGAGCGCAAGCTACTCCAGGACGCAGCCGTCCTCGGCAAGACGTTCACTCGGCGCGGGCTCTCCGTGTTGTCGGGGCTCGACGAGGCGACCGTAGACGAGCTCCTCACGAGCCTCGTGCACAAGGAGCTCCTCACTATCGAGACCGACCCGTTCTCGCCGGAGCGCGGCCAGCTCGCGTTCCTGCAGGCGCTCGTCCAGCGCGTTACGTACGAGACGATCGCCCGTCGCGACCGCCGGGCCCGACATCTCGCGGCGGCGTCGTATCTCGCCACCGATGCCGGGATCGACCCGGACGAGATCGCGGAGGTGATCGCCTCGCACTACCTCGACGCGCATGCGGCCGACCCTGACGCCGCCGACCGCGACGACGTCCGGACAGAGGCGCGGCGATGGTTCACGCGCGCCGCCGAGCGAGCGGCGTCGCTCGCCGCGTCCCTCGAGGCGCAACGCGCGTTCGAGCGTGCCGCCGATCTTGCAGGAGAAGAGCCCGATCGAGGCCGCTCACTCGCACGCGCCGGCGAGCTGGCCGTCATGGGAGGCCGCCTGGACGAAGCCGAATCCCTGCTGAGAAGCGCGATCGAGATCCTCGTCGCCGCCGGTGAGCGTGCGGACGCCGCGCGCGCCGAGGTTCGCCTCGGCGAGGTGTTCTTCTTGACGAGCCGGATCGAAGAGGGCGTCGCTCTTCTCCAGAGCGCCCTGGGCGCCCACACTGCAGTGGACGACGAATGCGCGATCGCGACGGTGTCCGCCCAACTCGCTCGCCTCCTCTTCTTCGAAGGCCGCCCCGAAGAAGCAATGCCGCAGGCGGAACGTGCCCTCGAGCTCGGCGAGCGGCTGCGGCTCGCGGATGTCGTCGTCGAGGCGCTGATCAACAAGGCACTGCTCCTTCAGCACCGCCCGAATGAGAGCCTCGGCCTCATGCGCCAGGCGCTCGTGCTGGCGGAGGAGGCAGGTGTCGCAAGAGGTGCTCTCCGAGCCTGCATGAACCTCAGCTATCTCCTCGCGATCGCGGGCCGCACATCCGAGTCACAAGAGGTGGTCGAGCACGGCCTCGCCCTCGCGCGACGTCGCGGCGATCGCACCTGGGAACAAAGTCTGTCCGCCAACTTGCTGAGCGGTTACTACGCCATGGGTCAGTGGGACGACTTCGAGCGTGTCTTCGAGGAGATCCCCGAGGAGGGGCGCGTCGCCACGAATCCAGTCCAGGCTTCGTCCAACCTGAGTCTCGCGCAGATCGCGCTCCACCGCGGTGAGCCCGAACGAGCCGTCGCCCTTGCCGCCGAGTATGCGGAGTGGGCCGCCGACGCTGCCAACATCCAAAGCCGTGGCATCGGGATCTGGGCACGTGTGCTCATGGCTCAAGCCGAGGGCCGCCACAGCGACGCTGTCGCGTTATGCCTCGAAGGCCATTGGGGGGACGCCGTCGCGGTGGAGGGGCTCCTCGAGCTCGGGGGCGAGTCTGCGGTGACACTCTCGTCCGAAGCTGCGCTCACCGAGCTGATCGCCCGCGCGACGGCCGCCCCGGTCGACCCGACACCACCCCAGATTGCGGCAAAGCTCGAGCTGCAGCGCGCCCGGCTCAGCGCGCTCCGCGGTCAGACCGACGCGCCGTTCGACGCCGCAGTCGCCGCTCTCCGCGAGATCAACGAGCCCTTCCTCATCGCGACCGCACCCCTCGAACAGGCTGAGTACCTGGTGGCACAGGGCCGCACTGGCGAGATCGAACCCCCTCCCCGCCGGGGCCCGCGAGATCTTCGAGCGGTTGCGCGTTCCACCGAAGCTTCAGCGCGTGGAGCGCCTCGAAGCCGGCTCGCGCGCCCGCGTCGCCTAGCCTGCCCTGACCCGCAAAGCGTTGACCGCGGGTACGGGGTTCGCGAAGCCCTTGAGCGCGAGGTCCCGGACGTGCTCGACGTCGAACAGATGCTCGACCTCGGCGAATGCGCGGCGGCTGACGAGCACCTGGCCGTTGCCCGCGGCATCGCAGAGCCGCGAGGCGAGGATCGTCACCGAGCCGAGCGCGGCGTAGTCGAAGCGTCCCTCGAAGCCGATCTGCCCGAGCGTGGCGTATCCGAGCGCGATCCCGACGCCGAAGCCGAGCTCGTAGCCGCGACGCTGCCAACCGGGTGTGAGGTCAGCCATCAGCTCGCGGATCGCGAGGCCCATGCGCACAGCTCTTGCCGCGGGGTCGTCGCATTCGATCGGGTCGTTGAAGAAGACCTCCAGCCCGTCGCCGGCGAGGAAGCCCACCGTCGCCTCGAACCTCTGTACGAGCCCCCCGATCCCTTCGTGGAACTCGCCGAGCACCCGCAGCAGCTCCTCGGGCTCGACGCTCTCTGCAAACGCCGTGTAGCCCCGGAGGTCACAGAACAGCACGGCGACCTCCCGGCGGTGGCTCTGCAGCAGCCGATCGTCCTCGGACGAGACGACGACGTCCGCGATCTGCGGCGACAGGAACCGGCGTAGCCTCCCCAGTTGCTCGAGCTCGGCGACCTGGTCACGCACCCGCTGCTCGAGGCCCTCGTTGAGCTCACGGAGCTCGACGGCCTGCTTCTCGATCGTGTCGTGGTAGCCCTTGATGCGGAGGAGCGACCGGACGCGGGCCAGGAGCTCCGCCTGGTTGACCGGCTTGCTGACGAAGTCGTCGGCGCCGGCCACGAGGGCTGACGTCTTCTCCGCCGGGTCCTGCGCGGTGACGAAGATCACCGGCACGAAGCTCGTGGCCGGATCCGCCCGGATCTGACGGCAGACCTCGTACCCGTCGATCCCGGGCATCATCACATCGAGGAGCACGAGGTCAGGCCGTGTGTCGGCAACGCGTTCCAGCGCCTCCTGGCCGGAGGAAGCGGAGACCAGGTCGTAACCGTGGGGCTCGAGGATCGCCGTAAGCAGCCGGATGTTCTGCGGCAGATCGTCGACGAGTAGGAGCTTCTGTCTGTTGTCGGTCACGCCGGGCGATTCTCGCACCGCCCGGCTGCCGTGGTCAGGCGGCGACGGCGCGCCGCGCGAGCACGCGCTGAAGGAACCGCCCAGTGTAGGACTCCTCGACCTCTGCGATCTCCTCGGGTGTGCCGGCGGCGATCAGCTCGCCGCCCTCCTCCCCGCCCTCGGGCCCGAGGTCGACGACCCAGTCGGCCTGCTTGATCACGTCGAGGTTGTGCTCGATCACGAGCACGGTGTTGCCAGCGTCCGCGAGCCGCTGCAGCACCTCTAGCAGCTTCTCGATGTCGGCGAAGTGGAGACCGGTCGTCGGCTCGTCGAGGATGTAGAGCGTCCGTCCCGTCGCCACCTTCGACAGCTCCGAAGCGAGCTTGACGCGCTGGGCCTCGCCGCCCGAGAGCGTCGTCGCCGGCTGGCCGAGCTTGACGTAGTCGAGCCCGACGTCGTGCAGCGTCTGCAGCCGGCGCTGGATCTTCGGGATCTTGGCGAAGAACTCGAGCGCCTCCTCGACCGACATCTCGAGGACGTCTGCGATCGATTTGCCCTTGAAGCGGACCTCGAGCGTCTCCTTGTTGTACCGCCGCCCGTGGCACGTCTCACACGGCACGTAGACGTCCGGCAGGAAGTGCATCTCGATCTTGATCGTCCCGTCGCCCTTGCAGGCCTCACAGCGGCCGCCGCGCACGTTGAACGAGAACCGGCCCGGCTTGTAGCCGCGCACCTTCGCCTCGGGCGTGAGCGAGTAGAGCTCCCGCACGTGGGTGAAGAGATCCGTGTAGGTGGCGGGATTGGAGCGTGGAGTGCGACCGATCGGCGACTGGTCGATGTCGATCACCTTGTCGAAGCACTCGATGCCCTCGACCGCGCGGTGATCGCCCGGCTTCGTCCGCGTCCGGTTGAGCCGGTTCGAGAGCGCCTTGAAGATGATCTCGTTGACGAGCGTGGACTTTCCCGAGCCCGACACCCCCGTCACGCACACGAGCTTCCCGACCGGGAACGGGACGTCGATGCCCTTGAGGTTGTGCATCGACGCGCCGCGAACGGTGAACCAGCCACGGTCGTCCTCGCGCCTGGCCGGCACGGCGATACGCCGCTCACCGGAGAGGAACCGCCCGGTAACCGAGCCGGGAACCTGCTCGACCTCGTCGGCGGGCCCCTCGGCGACCACGTAGCCGCCGTGCTCGCCCGCGCCCGGCCCCATGTCCACGAGCCAGTCCGCACTTCGCATCATCTGCTCGTCGTGCTCGACGACGAGAACGGTGTTGCCGAGGTCGCGTAGCCGCTCGAGCGTCGCGATCAGCCGGTCATTGTCGCGCTGGTGCAGACCGATCGACGGCTCGTCGAGGATGTAGAGCACGCCGACGAGCTGCGAGCCGATCTGTGTCGCGAGCCGGAGGCGTTGCGCCTCTCCACCCGAGAGCGTCTTCGCGGCACGGTCGAGCTGCAAATAGCCGACGCCCACGTCCGCGAGGAACGTCAGCCGCTCGCGGATCTCCTTCACGATCCGGTGCCCGATCAGCTGCTCGGTCGGCGTCAGGTCGAGCTCGTCGAGAAAGGCGAGCGCACGCATGACCGACTGCTGGGTGAACTCGTGGATCGACCGCCCGCCCACCTTGACGGCGAGCACGGCGGGCTTGAGGCGGGCGCCGTTGCACTCGGGGCACGGCCGGAAGCTCATGTACTCCTCGATCCGCTCGCGCTGCTGCTGCGAGTCCGTCTCCTTGTAGCGACGCTCGAGGGAGCGGACGATTCCGTCGAACGCCATCGCGTACTGGCGCTTCCGGCCGATGCGGTTCTTGTAGTTGACGAAGATGCGATCGCCGCCCGTGCCGAAGAGGAAGTAGTCCTGCTGGTCCGGGGTCAGGTCGCGCCACGCCGTATCCATGTCGATCTCGTAGCGGTCGGCGATCGCTTGGACGACGCCGTCGTAGAAGCTGGAGCTCCCCACTGACCAGGGCACGAGCGCGCCCTCGGCCAGCGTCAGTGATGGGTCCGGAACGACGAGATCGGGGTCGATCTCCAGCTGCGCGCCGAGACCCGTGCAGCGCGGGCAGGCACCGTGCGGCGAGTTGAAGGAGAAGATGCGCGGCTCGAGCTCGGGGAGCGAGACGCCATGCTCCGGGCACGCAAAGTTTTCAGAGAAGAGGAGCGAATCTCCTCCGTCTCCATCGACGAGGTCGATGGACACTAGACCTTCGGCAATCGCCGTGGCCGTCTCGACCGACTGCGTCAGTCGTTGCCGAAGGTCAGGCTTCATTACAAGTCGATCTACGACCACCTCGATGGTGTGCTTGAACTTCTTATCGAGGACGATCTCCTCCTCGAGCAGCCGCTGCTCGCCGTCGACCTTCACGCGCGTGAACCCGTCCGCCTGGAGCTCCGCGAGGACGTCCTTGAACTCGCCCTTGCGGTCGCGAACGACGGGCGAGTTGACGGTGAACTTGGTGCCCTCGGCCAGGGCCAGGATCTGCTCGACGATCTGGTCGAGGCTCTGACCCTTGATCGGCCTTCCGCAGATCGGACAGTGCGGACGGCCGACGCGCGCGTACAGGAGCCGAAGGTAGTCGTACACCTCGGTCACGGTTCCGACGGTCGACCGCGGGTTCCGGGACGTCGTCTTCTGGTCAATCGAGATCGCCGGCGAGAGACCCTCGATCGAGTCGACGTCGGGCTTCTCCATCATCTGCAGGAACTGGCGCGCGTATGCAGACAACGATTCGACGTAGCGCCGCTGACCCTCTGCATAGATCGTGTCGAACGCGAGGCTCGACTTGCCCGAGCCGGACAGCCCGGTGATGCAGATCAGCGCGTTCCGTGGCAGCCGGACAGTGACGTCCTTGAGGTTGTGCTCGCGCGCACCGTGGACGATCAGCTCCTCAGCAGCCATGCGGTGTTCAGTCTATCGACCGAACGTGTGTTCGTCTATGCCTTCCGCCAGCGGCCGAACACGAGACCGCCGACGGTGAAGCCGAGCCCGAAGGTACCGACGGCGAAGGCGCCGATGGCAAGGCCTTTGCGCCACACGGACAGGCGCTGCCAGCGCGAGAGCGCCTGCGCTTCCTCAACCGTCAGCTCCTCGCCGCGGCGCTGCTTGCGAAGGGCACCGCCTGCCTGGAGACCGAGGTAGAGGTCGTCGAAGATCTCCGGTGTCTGCTCGGACATCCTCAGCGAGTGTATAGCCTCGGTCGGCCGTGGCGGCGCGCACGCTTCATGTCTCCGACCTGCACGCCGGGCGTCGCGAGACGCCCGGGCTCGGGGACGCGCTGGCCGCCCTGGTGGAGGAAGTGGAGCCCGAGCTGGTCATCGCGACGGGAGATCTCGCACATCGTGGCCGGGCGTCGCAGTTCGCTCATGCGCAGGCGCTGCTCGCCGGGCTGGGCCGCCCCGTGCTCGCCGTACCGGGCAACCACGACATCCCCTACGCGTTCCCTGCACGATTCACATCGCCGTGGCGGGCGTTCGAAGCCGCCGTCGGCCCGATCGACCCGGTGTACCGGTCGGACAGTCTCGTCGTCTGCGGGCTCAACTCCGTGCGGCCCTGGCGGCATCAGGGTGGAGGCCTCTCCCAGGCACGGCTGACCCGTGCGGCCGACGAGCTCCGGGCGACTGGCGGAGCGCCGCTGCGAGTCGTCGCGCTTCATCACCATCTTGCCGGCGCGCCCTGGCGGGCATCGCGGAAACTCCCACTCGCGCACCGAGATCGAGCGCTGCGCGCGCTGGCCGCGGCCGGAGCCGAGCTCGTGATAGGCGGCCACATCCACCAGGGCGTCGTGACGGCCCGGGCGGAGTTCGACGTCCTCGAAGGAGCGAACGGGAGCATTGTGCTCGCAACGGCACCGGGGCTCGGCAGGCCGCGGCCGCACCGCTCGGGCGAGGCGCAGGGCGCGATGGTCTACGAGTGGGACGCGGCGACGCTGACCGCCCTGACATACGTCCTGGACGACGACCGCTTTGCGCAGATCGCCCGCCGCGCATTCCCGCGGCGCAGGCTAGATTCTTCTGCCGTCGCTACAAGCAACGAGGAGGAGCAAGCCCAGTGAACAGCACGCTCGCAGAGCTCAAGCGTCGCCTCGCCGAGGCGCACGACCTCCGGCAAGTCACGCTCGCGATGGAGTGGGACCAGCTGGTGATGATGCCGCACGGTGGCGGGCCCATCCGCGCGGAGCAGCTCGCGACGCTCTATGGGCTTGCACACGACCGCTTCATCGACCCCGAGGTGGGGCGGCTGCTCGAGGAGCTCCGTCCGCTCGAGGAGTCGCTGGGTCACGAGTCGGACGACGCGAGCCTCATCCGGGTCGCGCGGCGCGACTGGGAGAAGGCGAGTCGCGTCTCGACCGAGCTGACCGCCGAGATCGAGCGCGTTGCATCCCAGGCGCAGGAAGTGTGGGCGGAGGCCCGTGGGCGGAGCGACTATGCATCGTTCAAACCGTGGCTCGATCGAAACCTCGAGCTACGGAAACGGTACATCGACTGCTTCGAGCCGGAAGACGAGGTGTACGACATCCTGCTCGACGACTACGAGCCCGGGATGAAGACGGCGGAGGTGCGGGCGGTCTTCGATCGGATCAAGCCCGAGCTGATCGCGCTCGCGGCCGAGGTCGCCACGCCTGACGAGCCCGCCTTCATGCGAGGGCCGTTCCCGGAGGCAGAGCAGGAGCGGCTTTCGCGCTACGTCGTCGAGCGCTTCGGGACAACGTGGGAGAACTTCAGGCTCGATCGCACCGTCCATCCGTTCTGCTCGAGCTTCGCCACGACGGACATCCGCATGACGACGCGCTACGCGGAAACCGACCTCCACTCGCTCTTCTCGTCGATGCACGAGTGCGGACACGGGCTGTACGAGCATGGGGTCGATCAGGCGTTCGAGCGGACACCGCTGTGCAACGGCGTCTCGTCGGGGCTGCACGAGTCGCAGAGCCGGCTGTGGGAGAACGTGGTCGGGCGCTCGGCAGCGTTCTGGCGCTGGCTCTACCCGGCGTTCGAATCAGCGTTCCCGGACATCCTTGCCGACATCGCCGGAGAGGACTTCTACCGGGCGATCAACCGCGTCGAGCCGTCGTTCATCCGCGTGGACTCGGACGAGGTCACGTACGGGCTGCACGTGATCGTCCGCTTCGAGCTGGAACAGGAGCTGATCGCGGGCACGATCTCGACGGCGGAGCTGCCGGAGGCGTGGAACGCGCGATACGCCGGATACCTCGGCGTCGACGTTCCTGAGGACCGCCTCGGCGTCCTGCAGGACATCCACTGGGCCTTCAACGGCTTCGGCTACTTCCCCACGTACCAGCTCGGGAACGTCATCTCGCTGCAGATCTGGGAGAAGGTGCTCGAGGCGCTCCCCGACGTCGACAGCCAGATCGAGGCGGGCGAGTTCGGCGAGCTCGGCTCCTGGCTTCGCGAGAACCTGTATTCGCTGGGGCGGAAGTTCACGCCGCAGGAGACGCTCGAGCGGGTGACCGGTAGCCGGATCGACGCCGAGCCGTATCTCCGCTACCTGCGGACGAAGTACGGCGCCGGCGTCGCGGCCCAAGCGGGGTCAGACCTTCTGGTCTGACCCGACTGTCGGCGCCGTCGGGCGAAGATCGGGTCTGGCCAGAAGGCCAGACCCTAGCTGGCCACGCCGAACCGCTTGACGGCGGCGGCATGGCGACGCGCCGCCTCCCGCTCACGGTCGCGGGGCGGCGCGGTCGTGACGAGCTCGTGCAGGAGTCGCATCGACGCCGTCGTCACCTCGTCGACCGCCCGTTCGAAGACGGCTTCGTTCGAACGGGACGGCTTGGTGGTGCCGCTGATCTTGCGGACGTACTGCAGCGCAGCAGCGCGGATCTCCTCGTCGGTGGCGGGCGGTTCGAAGTTGTGGAGTGTCTTGATGTTCCGGCACATGCCGGAAACGCTAGCTACCGGCGAGCCGTCGTGGTAGCAAGAAGGAGAGGCGCGCCTGCGATCCGGCCGCGATGAGCACCACCGCACCGATCGCGATGGCGACGTCGCCGATGGAGAAGATGTTGCCGATCGGCAGCCAGCCGGGGACGGCCCAGCGATCGACGAGCCACGGGGGGTTGGGAGCCGAGCTCGCGGCAGTGTTGTAGACTCGAGCGCCACGAAGACCGTCGGATCGAACTGGCTGCCCGCCATCCGGCGGAGCTCGGTCATGGCCTCAGCGACGCTCGACGCGCGCCGGTAGCTTCGCTCGGACAGCAGGCGTCGTACGCGTCGGCGACGAGGATGATCCGCAAGCGGTGGAGGGCTAGCTGGGAGCGGCAGCGAGCGCGGTGAGCTCTCGGCGGAGCTCCTTGATCTCGTCGCGCAGCTTCGCCGCGTACTCGAACCGGAGCTCTTCCGCGGCGGCGAACATCTCTTCCTCGAGCGTGATCACGAGCTTCTCGAGCTCGTCCTGCGACATGCCTTCTACCTCGCTCTTGCCACGGCGGCGACGGGACGGGACGGTCGGCGATTCGAGCGAGAGGAACTCGGCGATGTCGGAAACGCCCTTGATGATCGTCTCGGGCGTGATCCCGTGCTCCTCGTTGTAGGCGAGCTGCACCTCGCGACGCCGCGAAGTCTCCTCGACCGCGCCCTGGATCGCCTCCGTCAGCTTGTCGCCGTAGAGCAGCACCTTGCCGTTGGTATTGCGCGCGGCCCGACCGATCGTCTGCACCAGCGCGGTCTTGCCGCGGAGGAACCCCTCCTTGTCGGCGTCGAGGACGGCGACGAGCGATACCTCCGGCAGGTCGAGACCCTCGCGCAGGAGGTTGACGCCGACGAGCACGTCGTACTCGCCGAGACGGAGCTCGCGGATGATCTGGATCCGCTCCAGCGTGTCGATCTCGGAGTGGAGGTAACGGGCCTTGACGCCGGACTCGAGCAGGTAGTCGGTTAGGTCCTCGGCCATCTTCTTCGTCAAGGTCGTAACCAGGACTCGCTCGCTCGCCTCCTCGCGCCGGCGGATCTCGGAGAGTAGATCGTCGATCTGGTTCCTGGTGGCGCGAAGCTCGACCTCGGGATCCACGATTCCGGTGGGCCGGATCAGCTGCTCGGCCACGACAGCCGAGTGGCGGAGCTCGAACGAACCGGGCGTGGCGGAGACGAACACCAGCTGGTTGACCTTGCCGAGGAACTCGTCGAAGCGAAGCGGCCGGTTGTCCAGCGCCGAAGGCAGCCGGAAGCCGTAGTCGACGAGCGTCTGCTTGCGCGAGCGGTCGCCTTCGTACATGCCGCCGATCTGCGGGACGGTCTGGTGCGACTCGTCGATGAAGACGACGAAGTCGTCGGGGAAGTAGTCGATCAGGGTGAACGGATGCGAGCCCTCGGGCCGCCCTTCCAGGATGCGCGAGTAGTTCTCGATGCCGTTGCAGAAGCCGAGCTCCTTGAGCATCTCCATGTCGTACTCGGTGCGCTGGCGGATGCGGTGCGCCTCGAGCATCCGGCCCTCCGTCTCGAACCGTGCCACCTGCGTCTCGAGCTCGTGCCGGATCTCGTCGATCGCACGCTCGATGGACGGGGTCGAGGTGACGTACTCGGTGGCGGGCCAGATCGCGAGGTTGTCGAGCTTCGAGAGCACCTCGCCCGTGAGAGGGTCGAAATGCGTGATCGCCTCGACCTCGTCACCGAAGAACGAGACGCGGTAAGCGGTCTCCGAGCTTGCCGGCTGTACCTCGACGACGTCGCCTCGGACACGGAAACGCCCACGGGAGAGCACGGTGTCGTTGCGGACATACTGTGCGGCGATCAGCTTCCGCAGCGCCTCCTCGCGATCGTGCTCCTCCCCGACGTTGAGGAGCAGCACGCGGTCCTTCCACTCGTCCGGCGAGCCGATGCCGTAGATGCACGAGACCGAAGCGACGACGACGACGTCCCGGCGGGTGATCAGCGAGGAGGTCGCACCGAGCCGGAGCCGCGCGATGTCGTCGTTCTGGGACGAGTCCTTCTCGATGTACAGGTCGGCCTGCGGGACGTACGCCTCCGGCTGGTAGTAGTCGTAGTAGGAGACGAAGTACTCGACCGCGTTGCCGGGGAAGAACTCCCTGAACTCGTTGCAGAGCTGGGCGGCAAGCGTCTTGTTGTGGGCGATGACCAGGGCGGGACGCTGGATCTGCTCGATCACCCACGCCATCGTCGCCGTCTTGCCCGTACCCGTGGCGCCGAGCAGCGTCTGGTAGCGGTTACCCGCGACGACCGAGGCGACCAGCGCGTCGATCGCCTGGGGCTGGTCGCCCATCGGGCGATAGGCGGCGGCAGTGCGCAAATCGGGCATCGACCCAGAGTACTGGTGTACTACGATCAGATGCCGGGTCTCGTCGAAGCAGGCCACGCGGTCGTCCCGCGTCCGAGGAGGAGCAGAGTGTTCAGAGGCAAGAGAACCGCCGTTGCCGCTGCCCTTCTCGCGCTCGCGGTCACGCCTGCGATCGCGCTGGGCAGCTCCGCGCGGGTCACGGCCAACTCGACGACCTACCCGGACTCGATCGGCGAGAACCCGCAGGCGCCCGACATCACGAGCACGACGATCTCGAACGACGACAACGCGAACATCACGTTCAAGGTCGCGATCAGCAACCGGCCGGCGCTGACCGAGGACATGGTGCTGCTGATCTTCCTCGACACGGATCAGAACACCGCGACGGGCGACCCGCAGTCGTTCGGCGCCGACTACGCAATTCAGCTCGTCACCGGCTCGGTCGACCTCTTCCACTGGTCGGGCAGCGACTACACGTCGACGCCGGCCCCGTCGCTGACGTACCAGTACGACGCCACCGGCGCGACGATCAACATCAACGCGGCTGACCTCGGGAAGACGAAGGGCTTCAACTTCGTCGTCCTTGCGATCTCGGGCTTCACCACCGACGCTAACGGGAACCCGGACAGCACGAACGCGCAGAGCGACGCCTCACCCGACCCCGGGCACGGGACGTTCACGTACCAGGTGTTGGTCAAGGTCTCGCTCAGCCTGGTCGCCTTCACGACGAGCCCGAAGCCGCCGAAGGCGGGCAAGCCCTTCTCGGTCGGTCTCGCCGCGAACGAGAGCGACACGGGCAGCGCCGTACAGGCGGGAACGGTGACCTGCGTCGCCAAGATCGCGGGCAAACGCGCCGTGCTGCGAAGCAACCGGATCGTCAACGGCATCGCGGTGTGCGTCTGGACGCTGCCGAAGACCTCGAAGGGCAAACGGATCCAGGGATCGATCACCCTGGTCACGCAGGGCGCGACGATCTCCAGGAACTTCTCCCAGAAGATCAGTTAGCCGCCGACGATCGTCCCGTCGAGCGTCCCACCGATCTTGCCCGGGGAGATACCGAGGATCCCGTTCGCGGCCGAGGCCCCGCCGACCGTGACGACGCCCTCGAACTTGAGCGGGAGCCCTGTGCCGGTGATCCTGATCTTGCCGCTCAGCTGTACACCGGGGCTGACGCTGTAACGGACGAGCGTGAAGCCTCGGCCGGAGGCCTGGAGCTTGCCCCCGAAGACGCCGGCGACCTGTTGACCAGACGCGGTCATCAGCCAGATCGCCTCCGCGTCGCGGAGCGCCTGCGCGGTGAGCGCAACTGTTCGGCTCGGGGAGGCGGCCGTCTTCGGCGGGGTCCCCGAGGGGTATGCCGGCACGACCGGCACGATGGCACTCGGCCGGGGACACGTGGAGGCGGGCTGACCTCCGACCATCCAGTCGTGGACGGCCTGCGCCGCGCAGAAGGAGAGGTCGGCGTCGACGGCGTCGTGTCCCACGCCCGGAACAACCAGCAAATGTCCCTGGCGGAAGCGCTGGACGACGGCCGACGCTCCCGCGGTGGGCGTCCGCATGTCGAAGCCGCCGCTGACGGCCAGCACGGGCACGTCTGGAAGCGGGCCTGACCCTAGAGGCGCACCGCCCGCCGGGCTCGGCCACTGGAGGCAGAAGCTGGCAGTGCCGCCCTCTGCGGCCCATGCACCGAACGGGCCGAGCGAACCCGGCGGCAGTGCCTTGATGGCTGCGGCCAGGAGCGCGGGCCGGGCGGCGGGGGGCGTGCTCGGCGACCACGGGAAGTTACCGTCCCTGCACGTTGTCGCTGCGTACAGACCAGAACTGAGATCCTCGTCGGGCACGATCGAGTTCTGCGTGTCGAGAGCGATCAGCCGCAGCAGCGGCTGGGAGTTGCCCTGGTTCGCCGCATGGACGGCGGCGGGAAGGATGGCTGCGAGACCTGGGTTCAGATCGGAGTCGACAGTGAGGAAGAGCAGGGCGGCGCCGTTGATACTCTGCACCCTCCTCGAGCCGTCCGGCTGCAGGATCTTGATCTGCACCGGCTTCGCGCCCAGCTGGTTTGCGAGCTTCACCAGCTCTCCGGCGAAGTCGGACGTCGCGGACGAGCAGAGCCCTCCGGCGCAAAAGGCCGACAGTGTTGCCGGCATGGCCCGCAGCACATCCGAGTCGTACGGATCGGGAAGCTCCGGCGGGACAACCGAGTTGAGGAGCAGCCGCTCGACGTGATCGGGGTGTGCCAGTGCGTAGGCCAGGGCGAGCTTCGTACCGTACGACGTCCCCCAGAGCGCCACCTTGTCGACGCCGATCGACTGTCGCACCGCCTCGAGATCCTCCGCGTGTTCGTACGTGCCGAAGAAGGAGGCCGTCGACCCGAGTCCGCTTGCACACGCGGCAACCTGCTGGCCCTCGACGTTCACGTTGAAGGTGGTCGAGCTCTGCAGCGCGGGACAGTGCAGAACGCCTGAGTTGCCGGTGCCCCGGTCATCGTAGGCCACGAGCGTGTACCCGGGGAACAGATAGCGAAAGAGCGCAACGGCGCGCGGCGAGCCGAGGCCGAAGACGTGTGCGGAGCCCTGACCGGGGCCGCCGGCGATGAGGAAGATCGTTCCGCGTGCGACCCCGAACGCAGGCAGGGTCTCGACGTGGAGCGAAACCGTCCCCGGCACGACGCCCGTGCGGTCGAGCGGGACGACGACGGTGGAGCAGAGGAGGCCAGGCGTGTTTCCGCAGGGTGTGCCGGCCGGGGCCGCCTGGACGCCCGCGATCCCGGTCGCCGTGTTCGCGAACGGCAGGAACGGGTCGCTGTGCACACCTCGATTCGCGAGCAGGACCGGAAGCCGCGAGAAGATCCGAGCAGCCGGCGGGGTCGCCGCGCGCACCTTCGCGGGGTGCGGCCGCGCCGACGACGTGGCCGTGACGCCAAGGGGGATCAGGAGTACGAGCGCCAATACCGCCGCGTACCGCGTGGTCCGGCTGCCGATCGAATCGATCATGCGGTCCTCCTCGATTTTGCTGCTGTTCGTCCTCGGATCCCTCAGCAGCCTAGCGGCAAGCTGCGACGGCCTCCGGGGTCCCGGGCGGCGGTTCGCTCGATCGGGCTACCCCACATAGGTCAGGACGAATCGTTGCGCGTAACCCTGGCCCGAAGACCCGTGCCGCCCCGGACGTGAGTCCCGGGACGGCCCGGTTACGCCGAGGATCCTCACCTTCTACCGTCGAGCGAGACGATCCCGACCGCATGCAGAAGTAGCGCGAGGCGCTGCTTCGGGGAGCCCGGCGGGCGGGCATCGGCAACGAGGGCGGCGACGCCCGAGCAGCCACATCGCCCCTGAGCGCGTCTGCACACCGCAGACGCCAACGCTCGAGGAGCCGCTTGCGCTGGCCGTGAGCGAGTTGTGAGCCGCGCATGAGAGAGACGTTGGGCGCGCCTCTGATCCTCGCCTCCTCGCAACGGAAGGAGGTGAGGAAGATGACGAAGTCGCTGACGATGACGCAGCGGGCGCTGGTGCTCTTCACGCTGATGGTGCTGCTGGCGGTCGGCATCCCGACGGCCCTCGGCGGCAGCGGCGGACCCGTGATCCACTGGCCGCCCAACTGCCCGCCTTCCTGCTAGGCGTTCGAGCGGAGGGAAGTCCAAATCGGATTTCCCTCCGCATGCTTGACAGAAGGAAGAGGGGGAGGGAAAGGGTAGAAAACGATCGCACGTCGTACGGAAAGGAGCCGTCAGATGCCGACCCATCTCCTCTCCCCGCGGACGATCGCGATGCTCGTCGTCGCCATCCTCCTGGTCGGCGCACTTCTCCTCGCAGTGCCCGGGCTCGGGCTCGGCGGGCCCGTGATCCAATGGCCGCCGCAGTGCCCGCCCTCCTGCTAGGCGCTCGCATCGGAGGGAGCCCCGGAGGGGGCTCCCTCGCTGTCGTCCGGCGCGTCGGGAAGCTGCACCCGCAACTCCTTCGCGCGCACGGCGTCGACCACGTCTCCCTTCGTCTCGTAGAAGTGAACCGCCTCGTCTGCAAAGCCCACTGCCTGTGCGCCTCTGCCCGCGACGTGCAGAACTGACGCGAGCGTCATTAGCGCGTCCGCTCGGAACATCACCGCATCCGTCTCGTTGATGAGACGCAACGCATCCCGCGCCAGCTGCTCAGCCTGTTCGATAGCCCGTGCGGCCACGAGCGCGAGCGCGCGAACCTGGCGCCACAGAACCTGGGGGAGGAGATCGTCTGCAGTCGCGGCCACCTCCGACTCTTCGGCGAGAGCGAGCGCCTCCTCGACCCTCCCCTGCTACAGCAGCGCGCGTCCAAGCGACGCGGTCTGGGTCGCGAGCCACACCGTGTTGCCTGACCTGCGAAGCTGCTCGCACGCGCCGCGAAGGATCGACTCAGCCGCAGTGGCGTCGCCCGCAAGCAATTCGACCCAACCGGCTGCCCGGCCCCACACCGTCGGCAGCGCAACGAGGTGTCCGTATTCCTCGTGCAGTGACGCTGCCCGTTTGAGCCGCTCGCGTGCCACGTCGGTCTCTCCGCGCAGCGCCTCGAGCACGGCGAGGTAGTTCTCGATGTACGGCAGTGTTGGCCTTGACGTCCGCGCTTCTGATCGGATCCGTTCGCAGAGTTCGATCGCGTCGGCAGCGGTCGCGGGCCCGAGCGTGAGCGCTTGCGCGAGAAGGACGTCGCAACGCAAGCCGGCACCTGCTCGTTCGTACTGCAGGTTCGCCTCGGTGGCCGCCTCCGCGGCGCGCGCACAGTTGAGACGGAAGCCGACCTCGACGATCGCACGGACGTGCTGCGCGCGCGCTAAGCCGAGGTCGTCGTTCGCTTCCTCGAAGACTCTCGTCGAACGATCGACGAGCTCGAGTACATCGGTTACCCGTGCAGTGCCGTCCGCAAGCCCGGGCCATGCGAGCTCGAGGCGTGCACGCAATTCGCGCACACGATCGCCCTGCTCGCGCGCGCGCTCGGCGGCGTCCGAGAGCAACGCAACGGCTTCGCCGAGCTCACCGGCGTCCTTGAGCGCCATCGCGAGATCGAGCCGCACGGATTCCGATCGAGGGACGAGCGACGACGCGCGCCGGAGCAATGCCGCCCCCGCGCGGTGGTCCAGCCGATGGATCGCCCGCCGTCCTGCCTCGCCGAGGCGTCCACCCGCCTCTCGGCAAGCGCGGGATCGGGATCTCCGAGTTCGGCGCCACACCGGTACGCCTGCTCGAGGTGGAAGCCGACGATCTCGTCGAGCGCATCGGGGCGAGTGTCCAGCCAGCGCGCGAGGCGCTCGTGGAGCTCGGCCCGCGTCGCCTTCGGGATCGAGCCGTAGGCGACGTCGCGCACGAGAACGTGCTGGAAGCTGAACGCATCCTGGCCCGGGACCGCAGACCGCTCGGGGCGCACCAGTCGCCGGCGCACGAGGTCGAGTAGCGTCCTTGCAACCGATTCGCGTTCCTGATCGGGAGCGAGCTCCTCGACGGCGTCGCGCGTGAACTCGCGACCGACGACGGCCGCCCACTCGAGGACTGCCCGCTGCGGCCGGTCGAGCCGGTCGAGCCGGCTCGCGATCAGCGCCTCGACGGTCGGCGGCATTGCTCCCTCACGCAGGTCGCTCTCGGCCGCGTACGTCGTCAGCTGCTCGAAGAAGAGCGGGTTCCCCTCGGCGGCGGCGAGCACTGCGTCGACGGCCTCTTCCGCCACGGCGCTGCGGTCGGGCAACGCGTCGACGAGGGCTCTCGCGTCGTCCGGCTCGAGGGGCGGTAGCACGACGGCCGCGGGTGCCCACGCCGGCCGGTCCTCGAGCAGCTCGGGCCGTCCGAGGCAGACGATGACGATCGGCGCGCCGGAGCTCCACTCGGCGACGTAGTCGACGAGATCGAGGAGCGTCGGCTCGGCCCAGTGCACGTCGTCCAGCACGAGCACCACCGGCCGATTGCGGGCGAGTGACTCGAGCAGGCGGCGGACAGCCCACGCGACATCGCTGCTCGGATGCGAGCCCTGTTCCGTCGTGAGCACGCCGGCGAGCCGCTCGGCGATAACCGCCGCGTCCTCCTCTCCCGCGAGCAGAATGCGCTCGCCCGTCTGAACGTCCACCGCGCCGATGAGACCCGCAAGTGCATCGCGGAGCGGCAGATAGGTCGCCCCCTCGCCGTACGGGACACAGCGGCCCGTCAGGGTCACCGCATCGTCATCGAGCGAGCGGAGAAGCTCTGCGGCCAGCCGCGTCTTTCCCTTCCCCGGCTCGCCAGCTACGACCATCAGCGCGCATTTCGACTGCTCGACCGCGTCGTCGAATGCGGCCCGTAGCCGCGCGAGCTCGTCGCGGCGGCCGACGAGCGGCGCCCAGAGCCGGCGGGCGACGGTCGGCGCGCCCTCGACGACGCCGAGCAGCCGGTACACACCGGTCTCGGGTGACACCACCTCGATCGCACCCGCCGCAAGCCTGAGAGCGGTCGCCCCGAGCAGGATCTCGCCGCCCTCGGCCTTGGTCTCCAGCCGGCGTGCGGCGGTCACCGCGCCACCCGTCAACCCCAGGGCGCCGTCCCCGACGAGCATCTCGCCCGCCTCGACACCGATGCGGACACGAAGGTCGCCTCGCTCGAGCGCGTCGCGAATCTCACCTGCCGCCCTGAGCGCGCGCAAGGCATCGTCCTCGTGCGTGTGAACGGCTCCGAACACGGCGACAATCTCGTCGCCGAGGAGCTGCTGGAGCTCCCCGCCGTGGCGCTCGACGACGTCGGCGGCGGCCGCGAGTTGCGCCGCGAAGGCCGTCTGAGCCGCCTCGGGATCGAGATTGCCCGGCTGGTCGAGCTGTGCGAGCAGGACGGCCACCGTTTTCCGCGTCGGGCGCTCGGGGACGGCGCGCGTCGACAGCGCGGCAACGGGAAGCTCGAGCGCCGGATCGTGAGCGAGGATCATCCGCTCGAGTGCGCGCAGCCGCGCGCCGGGCTCGATGCCGAGCTTCTCGATCAGTGCCACGCGCGCGTCCTGGTACACGCGGAGCGCGTCCGTCTGCCGGCCCGCACGGTAGAGCGCGAGCAGCTGCAGCTCGCGGAGACGCTCACGCGACGGATGCCGGACGACGAGCGCCTCGAGCTCGCCGACGAGCTGGTCGTGCAACCCGAGCTCGAGCTCGGCCTCGATCCGGTCCTCCACCGTGGCGAGGCGCAGCTCCTCGAGCCTTGCGATCTCACCCTCAGCGAACGGCTCGAAGACGAACTCCGCCAGGGCAGGGCCGCGCCACAGCGCGAGCGCCTCACGAAGCGCGGTCGCCCGTTCGGACGACTGCAGACGGTGGGCCTCGCGGAGCAGGCGCTCGAAACGCCGCACGTCGATCCCGTCCTCCTCGACCAGGAGGACGTAGCCGGGCGGCCGGGTCTCGAGGACGCCGGGCCCGAGCACCTTCCGCAGCCTGGAGATGCAGTTCTGGACGTAGGCGGGCGCCGTCCGCGGCGGCTGCTCGCCCCAGAGCTCGTCGATCAGCGTGTCGCTCGAGACGACCTCGTTCGCATTCAGGAGCAGAACGGCCAGCAGCGCGCGCTGTTTCGGACCGCCGAGCGACAGCGAGCCGTGCGCACTGACGGCCTCGAGCGGTCCCAGGAGTCGGAAATCCAAGGTGCCGTCACCCCTCTCGCGGCTCGCATGTTAGACGGCTGTTAGACAGCATCGCGAGAGTCCCGCATGTCGAGCAGATCGGAGGAATTCGTGAAACGAAAGCTGAGACTCCCGAGCCCCGCACTCATCGTGGCCTGCCTCGCGCTCGTCGTCGCGCTCTCGGGCACGGCCGTCGCGGCAGGAATCGTGGCCAACGCGCGACATGCAAACAAGGCTGATCTCGCAACGCGTGCACTCAACGCAGACAAGGTCGGCGGCAAGACTCCAGTTCAGATCGCCGCGGCAGCGGCACAGGCCGGAGCGCAGCTGCCGGGACCTGCGAGCACCGCAGCCGGTCTCCTGGTCGTGAAGACGCAGTCCGGGGGCCAGGTGGCGGCGCAGCGCAACGGGACGTTCGCCATCTCCTGCGATACGGGGGCGAAGATCATGGGTGCGGGCTTCTCGTCGGACGGACCGGTGATCAACTTCAACTCGTATCCCACCAGCGACACGACCTGGACGTTCGAGCTCGTCAATCTCGACGACGCAGCCGCGCACAACGTCTCGCTCTATGCGACCTGCCTCAAGTAGAGGGGGAGGAGGAACGGTGGCCCGCCTCAGCGCGGGCCCCGTTCGCCTCGCCGTCGTCGCCGCGATCTCCTGCGCGATCGGCGCGGCGCTAGCGACGGCACACGCCGCGCGGCATGCGGCCCCAGTGGTGCAGGCGCCGCTCTACGAGCACCTGTCGACCGGGACGATCGCGCTCGACCCTCGGGCCGAGCGCCGGGTCACGCGTCTGGCGTGGCAGGGCGGTGCGACGACCGCGAGCACAGGTGAGGCGGTCAACGTGCAGGTCTCGGACTCGATCCCCGACCCGACGACCGTCGGGCAGAACTGGGCGAACTTCTTCGCCGGGTTGATCCACGGCACGGAGATCCAGCTGCTCACCGTCTACGTCGTCCAAGCTGCGGAGGTCGGCAGCGACTGCGGCGGCGACTCGACCGTCCTCGGCTGCTACGGCCAGCAGCGGCTGATCATCCCGGTCGACGTCATCGACGGGATCACGCCGGAGGAGGTTGCACGGCACGAGTACGGGCACCACATCGCGTACAACCGGGTGAACCCTCCGTGGCAGGCTGTGGACTGGGGCCCGAAGCGCTGGGCGTCGCTCATGGGCGTCTGCGCCGCGACGCAGCAGGGGCTCTACTTCCCGGGCAACGAGGACGACCACTACGAGCTGAACCCGGGCGAGGCCTGGGCCGAGACGTACCGGGTACTCAACGAGACGAAAGCGGGAATGCCTGTCACCTGGCCGATCGTCGACGCGCGCTTCCTGCCGACTCCGGATGCGCTCGCGGCCGCCGAGCAGGACGTGACGACGCCGTGGGTGGCTCCCACTGTGCACGTGTACCGGAGTCGCTTCGCGCGTGGCAAGAAGCTCTGGACGCAGGTGGTGCAGACGCCGCTCGACGGCAACCTCAAGGTCACGCTCACTCTGCCGCGAGGCCACGTCTACAACCTGAAGGTGCTCGGCGCCGATGGCAGGACGGTCCTCGCGACCGGGCTCTGGACGGCACCGACCGCACAGGCGGCTGCGCTCACGGTGTGCGGACAGCGATCCGTCGTCGTGCGCGTCGTCGGGGACGGGCGACCCGGCAAGCTCATCGTCGTCACGACAACGGCCTAGATGTGCTGCGTGAACGCGTGAGCCGCCCGCGGAGCACTCCCCCGCCCGTTGCCGACTTCGGCCTCAGCCCTGCCCATCCAAAGACCACGGACGATGTCCGTCTCTACGACTCCTCGTACGACCCCGGCGGCGTCGGGATCGCGACCCGCAGGTGGGATTTCGGCGACGGAGACACGTCGACGAAGGTGAGCCCCCGGCACCGCTTCGACTGCGACGGGTCGTACGATGTCCGCCTCACGGTGACGACGTTCGACGGCCGTGAGACCGCAGCCGTACGCACCGTTCGCGTCGTCTAGTCTCTCGGCGTGCCGGAGCGCTTCACTCGATCGCGCTTTCTTGGCGCGGCGCTCGGCATGTTCGGCCTGGTCGCGCTCGCACCGGAACGGACGCTCGCAGCGGCGTCGACGGTGCCGCGGCTGATCAGGATCAGCGTGCGAAACGCGGGGCGCAGCTACGAGGGCGACCGTCGCATGTTCGCCACGGTGAGCCCGGGGATACCGGGACGGGACACCGCGGTGATCAGCTTCGAGCTCCGCCGCGAGGCGCACGTCCAGCTGGACGCGGTCCGCACGGCCCGTCACGCGCAAACGGTCGTCTGGACGACCGACGCCGCGCTTGGCCCCGGGAAGCAGACGATGACGTGGACGCCCGACGCGACCACGCCTGTCGGCTCGTACGTGATGCGCCTGACGGTCCAGTCGAACACGGGTGGGCTACGCGTCTACGGCGGGCAGCGCCCCGCCACGCCGGACCGGTCGCCGGCACCCGTGGTGCGCATCCTCGGCATCGAAGCGGCGTGCGGCAGACGGAGCTACGCGCCCGGGGATCTGATCGACCTGACGATCTTCGCCGATGCCCACAGGCTCACCCTCCAGACGCTTCACTGCGGGCCCGAGCCCGAGTACACGGATCGCTCGGACGAGATGAGCGGCGTGCCCGTCGGCAAGCTCGTGACGCTCCCGTGGACCGTATACCGGCACGCTCCGCAGCGGCTGCGACTGCTTGTCGGCGACTGGCCGAGCGGCGTCTACACGGTTCGCCTCACCGCCAAGGACGGCCGTCTCGGCTTCGCGCCGTTCGTGCTCCGTCCCAGGACGCTCGGCCAGACGCGCCAGGCGGTCGTCGTGCCGACGAACACGTGGCAGGCCTACAACTTCTACGACCAGGACGGCGACGGGTTCGGCGACACCTGGTATTCGGGCGGGAACCCAGCGGTCGTCCTCGACCGCCCGTACCGTGAGCGGGGAGTCCCCGCTCGCTTCCATCGCTACGACGCGCCGTTCCTGCGCTGGCTCAGCGTGTCGGGGAAGACGCCCGACTTCATCACGGACGACGACCTCGCCGCGATCCCGTCCGGTGACGACCTCCGCCGGCTCTACGACTTCGTGGCGTTCCCGAGTCACACCGAGTACGAGACATCCCACGTCTACGACGTGATCGAGCGGTTCCGCGACCTCGGCGGCCGGCTGATGTTTCTCTCGGCCAACTCGTTCTTCTGGAGGGTCACCCGGACGCACGAGGAGATCCACCGCATCAAGCTCTGGCGGAATCTGGGCAGACCCGAGGCGGCGCTGCTCGGCGGCCAGTACCGCGCGAACGACAACGGCGAGAGCCAGGGCGCCTTCGTGGTCGCGAACGCCGATGCCGTGCCGTGGCTCTTCGAAGGGACAGGGCTCGCGGACGGCTCCACGTTCGGCGACGCCGTCGGCGGCTACGGCATCGAGATCGACGCGCGGGCCCGCTCCTCGCCGCCGGGCACGATCCTGGTCGCCGTGATACCGAACATCTTCGGGCCCGGCATCAACGCGGAGATGACCTATTACGAGACGCCGGCGGGTGCGCGCGTCTTCAATGCCGGGGCGCTCGACTTCTCGGGATCCGTGCTGACGGCGCCGGTGACACGGATGATCGAGAACCTCTGGGCCCACATGACCGCTCCGTAAGGCACGTCAGGCGTCCGGCTCGGGCAGCTCGCGCAGCCCGGGCATTGGCGACGGTAGGAGGAACAGGAACCCGGCAATCGCGCCGACCGTGGCGATCCAGAGGGTCGGGCGCAGCCCGATCCAGGTTCCGAGCGCGCCGGCCACGAGCGAGCCGAGCGGGCGAACGCCATAGTTGACGACCATGTAGGCGCCGGACACGCGCGAGCGCAGTTGACCGGGGACGAGCGCGGCCATGATCGAGCCGCCCGTGATGTCCAGGATCATGACGCCGAAGCCCGAGAGGAACTCGGACAGGAAGAGACAGCCCAGCACGACCCAGCGCGGCCCGCCCGCCAGCGGCACGAGCACGAGGGGCGCCGGGAAGATCACACAGCCGGAGATGAACGCCGGCCCCACGCCGATCCACCTCGTGATTCGTCCGGTGACGACCGAGCCGAGCACACCTCCGATCGAGGCGACGCCGAGCACGAGACCGAGCACCCCGGGGCCGACGTGCAGCACGCGATTCGCGTAGAGCAGGACGATCGCGAAGAACATGAAGTTGAAGAGGTTGATCGTCGCCGTCGCGGCAAGCTCGGCCCGGATGATCGGCGAGCGGGCGATGTAGCGCATCCCGGCAGTCACGTGACCCTCCTCTTGCGTCGCCTCGGCCGGCTCCTCGGGCGCGATCCGCGTGAGCGAGAACGCCGACGCGAGGAACGACACGGCGTCGAGGATCAGCGTCACGGGCGCGGTCAGGAGCTGCACGAGGATGCCGGCGACGCTCGGTCCGCCGACGAAGGAGAGCGCGCGGCTGCCGTTCAGCAGCGAGTTGGCCTCCACGTAGCGGTCGCGCGAGACCAGTGAGACGAACAGCGTGTTATAGGAGACCCCGAACAGCACGCTCAGGATCCCGGTCAGGAAGCCGACCACGTACAACTGCGCGAAGGTGAGCGCGTCGAAGGCGTAGGCGATCGGGATCGTCGCCAGCAACGCCGCCCGGCCGATGTCTGCCATCAGCATCGTCTGGCGCCGCTTCCCGCGCCGGTCGACCCAGGCGCCGGCGTGCAGGGAGAACAGCAGATTCGGGAGCAGTCCAGCCGTTGTCAGATAGCCCATCTGCGCAGCGGTCGCGTGCAGCGTCAGCACGCCGACGAGCGGCAGCGCCAGCATCGTGATCTGGTCGCCGACCAGCGACACCGCCTGTCCCGTGAAGAAGAGACGGAACTCGCGGTTCTCGCGGAGAAGCGGCGGGACGAGTCGTGACCCGCGCAGCCCGGTCAGACGCCCTCCACCGACGGCGCGGCTGTGAGGTCGTGCTGCCGCGCGATCACGACCGCCGCGAACGCCAGCGCGGAGAGCGTCATCGCGCCCGCGACGAGACCGAGCACGGCGCGGGTGCCGATGGCGCCGATCAAGGGCCCGGCCGCAGTCGCACCGAGCGGTCCGGCGAGGGTCGCCACGGTGATCACGGCGGCCATCACCTTCGCCCGCAACGCCTCCGGCGTCCGCATCGTCAGCGCGCCGAGCACGGGAGCGTTGATCAGCGGGGTCGAGGCGCCGAAGACCGCGAGCGCGACGACGAGAACCGCGACCGGCGCCTTGACCGTCAGCGCCCAGAGCGGAAGCACGCCCCCGACGAACGCCACCGTCGCGAGGGTGAAGGGGGCGACGCGGGTCAGGAGCCGCATGGCGGCGATCACGCCGAGGATCGCGCCGGCACTCGTCGCGGCGACGAGCACGCCGGCGACCCGGGAGCTCTGGCCGTAGTCGCGGTAGGCGAGCGCGAGCAACCCGACGCTGAGCGCCGGCCCGGCCATGTTCGCCACGATCACCGACGCGATCATCGGGCCGAGCAGGCGGTCACGGACGAGGAACCGTAGGCCGTCGAGCAGACCTCCCGACTCCCCCGGGGCAGACACACGCCGCCGGTGCGGCACCAGCACCTTCACGATGAGGAAAGACGCAACATACGTCCCCGCGTCGACACCGAACGTCGAGATCAGCTCGCCTGTGACGAGCGCCGCGAGCGGCAGGCTCCTGACCTTTGAGCCGGTCACACGGCTTCGACCTCGCTGCCCGGTGCCGCAGCTCGTCCGCCACGCGAGGATAGTAATACGTACGTACTGTTTTGTAAAGTGCGGGCATGCCCAAGATCTCCGAAGAACAGAAAGCGGCTCGACGGGAGCACGTCCTGGCCGGCGCGCGCCGGTGTTTCGGGCGCTACGGCTATGAGGGCGCCACCGTGATCCGGCTCGAGCAGGAGATCGGGCTCTCCCGCGGCGCCATCTTCAACTGGTTCCCCACCAAGGAGGATCTCTTCCTCGAGCTGGCAGCGCGCGACAACGACCGCATCGTCTCGATCTGGATCGAGCAGGGTCTCGAACCGGCGCTGCGCGCGGTGCTGGACGAGGATCCGGAGTGGCTCGGTGTCTATCTTGGTGTCGCACATCGCCTGCGCACCGATCCCGAGTTCCGCAAGCGGTGGGACGCACGGGCCCCGAAGGGGCAGGAGGGCCAGATCATGGCGCGGATGCGACACGAGCAGGCCGCCGGTGTCCTGCGCTCCGATCTCGACCCGGAGCAGATCGGCGGCTTTCTCGGCGTCGTCTTCGACGGTGTTGCACTGCACCGTGCTGCCGGGTACGAGCCGCCGCTCGAGGTCGTGCTCGATCTCGTTCGCGACGCGCTCGATCCGAGCCGCGCCCGCGATCAGAGCCCGTAGGCGCGGGCGTAGATCCGCTTCAACCTCTCCACCTTGTCGACGTAATAGCGCGTCTGCGCGAACTGGATGCCGATGCCCTTCGCGCGCCAGCGGTCGACGTTGGCCTGGCCGGCGTGGTAGGCGGCGAGGGTCGTTCGCTCGTCGCCGTACTTGTCGAGCAGGTGCCGCAGGTACCAGCAGCCGTAGCGGATGTTGATCTCCGGGTTCTGGAGATCGGCCGGGACGAATCCGCCGCCGCCCGTGCGCGCCGCAATGCCTTCGGCGGTGTCGGGAAGGAGCTGCATCAGACCGACGGCACCTGCCGCCGAGCGAGCGTTCGGGTCGAACTTGCTCTCGGTGTAGATGACGGCTGCAAGCAGTGCCGGGTCGAGCCGGTAGTTCTTCGCGTGCGCGCGGACGATCGTCTCGTAGCGGAGCGGGTACCGCAGCCGGAGGTACCAGCCCGGCTCGCTCTGGACCACATAGAGCGCCGCTCCACCGACGACCACCGCGACGGCGAGGAGGCCGGCCAGACGTCGCATGAACTCAGTCTTGCTCAGGCTCTGCCTGAGAAAGACTAGACATAAGCCGTCCGACCCAGTCGTCCAACGCCTGGGGCGAGCCGACGTTCCGATAGTGGTAGTCCGCCTTGCGTACCTTGACCCGGTCGGGTAGCAGGCGCTGCTCGCGCTCGTCGATCGGCGCGTTCCGTCGAGCCTCCCGCAGCCGGCGAGGCGCGGTAATCACCACGACGCGGTCGAAGCGGCTCTCGCCGCCCGACTCGTAGAGCAGGGGCACCTCGGTCACGCAGACGGCCGGCGGCTGGTCGAGGGCCGCCAGCTGCTCGCGCCACTGCAGGTATTCCCGGGAGACGAGCGGGTGGAGCAGCGCTTCCAGGAACTCGAGCGCCGCCCCGTCACGAAACACGATCCGCGCGATCGCGGCACGGTCGGGCCGGCCGTCGCGCCCGATGATCTGCGACCCGAGCCGCTCGACGAGCGCATCGCGGACGGCGTCGTCGGTCGCGAGCAGATGGTGGACGATCTCGTCGCTCGAGACGGTGGCGGCGCCGTGCCGGCGGAACGCCTCGAGCGCCGTCGACTTGCCGGCGCCGATGCCGCCGGTGATCGCGACCGCGATCGGCCGGCGCACTCTGGTCGCTCCTTACCGCTCGGGCTCGTCGTCCGGGACGGCAGCCTCGGCCGGCTCGGCCGCGCCGCTAGCCCCGGAAGCGTCGGCGTCGGCCTCGGCCCCGACCTCGGTCTCACCGGCCGCGGAGTCCTCGACCTCGAGCTCGACCTCGTCGGCCTCGGCGATCTCCGTGTCGTCCATCACCTCGACGTCCTCGCCCTCCTCGGTGACGACTGCGCCCGCGCTCGGGAACGCCTCCTCCGACAGCCTCAGGTTCGGCGTCAGGTGCACCGACTCCGCGCCGTCGGCCCGCGGCAGCGGCTGCATCCCTTCCTCGACGCGCTTGAGCGACAGGGAGAGGCGCCGGCGCTCGCCGTCGACCTCGAGGATGAGCACGTTGACCGGGTCACCCTGCGAGACGACCTCGCGCGGGTTCTCGACGTGGTGCTGCGCGAGCTCCGAGATGTGCACGAGGCCCTCGACGCCCGGAAGGATCTCGACGAAGGCGCCGAACGTCACCACCTTGGTCACGCGGCCCTCGACGACGTCGCCCTCGCCGTAGCTGTCGAGCACCTGCTGCCAGGGATCGGTCTGCGTCTGCTTGAGCCCGAGCGAGATCCGCTGTCGCTCGCGGTCGATGTCGAGCACCTTTACCTTGACGTCCTGGCCGATCTCGAGCACCTCGGACGGATGGTTGACATGGCTCCACGAGAGCTCGGAGATGTGGATCAACCCGTCCATTCCGTCCAGGTCTACGAACGCCCCGAAATCGACGATGTTCGAGATCTGGCCGTCGACGACGTCGCCGGGGTTGAGCCGGTCGAGGATCGCCTGGCGCATCTCCTTGCGCTCGTCCTCGAGGACGGCGCGGCGCGACAGGACGACGTTGTTCCGCGAACGGTTGAGCTCGATCACCTTGCAGCGGAGCTCCTTGCCCAGGAAGTCGTCGAGGTCTTGTACGCGGCGGATGTCGACGAGCGACGCCGGCAGGAACCCGCGCACGCCGAGGTCGAGGATGAGACCGCCCTTGACGACCTCGATCACGCGTCCGTTGACGGGCTCGCCGCTCTCGGCCGCCGCCTCGATCGCCTTCCAGGCGAGCTCGAAGCGCGCGCGCTTCTTGGACAGGATCAACCTGCCCTCGGCGTCCTCCTTGGTCAGCACGAGAGCGTCGATCTCCTCGCCCACTGCGACCTCGTCGGAGGGGTTCACCGAGCGCCGGATCGACAGCTCCGACGTCGGGATGACGCCTTCCGACTTGTAGCCGATGTCGACAAGGACCTCGTCCTTGTCGACGCGGACGACGGTGCCGTGGACGACCTCGCCCTCGTTGATGGTCGGGAAGGTCGCGTCGTAATCCGGCACGAGCTCGCCGTCCGGACCAGTCGT